>Ga0210402_10001480_pt1 | contig 24211 bp, 20 predicted proteins | sample IncBWC7MmetaG_FD_161055 | JGI IMG/M metagenome (GOLD analysis project Ga0210402, IMG submission 161055) | Forest soil microbial communities from Barre Woods Harvard Forest LTER site, Petersham, Massachusetts, United States - Inc-BW-C-7-M | ecosystem: Environmental > Terrestrial > Soil >... | reverse complement strand
AGCCCAACGTCCGTCTTGGCACATCGCCCCAACTCGGATTCCAAGGCTCGGGGGATATCTTCGGGCAGTTCGATAACGATGTTCGTCACGGCCTTCATGCTTTCCTGGTTTGTAGTCGCCCTTACCCCATCCGGTCCACGGCTTGAATCAACGCGCGGATATAACCGTAAGCAAAAGCAAACGATTGCAGGCCGCCCGGATCGTTCGGCGCCACGGGAACGTGGTCGGGCATCAGCAGGTACGGGTAGCCGACCTCTTTGTAGACCTGGATGGCCTTGACGAAATCAACGTCGCCTTCATCGGGAAAGACTTCCACGAAATCGTTGCGATGGCCGCGGATGTTGCGGAAGTGCACGTTGAAAATCTTCTGGCGCGAGCCGAAATACCGGATCACGTCGTAGATTTCCTTGCCCGGGTCCGCCAGCATTTCCGATACCGTGCCCTGGCAGAAGTTGAGGCCGTGATAGGCGCTCTCGCGGATGCTCACAAACTTCTTTAAGCCGTCCACCGTGCCGAGGACGCGGTCTACGCCCTGGTAGCCTTCGGGCGGCATACCGGGGTCGTGGGGGTGGCAGGCCATGCGGACTTTGTATTCGTTGGCCACTGGAATCACGTGGTCCAGAAAATAAGTGATGCGCTCCCAGAACATGCCGGCATCCACTTTGCCGGCGCGCGTGAGCGGGGTCTTGGGTTTTGCCTCGGCCAGCTTCCAGGTGCTGTAGGTGGCGTCGCCGCGGCCTGGCGACCGGCCGGTGCGAACCACGCCCAGGATACTCATGTTGTATTTGATTGAAGGGAGGCCCACCTTGGCGCAGTTTTGGATCAGCGTCTGCAATTGCTCGATATCGCGGTCGCGCTCCGGACTCTGCGCCAGCATGATGGCGGGATGCTTCTCGTTGTCGATGTGGCTCGATGCCAGGAACGGCGGCGCCACGCAGTCGATCGTAATACCGTTCTTCGTCGCCACGTCCACCATGCGGCCGAGTTCGTCCACGGTGGCGTAAAGGCGGCCGTCGGCGATCTCGGGGTAGCCGCAGATATTGCGGACGCCGTAGCGCGCCAGGTATTTGAGGTGCGTATCGTTGGTCGGTGAGCTTTGGCAGCCCAGTTTCATGAGGGCGCGTTTGGGAGTGTCGGCGGCGGCGGCGGGGTTCGAGGTGAGGCCGGCGGCAGCTCCCACGGCGCTGGTGGTAGAGAGGAATTGACGGCGGTTCATAACAAATCAGGTTCAACTATATCAGGACTGGATGGTTTTCAACACGCAAGCCAGCCCACCATTGACATCAAATCTCTTTCATGTCATCATAACATCATCATGCGAACGACGCTTGATGTTGATTCTGATGTTCTGGAGGCTGCCAAGAGCTTAGCGGAGGCTCGCCAGACCTCCATTGGGAAGGCGCTGTCCCAGTTGGCGCGGCGGGGCGTCACGGTTCTCTCGCCGCTGTCTGCGCGGAACGGATTCTGCGTTTTCCAGGTGTCTGATGGCACACCCGGCTTCGGGCCAGATGAGATACAGGCCGCGCTGGATGCGGAGGACCGGCTGGCGAGTCGCGAATTCGTCAAGCCAGAAAAGTTTTGACGGCGGTGAACTGATGGCAGTAGCCTTGTTGGACATCAACGTCCTGATGGCCCTGGCATGGCCGACAAACATTCATCATGATGCGGCGCACCGGTGGTTTGCGGCAAATCGGGGAACTGGTTGGGCTACCTGCCCGCACACGGAACTGGGCTTCCTTCGGCTCTCAATTCAACCCGCGGTGGTGAAGACGGTGATCAGCTTCGCCGATGCCATGAGGGCGCTCACTACAAGTCTGGCTGCGCCGGAACATGAGTTCTGGCCGCTTGATTTTCCAGTTTCCGAGATCCAATCCGAGATTCGTGCACGCTTGATCGGGCATCATCAACTGGCGGACGGTTTGCTCTTGGACCTGGCCATTCGGCGGTCCGGAAAGTTTGCTACCTTCGATCGCCGGGTGCACAGTCTTCTGCATCCGGAATCCGCGCACCAGGCGGCGATCGAACTTTTGTGACCTCGAGTCGTCGTTCAGCGAACCGCCTCGCGCTCTCCCGGATCCAAGGTGGCCGCCACATCCGTGAGTGCATCGGGTCAGCTTCCGACTGGTGATACAATCCTTACTTAGCACAAGGAGACTGCGCCCGGTGGCTACTTTCATTCAGAACCAGTTCGAACAGAACATCGTCACCACATCCGTCGATCACGTGTTCAACTGGGCACGCAAATCGGCGTTGTGGCCGCTGACGTTCGGCTTGGCCTGCTGTGCGATTGAGATGATCGCCTCCAGCACCTCGCGCTTCGACATCGCGCGCTTTGGGGCTGAGGTGTTCCGGCCCAGCCCACGGCAATCCGACCTGATGATCGTGGCCGGCACCGTCACCCTCAAAATGGCGCCCGTGCTGAAACGCATCTGGGACCAGATGCCCGACCCGAAATGGTGCATCTCGATGGGCGCATGCTCCAGCGTGGGCGGTCCCTTCAACACCTATGCGGTGCTGCAGGGCGTCGACAAGATCGTCCCGGTGGATGTCTATGTCACCGGCTGCCCGCCGCGGCCGGAGAACCTCTTCTACGCGCTGCTCAAATTGCAGGACAAGATCGACCAGATGACCACGCTGGTGAAACGGCCCACCGAAGTGCGGCTCGACGAATCCATGCTGGCCGAGTTCAAACAGCAGGTGCGAATCGCACAGATTCAGAACCCGGCGTAAAGAAGGAGCCAGAGGTCAGGAGTCAGGAGTCAGAATCCGGCATGCGTGCTCTGCCCCTTCTGACTTCTGAACCAATGTTCTATCGGGATGGGCTCAACATCTACCGCGTAACCGAACTGGAAGCCTTCGCATGGCTGGTGCATGGCTTCGGAACCAGGCTTTCGGATGTGCCTGGGCGGTTCGGCAACCTTGCCACGCTGAAACAAATTCACTCGGCCACGTGCGTGCCGGCGGCTGGTCGTCCAGGCCTGTTGGGGGAAGGCGACGCGCTGCTGGAAAACACGCCCGGGGCCGTGGTGGCGGTGAAGACGGCCGACTGCATTCCGATCTTGCTGGTGGATGAGCGGTTGCGGGCCGTGGCTGCCGTGCACGCCGGGTGGCGGGGGACGGTGGCGCGCATTGTCGCCCGAGCGGCGGAGGCTATGGGCGCCCGTTTCGGCAGCCAGGCGCGCGATATCCATGCGGCTATCGGGCCGGGGATCGGCCCGTGTTGCTACGAGGTGGGGCCGGAGGTGGCGGTGCATTTCGGAGGGCAGGGACGAGGGCCCGTCGATCTGGCTGCTGAAAACCGGAGGCAACTCGAAGAGGCCGGCGTAACGCCGGGGCGTGTTTATGCGTCGAACTTGTGCACTATGTGCCGGCCCGAGGAGTTCCATTCGTTCCGGCGCGACCGGGAGGCCGCCGGGCGCCTGCATTCGTTCGCAGGAATTCTCTAAAGCGGTACAGTAGGATCAAGGCGGTAAAGTAGACCAAAGCGGTAAAGTAGGAGTTGAGGCGAGCACATGTTTACGTGGATCTGCCCGCAGTGCGGGCGCGAAGTATCCCCATCTTATGACGAGTGTCCGGACTGCAAGGCCAGATTGGCTGCGGCAGGCCCGGCTCCCCCGCAACAGCAGCCCCCGCAACCGCAGCCACCGTATCCGCCGCCCAACTATCAGCCCGTACCCGGACCGGAATATGTGGCGCCCCAGCCCCCACCGCAGCAGCAGCCGCCGGTGTATTATCAGCAGCCCCCGCAAGCGCCGCAACCGGCTCAACCTTACTATCAGCCCCAACAGAGTCCCCCGCAGGCGCCGGCTTATTACGCGCCGGCGCCTCCACAGCAGCCCCAACAACCGCCGCAGCAGTATTATCAGCCGCCGCCTCAGCAGCCGGCTCCGCCGCAGTATTATCAGCCAGCCCCGCCACCGGCCCGCCACGCTTTGCTGAATCTGCCGCCATGGCTGATGACGATTGTGTTTGCCGCGGGGATCGCCGGGATTCTTTTCGGAGTTTACTCGTTGCTGAAGACCGGCAGCGGCGCCAGCACCTCCGCCGGCTCAGGACCAACGCCGGTCACATCGGTCGAAAGTCCGGCGGCCAAACCAGGCGCCAAAACCAACCCGCTGCAGAAGAGCATCGAAATCAGCGGCGTGCGTTTCAGCCAGGACGCGAAGAAGAAGACCCTGGTCACCTTCATGATCATCAACCACTCCGCAGCCGAGATCAGCGGCTTGGCGGGTAACGTAACCATTTTTGCCAGCACCAAGAAATCTGAGGAAGATGCCCAGGGCACGTTCTCCTTCACCACCGACCTGGCGCCCTATCAATCCAAGGAAATATCGGCGCCGTTCAACAGCAAGCTGAAGATTTACGAACTGGCGGACTGGCAGAACATCAATACCGATATTCAGATCACCGCGCCGGCTGGCTAGCTGTTGGTGCAGAAGACGGTTTCGGAGTACCTGTTCGACCGCGGGCCGCTACTTCGACACCGCCAACCCGTCCACTTGAACCTCCAGCAGATGGTTGACGCGGATGCCGTAAATGCCGTCCGTCTTCGCCGCCACCCCGCTCTTCGGTTCCGTGTGTACTATTTCGCCGTTAACCACGAAGTCGATCTTGTCGGCGCCCACGCGCACTTCCAGGGCATTGGTGGATTTTCCGCTGGCGTCCGGTTTCTTCACGGCATCGTTAGCCGTCTTCGGTGACACATTGCTGGTCGCTTCGCCGTCGCGGCGTTTAATCAGCCAGGTCCCGTTCTGCGCCACTACAAAATACAGATAGCTCTGCTGCGCACCTTCGAGACCGCTGCCGCCCAACACCAGACCGTAATAGTTGGTGTGGCCGCTCGGCTTCATCAGCGTAAACGTGCCCTTGAGAGTATAAGTCCCCACCGCCTTGTTCGCCGGATTCCAGTACACCGCCGCCTGGGGATTGGTGGCGTGGAAGCCCGACCCCATGGTTACGAACTTGATCTCGCCGGAGCCGTCAGGGTCAGACGCTGCCGTGCTGCGATCGACCCGCACCTTCCAGCCCTGCGGCGTTTGCGCAACCAGCGGCGCTAAAGCCGCTAGGGCGAGTATGGCAACATGAACGCGAACCTTCATCTCGTGTTTTCTCCTTCAATCTTTTTCGGACACCATTATATATCCGGAATAGTAGCGACGAAACCCCTTGTGGGGCAGGTTGTTAACCTGCGGCGGATTGCTAATCCGCCGGCGCGATGCGGCAGCGAGCCAGCCGCGGCTGGCTGCGCGACAAGCAGCCCGGTGGGAAGCTCTGAATTCCCATTGTAAATAACACTCGGGGAGCGAGGGGAAGCCTGACTTGTGCCACAATATCCGTACTCGATGTTAGGGCGAACGGTTTCCCACTATCGCATACTCGACAAACTGGGCCGCGGCGGCATGGGTGTGGTGTACGTTGCCGAAGACACCCACCTGGCCAGGGCCGTGGCCGTCAAGTTTTGCACGTCGGCCCGCGACAACACGCAGTTCCGCGCCCGGTTCCTGCGCGAAGCGCGCTCCGCCTCCAGCCTCAACCACCCGCACATCGCGGGTGTCTACGACTATGGGGAGACGCCCGAAGGCGACCCGTTCATCGTGATGGAACTGGTGAAGGGCGCGGACCTTTTCCATCTTCTGCGCCGCGGCCCGTTGCCCGTGCTGCAATCCCTGCGCATTGCGGAGGCGGTTGCGGAAGGGCTCGCCGAAGCCCACCGCCACGGCATCATCCACCGCGACATCAAGCCTTCCAATATTGTGGTGGGCGAAGAGGGCACCGTGAAAGTGCTGGATTTCGGCCTGGCCAAGCAGATTGAAAAGCTTCCGCACACCCAGGACGATTCCACCGTGGCCGACTCCGACACCATGGAGGGCGTGGTGCTCGGCACGCCATCCTACATGTCTCCCGAGCAGGCCCGCGAGGGGACGTTGGGACCTCCCACCGACCTGTTTTCGTTGGGCGCCGTGTTATATGAGTGCCTGGCCGGCAGGCCGCCCTTCTCGGGCGTGAACAATGTCGATATTCTCGCGGCCGTGCTGCATACGGACCCGCCGCCGCCTTCGGTCTTCAATTCCGCGCTGCCGCCGGAAGTGGACCGCATCGCCCTCAAGGCGCTCTCCAAGTCATCCGAAACCCGCTATCAATCGGCCGAAGAGATGTTGGCCGATCTGCGGCCGGTCATTGCGGCTCTCGGTGTGGGTGCAGAGATTATGAGTGCGGTGACCGAACCGCTTCCGCCGCGCCCGCAGGTGCCGGCAACCGGCGCCAGCAGCGCGTGGAAGAGCCTGGTAACGCTGGCGGGGCCGTTGCGGCGATCGCGGCTCCGCGCGGTGGTGGTGCTTGCCGCTCTTGCCGCCGCCGCGATCGCAGGCTGGTGGACCCTGGCCGGCGGCGGCTACCAACCGCCAGTGGAGGCACGGCGTTGGTATGAAGAGGGAGTCGCCGCGCTGCGCGACGGAACCTACTACAAGGCCAGCAAAGCGCTGGAGCGCGCCGCAGACCGCGATGACCGCTTCTCGATGGCGCACGCCCGCCTGGCGGAAGCGCTGCTCGAGCTGGACTTTGCCGACAAGGCCAAGGAAGAGATGCTGCGCGCCGCGCCGCCGGGATCGAAACCCAGCCTGACGCGCCCGGAGCAGGCCTATATCCAGGCGCTTCACCTGACGCTAACCGGCGACTTCGACGGGGCGGTTGCCAAGTATCGCGAGATGGCGGACCGCACGCCGTCCAACGACAGGGCCAATGCCTATGTCGATCTCGGCCGCGCCTACGAAAAGAACGAAAAATCGAAGGACGCCCTGGAGTGCTATCGGCAGGCCACCCGCTGGCAGCCGCAGAACCCCGCCGCGTGGTTGCGGCTCGCCGTCCTGTACGGCCGCCAGAGGGACCAGGCCAAGGCTGCTCCGGCATTTCATGAGGCCGAGTCGCTGTATCGCAGCCACAGCAATATCGAAGGCGTTACCGAGGTCTTGTACCAGCGCGCCACGCTGGCCAACCAGCTCAGCCAGGGCGCAGAGGCGCGCACGCTGCTCGAACAGTCGCTCGACATGACGGGGCATACCGGCAACGTGTCGCAGCAGATCGTGGTGCTCCAGCAGTTGAGCAATATCGAGCTGCGCGCCGGCGAGAACCAGAGTGCCGAGCGCTTCGCCACCCAGGCCATCGACCTGGCGCGCGCCAATGGGCTGGAGGGCCTGGCCACGCGCGGCCTGATCGATCTCGGCAACGCTTACTTCATCCGCGGCGAAATCGCGGAGGCGTCGAACCGCTTCCAGCAGGCCATCGATTATGCCCGGCGCTTTCACGCTCAACGCAGCCAGGCGCGGGCTCTATTTTCCATGGGCAGCCTGGAGTTGCAGCACGGCCGGCCCGACGAGGGTTTGCGCAAAGTGGAAGAGGCGCGCGCCTGGTACGAGCGTGGCGGATACCAGCGGGAGACTGCCCAGGCCCTCATCCTGATTGCGCGCGCGCAACGCCAGAAGGGCGACCTGCCGGAGGCTCTTCAGTCCTTCGAACAAGAGCTGCAGATTGCCCGCCGGCTGGGCGACCAGGCGCAGGTCGGCATCTCGCAGCAGGGCATTGGAACGGTGCTCGAAGCGCAGGAACGGTGGCCCGAGGCGCTGGCGTACTTCCGCGATGCGTCCGGCACTGCCGCCCAGTCCGGGGATCGGGTTAACGCACCCTACTACGCCATCGATGTCAGCCGTGTGTTGTGCCGGCTGGGCCGGCCGGACGAAGCCCGACGGACGTTTGAGCAGATAGATCCCGGGTCGAATTGGACCTTGGCGATGCAGGCCGATTTCCTGCGCGCCGCCATCGCGCTCACCCAGAGGGAGCTTCCGGCGGCCATCGAGAACAGCCGTCGTGTGCTCGCCCGTCCTGGGCTGAACAATTCGTTTTTGGCTGCGGCGCGCAGCATCCTGGGACTGGCGCAGGCGGCCTCCGGAGCGCGCCGTGACGCGCTGGAGACCACCGCCGAAGCCGCCAAGCTGTCTGGTAAGTACGGCAGTACTGTACTTATGGTAGAGCCAATGCTCGCCCGTGCAGAAGCTCTGCTGGCCGCGGGAGATCGCCCGAAAGCGCTGGAAGCCGCGCTGGCCGCGCAGCCGGAGTTTGCGCGCACCAACCGGGACGAGCCCGCGTGGCGCGGCTGGGTGCTGGCGGCGCGCGTGGAGAGCGCGTTGGGCAACGCCGCAAAATCGCGGGAATACCGCGAAAAAGCCGTAAATTCTCTTGCGGCCCTGCAAAAAAAGTGGGACTCTGAGAGCTACCTGACCTACCTGAGCCGGCCCGACGTTCAGTTGGATCGCAGTCTGCTTTCGCGGCTGCCTGGCGCGAAGTGAGTTTTCATCCGGCTGGCTGGGCGGAGTCTATGCCATGATAATCGGACAACTCAACTTCAATCACACGTTGCGCAACCTGCACCGGAGCGCGCTGCTCGCGATACCCTTACTGCTCGCGGTCCTCCTGGGCGGGGCCCTCTTCCTCCGGGCCCAGGGAACCGACACGCCGATCATCATCTCGGATGGCTCCCTGACTATCGATGCGACGGTCCCGTGGACCGCTTTCCGGGATGTCGACGCCAACACCAAGTCGCACCCGCACAATACAAAATCGGTGACTAGAGCTGTGGTGACCGCGGGCGGCAACACGCAGACCTTCCCTTTTTCCGGCCAGAAGTGCACTGTCGCCGTCCGATACGCCGCCACCGATATCGTGGTGTCCACGGACAACGGCGGCAAGGCGCTGCAGATCAAAACCGACTATAAATCGTACCGTCCGGGCGCGAGTTCCAACCTGATGGCGCACACTAATCCGAACGCGAAGATTTCGCGCGTGACGGTCACGCGCGGAGCCCAGACGGTGTTCACCGCCACGCCATCGGGCGGCACCAGGATATCGATCAGCTATCAGTGAGCGGCGATTTGGATGGGCGGCCCCGATTTCGGTGTTCGACCCGAAAGCCTGAATCGCCAGTCGGCGAGCGTCAAATTTGCTACTAACGCAGTCGCCAACGGCCTTCGGCGAACCGGGCGTTGTCTTCCGTCCACGTGCCGAATTTGCTCGCCATCTGGCCGCCATCCACCAACAGGGTGGCGCCGGTGATGTAAGAAGCCAGGTCCGACGCCAGGAACAGACTGGCTTGGGCGACCTCGCCGGGTTCGCCGCCGCGGCCTAATGGAATCTGGCGGAAGTAGTCCCGCAGCACCTCCGGCGTCGAGAAGTGACGTTCCGTGAGACGGGTTCGAATCAATCCAGGGCACACTGCATTCACGCGGATCTGGTAAGGTCCCAGTTCGTTGGCCGCGGTGTGGACCAGACCCAGCAGCCCGGCTTTGCTGGCATTGTAGGCGGCCAGACGCGCCTCGCCATCGTAGGAATTAGTGGAGGCGGTCAGCACGATGGACCCGCTGCGCCGCGGCTTCATCAGGCGCGCTGCTGCCTGTATGGTGTGAAACGCGCCAGTGAGGTTCACGCGCAGGATGCGCTCCCAATCCTCGGCCGTGTGATCCCAAAGATCGGCTTCCGAGGCGATGCCGGCGTTGGCGATGACGATGTCGGGAGTCCCATCGGCGGCAACCGCCGCAAACGCGGCATCGATCGATTGGCGATCCGTCACGTCCGCCGCCACCGCCCGCGCGCCAATCCGCGCCGCGGCATCCTCCGGGTTTTCGCCCGCCAAATCGAAAATCCACACAGTCGCGCCGTTAGCCGCCAGCAGGCGCGCGTTGGCAAATCCGATCCCGTTGGCGCCGCCCGTCACCACCGCCACCTTCCCCGCGAAGTCGAAACTCAGTCCTGACATGCCGCCTCCCTGATCAACTCACCATCTTGACAACCCAGGGTATATACTATGCCCTCAAGAAGGGACAATGGCATGAAGACGACATCCGTGTTCTTAGCCGTTTACGTGGCGGCCTTATCGGGCGCACTGCGCGCGCAACAGGCCACAGGCGCGGCCGTTCGCATCGACAGCAACGACATCGGCGGGGTGGTGACCGGCGCCAAGGGCCCGGAGGCGGGCGTCTGGGTGATCGCGGAAACCACCGGCCTGCCCACCAAATACGCCAAAATCGTGGTCACCGACGATTCCGGGCGCTACGTGGTGCCCGATCTTCCAGCCGCCAACTACGCGGTGTGGGTGCGCGGCTACGGGCTGGTGGATTCGCCGAAAGTGCAGGCCAAGCCGGGCAAGACGGTGAACCTCACCGCCGTGGCCGCGCCCAACCCGCGTGCCGCAGCGGACTACTATCCGGCCAGCTTCTGGTATTCGCTGCTCAAGGTGCCGGACAAGAGCGAGTTCCCCGGCACCGGCCCGCAAGGCAACGGCATTTCGCCGAACATGAAAAGCCAGGCGCAGTGGCTGGAGCTGATCAAGACCGATAGCTGCTGGTCGTGCCACCAGCTTGGGAATAAGGCGACGCGCGACATCCCCAAAGCCCTGGGCGATTTCGATTCGCCGGCCAAGGCTTGGGAGCGGCGCATCCAGTCGGGCCAGGCCGGCGGCAATATGTTGAGCGGCATTGGCCAACTGGGCAAAGACCGCGCGCTGGCCATGTTCGCGGACTGGACCAGCCGGATCGCCGCCGGTGAACTTCCGCCCGCGCCGCCGCGGCCCCAGGGCGTGGAGCGCAACGTGGTCATCACCGAATGGGATTGGGCTACGCCTAAGGCTTATCTCCACGATGAGATCTCCACCGACAAGCGAAACCCGACGGTGAACGCCAACGGCCTGCTCTACGGCGCACCCGAGCTGAGCACCGATAACATTCCCGTTCTGGACCCCGTCCACCACACAGTGAGCCAGGTGAAAATGACGGTTCGCGATCCCAAGACCGAGCCTCCGGGCAAGCCGCTGCAGCCTTCGCCTTACTGGGGCGACGAGGCCATCTGGAACAGCCAGGCCAACATGCACAACCCCATGTTCGACGAAAAGGGGCGGGTCTGGTTCACCTCCGTCATCCGACCGCCCGACAATCCGGCCTTCTGCAAAGACGGGTCGAGCCATCCGTCGGCCAAGCTGTTTCCGGTGAACCGCAGCGGCCGCCAACTGGCCATGTACGACCCGAAGACAAAGAAGGTCACCCTCATCGACACCTGCTTCGGCACCCACCACCTGCAATTCGCCGAGGATGCCAACCACACCCTGTGGACCAGCAGCGGCGGCGGCGGCGACGTGGTCGGCTGGCTGAATACGAAGATGTTCGATGAGACTCACGACGAACAGAAGTCACAGGGTTGGACCGCGCTGATTCTCGATACCAACGGCAACGGCAAGCGCGACGATTATGTGGAACCGAACCAGCCCGTCGACGCCACCAAGGACAAACGGATCTCGGGTGCGTTCTACGGGGTCACGGTGAGTCCGGCCGATGGCGCCATCTGGGGCTCCGTGCTGGGCTTCCCGGGGAGGATCGTGCGGCTGAACCCGGGCTCGCATCCGCCCGAGACCGCGCTGGCCGAAGTCTACGAACTGCCGTGGAACAATCCGAATGCGGCGGTGCAAGGCTTTTCGCCGCGGGGCCTGGATATCGACCGCAACGGCGTGGTCTGGACCGTCCTCGCCAGCGGCCACTTCGCCAGCTTCGACCGTCGAAAGTGCAAGGTGCTGAACGGTCCCACGGCAACCGGCCAGCACTGTCCGGAAGGGTGGGCGCTCTATCCCTTTCCCGCCCCGCAGCTCAAGGGCGTAACCGATTCCGGCAGCGCCGAGGCCAGTTACTACGACTGGGTGGACCAGTTCGACACCTTCGGGTTAGGCGCCAATGTGCCGATCGCCACCGGCAACGGCGAGGACGCGCTGCTGGCGCTGGCGAATGGCAAGTGGGTCACGCTCCGTGTGCCGTACCCTATCGGGTTCTACGCCAAAGGCCTGGATGGCCGGATCGACGATCCGAAGACCGGTTGGAAGGGCAAGGGCCTTTGGTCGACCTACGCCACCCGAACGGTTTTTCACGTCGAAGGAGGCAAAGGGAACACCAGCAAGGTTCTGCATTTCCAGCTTCGCCCCGATCCGCTGGCGCACTGACGTTTCGCAACTCCCGAAAAACCACTCCCTGACGGTTGTGGCTCTGATCGGCGGTCGCGGCGCTAATCGGCGGTCACGGCGCTAATCGGAGCCGCGACCGTGAGGGAGCGGTGCCGTCTGGCCCATCACCGCATTTGCCGCTTCGTGAACTTGCGGCCGATCTCGGCGCCCTGCTGACTTGCCGGACCGATCATCACGCCTTCCTTGATCAGGTCAATCACGTTGTTGGCATTCATGGAGTTCAGGAAAAAGATCTTGTTGGTTTTGTACGCGGCAAAAACCTTGGCGCGCCGCCAACATTCGCGGGTCCTGGGCCGCCACACCCGGGGCCGTGGATACCCAGCGATAACGCCATGTCACCGGGACCCCAATCGGCAAAGGCGATGCCCGGGATCTTGGCGTTTTGTTCGGCGTTGGTCAGTGCGTATTTATCTTCCAGTTGCAGGCCCAGCAGGAGCTCGCCGTTCGGATTGAGCGGCCACGCGTCTGCCTTTGTCCAGATACTCATCCGTTGAGATCCCCCAAATCTGGGCCGCAGTCGGCGCTCCGGAACGCCGCGGCGGCCCTCGTTGAGCCCGTGATCCTACCGCCGCCGGGTCGTGCGTAAGCGCCGGCGACCACGCAGCCAACGACCGTCCAAAAGTATCCGAACCGGGTTCTCGACCGTTGCGGCCGTTGCGCCCCATCAGCCTCCGGCGACCGCGCCGAACAGCGCGCCGCCCGCACGGCCATTGGCTCCCAACGTGCCTTCGTCCTTACCAAAAAAGCGCGGAACGAAGGCGCAAATGATTGAAAATTATAAGGATAAATCGATGTTAATCCCTCAATTAAAGAGTCCGCTGGGTGAGAACACCCAGCGGACGGCTCAAGTCCGTTCAGACCAACATGGGGCATTTCACCCACCGTCGCGAAAGACCACAGCTCAGGATCAGGAGCGGCGTCGGAAACACCGTTTCGCGGTGCGGCGCGAACTGCGGTACCAACTCAAGGACGGCGCCAAAGTGGAGTCCGGCGCCGGCGAGACCGTCGATATCAGCTCAAGCGGGGTAAGCTTCTCAATCGGGCGGCAGTTGTCAGCCGGCAACTTCATCGAACTCCGCGTCAGTTGGCCGGTGCTGCCCGACGTTAGGTGCCCGACGCTGCTGATCGTTTTCGGCCGGGTGGTGCGCAACGATCCTGGCAAATGCGCCTGCACCATCGATAAGTACGAGTTCCGGAGGCAGACATTTCACCCAGCCGCACCAGCGGCGAAAGCGGAGCAAGAACCCGAGCGGCGTGGCAAAGACCGTTTCACCATACAGCGCGAACTGCGGTACCACCTGCTCCAGGATGGCGCCAAGGTGGAATCCGGCGTCGGCGAGACTATCGATATCGGCAGCCGCGGGGTAGGCTTCTCAATCGGGCGGCAGTTGCCGGCCGGCAACCCCATCGAACTCTCCATCAGTTGGCCGGTGCTGCTCCACGATAGCTGCCCGCTACGGCTGATCGCTTTCGGCCAGGTGGTGCGCAACGATCCGGGCAAGTGCGTCTGCACCATCGATAATTACGAGTTCCGGACACAGGCCCGCACAGTCACCAGGTAACGGTGCGCAACCAATCGGAACTGCGTCGAAAAGGCAGATGCCGCCGGCCAGAGCGGACTCTTGACGTCGATCGCCTGACATCGATCGCCCTCCGAATGACCATCAGCCTCGCTGCCGCCGATTCACTTCACCACCACCTTCACCTGCGCGTTGGTCCAGCAGCACTGGAACCCCGCTCCGCCATCGCCCGACCAATCGTTGGCTACCACACGCAGCACGTACTCGCCGGGTTCGCTGAAGGTGGCGGTGGTGGCCGCCTTGCCGCTGAATCGGGCGGCCGGTTGCCAGGGGGCCTCCGCCACGGGCGGACGCGGATTGTCGAATTTTACCTCCCCCGGGCCGCGGAATTTGCCCCACCGCAGGGTCACCGGCGGCGTTTTCGGAACTTTCGCACCGGGCAGCGTCTTGGCATCGTCGGCAACCCAGAGCGTCAGCGGAAGCGGATTGGCCAGCGTGGCCTCCATCGACATGCTGATGGCGCGCGGACCTTGCACGGTGGGGCCGGTCTCCGCGAAGGCCACCATGGGCGGCGTATTGCCCATGCCTTCCTCGTGGAAAGGCGAGAGCTCCCACAGCGCATTGAGGCTCGCCGGAATCACCATGGTCTGATGATTGGACACCAGTGTCCAGGTGAGTTTCCGGTCCCCGAAATCCTTTGGCACGGTGACGGTGAAGACGCCCCACTGCCGGCGCGTCAGGAAGTGCGTGGGCTGGCCGCGGTCCGGTCCGCCCGGTTCGATCCGGTTGTTCGGACCGATCGGGATATCCAGTTCCTCGGTCAGATTCCGGTTGAAATAGCCCAGCAGAATGCTGTAGGTGCCATCGGGATTCTGAAACCAGCCTTCGAAAGCCCCGGTTACGCTCTGCCCGGATTCGTGCACCGGTTCCATGGGCAGTGGTTTGGGTTGGGCGTTCGTCAACGCCAGAGCCCAGCATGCCAGAATGGCTGCGCCTGCGACGTTCGGAATCACTGGCCGGCCGCGGTCCCCGGCTTCGATTTCTGCCCGGCGAGCCAGGCCTGATAGTCCGCCTCGCTGATGTAGGTGACGTTGACCCAGGCATGCGCCATCTCGTCCACCGTGCGGTCGCCCCAGCCTACCCACTGGTTGGGATCGGGATTGTTCGGATTGTTGACGGTGTTGTCGTGCCAGGCCGAGATGCGGACGATCGTGCCCTTCGGCAGCACCGGCGCGGCATCGTCGGCGTAGATGTAATTGTTCATCCAGTTGAAGTTGAAATGGTCCACGTAGCTGAGCATGCGCGTGGTGCCGTCGGGCAGGATGGCTTCCATCGCCATGGCCTTGCCTCGCAGATGCATGTGCGCCTGAAAATTCTCCAGACGCGCCGGCGCCGCCAGCACGTGGAAAGCCTGCGTCTCCTTAATGGAGTTGGGCGGAATATCGAGCGCGGTCGCGTTGTGCGCCGCCCAAAGCGTCAGGCGCGTCCGGTACTTCGGCTCCCGGCCTTTGGGATATAAATACACGCCCAGTTCCACGTGGTCGCGAGTCGCTTCGCCCGACGCGTGGTAATGCATTTCCCAGCGAATTGCCGCCCCCGGCAGCAGCAACTTGCCGGTGTTGGGACGGTAGACGTCGTATTGCTTGCCGATGGCCCATTCCATCAGCAGCCCGCCGTTACCCGGGCCCAGGTCCGGTGCGCCGGCTTCTTCCTGCTCCAACCGGGCCAGCGCGTGGTGGGTGATGCGGCGGCCCGCCACCGTTGCCGGCCTGATCTCGACGGCCCGCACCCATCGCGGCTCGGTAAGCGGAATCGCGGTCAGCGGCCTCCACCACACGTCCTGGCCCCTCGCCGGCATGGTGTAAGGTTCGGACTTGATGATCAGATCGGGCTCGCCAAATTGTTTGGCCAGTTGCCAGGTCTCTTCGGCCGGCCACTGTTTGGGCGGGGGCATATCTTTAGGGTCGCCAGGCGCCGCGCCCGAATCCACCCAGCGGACTATAGTGGCGATCTGTTCGTCGGTCAGCGACCGGTCATTCTGGAAGTGCTGGATGCCGACCGTCTTATCGATATGCCACGGCGGCATATTGCGCGTGATGACGCGCTCGCGAATGGCTTTGGCCCACGGCCGCGTCTCCTGATAGGTGGCCAGCGACATGGGCGCCGCCGTTCCCTGACGATGGCACTCTTCGCACTTGGCCTGCAGAATCGCGGCCACATCCTTGGCGAACGTCACCGGTTGGTTCACGCTATCCCCGGCGATCAATCGGCCCGACAGAAGCAGCAGCGCTGCCAACCTGGTATCTACCATGGGATCCCTCCAGACTGTCCAGAAGTTTACAGCGGCGGGGGCCGCGGTGTCAAAGGGGCGGGCCTTTCAGGTCGACAAGATTGGTGGGCCCTGAAGGATTTGAACCTTCGACCAACGGATTATGAGTCCGCTGCTCTAACCGCTGAGCTAAGGGCCCAAACGCCACGTTTCATTGCCACACTTTATCCTATCACTCGCTTGCCGCGCCCTTTTGTGGGGCAGGTTGCCAACCTGCGGCGGATTGTTAATCCGCCCGCGCGATGCGGCAGCGAGCGTGCCCCCGTTTGCGGCCGCCATGAATTCGATAGAATGTTTGGTCGGAGGGGGCAGGCTCAGGGATCGTCCGCCGCGCCGTTTGCCGGCGGAGACCGGCCTTGGCGTTACCAAAATGAACGTCCTTTGGTTGACAGCGCTCGGGCAGATATTTGGCGCGCTCCCCTGGTTGCCAAGATCAAACTTCACAATCCCTTCCGCGCCTGCCTCGGCTGCACCAGGCCGGGACCCCCGGACAAATTCATGCCATTCATGAACCAGCCGCCGGCGTCGCTGCTCTCTTCGAACGCCGTCTCCACCTGCGGCCCGACCATCCACGCTCTGCCCCGGTAACCCATGCGCTACGAAGCGGCACAATCGGTTTTGGATGGTCTGGACCCGGCACAGGCGGAAGCCGTCCTGCTTGGCCTCGCGCAGGTGTTCCTTGACTCTTCCGGCTCCGTTTCTCCCGCCGGCGGCCCTCCCCAAGATACCGAAGCTCCCAATCTGGAGGCCCAATATCGAACCCTGATCGAGCAGATCCCAGCCGTGGTCTTCATGGTCTACCTCGATCGCGGCGTTGGAGAAGCGTACGTCAGCCCGCAGATCGAAACCATGTTGGGATTCTCGCGGGAGGAGTGGCTGGAAGATCCGGTTCGCTGGTATCAGAGCATTCATCCCGACGACAAGTTGCGCTGGAGCGCCGAAGCCGCCGAAATGTTCCTTTCCGGCCGGCCGCTGCGCTCCGTTTACCGGGTGATTGCCCGCGATGGACACGTGGTCTACTTTCACTGTAACGCCCGGATGGTGCGGCGTCACGACGGCCGCCCGTGGTTCATTCACGGGGTCGGGTTCGACATCACCGACCTCAAGCGCGCCGAAGAGGCGCTCCAGGAGGAACGCAACTTCGCCTCGGCAGTGCTCGACACCGTGGGCGCCCTGGTGCTGGTACTCGACCCCCACGGGCGAATCGTCCGCTTCAATCGCGCTTGTGAACGAACCACCGGATACGCCTCCAGCGAGGTCGTCGGCGGGCACATGTGGGACTTGTTCGTGGCGCCCGAAGAGACCGCCCGCTTTCGTGAGATGTTCGAACAGTTGCGTGCCGGCCGGCTTCCGGCTGCTTACGAGAGCGCCTGGGCGACACGGCAGGGCGCGCGCCGGGCCATCGCCTGGTCCAGCACCGTGCTCGCCGGCGCGCGTGGCGCTTTGGAATATGTGATCCTCACCGGAATCGATGTTACCGAAGCCAAACGCCTCGAACGTACCATCCTCGATATCAGCGGCAGAGAACAGCGGCGCATCGGCCAGGATCTCCACGATGGTCTGGGCCAGCACCTTACCGGCGTCGCCTTCATGAGCAAAGTGCTGGAACAGAAGCTGCGCGAAAAGTCCCTGCCCGAGGCCGAGGATGCCGCCAAGATTGTCGCCTTGGTCAACCAGGCCGTCAACCGGACGCGCGAGCTGTCCCATGGTCTGCTGCCGGTTCTCTCCGACGCGCGCGGGCTGATGGCCGCGCTGGAACGGCTGGCGCTGGAGGTGGAGGATTTATTTCAGCTCTCCTGCCGCTTTGAGTGCGACCAGCCGGTCCTGATTCGCCAAAGCGACATCGCCACGCATCTCTACCACATCGCCCAGGAGGCGGTGAACAACGCCATCAAACACGGCCAGCCGCGGCGCATCGTAATCCGGCTGGCGGGCGGCAGCCAAGGGTCGTCTCTAAGAATCGATGACGATGGAGTGGGTGTTCGCACCTCGCCGGGGCGCCAGGAACGCGGGGCTCAGGGAATGGGGCTGTTGATCATGAGCTACCGCGCGAAGATGATCGGCGGAGCTCTGGAGGTTCGACCCGGCCCGGACGGTGGGACTACGGTCTGCTGCACTTTTTCAGCGAGCAATCTGGAATAGGAGGATGGGTTATGACGCCGCAATACCAAGTTGTGTCGGCGGCTAAGAAGGCGACGGTTCTTCTGGTGGACGATCACCCGATCGTGCGTCAAGGTCTGGCGCAGCTCATTAACCAGGAGCCGGATCTGGAGGTTTGCGGGCATGCCGAGGATGCCAAAGGCGCGCTACTCGCGATTGCTGCTTGTAGACCCGACATTGTGATTCTGGATATTTCGCTCAATGGCCCGGACGGGTTTGAGGTGCTCAAAGACATCCGCATGAGGGATGAGGCCCTGCCGGTGCTGGTACTTTCCATGCACGACGAGTCGCTCTACGCCGAACGTGCGCTGCGCGCCGGCGCCAACGGCTACATCATGAAGCAAGAGGCCACGGAGCGAGTGTTGCAGGCCATCCGCCGCATCCGGGGCGGAGAAGTTTATGTGAGCGACCGGATCGCCAAGCGGCTGCTGCGGCAAATCGTCAGCAGCCCGGCGTCTGGGAAATCGCCGATGGAGGCCCTGACCGATCGCGAGCTCGCCGTGTTCCGGCTCATCGGCAAAGGCCGCGGCACGCGCGAGATTGCCGACGATCTCCACATCAGCGTGAAGACCGTCGAGTCGTACCAGGCACACATCAAGGAAAAGCTGTCGCTGAACAACGGCCGCGAACTGGTCCAGCACGCCTTCCAGTGGGTAACCCGCGAGGACGCGCCGTAGCACCGTAGTGGGGAAGTGGCATCGCCTTTTGGCAGCTAGGGCAGGTCATCGAATCGACCCAGGCGCTCCCCTGTTTCGCGATGCGGCATTTGCAGCCGGCCAGTGTCGATCTCCACCGCCAGGCCGTTTCGCTGACCCTCACCGCCGGAGGCCCAGGTGGTTGCGCCGGTGCATCTGCGGCTAGCCAACAAGCGTGTGGTTTTACTAATAGACTTCAACGTGGCCCTGATCAACGACGCGTCACGCGCGCCGCAAACGGACTCTCCGAATTGTCTTCTTTGCGTCTTTGCGGCTTTGCGTGAAATCTTGCTTTTTTGAATCCCAGGCTCCAAGCGATTTCCCCGCACGCTAGCCGCAAATTGTCCAGTTTATTGTTTGACTCGGCCTTAGCCACTTTCCAAATTGCGCGTTAAGTCCATCCGCCGCCCCGAATATCGAATCCCCCCTACTTCCCCGCCGCATTCACCAACATCCGGACCGGCCGCGCCGCCGCCAGAATCACCTCCGCCACCGGCTGCCCGAGCCCATCCAGCGCCTGGTTCTGTTGCGCCACCCAATCCCGCGGCGGCTTGGTGTTTGATTCCAAATATTTCAGCGCGCGCAGACCGATCTCCCCAGCCGTCTTTAGATTCCTGGACAGCGGCGTCAGCTCGCCCAGAAAGCTGTCGCCATCCACCATCGCCTCAAAGTTGGCGTCATTTTCCACCCACTCGCGGAGCCGGGCACGGATCGTCTTCAGGTCCGCCGGCGTCCGCCGCGCCACCGCCTGCTCCAGATGCCGCACCGGCTCGCTCTCCGGCCGCGCCGCATCCACAAAGCGGTTCAGCGGCGTCAAACTGGTGTACTTCCCGCCTTTGGCGCGAAGGTCGTGGCCCGCCGCCTCCGACGCATCGCCCAGAACGCGCAGCGGCTCCACCGCCTGCCCGCCCGCCAGGCGTTCCAGCATGGGAAGATAATCGGCGCGGTGCTGCACGCCCGTCCACTCCAGCCAGCGGCTGGTAGCTTCCATGCGCTGGTACATGGAGTTCACGTCCCTGACATCTTTACTCGACCAAAACCGTTCGGCGATCGCCGCCATGCGCGGCCAGATCCGCGAATCCACCGTCTCCGCGCTCACATATTCCGCCCACACGCAGGCCTCGCCGCCCAGAATGCCCTCGGCGTCTCCTGGGTCAACCTGGTAGTGCGTGCCGGCGGGCAGCAGGTAGTTCAAGTAGTAGCCATACGAAAGAATTCCGCGGTAGCCTTTCTTTGCCGTCTCCGCCAAAGCCTCGGGACCGCGCCACGATTGCACCACGGTATCCTGCGCCAGGCCGGGCGCCAGCACTTCGTCCCAGCCCACCATGGTTTTACCGTGGCCTTTCACCAGCGCCTGCACCCGCTGATTGAACCGCGGCTGTAGAGTCTTCGCCTGCGCGTCATCCACCTCATCGCCACCGATGTGAAAGTAACGGTCGGGAAACAGTCCCGCCATCTCGCCGATGAACCCGTCCAGGAAGGCGTACGTCCGCTCGCTGGCGGCGTTCAGGACCGGCGCGAAAATGCCCCACTTCCGCTCGATCTGGTAATCGCCCGGCGTCGCCGCCAGTTCCGGCATTCCCACCAGCCAACTGGTGGCATGCCCAGGCATGTCGAATTCGGGCACCACGCGGATCCCGCGGCCGCGCGCGTAGGCGACCACCTCGCGGATCTGGTCCTGCGTATAGAAGTTGCCATCGGAACCGAACCGCTGGAGCTTCGGAAAGAGCTTGCTCTCGACGCGGAAGCCCTGGTCGTCCGACAGGTGCCAGTGAAGGACGTTGAGCTTGACCGCCGCCATGGCGTCCAGGTTGCGCTCCACCACCGCTACCGGCATCCAGTGCCGTCCAACGTCCATCATCATGCCCCGCCACGGGAACCGCGGGCGATCTTCGATATGGACCGCCGCAACTTCAAACCCGTCCGGGCTCGGCGCCATCAACTGGGCGAAGGTCTCAAAGCCGCGCAGTGCCCCGGTGGCGGTTGGGGCAGTGAGGCGGGCGCCGCCAGTGGTGACGTCCAGAGTGTACGATTCGTTCTCGCCCAGAGTCGGCCAATCGGGGGCCGGTGCCTGGCACGTCACGGCCAGCCCCTGCCCGGCCAACCCCTGCTCCGCCAACCCCTGCCCGGCGGCGCCCAGCGGAATCCCGGTCTGCCGCGAGATTCTGGCTTTGAAGCGCGCGATCGCCGTTTCGGGGCACCCGCTGTTGGTGACGCCGAAGCGCGTGTCGATCGCCAGCCGTCCGGTGCCCGGCGTCATCTTCAAGGGTAGCGGCATCAAAGCCCCGCGTGCGGCGGTCGCCGGCGGAACCGCCGGCAGAGCCGCCAGCAGAATCAATACGATTGCTCTGGTCATAAGGAAATTGCCTCCAGGTTTGCACCGCCGGTAGGCGCTGTCCAGTTCTCAACGGTTGTGGGCTGGGGTTACAGGCGTTCGTTACACGTTACGAACCGCCCCATCTGTTAGAATCGGAACCAGAATTCATGTCTGAGGGACCAGTTCCGGGAGTGCGCGCGCCCGCCGGGGATCAGGCGGCCCTAACCCAAGAACGCATTCGCGAAGAGTTGAATCGTGTGCTGGCCAGCCACGAGTTCCGCACCAGCAAGCGCAGCCAGGAGTTCCTGCGATACGTCGTGGAACATACCATCAACGGCCATGGTGACATGCTCAAGGAGCGAACCATCGGCATCGAGGTCTTCGGCCGCCCCACCAGCTATGACCCAAGCGATGACGCTACGGTCCGCGTGAAAGCTGGCGAGGTTCGCAAACGCCTGGGGCTGTACTATGCGGATCAGGGCGCCGGCGATCCGGTCCGCATCGAAATGCCATCGGGAACCTACGTGCCCGAGTTTCACGCGGCGTCTCACACTGCGCCTCACGCTCCGCCGGTCCCGCTGGTCGTGCCGTCGCCGGATTCCCCTCCGCATCCCCCGCCCCGTCTCAGCCGGTACTACGCGGCGGTCCTGGTGCTGGCGCTGGCGTCGGGCGCGTTCGTCTGGTATCTGATCCGTCCGCCAACCACCATCCTCGATCAGTTCTGGGCGCCGGTGCTGGAGGGTAAGCCCCCCGTGCTGGTGTGTGCGGCATTCGTCCCCGTCTGGAACTTCGATCGCGATCCGAACGCCACCGGCCCGCCGAAACCGGACGACTACGTGCCTTTGACCGACCAGTTCGTGGGTGGCGGCGACCTGCTCGCCACCTCGCGCCTGACCGCCATGCTGACCCGCATGAAGCATCCCTACCGCGTGAAAGTAGGGAACGACGTGTCGTTTGCCGACCTGCGAAACGGCTCGGCCATTCTGGTGGGGTACTCGTACACGCGCTGGCGCGACATCAGCGCCCAGATGCGGTATTTCATCGACGGCGCGCAACGCCCCGTGGGAATCACCGACAACGGCAAGCCCACCGGATGGGCCCTGCCGGGCCTGCCGCGCGACCGCCGCACCACCGAGGACTACGCCATCGTGTCGCGCCTGTTTCACCCCGACACGCACGCCATGCTGGTGGAGATAGCGGGCATTACGCAATACGGCACCGACGCCGCCGGTGATCTGGTGACGAATGCGGATTTAATGGCCGAGGCCTTGCACGATGCGCCGCCGGGCTGGCAAAAGAAAAACCTGCAACTGGTGCTGCACGTGAAAGTGATCTCCGGCGCGCCCACTTCGCCCAAAGTAGTGAAGGCGTATTTTTGGTAGCGTGCTCCTTCCGGCCGGCGCAGTGTGAAGGGGAAAGCGTTTTTTGTCCGCCAAATTGCAAGTGGTGTTCTCGCACCAGTCCGAAGATGGCGTTTCGGTCAAGCGACACAACCGTACCATGCGCCATCTGCCGCGGCTGTGGTCACTGCGGCCAGTTGGCCGCTCCACCGATCTAGTACGTCGCCGGCAACTCGCCGCGTTCTCGAAGCACAAAATAGCAGTTCACGACTCCGTCCGGCCTCGTATTTTCTGGGACTTGCTTGGTCCGGAGATCCGGTAGATCCTCGGGGAACGCCATGTATTCTTGGTAAAGGCTGGGGTCGCTCCTACTGAGTGCCTGAAGAGCTCGCATCCAGCGGTAGCGATCGCGAATATTCTTCTCACTATCCAATCGCAGGACCTGTTTGAGCTTCTCTCCTTCAGAATTCAAGGCATCAATACGGCCATCAGCCATGACCCGGAGGCAATCATTGAACGCGACTACGCAGGGGTTCGGCAGGCCAAGCATGTCTTTCTTTGTTAGGTTGCAAGTAGCACATGCGTAGAGAAGGTTCGAGTATTCGCACTCGCCATCCGGATCCATACTGGACGGAATGAAGTGCTCCACGTGAAACGTGCCGCCGCGGCTATTCCACTTTTCACGATGAAGGCAGTACACGCATCGGAAATTGAACTCGTCGCGCAACCAATCCCGATAGCTGCTGTAATCCTTGTAGCCCACGGGCCCATGCCGCCTGGCGTGCGGCGACATCGGATACTCAAATCCTATCAACGGGCGTCCTTGCCCTTCGCCGGCGAGCCCGAAAACAACCGGTTCTCCAGCTCATCGAGCGCGTGGGTAGGGCGCGGAGCCACCCTCTCAATGTGATAGTCGGTGTACGCCTGTAATGCATCGAGACGCGTCCGTTCCTCCGCGTTCAGCCTCCCTGAGATGTTCTTGTCGATGAGCATGCCCCGTTCGCGGTTCGTGATTGACCAGTCCTCTTCGAACTGAAGGAAGTCAAAAAAGCGTAACCTTCCCTCGAGTTCCTTTGGCAGATATCTGGTTTGTTTGAATGGTACGCCGACACGTTTCCAATCGCTGAATAGTCCAAGCACGCGTTGCTCCAGATCGAGTGGCAGGGAATATAGCTTGAGAACCTCGGAGTCGACGCGCAGTAGCAGTCTCTCCAGGTTCGCCGAGGCCGTTTCGGAGGAAGCTGCTGCAAGGTACTCATTGGCCGCTCGCTCGACTCCTTCAAATGAGCGCGTCTTGGGGATCGGTATCTTTCGGATGTCGCCGACTATGTTGTCGCGCTTACCCAAGTATGAGTAAGCGTAAGCATTCGCAATCGGCGAGTTGAGTAGTGCCCAAAGGGTTTCTAGTGAGTATGAGGACGTCGTTGGGCGTACTGGAATGAAACGGCTTGTGACTGGGTGCCCCTCCTTGTCGATTAGTGCTTTTAAGCGCCAGGGGCCGCGGCTTGTCGGAGCATAATTAAGAAGCACTTGCGGACTACCGACGGTCGTCCCACTCATTGGTCGTCGAATCACTGCCGGGTCCAGGTTCATCCAAAACCTCTTCGGCAGTTCGTGCAGTTGCAGGCCGCGACTGAAGTGCACGAAGCCGCGATTCCCTCCGGCTAAGTAGTCATCGGAATAGGTTGTGCTGCCGGATGGCAAGTCTGCTCCACGATAAGTTAGGCCCTGCCCGACCGAAGCAACTTTGCTAAGTTTCGGATTGTCCGCGCATGCGCTCCATACCTCTTCCAACTCGGGCAGA
>Ga0210402_10001479_pt1 | contig 24211 bp, 24 predicted proteins | sample IncBWC7MmetaG_FD_161055 | JGI IMG/M metagenome (GOLD analysis project Ga0210402, IMG submission 161055) | Forest soil microbial communities from Barre Woods Harvard Forest LTER site, Petersham, Massachusetts, United States - Inc-BW-C-7-M | ecosystem: Environmental > Terrestrial > Soil >... | reverse complement strand
CAGAATCGGTCGAAAGCGGGCTAAGCCGTTCAGAATCAGTTCACGCAGTGGCCGAGTCTACACTACATTTTCGATTGAGTTCGAAGCGTTCGGGGAGGCTGATGCGGAGCTGGTGAAGGAGGGATTTCTGTTCGGCGTTGGGTTCGGTGACGCGGCGGAGACGAAGTTCGCGGCCGTCGGTGGTGGGAAGAATGATGTCGGCGCTTTGCAGGGTGGAAAGCAAGGCAATGGCTTTCATCGGTGACAGGGGCACAGCATTATCGACGCCGCTTGAGTTTTCTTTCGGAACCATCGGCGGTCTGCGTTTCAACAGATGCTTGAGCGTCACCCATAGTGCGTAGCCAAGAAATGCCACCATGACGTGGGCCTTGACCCGCGACTCCAGTTGATGGAACAGGGGACGGATGGACAGTTGGCTTTTCAAAGCGCGAAACGCGGCCTCCGCTTCGGTGAGCTGCATATACTGCGACCATAACTGCTCCGCAGTATCGGCTTTGAGATTGGTGCGCAGCATGTAAGAGCCCTCGCGCAGTTTCCGCCAGTTCTGGCGGTCTTCTTTGACTTGCCAGAACAGGCGTACGCCCTCGGGTGTGTCACGGAGCCCAACTTCGTACATATCTCTCACCGAAGAATGCCGAGCCTGAATCCCGCCCAGGCGCCGCTCCATCTTGTTGCGATCTTTCAGCCGGCCCGCCGCAATGGTTTTCGCCAAACGCTTCAGGGCGTCCTCCATTCGGCTCGAAAAACGTTTCCGGATCGCTTTCTCTTTTTCCTGACGGCCCTCTGTGCGGCACAAGATATAGGTCTCTTCGCCTTGCGGAATCGCCACCTGCTTGACTTTCACCTCCGGCCGTACCTGCGTCCAATCCTCCTTGAGTAACTCCGCCTCGAACTGCTTCATCTGGCTGCGTGGCGTTCCCACCAGATATTGACCGTCGCGCTTGCGGATCGCCGCCAGGTTCTCCTCGCTCACAATGCCGCGATCGAATACCCAGATACGCCGCGCCTTGCCATACTTGCGCTCCACCATGCGCAGGATCGTTTCCATGGTCGTGACGTCCGACCGGTTGCCATCGAAGGTCTCGTAGCTGAACGGAAACCCTTCCTGGTTGACGATCAGCGCAATCACCATCTGTTCGCAGTCCGGCCGATGGTCGCGCGAATAGCCGCGCCGCATCATCGGATTCTTCTCCGCTGCCCCCTCCACGTACGTGCTGGTGAGATCGTAAAGCAGTACATCGAACTCGGCTCCGAACAACTCGCCGTATCGCTGCTTGAGGTGTTGCTCCAACTTCGTCTTGTGCGGCAGAATCCGGTCCAGACAGCGGTACAAGCGCGTGTCGTTGATCTGGCCGTCTTCGATCCCCAACAGATCGTCCAGCGCCGTCGATGGATACCAGCGTTGTTCAATCGCCAGTTCGCTACCCGGCGCGCATAATCGGTTAATCGCCAGCAACGCCGCCACACGCGACCAAGGCACATCGGCCGCATCGTCATCCACCGCCTGCTCGAAAAAACGATCCAGTTCCAGCCGCCTCCACAGTTCCAGCCCCAGATAGCAGGCACCGAACTGGCGCGTCCGCTCCAGACGAACCTTGTTCACCAACACGCGTGCCACTTGCTCATCTCACGCTGGCGGCTCCACGTGTGACGGGAACAATTTCAGTTGCTGGGCTTCACCCTGTTCATTCAAGACCTCAACCGTTCTCAGCCAGCGTGCCTGGTCGGAGCCGTTCAGTTCGCCAAGATGACACAGTGTCCTCTGCCGCGGCCCATCGGGGGTGCGCACCGATTCCACCAGCGACCAGTAGGTGTGCTCCTTGCCGTCCTTGCTCCGATGGTTCGGGCGCAAAAACATTCTCGCCTGATCGTGTCATGGGACGGCTCACGGGACAAGAGGGCAGGTCTACACTACATCGCGATTTGGCGAACTCCCGATTGCAGGCATGGAACTTAAACCGCGCGCAGACCCCAAAATAGCTTAAAACGACAAATGTCGTGACGAACTTAGGCTAGCGACGCGGAGGTCGCGGTTACGCCGGCCCGAAGTGTTTCAGAAACACCATGTTCTCGGTCTCGCTGCGGTTCTCGATCACGATGCCCTTGGCCGCCCGATCGGCGCTGACGAAGAATTCGTCCTGGGTCATCTGGCCGTAGCGGATCAAGGAAGGCGTCTCGGCGGCGTGCGTGCCGAACTTGCCCCATCCCTGCACCAGAATGGTTCCGTAGGCGGCGCCATCCTGGATAGTCGCGGTGCTGCCGGGGAAGATGGTTAGTTCCTTGGCGGAGTAGTGCCTGGTCCCGTAGACTACCCAGTTCTCAGAATACCCGGCCTCGGCCATCGCCTTCACGTCCGCCACCGGTTTGGGATCGAAATAGCGGTGCTCGGCGAATTCGGGGTCGGTGTTGGCTTCCCAGTCCAGCATGTCCAGCAGATAATCCAGATCGTGATGATGCTCCTCGGGGACATCCTTCACCAGCAGGTCCCACGGGACCCCGCGGCCTTCGACCATCGATTGGTACATGGCGAAGACATCGGAGTTGACTTGCGGTTCGTAGGTGACCAGCGAGCCGGGAGCGTGCAGGATGCCGGGATCGACCTGCCAGCCCGATCCGGGCTTCAGCTTGTAGGCGCGGGAATGGTAGAGGATTCCGTTGTCGCCCTGGTTCCAGCGCTCCAGGCAGCGGCGGACATCGTCGCGCGTAGTGCCCGGGTTCAACCCCATAAACGTGTACGGGAAGTTGTTGTCCTTGAAGTTGTACTGGGGCGGAAAATAGTAGGCTTCGGGTTTGCCCTTCTGGCCCACGCGTCCGGCGAACTCGTCGTTCTGGTGAAGGTGATGGGGAATCGGCCCGAGGTTGTCGAAGAACTTGCAGAGCAGGTTCCAGCCTCCCTCGCGTTCCATGACCGGCTTGCCCAGGAACAGGTCGCCCACGGTTTCGATGGCCTCTTTGAGAAGCGCCTTCTTGCCCTGAAATGCAATATAGCTGAGGCCCTCGTCTTCGGCGGTCAAAGGGCCGTTGGCCGCCTTGGTGGTGGACGAAAACCAGCGTTCGTCAATGCCGCCGCGGTGCGCCCCCAGGGCGTATAGATCGCGGGGGTCCAGCTTGAGCCGGCCGCCCGGCATCAGAAACGACCGCGGGACCCAGCAGGGCGCAAGACGTACGACGCCGTCACCTTCCGATAGCGCTTCGACAATCAGATTCCGGTTTGACATGGTGGATGAGTGCTCTTACAAGGGCAATAGTTCACAATGCCCCTTAGGCGAGGCGATTGTCAAGGCTGGCTGGGCCGCAAGTCCGCCGATTCGCTGCTCGGAGCCATTAGCCTGCCGCGGAAAAATCTGCCTGGATGCGTGCCGAGACCAGGCTTCGAAGCTGAGGCTCGAGAGACGTCGCCGCCAGACGTTGTTCAAGCCATTCATGGCGCACCATGGCATGCCGGACAAGGGCCTTCGTAAAGTCCCGATCCTTTTCCCGGCCGGCTACGTACTTGGCGACCGCCAGGTCATGAATCTCCAGGCACCAGCCTCTGACCAAGCGCGTGTTCTCACCGGTGACCAGGACCAACCGCTGGCGCCAACCCTCGGGTAACACCGCCGTGGTTTCATCTACACCGTGAGCAAAGTATCCGAACGAGCGCTGAAACGGAGACCCTTGGCCTATGCTGGCGTCGATCAAATCGCCTAGCTCCGGATGCAGAGAGGGAAAAACGTCAGCTTCGTTCGAAACCAGAAGTTCAGCCGGAGCGTCCGGAAACTCGCCCAGAACCGCCTGGCTTCCGATCACGGTGATGTCGTCGACATCTGCGATGGTCCCCGCTGCCCGGATGATGTGCTCCAACTGCGCCCGGGTCATGGGTTCGCGGGCCGTTCCTGTTCGAACCGCGAATAAATGGCCCAGCGTTCCGCCGGTTCCAGAACACCCGCAAAGGGAGTTGCCTGCCGGAGCGCGGTCATTCGTTCGCTCTCCTCTTCGAGCAAGTCCAAAATCTCGGGCAGAGGCCGCGCCAGAATCTTCCGCCATTCATCCCAATACGGCTGCGAGCGGCCGGCGGTTTGGGACCACCGCTCCAGGTTGTCGTGCGCGATTTCGATCGACGCCGGGTGCGCGCGCAGTTTGCGGGCGATGGCGCGATGCATCTCGAGGCTGCGTTGGTCCAGCCGCTGGTGGCCTCGGAGTGGGGCGCTCATGACTTCATGGTATCGCGGCGGTCCGGTCGGGTCATTACGGCGCAAGCTCAGCAGGCAGGCCGCGCTTTTCTCAAATGCCGCGATGACCTAGCCGGGCCTGCGACGGCGGTGACGGCTTGCGGGGACTAATCGTGACCGGCAGTTCCGCAGGATGCCGACAACCCAGTCATCGGGATCGCGTAACTCGCTAAAAAGGTTTTGGTTCGGTAGTATCGAACAAATGGGCGATGCGGCAATTATCGGGCTGATCTCTGACACACATGGTCTTATGCGGCCGGAGGCCTTAACCGCTTTGGAGGGGTCTGATCTGATCATCCATGCCGGCGATGTTGGCAAGGCGGGGATAATCGAACAGTTGCGCGATGTGGCGCCAGTCATCGCCGTTCGGGGAAACATTGACAAAGGCTCTTGGGCATCCCAGTTGCCGTTAACGGCAGTCGCCGAAGGCCGCTCGGCCTTGATATACGTCTTGCATGACATTCAACAGCTCGATCTCGATCCCGTGGCCGCTGAGTTCAATGTTGTTGTCAGCGGACATTCGCACAAGCCTGGCCATACCGAACGTTCTGGTGTCATATACCTGAACCCGGGAAGTGCCGGCCCCCGGCGCTTTCAGTTGCCAATCACGGTTGCGCGCCTTGATTTGCGGCAGGCGCCGTGGGGGATTGAATTCATCGATTTGCCCAGTGGATAGACTTAACTGCTAATCGATGCTACTTTTCAACTGGATCACCGCCTGTAGTGCATGATCGGCGATGCCCTCCGCAGTACGGTCGGATGCGCCCGACAGTGTCCATCGGTGTAGACAGAACAGTACTCGGGAACAAGTTGGTTCTGCCCGCCGTCGAATTGTTTGGTGCGGGCTGTCGATGGGGCCAGCATCGTTGTAGCGCACGTCGGGCCTTTCAATTGCGGAGCCGACGGACTTGACGAAAGACTCACATTAGTGCTTTCCGTCTGCAACGCACTGGCCCCGGTCGCTAAAGCGACCGGGGTGCGATTCGCTCTGGAGAACCTCATGCCAGGCCCCGCAACGGATCTGGAGCGACGGGCATTATTCGATTTGGACCCCGCCGCGTTTGGATTGTGCTACGACTCGTCGCATGATCAGATCGACGGACCCAGGCCATTCGATCTGATTGACGAGTTCAGGAATCGCATATTTGCGGTGCACTTGTCGGATCGCATTAAGGCGCACGTCGATCATGTTATTCCCGGAGAGGGGTTCGTAGCCTGGGCTGACATGTGTCAGAAGCTTGGTATGGCAAACTATACCGGGCCGATACTTATGGAAGTTTTGATGACCCACTCCCGATTTCAGGAACCGGACGATTTCTTGGGGAAGGCGCAGGCAGCAGCACGGAAAACAGGGGAGGCGATCCGAGGCGGGCAAATGAGACGACGAAAGAGCTGATCCCCGTGTTTAGGCTCGGCTGCAGCTTGGCCGCCGGTCATGCCGGCCAGCCAATGGACTCGGGGATGGTCTCCGCACTCTGCGCCACCGCCCAATACTCCACCTGCAACCGGCTTCTGGCCGGCAGCCAGCGGTACGTTGGGACGTCGAACAGGCGGTGGCGATCGATCATTTCCCGCCGGGATTCGGGCATCGGCGAAACTCCGAACTCAATGCCGCGGGCTTCCGTGACGCCGTTCCAAGGGGTGTTGGTGCGGCTGCGGTTTTCTTCCCAGATGCCCATCCAGGGGAAGTCGGCGCGGCGCCAGACGTAGCCGAAAGCCAGTTTGCAGGATGGGGAGAAGGCGACGAACCAGGCGTGCTCCTTTTCCGGGTCCATCAGGTGCGTAGTGAAGGCGCAGGAGGGCAGCGAGCCGTTGAAGACGCGGAGGTCGGCGACGCCCCCGCCAGTGCGCGGCGCGAGCGGCCAATCGAAATCGGCGCCCGGCTGCAAGTAGTCATTGGCGCCGAAGCGGCTTTCGAAGACGCGGGACCGCGTGGCCGATGCGCCCCATTGAGTCACGCCGGGTACCAGGATCGGCGGCCCCAAGGTGACGTGCTGCGTCCAGGCGATGGGCCGGTCGAAATCCGCGAGGTTCGTGACCGTTTCGTGGATCGCGAGCGCGCGGCCGCGTAACTCCAGGCGACGTACGAATTCCAACCCGGTCTGGCGCAGGAGCGCCCGCATGACGATTCCGCCGGAAGATTCGGCGATCTGATAGGGCGCGATGGAACCCTCCCCATGGACTGTGAGTCCGGCCGCGGCTTCTGCCGCTGACGGCCCGCCGAAGACGTCGAGGCAGAGATTGTGGCCCATGATACCGGCCAGTAGTTTGGCCTCCGCGCCCGCGCCATATTCGGGGTTATCGGCGGGGTCGTATTCGGAGGGCTCGATTGAAGGCCAAGGCGGCGTCCACAAGGGGTTCACGCCGGTCTGCTTATCGAAGATTTCGGCAATGTGCCCGCCTTCGCGGAGAACGGTGACGCGCAGGCGGTCGTTCTCAAAGACAGCGGCGCTGCGACCGCGGTATGCTGATTCAGTCATGACAGTTCTCTCATTATGCATGAGCCTCTCTCTTGGCTGTGCCTTGCTGCCGGCCGCCGACTGGCTGACCGATGGCGGCAACCAGCAACGCAACGGCTGGCAGATGGACGAAAAAATCCTGAACAAGGACAACGTCAAGGGCATGAAGCTCCTCTGGAATCTGAAATTGGACAACCAGCCCAGAGAACTCCACTCGCTGTTTCCGCCCCTGATCGTAGGCCAACAGATCGTAGGCCAACAGAACACCAGCAGCGGCGCCAAACAGATCGCGGTGGTGTCCGGAATCTCGGACAACATCTACGCCATTGACGCCGGCACCGGCACACTGCTTTGGAAAAAGCATTTTCCGTACAACTCGGAGAAGCCGCAGCGGACCGGGGGGCCGCTTTGTCCGGGCGGCCAGACGGCCACGCCGGTGATCGGCCCGGCCAACGCTGCGGGCGCCCGAACCATCTACGCGGTCGCAGGCGATGGAACTTTCCATCAATTGAACGTGGCCGATGGCGAAGAGGTGGCGCAGCCGCTGCCGTTCATGCCAGCCAATGGCAAACCGTATTCGCTGAGCCTGGTGAATAACGTCATCTACTCCACCACGGCGCAAGGCTGCGGCGGCAACCCGAACCGCGTGTATACGCTCAACCTCGGCAGTGCCGACAAGAAGGTCAGCTACTTTGGCACCAGCGGCGGGTCCTGGGGCCGCAGCGGCGCCGCCATCGGCTCCGATGGAACCGCCTACGCGCCTACCGGCGACGGGAATTTCGACCCATCCAAGAACCAATGGGCCGAGGCGCTGGTGGGTGTGGCGCCCGACGGAACGCTCAAAGACTACTTCTCGCCCTCTAACTCCCAGTGGCTGTGGAAGATGGATTTGGACATGCAGGTGACCCCGGCCATCTTCACCTACAAGGGCCGCGAACTGATGGTGACGGGCAGCAAAGAGTGCCGAGTGTTTCTGTTGGATTCGAAATCGCTCGGCGGCGCCGATCACCGCACGCCGCTCTACCGGACGCCGTGGCTGTGCAACGAAGAAGTGAATTTCGCGGCGGCGGGCATCTGGGGCAGCATGGCCAGTTGGGAAGATTCCAAGGGCACGCGCTGGGTGCTGACTCCCATCTGGGGGCCAGCACATCCGGACTTCAAGGTTCCGGTTTCCTACGGCCCTGTGACGCACGGCGCCATCGTGGCGTTGAAGGTGGAGGACCAGGGCGGCAAGACGGTGCTGACGCCGGCGTGGATGTCGCGCGACATGGATCAGGCCGAGCCGCCGGTGATCGCCAATGGCGTGGTGTACGCCTACGGCAACGGCGAATCCAGCGTGCAGGCAACGCCGGAACTGGGCCTTGCCGCCAACACTTCGCCCAACCGCGTCAAGTGGTCGACGCACGCCGTGCTGTACGCCTTGGATGCCGAAACCGGCAAAGAGCTGTGGAACAGTGGGGACGAAATCAAGTCGTTCGCCCACTTCACCGGACTCTCGATTGCCAACGGTCGCGTCTACCTGGGTACGTACGACAGCATCCTTTACTCGTTCGGTCTGCCGGGGGTTAAGTGACATGCGGCTAAGTCACATGAGGAGTCTCTCCACCGCAGTGATGCTCGCGCTTGCCGGCGTGTGCGGGGCCAATGCCCAACTGGGCCGTTCCATCGACGTGTGGACCTATGGCGGCGATGCGCAGCGCACCGGTTGGGTCAAGACCGATGGCAGGTTCACCAAGGATGAGGTCAACAACTTCCAGCTTCTGTACAAAGTGAAGCTTGAGGAGCAGCCGAAGGGCGTGCGGTCGCTGACGCCGCCCACCATGATCGGCATCCTGATCTCCTATCGCGGGTTCAAGGAATTGGCGTTCGTGGGGGGCAGTTCCGACAATTTCTACGCTATCAACTCCGATCTCGGCAAACTGTTTTTCCACCGGCCCCTTACCTACTCGTCGGAGATTCCGAAGTTGAACGAAAGCTCCGGGCCGTGCGGCAGCGGAGTGACGGTGATGGCGATGCTGAAGCCGAACGCCCAGCCGAATTTCGGCGGGGGACGCGGCGCTGCCGGCCGAGGCGGTCCACCGCCCCCACCGGCGCCGGTGCCGCTGCCCGCGGACTCTCTGGCGGCGCGAGGCGGACGTGGTGGTTTCGGCGGTTCACGCCCCATCTTTGTGCTTTCGAGCGACGGCCGGCTGCATTGGATCAACACCGCCAACGGCGACGATTCCGGCACGCCGGTGAAGTGGGTGCCGCCCAATGCCCGGGTTGGAAATCTGAATCTGGCGGATAACATTATCTACACCACCACCAACCAGGGATGCGGCGGCGTGCCCAATGCCGTGTGGTCCATCGACTTGAACGGCGCTGAGGGAGTGGTGAAATCCTGGGCGTCGAACGGGGGCGGATTCTGGGGTGTGGGCGGTGTGGCGCTCGGCGCCGACAACACGGTTTACGCGCAGACCGGTGATGGGCCTTTCGATCCGTCGTCCAACAAGTGGTCGAATACGGTGGTGGCGCTGAATCCGAAAAACCTCACGCTCAAGAGCTACTTCACGCCACCGAACCTGCCCCCAGACCCACCCAGGAACGCCGGAGCCAACACCGCTCCGGCCAGGAACGTGGGCATGAATTCCACCTCGCCGCTGGTGTTCACTTACAAGGGCCGCGAGATGATTGTCAGCGCGGCCAAGGATGGCCGCCTGTACCTGCTGGATGCGCCGGAACCGGGCGGCAGCGATCACCACACGTTCGTTTCGCGCACCGCGCCTGTGGGGGCCGATGCCGGTCTGGCGGATCGCGGCATCTGGGGCGGCCTTTCCACCTGGGAAGATACCGACGGCACGCGATGGATACTGGCTCCGGTTTGGGGGCCCGTCAGCGCCGATTTGAAGGCGGCTTTGTCCAACGGTGCCGCGCCGAACGGCTCCATTGTCGCCTTCAAAGTGGAAGAGCAGAGCGGCAAGCCGGCGCTGACCCCGGCCTGGGTTTCGCGGGACATGAGTTCGCCCGAACCGCCGGCCGTCGCCAACGGCGTGGTGTTTGCGCTTTCGGCCGGGGAGCACACGCGGCAGGTGAAGGAAGGGTGGGGCGGCTACACCGCGGACGAACGCCCCAAAGCCGGGACTCATGCCACGCTCTACGCGCTGGACGCAGCGACCGGCAACTTACTCTATTCCAGCAAGGACAGCATAACCGCTCCGGCGGCGCTGACGGGGATCACGTTCGCCAACGGACGGGTGTTCTTCGGCACCACCGACGGCACGTTCTACGCGTTCGGAATGTACATGGAGCACTGATGCTCCGCTGGCGATTCACGCGGCCGCTGGTTCTCTCGCTGTTGGCGCTGGCTTGTTGGGGGCAGGACGAACCTCAGCCGCTGGAGGCCAACTGGGTGGCGCGAGACTTCACGTTCGGCACCGGGGAGACACTGCCGGAACTCCGCCTGCATTACATCACCCTGGGCTCGCCGCAGCGCGATGCGGCGGGACGCATTCGCAACGCGGTCCTGATCCTGCACGACACTGGCAGTGGGGCGCCGCCCTTTCTGACCGGCGGCTTTCTGGGCGCGCTGTTCCTGAAGGGCCAGCCATTGGACGCGTCGAAGTACTACATCATTCTTCCCGACGCCATCGGTCACGGCGAAACCAGCAAACCCAGCGACGGCCTGCATGCAAAGTTCCCGCACTACAACGATGGCGACATGGTGCGGGCGCAATATCTGCTGGTTCATGACGGACTCAAGGTGGAACATCTGCGCCTGGTGATGGGCATCGGGATGGGTGGCATGCAGACATGGCTTTGGGGCGAACGGTATCCCGATTTCATGGATGCGCTGATGCCTCTGGCATCTTCCCCGGCGCAGATTGCCGGCCGCCACCGCATTTTCCGCGACCTGGTGGTGGACGCAATCCGCACCGACCCGGGCTGGAAGGATGGCGAATACACGTCGCCGCCGCGCGGTTTACTGACGGCGCAATTCGCCCAGTTTCTGATGACCACCAGCCCCGGACAACTGCAGCGGCTGATGCCGACCAGCGACGTGGCGGACGCGCAATTCCAGACGCTCAAGAGACGGTTCCTGCGCGCGGTGGACGCCAACGACATGCTGTATCAGTACGATTCGTCGCGTAACTACGACGCGGGGACGGACCTCGAGAAGATCAGGGCGCCACTCTACGCCGTCAACTCAGCCGATGACGAACTGAACCCGCCGGAGTTAGGCATTCTGGAGCGCGCGATCCAGCGGGTGGCGAAGGGGCGATACATCCGGATTCCGGCGAGCGACGAGACGCGCGGCCACGCCACGGCAATGCGGGCGCGGGTGTGGAGGGATTATTTGAGCGAGTTACTGCGGGCGGCGCAGTGACGCGCCGGTTAGATGAATAGGCTCGGCGAGACCTGGAAGAACCCGGCAAGTTGCCTGGCATGCGCCTTGCTGATGGCGCGCTTGCGGTTCATGACATCGGACACGTAGCCCCTCGATCTAAATATCGGAACGAGATCGGCTTGCTTGAGGCCGCGCTGTTCCATCAGATATAGCTCGGGTCGGGACGGGGGTGGTGCTCCGCTTCGTAGGCCTTGATGAGCTGGACCATCAGATCGAGGACGGTGTCTTCCACCGCGGTACGCCGCGCGCCTTTGTCCATCAGCTTCTCGATTTCGGCGAGGATGCGTTCATGCTCTTCGCCGGTTGTTCCGCTCATGGGTGCTTCGTGACTCCCTTCATGGCTTGATGACGTTGATTCCGACCTGCGCTGCGGCCTGTTGAAGCTTCCAGTTGCCGGTTCCTGTCAAGAAAAGGGCAATAATTTACCTGGCTAAACAGACCAAAGCTACTTCAAAATCTCATTTTGGCAATGCCTTCCAGGCGTCCTCGAAACGCTGCCCAAAACTTCGTTGGATACCTGGAAAATTACCAGGCTCGCCGCGGAGACCCTTACCTTCCGCAGCGCCCTGGCGTGCTCCAAATCAATTCGGATTCCTTCGTTGACCTGATCCTGCGTAAGGATGAAAAACTGATTCGGTGCATCCTCAGGGACGAACGCAAGGACATAAAATAGTTTGCTGAGGGTGTCCTTTGGGCTCGCCGGCCAAAAGTTCGGCTTGTATTGTCCTTTCACGTCTACAAAGAATGGTCTGCCCTGTTCATGTACCTTGCTTCCTCGAAGTCAAGTAAACTCTGCCCTAAAAGAAATGCCTTCTGCCTCGCGAAACGACAACGGGCGACTCGCTTGCCAAACCCGTTCAGCACCTCATGCGCGCAAATTCCGGGCGCCCAAACAGTGGCCTCTTTGCAAGGCGCTCAGCGCGCCTGGGCCGGCAGCCCAGCCTGAAGCTCGGGAGTCAGTTCCAACTATACCGTCATCATTTCCTCTCGATATTGTGTGGGTCCTTTCCGCGCCACCAAACACCGGGTTGCCATTAGCCCGAAATTCGGGCTAAGATAACGACATGGCCACCGTCGTCAACATGCACGATGCCAAGAGCAGTCTCTCACGGCTGGTGAAGCGGGCCGCCGCGGGGGAAGAGATTCTCATCGCCAATCATGGTAAGCCGCTCGCCATGCTCACGCGCATCCCGAACCGCGGCAAGAAAGTGCCCTGGGACATCTTCAAGGGCAAAATCGAGATGGCCACCGATTTCGACGCCCCACTTGCAGAGTTTCAGGAGTATCTGTGAGCGATCCGGCGGCGCTGCTGTTGGACACCAACGCCCTGATCTGGACTGTCTCGGCGAGCGAGAAAATCTCGGCGCGCGCCCGTCGCGCCATGTCGCGGCCCGCTGCATCGTTGGCCGTCAGCGTGGTCAGCGTTTGGGAGATCGTCCTCAAACATCATGCTGGGAAACTGCATTTTCAGGTCAGTCTCGAAGATGTGGTAGGTCAACTCCTCCACCATTCGGCATGGACCGTCTTGCCGCTGCTTCCTGAATGCCTCCCAGTACTGGCTGGATTGCCGATGCTGCACAAAGATCCGTTCGATCGCTTGATAATCGCTCAAGCACGGTTCGGGAGTATGGCAATCGTTACCGCGGATGAGCAGATCAAAAAGTACGACGTCCGTACTGTCTGGTAGCGCCGGGCGTCCAACCAGGGTGGCAAATGCCAGCCACGCGGAGGCTACTTCAAAGCTTCGGTGATTTCGATATCGCGCCTCAGCACCTCAGTCAGGAGTTCCGACAGATCGACACCTTTTTCCTCGGCCTTACCTGAAAAATACTCCCACACGCTTCTCTCGATTGAAGCCGGCATCAAGACTCTTGCGCCCTCGGGCACGTGATGGAGACCGCGAACGCCTTGGCTGAAGTCGATTTCGACAGGCATGCCGTCATCTTCGATAGGTAGATCACTCATAGACCCTCGTGATAGTAGCGAATCTCATTCCGGGTGGCATTGCGGGCCGTGATGACGCGGATCTTAGTGGTTGCACTATCCGCCTCCGACCAGAGATACACGACAGCAAGCAACGCGCCAGTGGCCGAACAACCAAGGGAGAACCAGCGTTCCTCGATGTCATTGTGCTCCAGGTCGGCGAGCGTGAGGAGCCGGGGATCTCGAAAGATCGTGCTCGCAAGCTCGAAAGACACACCGTCCTTGCGCACATTGGCCGCTGCCTTGACTGCCATGCCACTGAAACTGGCGCTCATGCACCGATCTTACTCTGTACCATGCTATAGCAGGTCGATCACCGCAAGGTGCGACAGGCGGATTGCCAATCGCGAGGTTTTGCCGCCGCCTACCACCAGGACACCGGCAAGGAAGCCTGGCGTTTCTGGACGGTTCCCGCGGCCGGTGAACCCGGCTCCGAACCCTGGCAGGGCAAAGGCATCGAACAGCCGTCAGCCGACGCCTGGTTCACCGGCACATACGACCCGCAACTGGATCTGGTCTACTGGCCCACCTCACCTACGTGTTTGACGGCCAGCAATACCTTGCCGTTGGCGCCGGGACGAATATTCTGGCGTTCGGCCTGGCGCAGTAGAGTCCGGATGCCCTGCCGCGGGACACAACTTAGTTTCTCTGCGAAACTGGCGCGCGCCGGAGAGGCGACCACTCCCTTATGGTCATGGCTCTGATGGCCTTCAGAATCCAGGTTGCGAACCCTCAGTCGCTCCGTTCCGCCTCCTGGCGCATGAACGTCCAGAGAGCCTCCACGTGCTGGCGCTCGGTGGCGAGTGAGCCGATGGAAACACGGACCATCCAGCGGCGGTCGAGAATCGCCGGCGTCAGATAGGCCCGGCCAGAGCGATTGACACGATCGGCCCAACCGAGGGTGTGTTTGTCCAGCGCTTCGCCATCCACTCCTGGCGGTTGGTGGCGGACGCAGACTGTCTGCAGGGGAACCGGCGCCAGAACGCTCCAACCGCCGGCCGCACGCACCCGATCGGCGAACCACTGGGCATTGACAAGATCGCGGCGCAGACGGTCCTGCAATGCCGCGACGCCCTGCTCACGAATCGCAAACCACAGCTTCAGCGCGCGGAAACGCCGCCCTAACGGAAGCCCCCAATCGCGCAGGTTCTTGACCTGCGCATCGGATGACGAGCGCAGATAACTCGGATTGGTGGACATCACGCGCACCAGATGCTCCGCATCGCGCACGTAATACAGCGAGCAGTCGAACGCCACCCCCAGCCACTTGTGCGGATTCAGCACCAGCGAATCGGCGCCTTCGACGCCTTGCCACATCCAACGGCATTCCGGCAGAATCATCGCCGAACCGGCCATGGCGGCATCCACGTGCAACCAAATGCCGTGCGCACCGGCTGTGGCGGCCAGCTTTTCAATTGGATCTAGGGCTGTCGAGGTGGTGGTGCCGGTGGTGCCTACCACGGCGCAGGGTTTGAGCCCGGCGGCGGCATCGCTTCGGATGGCCGCTTCCAGGGCGGCGGCCTCCATCCCGTATTGCGAATCGTGTTCGATCACGCGCAGGTTTTCGCGGCCGAAGCCCGCCAGCAGCGCGGCTTTCTCCACCGAACTGTGGCTATGGGCCGACGTGTAGACGATTAGCGGCCGCTGCTCGGCTTGCAGCCCGCCGCGGCTGAGACTGTAGCCTGAAGCCCGCTCGCGGGCGCACATCAAAGCGACCAGCGTGCAGGTGGATGCGGTGTCTTGAATCACGCCGCTCCAGGCGTCCGAAAGTCCCGTCATCTGCCGCATCCAATCCGTCACAACTTCTTCGACTTCGGTGAGAGCGGGGCTGGATTGCCAGGAGAGGCCCAACACACCGAGACCGCTGCTGGTGAAGTCGCCCAGAACGCTGGCCAGCAGTCCGTTGGACGGGAAGTACCCGAAAAAGCTGGGGTGCTGCCAATGAGACAGGCCTGGTACCACGATTTTTTCCAGGTCCGCGAGGATGCCGGCAAACGGCTCAGCCGCCAGCGGAGGCGCCGCGGGAAGCTGGGCCTTGACTTCGCCCGGCGCGGTTCGCGCCATCACCGGCAATTCCGCCACGCGGGCGCGGTAGTCCGCCAGCCAATCGATCAATTGATGTCCGGCTGCCCGGAATTCGTCAGTGGTCATGTTTCAACTCCCTTACATGGTAGCGGTTGAGCCGATAGTTGGCGGCTGGTCAGGGGCCGGGGCCAGGGGCCAGGGGCCGGGGGCCGGGAGGCAGCGGCCGGGGGCCGGGGGTCAGGCAAACCCGGCGCTGGGGTAGGGCGCCGCCTGGTCCAAATGGGCACAAAACCCATCGGATTCGGCGGCCAGCTTGTAGATGTTCGGGCCTGCGTTTATGCCGATGTGGGCAGCGCGTTCTTGATCATGGTAAGGAGCATGACGACCTCATTTTGCGCTTTGATCCCATGCTCCAGGTTTGGGCGCATGTATACAAATGTGCCTTCCGTCGCCTGTTGTTCCTCGGTGCCCAACTTCAGTAGGGCATCGCCCTTCAAGAATGTCAGCGTCGCCGGAAAGGGGGCGGTGTGGGCGGAAAGCTCTTGGCCAGGCGCGAAGCCGAACAGAATCACCTTCGTTCTGTCATCGTTCTGCAAGGTCTGGGTCAGTATTCCGTTCTCCGGCACCTTGGCTTGTTGGCGAAGATCCCGCACGTAGACGTATGCGTCATTCATTCTTTCATCATCCTACCTGATGGCCGCAATAGCGGCGGGCGCCTGACGCCAGCAGGCCGGCGACCGGGCGCAAACTGGCACGGGCGCATCACACCGAGCCGGAACGTTGTGGTCCCGACCTGGCGTACCCGCTGAATTCGACCCTACGAAATGCTCGTGGAAAGAAAACCGTTGCGTGTGCCGGCCTGCCCGTTGCCCCCCAGGGCTTAACCGTTTGGGAAAACGGGGTATGAAGAAATCCAAAATTGCCCGCAAAACGAAGGCTGGCTCGCTGCCGCATCGCGCACGCGGATTAGCAATCCGCCGCAGGTTCACAACCTGCCCCGCAAGGGCTATTCCTATGACCGCAACGCCGCCATCGGATCGATCCGCGATGCCCGCCGCGCCGGCAGATACCCCGCCAGCGCCGCCACCGAAGTCAACACCAGCGTCATCGCCAAGAATGTGAGCGCGTCCCCTGGCTGCACCCCGAACAACAGCGATTCCAGCAGCCGCGCCACGGCCGCGGAGCCGGCTACGCCCACCAGGCTCCCCGCCAGCGCCAGCCCTACGGTCTCGCGCAAAACGCGAAACTGCACGTGCCCCGCCGACGCTCCCAGCGCCATGCGAATCCCAATCTCCTGCGTCCGTTGGTTTACCGAATACGACACCACACCGTAAATCCCCAGCGAGGCCAGTAACAAGGCCAGCAGCGCAAAGCCGCCCAACAGCACCACCACAAAACGGCGTGGCGACACGGCGCGCTCCACCAGATCGTCCAGCGTGCGGAACTCGGCCGTCGGCAAGCCCGCGTCCACTCGCCGCAACGCCGCCCGCACCCCCGGCGCCACCGCCTCCGGAGCCAGCTTGGTTCGCACCACCAGTTCCACCGAACTGGAGCCGGCCTGCGACAACGGCAGGTACAATTCGGAACTGCCGGCCTGTTCCAGGCTGGTGTGCCGCACATCTCCCACCACACCCACCACGCGCCACGGATCTTTGCCGAAGATAAACGCCTCCTGGCCCACCGCGTCCAAGCCCGGCCACACGGTACGCGCCAGCGTCTGGTTGATCATGATGACGCGCTGGCTTTCCGCCGTATCGTGGTCGTTGAAATCGCGGCCGGCGCGCAGCGGAATCCTCATCGCCCCGACGTAGCCCGGACTGACAAGGCGCGGGTAGACCAGCGGCTGCTGTCCCGGCCCATACGTCTGGCCCTTGGCTTGGATCCCCCAGCTTCGATTCCGCCCCAGCGGCAGGCAATCCGTGACGCCGGACGTTTCCACGCCCGGCACCGCCTCCACGCTGCGCAACAGCGAAGTGAAGAACGCGTTCCGCTGGGCGTTCGTCTTGAAGCGGTCGCCGGTTTCGATAGTCCACACTGCCGCCCGCGCCGGTTGAAAGCCCAAGTCCACGTCCAACACGTGCAGGAAGCTGCGCATCAGCAGACCCGCGCCCACCAGCAGGATGCAGGCCAGCGCGATTTCCGAAACCACCAGCGCGCCACGAACCCAGGCCCCGCGTTTGCCTTGGCTGGAGCCGCGGCTGCTGTCTTTCAACGCTTCGCACACCGCCGCGCCGGATAGTTGCAGGGCCGGGGCCAGCCCGAACAGCAGCCCGGTCGCCAACGCCACCAACGCCGTGAACAGTAGCGCCGCGCCATCCACCCGCACCGATTGCAGCAACGGAATGTTCATGGCGCGCAGGCCACTCAGCGCTCTGGTGGCGCCGAATGCCAGCACCAGTCCGAGCGCCGCGCCGCAGCCGGCCAGCACCATGCTCTCCGTGAGCATCTGCCGTATCAGCCGTGCACGGCTCGCGCCCAGCGCCGTACGTACCGCCACCTCCTTGCGCCGCGATGCCGCGCGCGCCAGCAGCAGGTTCGAAAGGTTGGCGCAGGCGATCAGCAGAACCACACCCACCGCGCACAGCAGCACCACCAGCGCGCGGCGGAAACGCCCGCTGACCTGCTCCTGCAGGCCCGTCATCGCGGCGCCGAATCTATATCGGTCCTTCTTCGAACTCAGAATCTGTTGGGTGAGCAGGTCGAACTCGGCCTGAGCCTTCCGTACTGTAACCCCCGGTTTCAAGCGCCCAATCACCGCTAGGGTGTTGCCCCAACGATCGGTCTCGTCGGTGAGTGGAAACGGCACCAGAATGTCCACTTTAGAACCGGGCGTGAATACGGAAGCGAAATCGAAGGTGCGCGGCATTACCCCGACCACCGTGGTAGCTTCGTCATTCAGCGTCAGCCGACGCCCGATAATTCCCGGGTCCGAACCGAATCGCCGCTCCCAGAGGCCGTGGGTGAGGATTACGGCCTTGCGGCCGTTCCACTTGCATTCCTCGTTATCGAAGGTGCGCCCAAGCAGGGGCTGCACGCCCAGCAGGTCGAAGAAATTCTGCGCCACGCCGAAGCCCGAGAGCCGTTCCGGTTCGCCGGCTTCCTTCAGGTTGTAGCTGCTGTAATCCGAGAAGGCGAAATAAGCGGTGAGGTCTTCGAAGGACTGGTTCATGGCCCGCCAGTCACGGTAGTTCGCAACCCGCGAGGTGGCCCCGGAGAGCCCGGTGGTGCCGGTGTTGGCGATCCAAACCAGCCGCCCGGCGTCGCGAAACGGGAGCGGGCGGAAGAGCACCGTGTTCACCACGCTGAAAATCGCCGTGTTGGCGCCGATCCCCAGGCCGAGGATCACCGCCGCCATGGCGCAAAACCCGGCATCACGCCACATCGCACGCAGGGCGTAGCGGAGATCCTGCAAAAAATAGTCCATACTACTTGATACTGGTGAGCCGCCAAATAGTTACGTGAACATTGGGATTAGACTATGACGCTACCCTGAAAAGGATCATCGCAAGCCTTTGTACCTGGGTGTGAGGGGACTTGCACCCCCGAGTTGTCGAACATGCCCGGCACACAAACAAAGCAGCGCCGCCCGGGTATGGGCGGCGCCGCTCCTCCGAATTCTTCGATTTGCTGGAGTATTCTGAGCCTCTATCGGGCCTTCACCAGCACCGCGCGAATCACCGCCAGGCGAGTCTCGCCGTCCTTCTCCGTCTTGGGCTTCCAGAACCGGTAAGTCTGACCGCTGCCGGGGGCCACCTGGACCAGCGCGCAATCCGTGCCGGTGCATTCGAACGTAAGCGACACCGGGGCATCGCCACTCTTTTGCACGTTGTGCGCGAAGGGCATCGTGACAACCGCCTGGTTGGTGTCCTCATTCCTTAGTGTGACTGTCAGGCTGCCGCCAGAGGAATGGATCGCGCTCACGCGGTACGAACCCGCCGGCAGCACCGTGCCGGCCGCGCGGAACCCGAAGGGGACTTCCGCTTTGATTGTCTGCGCCCCAGCCACGCCAGCCGCAACCATTAGTGCCGCAGCCGCGATCATCATATTCTTCGTGAAGTCGGTCATCGTCTTATCCTCCATTCGGGCTCGCTGCTGCGGTCCCGATTACGCACTGGATAATGCACTCCGCGCGCCAAACGCATCAACCTGCCGCCACCCTCTGTAAATGTTTGAAAATGCAGTAACCAGGAATTGGCGCGCCGATCGGCAGGAGGTTTTTGTGAACCGTTGGGTTCGCGGCAGTGAACCGGTCGGTGACGCCGGCTCTGGCGACAGGCGCGACCGCACCGACGCCGCCTGTGACGCTCACCCCAGGTGTGGACGCCCTTGACGGAAACCTCGCCCCAGTCATGTCGACGACGATCAGGAGCCTTCCGGGATCGATCACCGGCGTGGCTCAGTTGCAGTTGCCGTTGCCGCCAGGTTCGGGTCCGCTAGTGCCGTTGACGGTGACACCCACGATTGTGGGCAAAACCTTGCGCGAGCGATTGATTCTGATCTGGGCGCGCTCCAAATGAGGTCTCAGGTTGTTGCGGTCTCATCGGCGCGCTTTGCGGACCTTCGTTTTCACAGCTTCTGGCTCTTTCAGGGCTTCTTGGGCTTGCCGGGCTTACCGGAGCCGGTGATGGCGAGCGCTTCGCCGGCAGGCTGGCTGGAGCCGGAGGACACACCGGCTGGCGCGCCCTGCTGGTCCGCGTCGATCCCGGCGGTTCGCAACTCGTGCTGGACCATCTGGATCGCGGCCAGGTGTCCGTCGCTTCGGACGATCCGGCCGAAAGCGCACAGTTGTAAGGGCGACGCATTCTGGTGCAGTACTGGCCAGGATACCGATAGTTCCAGGTTGAGGCCCGCTGGCAGGTGCCGGCCTACGTCCAGGAGAATGCCGCTGCTCGACAAGTCCAAGGTATAGCCCGTGCCGGTTTCGAGAACCCGGCGTCGTCGTACCAATTTCCACCGAAGGTCCAGTTGGAGGGCGTAGCGTCGATCCCTGCGGCGTTGCGGCGCCATACCCAGCGTCTTCGACATCTACTCTCCCCGTGCCCCGGTACTGTTCGTCGTTGATTCGACATAGACCTCAACCATTATGCCGGTAAGTTCCCTGAAACTACAGTCATGCGGGTACTTGCAGGGTACCTGGTGCCATAAGAACCGGCTAAGGGCGTTGCGCGATCAGAGTTGTGGTATGGCGGGCGGCTAACCGGTCTTCGCGTCGCTTGGTATTCTCAAGAGGTAGACAGGAGTTTGCGAACGTTGTGATAGGATTCCGCCTGTGCTTCTACCTGCTGACGGTAGTGCTGGTGCTGCCGGCCCAGGACGTCAAAGAGTTTGAAAAGAAGGTGACGGAATTCACGCTCGTCAACGGGCTGCATTTCATCCTGGTGGAGCGCCACGAAGCACCCGTGGTTTCTTTCCACACTTACGTGAATGCGGGGTCGGTGTACGACCCCTCCGGGCGAACCGGAATCGCTCATATGTTCGAACACCTGGCGTTCAAGGGCACGGAAACCATCGGGACCAGGAACTGGGCCGAAGAGAAAAAGGCGATGGACGCCGTCGAAGAGGTTCATGACCGGTTGGATGCCGAGCGCAACAAGGGCGACAAGGCCGACCAGAGCCGGGTGGAGACATTGCAAATCCAATTGAAGTTTGCGGTGGATCGGGCCGAGAAGTACGTCCAGCCGAACGAGTTCAGACGCATCCTCGAAGAGAACGGCGGCATGGAGCTGAATGCGGCCGCCAGCCTGGACTCCGCCGAGTACTTTTGCAGCCTGCCTTCCAACCGGATCGAGCTCTGGTTCCTGATGGAATCGAACCGGTTTCTGCGCCCTGTGTTCCGCCAGTTCTACAAGGAGCGCGACGCACTGTTGGAGGAGTACCGCCAGCAGGTGGAATCCAAGCCGCAGGGCATGTTACTCCAGTCTCTGCGCTCGACGGCATTTGTGACCCACCCGTACAAGAACCCAACCGGCGGTTGGCCCAAAGATATCGCCAACCTGCGGCGGGCCGACGCCCGGGCTTTCCTTGAGAAGTATTATGTGCCCGCCAACATGGCGATTGCAATAGTGGGCGACGTGAACGTGGCGGAGGTCCGGCGCATGGCGGAACGGTATTTTGGACCGATGCAGAGCAAGCCGTTGCCTCCGGCTCTGCACACCCAGGAGCCCCCGCAGGTGGAGCCTATGGTTGCGGCGGTGGTGGATTCGCCCACGCAGCCCATGGCCGCGGTTGCCTACAAGCGGCCCGACCAGTACGATAAGGACGACGCGGTCTTCGACGTGATCCAACTTATCCTTTCCAATGGCCGCACCGGCCTGTTGTATAAGGAGATGGTTGAGGATAAGCGGCTTTCCGCGACCGCCCAGGCCGTCGCCACCTTCCCCGACGGCCGGTATCCCAATCTGTTCGTGTTTTTCCTGGCGCCATCGCCAGGACATACGGCGGAAGAAAACGAAAAAGGGCTGGACGATCTGCTGGCCCGATTCAAAGCCGAGCCGGTGGATGAGGAGACGCTGCAACGGGCCAAGACCCAGGCGAAGGCCGGCGCTCTTCGCAAGCTGAGCGGCAACAGCGGGTTGGCCAAACTACTGGCCCTTTACTACGCCAGCTATGGGGATTGGCGGAAGATGTTTATCTCATTGGACCAACTCGGTAAGGTGACGGCTGAGGACGTCGGGCGTGTGGCGCAGCGGTATTTCGTTCCGGCGAACCGCACGCTGGCCCACACGGCGCCGTCTCGCCCGCCAGGCGCTGGAGGCCGGCAATGAGCTTGTGGGGCAGGTTGGTAGGGGCACCCCCCGGGTCCGGTGGATTGACAATCCGCCCGCGCGATGCGGCAGCGAGCGCGCCAGTGTTGGTGGCCTGCCCACAAGGTTCGGCAGGCGGATTAACAATCCGCCGCAGGTTAACAACCTGCCCCACAAACGTGCTCGCATTCGTGGCTGCCATGGTGGTGGTCGTGGGTGCGGCGCTGCATGCCCAGGTGGTGCCGGCGGCCCCCGCGAGTCCACGTGAAGCGGCCAAGAGCGCGGCCAAACCCGCGGCGGCTCCCGGGCCCAGGGATCTCAAGTATCCCCCGCTGCGGCCCATTCAGGCTCCCCGCGTGGAAACCGTCACGCTGCCCAACGGCATGCGGCTCTACTTGCTCGAAGATCATGAACTCCAGTGGGTCGACGGTCTGGCGCGAATCCGGACCGGGACCCTGTTCGATCCGCCGGATAAGATCGGGCTGGCGGCGATCGCGGCCGCCGTACTGCGCACCGGCGGCGCCAGTTCCAAGACCGGCGATCAGATCAACCGGCAGTTGGAGAATCTGGCCGCCACCGTGGAAAGCGGCATGAATCAAACCAGCGGCACGGTTTCGTTTTCCGCGCTGAAGGAGAGCGCCGATCGGGTGCTGGAGGTTTTTCGAGACCTGCTCACGGCCCCCGAGTTCGGACAGGATAAGATCGACTTCCAGAAAGTGCAGATCTCAAACGCCATTGCGCGGCGCAACGACGATGCCGGCAAAGTGGCGCTGCGCGAGTTCGGCGGCATCTTGTATGGCAAGGATACTCCGTACGGCTGGCTGGAGCAGTACGACACCATCGGCCGCGTCACCCGCGCGGACTTGTCGAATTTTTACAGCCGGTACTACTTCCCCAAGAACGTGATGCTGGGGGTGTGGGGCGATTTCGACACCGCTCGAATGAAGGCCAGGCTGGCGGAGCTATTTGCTGGATGGACGGCGGAGCAGCCTCCGGTTCCGGAATTCCCGAAGGTCAAGGAAGGCGCGGAGCCGGGAGTTTATCTGGCGGAGAGGAACGACGTCAAGCAGGCCTTTTTTGCGGTCGGTCATTTGGGCGGACAGCGCAACGACAGGGACTATCCGGCGCTGGAGATCGCGGGATCCATCCTCGGCGGCGCATTTCACAACCGGCTGGTGGAGCGGATCCGCACTCGCTCCGAAACCGTGTACGACATCTCCGCGCAGTGGGGCGCAGGCTTCGGCCACCCCGGATTATTTCAGATTTCGGGCACCGCCAATCCGGTTTCCCCGGTGGATACCCTCAAGGCGATTCGGGAAGAAGTGGAGCGGATGCGCGCCGCGGAGGTGACCGAGGACGAACTCCGCGCCGCCAAGGAGGCCGCCCTCAACCGTCTGGTATTTGCATTCGACAGCAAGGCCAAGACTGTGGCCAGCCTCATGGCCAACGAGTACAACGGTTATCCCAAGGACTTCATCCAGCAATACCAGAAGGGGCTGACCGCGGTGACGCGCGCCGATGTCTTGCGCGTGGCCAAGGAACGTTTCGACTCAGCCAGCCTGACCATCCTGGTGGTGGGCAATCCGCTGCTGTTCGGGCAGCCGCTCGATGCGCTGAATCCACAGGTCAATAAACTCGACATCGCCATTCCCCAGCCCAAGCCCCAAGCCATGAAGGGCGACGAAGGCAGTCTGGCGCGGGGCAAACAGATTCTGTTGCGCGCCCAGCAGGCAGCCGGAACCGCCGAAAAACTATCCGCTGTGAAGGACTATACCGAGGTAGCGGAGTTCCTGCTGACTCCTGAAAATGGCGGTATGAGAGTCGTACAGACGGACCGGTGGATCGCTCCCACCACATTCCGGCAGGACAGCACCCTGCAGACGGGAAGAATTTCGGCCTATTTCGATGGCCGGTTCGGCTGGATTTCCACGCCCCAGGGCTTTGGAGCGCTCGGCGGCTCGCAGTTGAGGCAGGTCCAGGGCGATCTGTTCCGGCTGTATTTCCGGCTGCTGCTGAGCGACCAGTTTGCGGAACGGACCGTGAATGCCGTGGAGAGCACCATCGTCGAGATCAGCGACCCGACGGGCCAGATCGCGACGGTGGAATTCGATGCCGGGACGGGCCTGCCGCTCCGGGTTCGGTACGAGCTATCGCAGGCCACCGGAGCGCCCGTCACGGTGATGGAGGACTACCAGGACTTCCAAGACATCGCTGGAGTGAAGATACCGCACAAGATTGCCATCACGCGCGGCGGCCAGAAGTTCGCCGACGTGACGGTGACGGATTACAAGATCAATTCGGGTTTGCATGCAACGGAGTTAGCGAAGCGGCCATGAGAACAGAAAGCACAAGAGGAAGCGCGATTTTGCTGGCCGGCTGTGTGCTGGCCGGCTGTGTACTGGCAGC
>Ga0210402_10001478_pt1 | contig 24215 bp, 17 predicted proteins | sample IncBWC7MmetaG_FD_161055 | JGI IMG/M metagenome (GOLD analysis project Ga0210402, IMG submission 161055) | Forest soil microbial communities from Barre Woods Harvard Forest LTER site, Petersham, Massachusetts, United States - Inc-BW-C-7-M | ecosystem: Environmental > Terrestrial > Soil >... | reverse complement strand
TACCGCAGCGAGTCCGCCTGTGCACCCGGCGCATTCCAACAGTCTCGACTGCTCTTACGCAAAGCGAACAGTATAGCTGAGCAATCAAGACCCCTGCAAACGCTATCCGGACGGGCGTACACCGCGCCTGCCTCAGCCGCGGTGGGTCCGTGCTTACTTTTGCTGCTACTTCCACTTTTACTTCGGCAGATTCAGGAACACCACGCGATTGTTGTTCTGATCCGCAATCACGGCAGTGTTCGTGAAATTGTCCACGGCGATTGCGAACTGGGAAAAACTGCTGATTCCCAGGGTCTGCCGCGCCTTGAAATTCTGCACGTCGACGACGGTGCTGCTGTTCGAGGTGGAGTTAATCGTCAGAATCGTCCCAGTCTGATAATTGTATCCGAGCGAGAAGGGATTGACGCCGACTCGAATGGTCTGCACGCCCCCGGTGTCCGGGTCGAACGAATAGATGGCGTTCTGCTGCGTAGAGGTGGAGTAGAAAAGCCCGGTCTGCGCCGTGGTGCCATTGGGGTCGCCGGGATCGTAAACGATACCGGTGAGGCTGGCGGACAAGGAAGAGACAGAGGCCGTCGTACTCTTTAACGGAGGATTTGTCGCGAGGTTCACAACATCGATTCCGCCATTCACGCTGGTGGTGCCGGAGTTCTGCAGGCTGGTAACGGCTGCAACCGCCCGATTCGGATCCACGGCAATCGCGGTTGGCGGGCCGGAGAGTGCAACCGCGGTTGCCGAGGGACCAGTCTGGGTATGCCCGCCCGTGACAGAGGGAGCGAGGACGGTGAGGTCGATGGAGGAAAGCGTGTTTGAGCCGTTATTTGCGACCAGTGCGAGGGCGCGATCCTGGTCGATCGTCACGCCAAGCGGCGCGAGGCCGACGGTAACGCTAGTAGCTGTGGTGGTTGTGGTTCCGGAAGTGGTGACAATCGGGACGATCTGCGGGTTGTCCGGAGAGCTGATGTCAATGATGGAGGCAGTTCCGTTCGGGGTGTCGCCATTGTTCGCTACCACGGCATAACCGAGCCGGGAAATGACACCGACACCGATGGGATTTTTCCCGACGGCCACATTGCCGATGATCGTTCCATAGGGAGCAATGCCGCCGCCGGTTTTCGCAAAACCGTTCGGATCGATGGTGATTACCGAAACGCTGTTGCAGGCATAGTTGGTGATCAGCGCGATGTGCCGCGGCTCATCAATCGCCACACCTTCGGGACCTTGCGGAAAGCTTTGGGTGGGCTTGCAGGTGCTTGCCAGATCCAGGATTCCCACCACGTGCAGATCGATGGCGTTGGTTACGGACGTGAGACCACCGGAGCTGGTTTGAACGTCCAGCGCGTAATCGTGGGGCGTAAACAGAAACGCGGCGGGAATGGTTATATCGATTTCGTTGTCGGTCACGGAGGTGGGAGCGGGAAGCGGGACTGGCATCGTCTGCCCGGGAGGCGTAATGGAGGTGCGTCCATCCAGGCGTACGATTGGAGCTCCTCCGGAAGTGAAGCCTTGACCGAGAATTCGCAAATTCGCCGGTTGTCCGACACGTACTGCCTGCGGCATGCAGGGTTTCGTGGCGTCGGTGAGACTGCAGGTGGTGGCTGCGGTCAGTGAACCCAGAGTGGGCTGAGCCACCGGAACGCCATAAGCCGGCACGTTGTCCTTTAGCTGCAGGTCCTGGATGTGCGCCTTCTGGAATGCATTCGACGGATCCAGATTCATGTACGTCAGGGTGTTGCTGCCTGCGTTTGCGACGAGCACATTTTTTGTTTTCGGATCGTATGTCATTGGTCCAAACACGGTGACCGCTGGCTGCCCCGTGGGCGTATACGAACCCGTTCCAACCTGGCCGGTATTGATCGCGGCAATAATCCGGGTGGGGAAATTTGTGGATCCGCTGGCGGCCGGACCTCCCGGGTTGATCAGCGAAATTTCGTTGCCCACAAAATCGGGGCTGGCATTGTCACTGGGATCGTAGGCGATGAGGATGTCGGTGAAGGGATCGAAGGCCACCGAGCGGAAGCCGAGCTCGGGCCCACCGGCCGGGTTCGGGTTGCACCCGCTGCTGCAACTCCCCGCCGTCAACGTCAACGTGGTCAAGGATTGGTCCAGGGTGCTGATGAAGCCGATTTGCGCTGAAGTTGCTCTGTAATCGGCGTATGCAAAGGTGTTGGTTACCGGGTTGATCGCCGCGCCCGATACGGTTGTGGAGGTGTTGAAGGAAAAATAGGGCGATCCATACTGGACCGTTCCCAGTCCAGCGCCGCTGCTGCCGCTGCTGGTGTTGCTTTCAATGTCGTCTTTCAGACCAAACTGCGAGTAGGTGAAGGTAAACGGATCGATGACCTGCGCGACCTGGTAAGTGCCGTTAAAACTCGAACCGGTATTCGTGCCATTGATGCCGGAAATGATCACGGTTCCGCCCAGAATCGGATTGATCCCGTGCGGGGTGAGGGTGATGATCTTGGTTGTTCCCGCGGTGCGCACCGCGCCGCTTGTCGAGCTCGAAACGAAGGGAGCGATTTGTGCAGTCGTGCCCTGCTGCAACAGATTTACGACCGAAGTGGCGCCGGTTCCTCCGCCGGGCGTGACGTACGCCAGAGGCAGGTTGGGCTGCATGACTGCCTTCGGTGTCGGACCGGTGTTGACGGAAACCGGCGCAACTACGCACGGCGGTGTTTTCCCCTGCAGGAAACACGTGCGGGTGTCTGGATTGCTGGGATCCGAGTTTGGATTAACATCCACGATAAAGGCGACGTTTGTATTCGGGTACACCACCACTCCCAGATTCGTGGTGGGATCGACGCCGAATGAGATCGGTGTAGGCAATCCCGTCGCGCCGGGCTGATCCAAGAGCGTTGGCAGATCAACGGGAATCTTGGTGAGGAAGGTGAAAAATGGCGACGACTTCTGGATTGAGTACAGGCTGAGCGAGCTGTCCCCGCTGCTGACGACGATTCCCAAATCGTTTCCGTTTGCGAAAAAGTTGCTTTCAATTGCGATGTCCGTCGGCGCCAAAGACATCGACGTGGTCGCTGGAGTTGGAAATGGGGCCTGGACGACAGGTGTCCCGCTGCTGAGATCAATAAACTGCAACTGATTGCTGGCCTGATCGGTGATCACCGCGTAGGCCTTGACTGAATTCAGCGCGATCGCGCTTGGCGCCAGGTTGACTGCCGGCTGCCCCGGCGCGATGAGTGGAATGGAATTAGGCACGGGCGCAGTGGCAAAAGCCGGCTGTACCGCCACGTTGGTTGTTGCCGTCGGGAACATTGGCGGCGTTCCCTGCGTGGGGTTGCTGCTGATCGTGGCTTCGTAGAGACCCGGGCTTGGAAGCTGGAAGTTATTCTGGGAAAAAATGACCTTCCGGGCACCCGACTGGACGCTCTTGGTGACACCCGTGCCGGCAAAGGTAACGTTCACGGCGTTGCTCGAAGTTCCGTAATAGCCACCGTCGAGTGAAACTTCGATTGAGCCGGTCTGGGTGCTTTGCTGAAAACTATCCGGAGCCGCTGCGACCAGCCCGGGGCTGGCATTTACGAGGTGCAAGGGACACGCGATGGATGAAGTGGAACCCGGAAACAAAACACAGGGCAATGTAGGCGACGGGGTCCCCGGCAAGTTGGAGATCATAATCCACGCGGGTTGCGTGGGATCCGGCTCCGCCTTGGCGAGTTGGGGCGAAAGTAATCGGACTCTGGTCAAGAGCGAGGCGTCACACGTCACCACGGGCGTTACGTTGGCTTTGCTTGGCGTACAGTACGCGGCCGAGATGGGGATCGTGAAGACTTGTGTGGTATTGCTGAGCGGCGTTTGCTGGCCGTTTGCGAGATTGGCCTCTGAGATGGGCGAAATAAAACTGAGTTGCGCGGTGTTCAGCAGGTTGCTAGCTTGCAGAAAAACGTCCTGGAGCAGGCCTCCCGCGGCCACTGTTTTTGGGTAGAGCCCCAAGTAGCTGACCGGGTTGGTGGTGGCGTTTACCAGGGTGATTGTCGCGATATTGAAGTTGGTTGAATCCGAGGATGACCAAACCACCACGTACACCGTGGTCGGTAAAGTCGATTTGCTTCCTGCAGGCTTGGTATCCGTTGGCAGGGTATCCGGTGCGGTATAGATACCGTTGCCGTTTGGATCCATCGTTCCGCAGTTGGGATCACACGGATCGGACTGCGGATTCGGGGATCGATCCGCAATGACGCTGGAACTCGAATCGAACTGCACCAACTTGAACTGTGCGGTCAATGGCGGGGCGTTCAGGAAGGATGGAAAGAAAGTGGCGGTTTGGTTCGGGTGTAAACCCACCGGGACTGTCGCCGTGCTGGGGGTGACGGACACGCGGATTCCGGAATCCAACCTGATTTGTACTTGCGCGCTCTTTTTCTTGTCCACATCCGCGGTGGCGGTGAAAGTAAGAATCGGAACATAAGGTTTGGGAAAATTGGTGAGTGAGGGCGCGGTGTAGGTGAGCACGTTGGAACCGTTGGCGGTGGAGATGGTCCAGGTGCCGATGTTTCCGGTTAGTCCCGTGGGCGTGCTGCCCGAGGTGCAGTCGCCCGTGACGGCTTTCGGGTTAGGTTGCGCCGTGGTTGGAGCCGGTGTGTAGGAAAACGTGCAGGGCCAGGTGGAGACGGTTGTGGTGGTGGAGCCATTGACCGTGGCGGTAAAGGTTTGCACCTGCCCCGCGAGCACCGTCACCGCGCTCGGGATCGCCGAAACTGTCACTACGTTCGCGCTGGAGCTCCCGCAGCCGGACATGGCCGTCGCCACGCCCACTGCGCAAATTGCCAAAATCGAATTTCTTGCCGTACGCCAACTCATGGATGAAATCTCCCTCATTAAATCACCGCGGAGATTTTCCGCGGCCCGTCCCAAGCTAACTCGCTTACAGAAACTCGTGTTCGGCCGCTCGCTTAGAACGTGCGGCTTACCGTGAACCGGAACGTTGTCTTCGGCTCAAAGTAGTTCAAACCGGAAGGCGCGAAGATCGGCTGCATTGCCAGGACCACGCCCGGACTGCAAATCGCCTGCCAGTTCGTCAAATTATTCGGATCAATGGGAGTAATCGGATTGATTTGTCCGCTGTTGATGCACTGCCGCGAAAGATTTATCCCGTTGATCTGCGCGTTGGGCGCGTACAGAGTCTGGTGGATGCGCAGAGGATTGTAGGCGTAATAAATCCGGAAAGGCGCCTGGACGATGGGCAGGTTCACAATGAACTCGATTCCCGCGGAATCACGCAGCTTGAAGTTCGTGCCCGGGGCGATCTGCAACTGGGCCTGCTGGTTCGCCAGTGGGTAAAGCTGGTTGATGTTCTCCACGCCGCTCTGAGCCAGCAGTAAGCCGCCCTTGCGCAAGACTCCGACCGTTCCGATATCGTTGAACAGCGACATAGCCACCGGGCCGGCAATCGGTATCCGGTATTCGAGATTCATTACGCCCTGGGTGTCGCCGCCCGGGAAGGTGATGCTCTTCAACAGCACCGGAACGTTGAACGCCCGCCCCGAGACCGAAATGGTCTGGTTAATGGAGTTCGGGATGTAGGTCACCGGGGATACGGCGCGAATATCGAATCCGCGCAAATCGTTTTCGCCGCCCAGGTAGAAGCGGCTGTAGGGTGGCACTTCTTTCCCGCCATAACCCGTCGTAAATCCTCCCAGGAATCGAACCCCGACCGCGTTGCGCCGGTGATTGATGGGGTGGAAATACTTGAACTCGCCCGTGTTGGTGATGGTATTTACGTTGCCGCCGATGGGGCCGCCCGTGAACGACAGGGAATAAAAATAACTTTTGCCGTGCGTCGCGTTGATGGGGTTGTCGATGGTGTTGTAGCTGATGGTTCCGGTGATGGTGCTGGCGATGATCCCGTTCAACGCGCTGGGGCCCGCGAGGCTGCCGTATTGCAGTTGGGTGAACAAGAGCTCCGACGACTGGTTGTAGGTGGAAATGTTGGTGCGCGTGAGGCCGTAGGTTAGTCCGACGCGGGTGAAGACGTGCTTTCTGAGGGCGTAGTTCGCGAAGGTGGTGAATCCCGTGCTGTTCTGGTTGTAGTCCTGAATGAATTGCGGGTTGATGCTGACCTGTTGCCCGGTGATTTGGGCGGCCTGCTGGGCCTGGTTGAATTTGTAGAGGGTGGAAAATATGGTGAAACCGCTGCTGATCGGGCGGTCAAACAAATAAGGTTCCGTGAAGCCGAACATCAGGTTTCTTTGGTACTGCCCGATCTGGGCGGAAAGAGTGAGCGTTTCGCCAAGACCCAGAAAATTGTTGGTCTGGTAGGTGAGGCCGATGAAGCCGCCTGCGAGACCGCTGACGCCGCCTTGCAAGCCAATCGACTGCTTGCCCTTTTCCCTGAGCTTCAGGAGGAGGTCGACCGTGCCCTGTTTCTGGTTGCGCTTGATTTCGACGGCCTTGTCGGGGTCCAGTTTGTCGAAATAATCGAGCTGGTTGATGCGGAGGACACTCAATTCCCAGGCGCGCTTGTTGAAGAGTTGGCCTTCGTCGATCAGGAGTTGCCGGCGAATGACTTTGTCGCGGGTGGTGGTGTTGCCGCTGAAGTCGATACGGCGGACGTAATACTGCTTGCCCTCGTCGAACTTCATGGTCACGTCGATGCGCTTGGCCGCTTCGTCAATATCTGTTTCCGGCGTGGGCACGAAATCGATGAAACCGTATTGGCCGTAAATTTTTGTGTAATCTTCTAGCGCCTTGCGGATTTTCGCCGTGGAGAATACATCGCCCGGCTTCAGAGGGAAGGCCGATTTCAATGCATCCACCTTCAAGGAAAGCGCCTTGTCGGGGTCGCTGCTGGCGATCCGCAACGTCCCCATGATGTACTTGTTGCCTTCTTCGATGGGGATTGTGATGTTCACGGCTTTTCCGCTTGAGCGGCCCAGCACGACGGGAACGCCCCAGCGCCAGCCGTTGGTGTCGACGTTTTCCAGGATTGGATCTTTTACAAGCACCTTGAAATATCCGTTGTCCTGATAGAGGCCACGAATGCCGACTTCGATATCTTCGATCAGCTTGTCGTGGTCGTAGGTCTTCGACATCACATTGATTTCAGTGATCTTCAGCGGGATCGCATAGGGCCGGTCGTTGCGCATGGCGCGGATGAGCTTGCGCCGGCTGAAGGCATGATTCCCCGTGAATTGGATCTCGCCCACCTTGACCTTTGGTCCTTCTTCAATCTTGAAGACGAGGATTACCGCGTTGCTTGAGGCGATGCGTTCGTATTGCGGGGTGACCGTGGCGAACTGCCGTCCGTGTTCGCCCAACAGATCCTTCAGGACCACCTCTGCTTTTTTGATGCGGGTTGGGTCAAACTGGCTTTCCACGGTTAGGCCGACTTTTTTGTCTTTGAAGCGGTCCAGGATGTCCGATTCGGAAATGGAATGGATACCGTCGTAGCGGATGCGGCGGATCACCGGCCGCTCGGTCACTTCGAAGACGATAACTTTTCCATTCGGCTTGGTTGGTGAGTCTTCCACGCGCAACTTTACGTCTTCAAAAAACTGCGTGTTCCACAGCGCCTGGAAATCGCGGCGCAGCGTCTCTTCGTTATAGGGATCGCCGTCGCGGCTGAAGATGCGCGCTTTCAGTGTGTCTGTTCGAATGCGACGGTTGCCGACGAACTCAATCCGGTCAATCACATAATTGCCGCCGGCCTGCGCGGTTCCGCCTTGCGACTCTGGCGGAAATTCTTCAATTTTTTCGGTGAGGGTATTTACATCCAGGTTGGCGTGGAAGAGGTAATGCCCATGCGCCGCGCCCGCTTTTTCTTCTAACCTTGCGGCCCGCGCCGGAATCAAACCAGCAGCAAAGAACGAGAGCAGCGCCAGAAGAAGAAACGGCCGCCAGGGGACACCCGCCCGCACAGAACGCGCCAGGTTCATCTCCGCGAAGACACAGACTTTCCGATTAGCGGCCATTGAGAATCTCAAGGCCGCGCCCCCAAACTCAATTTGTTATTCTCCCGCCAGGCCCGGTGGGGCTGGTTGCGCGTACCACGCGCGACGGTTTCCACTCTGGCTAAACCGCTTCGCGTTCACACGTGTTGCGTCAGATTCGCTAGTGGACGACTGGGGTTGCCTCACCAACAGGCCGGAACGCGAGGCCTTCCCCCGCAACGTAAATCTGCAATGTCGCAGGCCTCTGAATTCCCCCCTGGATCAGTGCTTCGGAGAGCGGGTCTTCGACATACTTTTGAAGAGCCCTGCGCAACGGACGCGCTCCGTAATTGCGGTCCGCGCACGTTTTCTCGAGAACCCACTGCCTTGCTTCGGGTGACAGCACTACTTGCACTTGCCGGTGAATGAGTGTGTCATTCAACTGGCCGACGAGCAAATCGATAATGCGGAGCAGATCTTCGTCACCCAATGGATTGAAGAGGATTACTTCGTCCAACCGGTTCAGAAACTCCGGATTGAACGCGCGCTTCACTTCACCCAATACCAGGTCTTCCATGCTTCGCAGGCTGGCTTCGTCGATTCCCGCCTGGAACCCGATGGAGGTGCGCTTCTGCAAATGCCGCGCGCCGATATTGGAAGTCATGATGATGATGGTGTTCCGGAAATCAACCGTATTTCCGAGGCCATCGGTCAACTGCCCGTCCTCGAACACCTGGAGCAAAATATTGAAGAGGTCGGGATGCGCTTTCTCAATCTCGTCCAACAATATAACCGAATAGGGCGTCCGGCGCACGCGCTCGGTCAGTTGGCCGCCTTCTTCGTAGCCGACGTAGCCCGGAGGGGCGCCGATGAGCTTGGAGACGGAATGTTTTTCCATGAACTCGGACATATCGAAGCGGACCAGGGATTTTTCCGAGCCGAAGAGGAATTCGGCGAGGCGCCGCGCCACTTCCGTCTTTCCGACGCCCGTGGGCCCGAGGAAGAAGAAGCAGCCGACCGGCCGCGAGGGTGACTTCAAGCCCGCGCGGCTGCGGCGAATGGCCCGCGCCAGCGCCGTGATGGCTTTGTCCTGGCTGATGACTCGCTTGTGAAGTTCCGGTTCGATGCGCAGCAGCTTCTGTTGTTCGTCTTCCTTGATCGAAGTGACAGCGATGCCCGTCCAGCGCGAGACCACTTCCTCGATGTCTTCGCGTGTCACGATGCCGGTGGAAGCGTCGTCCAGCTTGTAGCGTTCGCGGAGGACGCGCAGGTTTTCTTTCTCTTTGCGCTCTTCTTCGGAATAAAACCGCGCCTTTTCGAATTCGTGAGCGGCAATGGCCGATTCCATGCGGTGGGTGATGAATTTCACGCGTTTCTGGACTTCGGCGACTTCTTCAGGCACCGAGGCCTGGCGCAATTTCACGCGCGCACCCGCTTCGTCGATCAAATCAATTGCCTTGTCCGGCAAAAACCGATCGGGAATATAACGGTTCGAAAGATAGACCGAGTAGCGCAGCGCCTCGTCCGTGTAGCTGACCGCGTGGAACTTTTCATATCGTTCCCGGACGCCGCTGATCACCTGGATGGCTTCTTCTTCATTGGGCGCTGGAACCTTTACGGCCTGGAAGCGGCGCTCGAGTGAACGATCCTTCTCGACCGACTTACGATACTCGCCCGGGGTCGTTGCGCCGATGCACTGGATCTCTCCGCGGGAAAGGGCCGGCTTCAAAATGTTTGCCGCGTCGAGCGAGCCTTCCGCCGAACCCGCGCCGACCAGAGTGTGCAACTCGTCGATAAATACGATGGAGTTCTGGCTCTCCATCAGTTCCTTCATGATGGTTTTCAGACGCTCTTCAAATTGTCCGCGATACTTCGTGCCCGCGACGATTAAGGATAAGTCCAAGGAAAGAATTCGCTTATCTGCTAAAAAAGGAGGAACATCGCCGTCGGAAATTCTCTGCGCCAGGCCTTCCACAATTGCCGTTTTGCCCACGCCCGGCTCGCCGATCAGGACTGGATTATTTTTGGTGCGGCGGCAGAGAATTTGAATTACGCGCTCGACTTCGCCTTCGCGTCCCACAAGTGGATCGAGCGATCCTTCTGTGGCCGCTTGCGTCAAATCGCGGCTGAACTCCGCGAGCAGCGAAGTCTCTTTCGGGCGCGACGCCGTGGTCTTCTCCCCTGTCGTGCGGGAAAGCTCTTCACGCAAGGCCGACAGCCGCAACCCGCGCTCCATCAAGATTTCCGCGCCGAAGCACTTCTCTTCGCGCAGAATTCCCAGCAGCAGGTGCTCCGTGCCAACGTGCTTGTGGCCCAAGCGTTCGGCTTCTTCCGCTGCCATGTTCAGGATGCGTTTGCACTCCGCGCTCAGCGGCACTTCCACCGACGTGGAAATGCGCTCGCGGATGGTGATGCGGGCTTCGATTTCTTTGCGGATGGATTCGATCGAGCCTTGCTGGCGCAGGAAACGGTTCGCCAGCGCCTTGTCCTCGCGCATCAAGCCGAGCAACAGATGCTCGGTTTCGATGTACGGGCTCCCGTACTGGCTGGCTTCGTACCTGGCAAAAAAGATTACGCGTCGGGCTTTCTCAGTATATCGTTCGAACACGTTAGCTCGCTTCTCCCCCGGGGGTCCCCGTCGCGTCGGCTCTCACCGAGCGAGTCCGCAGAACGCCATGTTCCAGTCCCACCACGCGGTCACATCGTGCTGCCAGCGCCAGGTTGTGCGTCGCGATTAACGACGTGAGGCGATGCGTGCGATGCAACCGTTCCAGCAACTCGAACACGGCCCAAGCATTCTGCTCGTCCAGATCTCCGGTCGGTTCATCCGCCAGCAGCACGCGCGGCCCTGTGACGAGCGCCCGGGCAATCGCAACACGCTGCTGTTCCCCGCCCGAAAGTTCCCCTGCACGGTGTTCGGCCCGGTCCTGCAGCCCAACCTCCGCCAGCCACTTGCGCGCCGTTTCAAGCGCAGCTGGCTGTGGTTCTCCGCGCACCAGCAGCGGCATCGCTACGTTCTCTGCCGCCGTAAAATCCGGCAGCAGTTGATGCCTTTGCCAGAGAAACCCCACGGCTCGATTGCGAAATTCCGCCAGAGCCGCGTCTTCATTCGTTTCAATCGCTTTATTTGCAAAGTATACTGTACCGCTCGTTGGAGTGTCTAGCGCGCCGAGCAAGTGCAGCAACGTACTTTTTCCCGCTCCCGATGGCGCAACGATCGCAACCATCTCTCCTTCGCGCAATTCCAGGTTTGCATCGGTCAAAACTTCCAGTTTTCGTCCGCCAGTCCCGAAATTCTTGCGCAATCCGCGCGATTCCAGCACCACATCACCTTGCGGAACTTCTCCGGCAACTCTGGGCAAGTTCATCAAAGGGATACTCCATCTGCACGGGCGCTGCGGCAAGGTTTCGCGTCACAACAGAAGCCTGCAGGCATATACATTTGATGCGGTCGCCGGGCCTGGGAACACCTGGGCCGACTACCAATGGTTTGCGCAACCTTGCCCAACTGTTTTCCCATTTCCTTCCCGGAGCTACCTTAGGGGGTAGGGCGAGAAACTGCTCGAAATTGGAACATTTCTAATTGTTTGTGTTTCAATACTTTACGGTAGGCTTCGCAGGCCGGAATACACTTCCAGAGCCACGGCTGGTCGAGCCTCCCAAGTATTGGATTCTATAGGAGCAAATCGAGCGCCATACCGCCCCGTGCCCAAGTTCCAGAACCTTCGCTCCATCGTCATTCAAACCGAAGGATTTCCACCGGCAATAGCCGTGCCGCCTCTCGCGCCGGAAGCAGCGTTGCCACGATCGCAATGCTCATCGCCGCAATCGCAATCCACAGCCCGTCGAGGAAATTGGGGTGGAACGGCACGAAGGGCACAGCATAGACCTGCGGATCCAGCGGGAGCAGTTGGTAAGTTCCGGCAATCCAGGAGAATGCGTAGCCGAAAACCAAACCGAGCAGAGTGCCGGATGCTCCAATCGCGATTCCCTGAAACAAAAATATCCGCCGAATCTGTTCTCGCCGCGCTCCCATCGAGAGCAGAACGGCAATGTCGCGCGCTTTATCGGTGACCGTCATGGAAAGAACCACAAGAATGTTCAGGCCTGCCACAAAGGTGATCAGACCGATGAAAATTGCCGTCACCAACTTTTCCAACTTTAGCGCTCGGAAGAGGGCCCTGTTTTCTTCCATCCAAGTGGCGGCGGAAAATCCCTTTCCCGCGGCTTGCTCGACCTGTGGCGCAATCTGTGCTGCCAGCTCCGGCTTTATCAGGCGAAACTCCAGCACATTTACAATGTCGCCCGAGCCGGCCAGCGACTGGGCCGCCTGCAAGGATACGAAGCACCAGTTTTCGTCGTAATCGTAAAATCCCGATTCGAAGACGCCGGCCACGCGGAACCGCCTGGTCCGTGGCATCAATCCAAAGGGAGTCAGGCGCCCCTGCGGGCTGGTGAGGGTAACGTAATCGCCCGGTCGCAATTTCCACTCATCGGAAAGCTGCTTGCCGACGATCAAACCATCGATTCCATCGGCGTCGGTGGAAAAATCGAGTTGGCCGGAAGTCAGCTTTTGGAGGGCCTCGTCGCTTTTCTTCTCGCGGGCGAGTTCGATCCCCTTTGTAACTACGCCGCGCGCCTGGCCGCCAAAGGACAGCAGCACCGTTTCATAGATCGCCGGCGTCACCGAGCGCACCCCGTCCATCTGCTGCAGTTTTTCCGATAGTGCCTGGTAGTTTGAAATTCCGCCAGAGCCGGGGCGGGTGAGGGAAATATGGGCTGTGACCCCGAGCAGGCGATCCTGCAAAGTTTCGCGGAAGCCGCTGTTCATCGAGAGGGCGATCACCAGGGTGGCCACGCCCGCGGCCACGCCGATGATTGAGAAGAGCGTGATCAATCGGAGAATCGCGGGGCGGTGCGGGGACCTGAGGTACCGGCGCGCCACAAACCATTCGAAGCTCATGGCGCGCGGAATCCTCTACGCCTTTCCGGCTGCCTGCGCCGGCGGCTCGTCTTCTGAGTTTGCTTCGGGTCGTAACAGGGGGAACAAAATGACGTCACGGATCGAATGGGAATCCGTCAGAAGCATGGTCAGGCGGTCGATGCCGATTCCCTCGCCTGCGGTTGGCGGCATGCCGTGGGCCAGGGCTCGGACGTAGTCCACGTCCAGTTGCTTCGGCACTTCGTCGCCGCCCTGGGCGATCTGGGCCAGGAAGCGGCGCTCCTGTTCGGCAGGATCGGTTAATTCCGAAAAACCGTTGGCGATCTCCATTCCGGCCACATAGATTTCGAATCGCTCGGTCAGGCTGGGATCTTCCGGCTTCTGCTTCGAGAGCGGCGAAATTTCCGTCGGGAAATCATAGAGAATTGTTGGCTGGACGAGCTTGTCTTCGGCGATCGTTTCAAAGAGCAGACCGGTCCACTCGCCGTCCGCCAGTTTGCCCTTCGCCGCGGCGTATGGGGCGTGATTCGCCTTCGCCCATGCGTTGTATCGCTCGGTGGCGTGTTGCGCGCCGCCGGATGCGGCCAATTCCGGCAGCGTCGGCGCCGCGCCAACTGCGGCCGGCCAATACTTCACAATGGCTTCGCGCATCGTCAGGCGCTGCATCCTGCTGAAATCCAGGTCCACCTCGCCGTACTTCACGGTTGTCGAGCCGGTAATTGCCTGGGCGAGCTGCGCGAAAAGTTGTTCGTTCAGGTCCATCAGGTCGCGGTAGTTGCTGTAGGCTTCATAAAATTCCAGCATTGTGAATTCCGGATTGTGCTGGGTGGAGATTCCTTCATTGCGGAAATTCCGGTTGATCTCATACACCCGGTCGAAGCCGCCCACCGTCAGCCGCTTCAGGTAAAGCTCGGGAGCGATTCTTAGATAAAGGGCGACGTCCAGCGTGTTGTGGTGGGTCACGAAGGGCCGGGCCGTGGCTCCGCCTGCAATCGGGTGCATCATCGGAGTTTCCACTTCGATGTAGCCGCGCGCATCGAAAAACTTTCGCAACTCGCGGACGAGCCGGGCGCGCGTCTCAAAAATTTCGCGCGACTTCTCCGTGGCAATCAAATCCAGAAAGCGCATGCGGTAGCGGAGTTCGATATCCGCCAGGCCGTGCCACTTCTCCGGCAGGGGCAGCAGCGCTTTCGATAAAAAGCATAATTCTTCCACCCAGACCGAAAGTTCGCCGGTCTTGGTGCGGAACATGTGCCCGCGCACACCGACGTGATCGCCCAAATCCAGCAATTGAAAAAGCTGGAATCCCCGTTCTCCCACCACATCTTTCTTGACGTAAATCTGAATGCGCTTACCGCCGCCCTGCAAATGCGCGAACCCGGCCTTGCCCATCAGGCGGTAGGAAACGATCCGCCCGGCCACGCGGACTTCTTTTTTGACGGCTTCCAAATCGGAGGCTTGCGCCGAGGCGTGCTCACGCACCAGATCCGCGGCCGTGTGGCTCCAGCGAAACTCGTTCGGAAATGCTTCAAATCCAAGAGCTTGTATCTGCTCCAGCTTTTTCTGGCGCTGTTCGAATTGGTCACGCGGTTCGAATTGCAAGTTGAGATTCCCTTTCCTGGCGACTGCAACAGGAGTATAAAGGCGGCTGGCTGGATACGGCAAGGAACGCCGGCAACAGATTCGAACGTTGCATTCCCGTTTGGTACACAAATAATATATTATCGATTCTTAAAAGTTTTGTTATACTTACAAAACTTTTCTACCTGTCCCGCGGAGGTTTACAGTGCGCATTAGTTTTTCGCCCCCTCATGGCGGCTCCGTGTCTCGAGATTGGCGCTCACCGCTTTCCGCAGAAAAATCCAGAACGTACATGAACACGCTGCACGGACTTGAAACTTCCTATGCGATGTTCAGCGTGAATCTGGATGAAGCGATCGGACTTCGCCGCAACGGCCTCCTGGTCAAAGCGCAACAAGCCCTGACGGTTACTCCGGCTTTGTGTAAGAGGTTGGCTGATCCGCTGGCGAATCTGCTCCGCGCCATGCTTTCCCACGCCAAGCATTTTCGTGTTTCGCCAAATCTGAGTCCGCTGGATCCTGAAACTTTTCATCAGACGAAGAGCCGCCGAGCCGCAAGTTTCAACGGATTGTGCAGCCGCATTTTTCTAAGCCAGCGTTCGCAGTTTCTGCACAAGATTTCGACTCTCTTGGAGCTGGTGGAGAATCTGAATGATGTGTGCAACAACGCGACGGCAGAGCTGAACGATCCGGCCTCTTTCCGCCCTGAACACGATTGGGACCTGCTCGACGCTTCGCACTACGATCTGAATACCTGCCTTCGCGAAACGATCGTGCTCCTAAAGTGTTTCCTGCTGGCCATGCCGGATGAGCAACTTTTGGATTTCAACACCGTGCTTTTGGGAGCTCCTCGGCCCACCGCTGCACCCTTGCTTGCCCCCAAACGGCATCTTGCCCATAGACGGATGACCCTGCTCAAGGGACAATAAACCTGACCCCTTGGGGATGCCTTTTTGGCCCCATGCAACCTATAGACCGCAACTGCCCTCTATAGCTGCATATGTGCGCCTCGTCCGTCATCCCAGGGACAACTTTAGGAGCAACTCGGCGCATCCGTACTATAAGTGGCGCCGCAACTGGACAGTTGGCCCGTCAAAGACCAGCACAACCGGTAGCGTGGACCGAAGCAGAGGCTATCCGTCTGGCTCAGGCGGGGAATGCAGCTGCTTTTGAGTTTCTTTACCACCTCCATGGCCGCAGGGTGTATGCCCTGTGCCTGCGGATGGTAGGGAACCCCGCCGATGCGGAAGATCTGATGCAGGAGGCGTTCCTTCAGCTGTTCCGGAAGATCGGGACATTTCGCGGCGAATCGGCCTTTTCGACCTGGTTGCATCGCATGACCGTAAACGTGGTTCTGATGCGTTTGCGGAAGAAATCGCTCCCCACCGATTCGCTGGAAGAAACCCTGGAACCCGACGCCGAGAATAGCGGCCCGAAGCGGGATGTCGGCGCGCCGGATTTGCGGCTATCGGGAGCCGTGGATCGGGTCAACCTGGAACGATCGATTGAAAAGCTTCCTCCAGGTTACCGGACCGTGTTCGTTCTCCACGATGTGCAGGGCTACGAGCACAACGAGATCGCGGACATCATGGGATGCTCCGTGGGAAATTCGAAGTCGCAGTTGCATAAAGCGCGCACCCGTCTTCGCGATCTGCTCCAGGAGGAAATCCGGCAGCAGGCCCGCGAGGAACGCAAGGCCGCAAAAAGTCCGACAGGTTCTTTGGATTAGGTTAGAATGAAGAAAACACCCCAATCACTCGGTGCAGAAAGTTCGTGGACCAGGTTTCCAGGGACAGCCAGCCAGCGCCTCTCCCTCGGGAGTTCCTTGTATGCACTGTAAAGAATTAGAATCCGTTCTCGAAACCGAGGGGCTCGGGCAGCTTCCGAAAGACGCCCGTCTGCACCTGGCTACTTGCGGCGTTTGCCAGGGACTTCTTGCCGATCTCAACTCCATCGCGTCTGTAGCCAAGAGTATTCCCGCGGAAGTGAGTCCGCCGGAGCGGATATGGATTTCGCTGCGAGCCCAACTTGAAGCGGAAGGCTTGATTAAGGAACCGGTTGAGGCTGCCGAGCATTCTTCGTGGTGGGAATCGTTCACTGCGTTGTTCAGGCCTCGGGCCGTTGCGACCGCCAGTGCTGGTGTGCTGGTGTTGGCTATCGCGGCATTCGTGGCGCGGACCGAACACACTCCTAAACCCGGAGCGGCGAAGCATCAACCGGTGGCCGAAAGCGCACGTCCGGTGCCGACTCAGGTGACAGCCTCGGTGTCTTCACAGCCCGCACCTGTCGCGAGCTTGCCCGCTTCTAAGGGAACAACTCCTTCCAAAATAAAAGAGCTTGCTCCTTCGCCGTCCGAGTCCGCTTCGTTCACGCTCAATCAGGCGGAGCTGGACGTGCCGAACATGCAACTGGCCGGCAATTCCCAGGTGGATCTGGCGCTGCGGCAGAATCTGCGCACGCTGAATGCCTTCATCGCCGAGTGCGAACTGCATCTGAAGCAGAATCCTCAGGATGAACTGGCGCGCGAATACCTGAATACCGCTTATCAGCAAAAAGCCGATTTACTCGCCGCGATGATGGAAAGCGGCAGGGGTGATAACTAAAATGCAGCCTACGAGCAAGCATCGCCAATCCTTGAGTGTCTGGGGCGCGGGGATTTTTCTCTTCGCAGCTTCGACCGCCATCGCCGCTTCTCCGGAACATCAGGAGCGCCACTTTTCCGTAAAGGGCCACCCTGTGGTTGTTTTGCAGAACATCGTCAATGGCCGCATCGAGGTTAAGTCTTCGAAGAATCCTGAAGTCATTGTCTCCAGCACCTCCATCGCAGACAAAATTGCGATTGATATGGAGCAGGTCGGCGATCGCATTGACATCAGTGCTTCTTCGCTGAGTTCTTCACCACTGCCGCATGAAGTCGAAGCTAATTTTCAGCTGACCGTTCCCGAACAAACTGAGCTCCAACTGAAGACTCAGACCGGTTTGATTTACGTGGAACAGGTCACCGGCGATATGAAGCTTGAAAGCGTGGCGGGCGACGTTCACTTGAAAGAAGTTTCCGGGTACATCATCGTCAAGACGACCGGCGGGTCGCTGGTATGCACGCTGTGCTCCGGCAAGCTGGAGTTCACGTCGATCAGCGGGGGCGCGCAGGTTTTGCAGCCGTCACTCACCAACGTGAACCTGATGACCACCTCTGGCAACATTCTTTATGACGGCGATTTCATTCGCACCGGGATTTACACCATGCGCAGCGGCAAGGGCCTCGTTGAAGTTCACTTTTCCGGCACGGATTCGTTTGACTTGAACGCCCGGACCAATCTCGGAGTCGTGGACAACCAGGCAGCGGCCTTCATGAAGCCTGACACCCACTCGAGCCGCCACGCCGCTTCGCGCTACGCCCACAGCCTGTTTGGCACAGTCGGCCAGGGCCTCGCCAAAGTAGAACTCTCTTCCTACAGCGGCACCATCCGGATTTTGAAGCGCAATTAACTCCGTGCAGCGGCCCCGATCTGATCGGGGCGCTTCTTTTCAAGTCAGCGTGTCAAAGGAAGGCTAGCCTCGTTAATTTGAGCTTTCTCCTTCCCCCGTACCGCTTTCACCAACTCGTCAATCTTCGACTTTAGCTCTCGCTCGCCCCGCTGTATTCTCTACATAGCGTTATGAAATCAGCCAGGCGCTCGTGATCATCGTGAACGCTACGCCCACATCTCGCAGCCCGCTCGCGCGCATTCCTATCGTTTGCCTCGCCGGCTTCATGGGCTCCGGCAAAAGCACGGTCGGAGCGCGCCTTGCCAGCCAACTGGGCTGGCGTTTTGTGGATCTCGACGAACGGATCGAAGCCGCGTCCGGGATCACGATTCCGCAATTTTTCGAACGCCACGGGGAACCGGCGTTCCGCCAGCTGGAAGCTGACGAACTTCGCGCCGCGCTTGGCCGCGCCGTCGAACAGAAGGAACCCACGATCCTCGCTCTCGGCGGCGGCACCTACGCGCAGGCCGGCGCGCCCGAATTTCTGCGCAACGCCGGCGTTCCGGTGATCTGGCTGGACGCCAGGATCGAAGTGCTTCTTTCGCGCTGCATGACCATGACCGGCCGCCCGCTCTTCCGCGATGAAGCCAGCTTTCGCGCGCTGCATACGCAACGGATCGTTTCCTACCAGCTGGCCGATTTTCGCGTGGACAGCTCGGGCGACGCCGCCCTTGTCGTCGCCGAGATTCTTCGCCGTGGTATTGCGGGCGTCCCAGCCGCCGATCTCGAAGCGCATCTCGAACTCGAAAAGCCGAAATCCTGAGGGGGCTTCATGGGAAGTGATTCGTTCCGTCGAACTTCGTTCAGCGCTGTGGCAGCGCTCCTGGCCTTTGCGGTCGTGCTTGGCCTCTCCGCGTACGCCGCCGACAAGAAAGCTGCACCCGGGTCGGTATTCTCCGCCGACAAGGGAAAATTTAATATCCTTCTTGATGGGGCTTCCATCGGCCGCGAGGAGTTTGAAATCGAACCTTCCGGCGGCTCATGGACCGCCAAGGGATCCACTTCCCTGAAGACGCCCGACGGTAAATCCGCCAAGGTCTCCGGCACGCTGATACTGCAGCCGGACGGCGCTCCGCTCAGCTACGACTGGTCAGCGCAAACCGAGAAGTCCAACTCCGCGCACATTCTCTTCGTCAACGGCGTGGCCAAAACCACTTTACAAATGCAGGGCGCCGCTGCTTACCAGCAGGAAAACTCGTTCGGCTCGCCGCTCATCGCTGTCCTGGACAACAACCTTTATCACCAGTTCGAACTGCTGGCCCACATTTACGATTGGAACAAGAAAGGCGCGCAAATCTTTCCGGTGCTGATCCCGCAGGAATTGACTCCCGGAACGATCTCCGTGGAATTTACCGGCACCGCCTCCTCAGGGGGAAAATCCTACGAAGGCCTGAAAGCCAACACTTCCGACCTTGAAATCCTTCTCTACCTTGATTCCGGCCACAAGCTCATCCGCCTGGAAGTCCCCTCGGCCAAGGTGGCCGTCGTTCGCGAATAGCACTTCTCGCGTTTCACGCCTCTACCTTTAACAAAGTCATAAAAGCTTCCTCACGTTCCTGCCTCCCAGCCGTCGATAACCTTGGAACTGAATGGGTCAACTCATGCGCGCAGCCCCCATGACCCACCACCTAGCCCGAATCAACACCGGCCGTCTAAACGCGCGTGGGGACATGGCAGGTGCGAGCGGATCACCAAAATCAAAAAGAAGTGTGCGGAGATCCAAATGTCCATCCAATGCAACACGCTCTGGCTGCACTTACCGGTGCTTCTGATCGGGCTCTTGACTGCGGCTGGGCCGGTGTTCGGGCAGACGGAGCGAAAAGTAACGAAGCTGGCGGATGGCGTTTATGAGATTGAACACCGCCAGGGGGGCGGCGGCAACACTACGGTAATTATTGGGGACCGACAGGCCCTCGTCGTCGACACGGGTTTTTTGCCTTCCGCCGCCCGCGAAGATATCGCACAAATTCGTCAATGGACGGATAAGCCGGTCAGCTTCGTGCTGAACACGCACTTTCACAACGATCACAATTTTGGTAACCGGATCTACATGGATGCTTTTCCGGCGTTGACCATCATTGCCCAGGTGGAAACGAAGAAAGAGATGGACAGGTTTGGGCCGGGCTCCCTGCAGCGGGAAGAGAGAGACAGTTACGGCAACCAGCAGGCGCTGCATAAAATGCTCGAAACCGGAAAACTACCGGACGGCCGCGCTCTGAGCGAGGAGGATAGAAAAGAGCTCATAGCGGAGTTGGCCCGCGGGCCGAAGATTATCGAAGAGATGAAAAATGTGAAGTTTCAGAGTGCGACTCTGACTTTTGAGCGGGGTTTTTCGGTTGATCTCGGAAATCGCGAAGTGCTAGTGAAATTTTTGGGACGAGGGAACACGCCTGGCGACGCTGTGGCATATCTGCCGAAGGAGAAAATCGTCATCGCTGGAGACCTCGTCGACTATCCGCTTCCCAACGTCTACGACGGCTATCCCGCCGAGTGGATTCAGACTCTGCAAAGCCTGGCGCAACTGGATGCGAACACGATTGTTCCCGGGCACGGCCCCATCCTGCACGACAAGACTTACATTTATTTGCTGCGCGATTTGATGCAGAGCGCGGTGGATCAGGTGAATGAAAAGTTGAGGCAAACGGCTCCAGCGATGTTTCAGGCCGTCGACGACGTCAAAGGCAGCGTGGATTTGAGTCCCTTCCGGCAGCGATTTTCCGGCAACGACACCGAGCTTGCTGCGGCGTTTGACCAGGTTTCGGCAAGGCTCGTCAAACTCGTATTCGATGAAGCTCGCTTGCGCTAGGAATTGGAATTCGCGCACAGGACAAGGGGAGAAAGCACATGGTGAATCTGCGAACAAGGTTGCATTTCTTGCGACTGGCTCTGGCCGGCGCGGGGATTGCTCTTCTCTTTGTGTGCGTGGCCCATTCCCAAACGCTCGCCGTTCCGCCCGACTCTCCGCGTTGGGATTTGCAGGGAGAGGCCAAGCCCGCGGAATACCTGGGCCGCAAGTGCCTTCTTCTGGATGGGGGCGCGGCGGTCTTGAAAGATTTCGAAATGCGCGACGCTGTCATTGATGTGGACGTCGCCACGCCGGCCGTTCGGGGGTTTTTCGGGTTTGACATTCGCATCGAGGCCGGAGAGGCCAATTACGAGGAAATCTATCTCCGGCAGCACAAGTCCGGATTGCCCGACGCGATGCAGTACACACCGGTGCTTCGTACGGGCCGCAACTGGCAAATATTCAATGGGCCGGGTTTCACCGGCGCGGTGGATATCCCGAAAAGCGTGTGGTTCCATATGCGGCTGGAAGTGACGGGCGCGCAGGCGAAACTTTTTGTGAAGGACATGGAAAAGCCCGCGCTGGTGATGGACGATTTGAAAAGTGGGGTTCAGAAGGGACGGGTGGCCCTGTTTACGCTGACTGGCGAAACGTATTTCTCCAATTTTGAAATCCGCACCACGCCTGACGCGACGTGGCTGCGGCATCTTCCTCCCATGCAGGCTAACGTTTTAACCAAGTGGCGCATTTCGCCGTCTTACGATGGGCTACAGCGCAATCTGGAGCGTCCGCTGACTGCCACGGAAACCGAGGCTATTCAATGGCAGTATGTCGAAGCCGAACCGCCGGGTTTCGTGGTCCTTTATCGATATCGCGACGCTCCCCATCCGCGTGTCACGTTTCAGGGCGACTTTTCCACCCGGCTCCAGCCCCAGCCGGGGATGAAAGCCCTCTACGCGCGTACCAACATCGATTCCGACCGCGACCAGGTGAAGAAGCTGGAAATTGGGTATAGCGACGACGTCAGTGTCTTTCTGAATGGCAAGGTTCTTTACCGTGGCCGCAGCGCGCAGGGTTTCCGCGATCCAGGTTTCCTCGGCATCATGAATCCGGAAAACGACGCGGTCTACCTCCCCCTGAAGAAGGGCAGCAATGAACTGATCCTCGCGCTCAGCGAACTCGGTGGTGGCTGGGGTTTCATCTGCCGCTTAACGGACCTGCCAAACTGAGGTTGCCAAATTCTCCCCGCAGCCAAGAGAGAATGGCCTGCGCGGATCCCCTAAAAAACACAAACAGCGTCCCACCACTGGGACGCCGTTTGTTTGAGCGCTGACCTTCTCTCCCGAAAGTCTGCTTACCGTGCCAGGGGGCGCTGGAACACCGGCATACCTGGCCTCCGCAGCGGATATCCCTGCGGCTGACCATGGGCTTGCGCGGGGATCAGCCCATTCGAATGGCTGGCATGTCCAATGTGCCCGTGCTGCCCATTGCCATTCGCCGGCGCGGGCTGCGGTAGCCGAGCCGGGTTACCGATAGGGCGGAGAGTAATTGGCGCAGCGTTCACGTGATCGCTGATCGCCTGCAACCTCTTCAGGATGGATTGCCACTGTTCCCAGTCCAATTGGCGCAAGAATGGGCGCAATCCCTGGATGAACGGATCTTCGAGGAGCGCCTCGCCGTCCGACTCCGGAATAAAGAACCGGTTCAGCCCGACGTTCAGCGCTTCGGAGATCTTCTCCAGGGTGCCTAGGCTTGGGGTCATCTGCCCGCTCTCAATACGCGAGAGGTAGGAGCGGCTGACCTTGGACTTCGACTGCAGCTGGCTCTGCGTCATGGCGCGCGACTCTCTGAGCTGGCGAATCCGCTGGCCGATATTCTCGACCGTTTCCTGATTCGCGAACTTCGGGGAGATCGCTTCGGGAACCACTTCTTCCTGCGGGGCCTCCTGCGGAATCAGGTATTCCATCCGCTGAGGCAGGGCCCGGACACACCGGCGGCAATTGCCGGTGCGCGTACGGTACTGCACCAGGCCGCAGGTCTTGCAGCGAATGACTTCGCGGTCCATCTCCAATGAATTCATCGTCGCCTCTTTATCCATGTGTGCGGACACCGGCACTCCTCGTTTGACTTTTGTTATTTCCGGCGCGCGGATAGGAAGGAACGTCGGAGCGTTCTCGGGGGAAGGCAGTTACTGGCGCGATGGGAGTGTCACTCGAGCCCGTGATTCTTGTCAATAGTATTTTTCAATAAAATGTGTGGGAAACGCCCGGAATCGGCGGTGTTTACGCCGTGTTTTCGCCTGTCCGGCCGGCCGGGAGAGCGGGGTTTCAACAGCCCGTAGTGCTATCCGGTGCACTGCATAGCTACAGGTTGTGCTTTCATTTCTTTTTCAGGGTGCTTTTCAATTCCGCACATTCGTTCCACTTCGGAACGCTTTGGAGTGCGAATGCGAAGCTTTCGTTTTTGCGGCGCCAAAACGTGCCACCCAAAGCGGCCCCAATCGGACCGCTCGCTCAATCTACGCTACAATTTCCCTTTGCTCAGGAGCCCCTTATGCCCACGCGCGGAGACGCCTGGAAGATCGTCTGCGAATTCACCCAGTCGGAAAGCCTCCGAAAGCACATGCTCGCCGTTGAAACCTGCGTTCGGGCTTATGCCCGCAAGCACGGCGCCGACGAAGACCCGTGGGGACTCGCCGCGCTGCTCCACGATTTCGACTACGAGCGCTGGCCCAACGCCGAACATGCCGCCGACCGCGAGCATCCCGCCGAAGGGGCGAAAATTCTGCGCGAGCGTGGCTACTCCGAGGAGATTGTCCGCGCAATTCTCTCGCACGCCGAATACTCTGGTGTGCCGCGCCAATCACCGCTCGAGCACACGCTCTTCGCCTGCGACGAACTCGCGGGCTTCCTGGTTGCGTGCACGCTGGTGCGGCCGTCGAAGAGTATCCTCGATCTCGAGGCCAGCTCGGTTAGGAAGCGGATGAAAGATAAAGCCTTCGCCCGCGGCGTTTCCCGCGAAGATGTCATCAAAGGTGCCGAAGAATTAGGCGTGCCGCTCGACGAACACATCACTTTTTGTATAAACGCTCTTCGCGAAAATGCCGACGCCCTTGGGATCCGCGGCTCCCGTTAACTAACTCCCATGCTCGAATACCTGAAGATCGTTCTTTTGTGTGTCACTTCCGCCGTTTGCGACGGAATCGTTCACGACCAGTTTACGGCCCGCATTTGCATTGAATACTTCACCGTTTTTCATCCCCCCGTTTTTGGCACGCAATCTCCAACTTTGCTGGCGATAGGGTGGGGGGTGATTGCCACCTGGTGGGTGGGTGCCTTCCTGGGCATCGCGCTCGCCGTCGCTGCCCGTGCGGGTCACGGCCCAAATTGACCGCTGTCGCTTTGCTTCGGCCGATTGGGAAACTACTCCTCGCTATGGCCGCTTTTGCGACGCTGTTAGGCTTTCTCGGATTCGTGTTGGCGGAAAACAAGATTGTT
>Ga0210402_10001477_pt1 | contig 24238 bp, 20 predicted proteins | sample IncBWC7MmetaG_FD_161055 | JGI IMG/M metagenome (GOLD analysis project Ga0210402, IMG submission 161055) | Forest soil microbial communities from Barre Woods Harvard Forest LTER site, Petersham, Massachusetts, United States - Inc-BW-C-7-M | ecosystem: Environmental > Terrestrial > Soil >... | reverse complement strand
GGAGGTGATGAGCGTGCGCGGCTGGTCGTGCTTGTAATATTGCGCTTCCCACATCTGGTGCTGGCCTACGTCGGTGACGACGATTGCCTTGCCGTCGGTCGCGTTCCAGAGGTCGTTGATGACGTGGGCGGCGTAGAGATGGCCGTTGTCGGGCAGGTTCTTGATGTCGCGCACGGCGCATTCGCCCTTGCTCTCGTTGATCTCGCGCAGCCATGGAGAATTTGTGCGCGTGGAGATGTGCGGCAACAAGATTTCGAGAACCTGCTTAAGATCACCGACGAGGGCAACGTCGACCTTTACGTTCTTGTTGATTTCGGCAGGGTCGATTTCGATGTGAATCTTCTTCGCCTTCGGCGCGTAGCTGGCGAGAGTGCCGGTGACGCGGTCATCGAAGCGCATGCCGCAGGCGATGAGCAGGTCGGCTTTCTGAATGGCCTCGTTGACCCAGGCTTCGCCGTGCATGCCCATCATGCCGAGCGAAAGCTCGTGCGAAGAAGGGAAGCAGCCGAGGCCGAGGAGGGTGCAGGCGACGGGAATCTGCATGCGCTCGGCAAGGGTGCGAACTTGTTCGAAGGCGTCGGACTGGATGACACCGTGTCCGGCGAGAATGACGGGGCGCTTCGCTTCGCGGATAAGCTTTGCCGCGTCGGTGATGGAGTCGGCGTTGTGGCTGCGCATCGGATGTGGACGATAGGCCTTGGGCGCAGCGGCTTCAAAGTTGAAGTCGGCAGAGCCTTGCTGCGCGTCTTTCGTGATATCGACGAGTACGGGGCCGGGGCGTCCGGAGCGCGCGACGAGGAATGCTTCGCGCAATGCGGGCGCGATATCTTCTGCGCGCGTGACGAGGTAGTTGTGCTTGGTGATGGGCAGAGTGATGCCGGTGATGTCGACTTCCTGGAAGGCGTCAGAGCCGAGCACTTTGCTTGAGACCTGACCGGTGATACAGACGATAGGCACGGAGTCCATCATGGCGGTGGCGAGGCCGGTGACCATGTTGGTAGCTCCGGGGCCGGAGGTGGCGAGGGCGACGCCGACGCGACCTGAGGCGCGTGCGTAGCCGTCGGCCATGTGCGTTGCGCCCTGCTCATGCCGCACGAGGATGTGGCGGATGGGGAATTTGCGCATCGCGTCGTAGATAGGCAGAATGGCCCCCCCGGGGTAACCGAAGACATCGCTGACACCCTCGCCGACGAGTGTGGCCCAGGTAATTTCTGAGCCGGTGAGGCGGGTGGTGTTGGGCGATGGTGAGTCGTTTTGTGAGCTGTTGCTCATGGGGTAAGACTCCTTGGTGCAGGTGCAACGCTGAGTGAAAAGCAGATCCTTCGCTCCGCTCAGGATGACAACCTAAAAAACAACTTTCAAATGCGAGGGCTAAAGCCCTCGCCTACCTTCTAATTTGTGACTGCTCCCCTTGATGCTGAGGAGACGGTGTCGGCATATTTGCGGAAGACGCCGCGCTTGAACTTCGGCTCGGGGGCCTTCCAGTTTTGTAACCGTGACTGTAACTCTTGTTCAGAGATTTCGACATCGAGCTTGCGGTTCGGGATATCGAAGTGGATGATGTCGCCTTCGCGGATGGCTGCGATGGGGCCGCCGACCGCGGCTTCCGGCGCAACGTGGCCGACCATGAGACCGCGGGTCGCTCCGGAGAAGCGGCCATCGGTGAGCAGGGCGACGGTTTCCGATAATTCGGGAATGGCAACGAGCGCGGCCGTGATCTGCAGCATTTCGCGCATGCCGGGGCCGCCCTTAGGCCCTTCATAGCGGATAACGAGGACTTCGTTCGGCTTGATGCCTCCTGAATCGACGGCGCGGAAGGCATCCTCTTCGCAGTCGAAGACGCGCGCGGGTCCGCGATGCTCGAGGCGGTTGTGGCCGGCGACCTTGATGACGCAGCCTTCGGGCGCGAGATTGCCTTTGAGGATGACGAGTCCGCCGGTGGGCTTGATGGGCGACGATGTTGGGTGAATAACGTCCTGATCGGGTGCTTCGACGGCGTCCGCTGCTTCTTCGGCGATGGTGCGTCCGGTGACGTGGATGCAGTCCTTGTGCAGCAGATCGGCTTCGATGAGGCGCGCTGCAAGCAAGCGACTGCCGCCTGCGTTGTAGTAGTCGGCTGCGACGTATTTGCCGCCGGGCTTGAGGTCGCAGAGCAGCGGCGTGTTGCGGCTGATGCGGTCGAAGTCGTCTACGGTGAGCTTGATGCCGACTTCATTGGCGATAGCTAGCAGATGGAGCACGCCGTTGGTAGATCCACCGGATGCGGCGACGCTGGTGATGGCGTTTTCGAGCGATTCACGCGTGATGATCTGGCTGGGGCGCAGGTCTTTGCGGGCGAGTTCCATGACAAGCGCTCCGGCTTTACGGGAGGCGGCGTGCTTTTCCGGAGAGAAAGCCGGCACGCCCGACAAACCGATGGGCGAGATGCCGAGGAATTCGCAGGCCATGGCCATGGTGTTGGCGGTGAACTGGCCGCCGCAGGCTCCCGCACCTGGGCAGGCATTGGCTTCGATGGCTTCGAGGCCGGCGTCGCTGAGCTTGCCGGCGGAGTGCGCGCCGATGGCTTCGTAGACGTCCTGAATGGTGATGTCTTTGCCGTTGAGGTGTCCTGGAGCGATAGACCCGCCGTAGATCATGAGCCCCGGGATGTTGAGGCGGGCGAGAGACATGACGGTGCCGGGCATGTTCTTGTCGCAACCAGCGATGCACACGAGGCCGTCGAAGAGATTGCCGCGCGAGACGAGTTCGATGGAGTCGGCGATGACTTCACGGCTGATGAGCGAGGCTTTCATGCCTTCTGTGCCCATGGTGATGCCGTCGGAGATGGTGACGGTGTTGAACTCCATCGGCGTACCGCCGGCGTCGCGCACACCCTGCTTTACCGCTTCGGCGATGGTGCGCAGGTGGAAGTTGCAGGGACCGATTTCCGTCCAGGTATTGGCAATGCCGATGATGGGCTTGTGCAGGTCTTCTGGAGTGAAGCCGATGCTGCGCAGCATGGATCGCGCTCCGGCGCGGCTGGGGCCTTCAGTGAGTGCTCCGCTCTTCCATTTCGGGTCGTGTGTTTTGCCGTTCTGGCTCAAGTGTCTTCTCCGTGGTTTTATGCTCTGGGGGCGAGCCAGAATTTTTCGTTGTGGCTTGTTTCAAATGCGTCGAGTGCTGCGGCGTGACGCAGTGTCAAGCCGATGTCGTCGAGCCCTTCGAGCAGGCAGTAGCGGCGGAAGGGATCGATGGAAAACTTCGCTGTGAAGCCGTGGTCGTCGTGTATGGTTTCGTTTTCGAGCGAGACGGTGAGACGGTAGCCTTCATGCTTGCTTGCCTGACCGAGAAGATGGTCGACGTCTTTTTCCGGCAGGGTGACGAGAAGGATGCCGTTCTTTCCTGCGTTCGAATGGAAGATGTCGGCGAAGGATGGCGCGATGACGCAGCGGAAGCCGTAGTCGAAGAGCGCCCAGGCGGCGTGTTCGCGCGATGATCCGCAGCCGAAGTTTTTTGCGGCGACGAGAATCTGCGAGCCCTGATAGCGGGGCTGGTTGACGAAGAACTCGGGCTCACGGCGCCAGTCGAAGAAGAGGAATTCGCCGTAGCCTGTGCGCTCGATGCGCTTCAGAAACTGCTTCGGGATGATCTGGTCGGTGTCGACGTTGGCGCGGTGCAACGGCGTGACGACGGAATTGACGACGCGAAATGGCTGCATTAGGCCAGAACCTCCTCGCCTTTGTATTCCCATTGGCGGATGTCGGTGAAGTGGCCGGTGACGGCCGCGGCTGCGGCCATCTCGGGGCTGACGAGATGCGTGCGGCCGCCTCGTCCCTGGCGGCCTTCGAAGTTGCGGTTGCTGGTGGAGGCGCAACGCTCGCCGGGCTGCAGGATGTCGGGGTTCATTCCCAGGCACATAGAGCAGCCGGGTTCGCGCCACTCGAAGCCTGCTTCGAGGAAGATCTTGTCGAGGCCTTCCTGCTCGGCTTGTGCCTTGACGTGATGCGAACCGGGCACGACCATGGCGCGGACGTGCGAGTGGACGTGGTATCCGGTGACGACCTTGGCGGCGGCGCGCAGGTCTTCAATGCGCGAGTTGGTGCAGGAGCCGATGAAGACGCGGTCGATGGCGATGTCTTCGATGGCCGTGCCGGGTTTGAGGTCCATGTAGGTGAGGGCCTGGTTGAAACTGCGGCGTTCTGCTTCGGAGTGCGACTCGGTTGGGCCGGGCACGTGTCCGGTGACGGAAACGACCATGCCGGGGTTGGTGCCCCAGGTGACGTAAGGGGTGAGCTCTTCGGCCTTGATGAGCAACTCGCGGTCAAAGGTTGCGCCCGGGTCGGTCTGCAGATGACGCCACTCGGCGACGGCCTCGTCCCATGCTGCGCCTTCAGGGGAGAAGCCACGATCCTTGAGGTAGGCGAAGGTCGTCTCGTCGGGAGCGATCATGCCGGCGCGCGCGCCTGCTTCGATGCTCATGTTGCAGATAGTCATGCGGCCTTCCATCGACAGGGCACGGATGGCCGAGCCGGCGTATTCAACGACGTGGCCGGTTGCGCCGTCGGTGCCGATGCGCCCGATGATGCCGAGGACGATGTCCTTTGCGGTGACGCCTTGCGGCAATTCACCTTCGACGGAAATGCGGAAGGTTTTCGGCTTCGATTGCTGCAGGCATTGCGTCGCCATGACGTGCTCGACTTCAGAGGTTCCGATGCCGAAGGCTAATGCGCCGAATGCACCGTGAGTCGAGGTGTGGGAGTCGCCGCAGACGATAGTCATGCCGGGCTTGGTAAGGCCAAGCTCTGGGCCGATGACGTGGACGATGCCCTGGTTCGGCGATTGAATGTCGTAGAGCTCGACGCCGAATTCCTGGCAGTTCTTGCGCAGGGTGTCGATCTGCTTGGCGGCGATGGCGTCTTCGATGATGAGGCGGTTGGGTGTCGTCGGGACGTTGTGATCGACGGTGGCGACTGTGCGGTCGGGCTGGCGGAGCTTGCGTCCGGCGAGGCGGAGGCCGTCGAAGGCCTGCGGTGATGTGACCTCGTGGACGAGATGCAGGTCGATGTAGAGCAACGTCGGCTCGTTCGCGGGTTCGGCGACGAGGTGCTGTTCCCAGACTTTTTCGAAGAGTGTTTGCGGTTTGGACATCTTTACTCCCTTTTGTTGCGGCACCTTTCAACCGTGCCTTCAATTGCCTCGTCATTCTGAGCGGAGCGAAGAATCTCAGCGATGTTTACCAGCCGATATCGTTCAGATTCTTCCTCCCGTTGGTCGTCAGAATGACGGCCTTCCTAATGTCGTCTACACGGCGTGCATAGCCTGCCGCTTGTCGATGATTTCGTTTAGCGCTTCGTGTACCTGCTTGCCCATTGCTTGTGTGGAGAGGATCATCTTCTTGTCCTTCTCGCTGCGAGCGAGGTCGGCGGTGCGGTAACCCTGCTCCAATACTTTGCGGACGGCGGTTTCAATCGCCAGCGCATCCTGTTCGAGATTCGCCGAGTGGCGCAGCAGCATGGCTGCGGTCAGAATCGCGCCTAATGGATTGGCGAGCCCTTTGCCTGCAATGTCCGGCGCGGAGCCGTGGACTGGCTCATATAAATTCACCTGTCCGCCGATGGTGGCCGAGGGCAGCATGCCGAGCGATCCGGTGATGACGGCGGACTCGTCGGAGAGAATGTCGCCGAAGAGGTTTTCGGTGAGCACGACGTCGTAAGTGCGCGGCGTGTTCATCAGGTGCATGGACATGGCGTCGACGTATTGGTGTTCGAGCGTGACGTCGGAGTAGTCTTTCGCAACTTCGGTGACAGTTGCGCGCCAGAGCTGCGAGACTTCTAGCACGTTTGCCTTGTCGACGGAGGTGAGTTTCTTACGCCTCTTCTGCGCGAGTTCGAAGGCGACGCGTGTGACGCGGACAACTTCGTCGCGGGTGTAACGCATCGTGTTCCATGCCGCTCCTGCTTCGCGGTCCCACTGGCGGGGCTCGCCGAAGTAGAGGCCTCCGAGAAGTTCGCGAACAAAGATGATGTCGGCTCCGTCAATGACGTCGGGCTTGAGAGGCGAGTTGGCTGCGAGAGCCGGATGCGCGAAGGCCGGGCGCAGATTGGCGAAGCCGCCGAGGGCCTGACGGATTTGCAGCAGGCCGGCTTCGGGGCGGCGATCGGGCGGAAGGGAATTGAATTCATTTCCGCCTACGGCTCCGAGGAGCACGGCATCGCTTTCGAGCGCGATATCGAGAGTGGACGAGGGCAGAGGTGTTCCCTGGGCCTTGATGGCTGCGCCGCCGATGAGGGCTTCGTGGAATTCGAAGTCGTGCCCGCCCCACTCGGCAACGGAGCGCAGAATGCGCGCTGCTTCCGCTGTAACTTCCGGGCCGATTCCGTCTCCGGCGACGATAAGAACCTTCAGCTTCATTTTTGCTTGTTCTCCAAATTGGTGCGCCGTTCTCGACGGCGGCCTTAATAGGCCCAGGTTAGCTCCGCGAACCTGGGGCACCCGGATTTGTGCTTATCAGCTAGCTTCGCTGACGGGTTCAGCCGAGATCAGGTCTTCGTGGCGCTTGTGGTGCGCAACGAGATTGATGAGGTCCTGATCGTAGATGGCTTTCTTCTTGTCGGCCAGCTCGGTAAAGGCGCGGTAGGCTGCGTCGAGATCAGTGGCTGCGAGCTGATAGCCGAGCTCGCTGAGGCGCGAGCGCAGCGCGTGGCGGCCCGAGTGCTTGCCGAGAACCATCCGGTTGGCTGGGACGCCGACGGATGCGGGCGTCATGATTTCGTAGGTCAGCGGGTTCGAGAGTACTCCGTGCTGGTGGATGCCGGCCTCGTGTGCGAATGCGTTGCTGCCGACGACTGCTTTATTGGGGGATGGTGCGAAACTGATGACTTTGGCCAACTGCTGGCTCGCGGGGTAGAGTTGGTCGGCCTTGAGCCCGTGCTCTACTGGATATTGATCGGCGCGAACGATGAGGGCTGCGGCGATTTCTTCGAGCGCTGCGTTGCCGGCGCGCTCGCCGATGCCGTTGATGGTGCACTCAACCTGACGAGCTCCGCCATCGATGGCGGCGAGGGAGTTGGCGACAGCTAGTCCGAGATCATTGTGACAGTGCGAGGAGAAGATGACCTTGTTGGCTCCGGGGACGCGCTCGCGGACGGTACGGAACATGGCGCCGTATTCGTTGGGTACGGAGTAGCCGACGGTGTCAGGCATATTGATGGTCGTCGCTCCGGATTCGATGGCGACCTGGACGACCTTGCAGAGGAAGTCAATGCTGGTGCGCGTCGAATCTTCGGGGGAGAATTCGACGTCGTCGACATAGGTGCGCGCAAGGGTAATTGCTTTCCCTACCTGTTCGAGAGCTTCTTCGCGGCTCATTTTCAATTTGTATTGGAGGTGAATGTCAGAGCTGGCGAGAAATATGTGGATACGCGAGCGCTCGGCGGGCTCAAGAGCGGCGGCGGCGCGTTCGATATCTTCGCGCTTGGCGCGTGCCAGTGATGTGATGCGCGGCTTCCGGATCTCTTTTGCTACCGCCTGGATGGCGGCAAAATCGCCGTCGGAGGAGATGGCGAAGCCGGCTTCAAGAATGTCCACGCCGAGGTCTTCGAGCGCGTGCGCCATGGCCAGCTTTTCATGCTGCGTCATGCTGCAGCCGGGGGATTGTTCGCCATCGCGAAGGGTGGTGTCAAAGAAAAGAAGTCTGTCTTGGACGACGTCTGGAGTCATATCGGGGAAGCCTCGACTGCACCTAGTTTCGCAAAAGTAGAGCCATAATTCAAATTTTTAATTTCTTGAATTACCATAAATTATCTTTATGATGCCTGTACGCGGGCTGAGAAGCCCGTAAGAGTCTTATGGAATTATCTCAACTAGAAACTTTTCTCACTGTGGTTGCCGAACGCAGCTTTTCCCGCGCCGCTGTCCGCTTGCACCGGACGCAGCCTGCGGTGAGCCAGGTCATTAGAAAACTCGAAGAAGAATTTGGCGAGCCGCTATTTGACCGTGCTTCGCGTGACGGGACGTTGACGACTGCAGGAGAAGTTCTGCGCGAGTATGCGGAGCGGTTGCTGAGCCTGCGTAATGAGGCGGCGAGTGCGCTTGAAGAAGTGCGTTCGCTGGAGCGCGGGCGCCTGACGCTGGCTGCGAATGAATACACCTGCCTTTATCTTTTGCCGGTGCTGGATGAGTTTCGGCGCCAGTGTCCCCAGATATCAATTCTGGTGCAGCGTTCCCTCGCGAGCTGCATTCCGGATGAAGTGCAGCGGCGCACGGCGGAGATCGGGATTGTCTCGTTTCAACCTGAAGACGAGCAGCTGAAAGCAGTTGCTGTATACGCTGATGACCTGGTTTTCGTGGTCCATCCGAAGCACGTGCTGGCGCGGGAGACAGAGGTACGCATCCGCGATCTGGGCGCGGAGAATTTTATCGCGCACAACGTGGCGTCGCCGCGAAGGAAGCTCGTTGAAGAATCGTTTGCGAAGCATAAGACGCCGCTGAATATTGGGGTAGAGTTGCCGAGTTTGGAGGCAATCAAGCGTTTCGTCGCCACTGGAAATGGCGTGGCCCTGGTTCCTGCTTTGTCAGTGCAGACGGAGGTCGCGCGCGGAGAGTTGGTCACGGTTGCGGTACCTGAATTGGATTGCTCACGGCAACTGTGGCTTGTTTATCGTAAGCGTGGAAGTCTTTCGTATGCGGCTCTTGCTTTTATGCGCGTAGTGCGAACACTGGCTGAGGATCGCGGCACTCCTTTTCTCTATGACGAGAAAAAATCTGGCGCGTCTAAACAACTTGAAGCTGCCCCATAAGTTAATGACAGGCTAGGCTATAGCAAAACGGCGTTCGGCAGGTACAATGGCGAGGTGGGCCTTTCGGTCCACCACACTTAAAATCGACGAGCCCGAGAGGCGTTGTGCCTGCGGTGCTTTTAGCAGGCGAGAGGTTCACGAAACGGATGAAGAAGATTTTGTTGTCTTTGGCGTTGCTGTCATTTTCGGCAGCGGCTGGATTTGCGCAGGAAAGCAGGCAGGATGCGAGCTTAAGCTGGGCAGGCTTGTTTACACCTCACGTAGTGGGCAATACGGTGCAGCAGGACGGAACGGTCGGCGTCTGGGGTGCATTGGCCAGCTACCGCTACATGCTCACGCCGCGCAGCGCGCTTGAGCTGAACTACCAGTACAACCAGAATGTTGAGAAGTACATCACGAGTTTCAACTCGATCCGCGTGCACGCCCGCATGCAGGAAATATCCGGCGCATATGTGTACAACTTCACGTTCAAGAACTTTAATCCGTTTGTCGAGGCCGGAATCGGCGGCTATATCTTTGCGCCGATCAAGGACCAGAAGACCACGGACCTCGACGCCAAGCAGACCACCAACATCGGTGCGCTGTACGGCGGCGGCATTGCGTACGAACTGAGCCCCAGCTGGGACATCCGTGCCGAGTACCGCGGCATCGTTGTCAAGGCGCCGAACTTCGGCCTGGAGCAGTACCGCACAAATCGCTACTACAACATCAGCAATCCGACGATCGGTGTGGCGTACCACTTCTAGTCGTAGTTAGAAACGCAAAAAGCCCCGGAATGATCCGGGGCTTTTTCTTTAGGTGTTGAGCCAGCGTGTCAGAAGATTTTGTAAGCAACGCCCGCGCTGAAGCCGCTAGGAGTCAGGCCATTGCTCGGGTTTGGGAACGTGAAGGCAATTCCCGGTGCAGCGGGCCATCTCTGGTACTCATAGTCGCCACGGAGGATCCAGTGACGCGCCAGGCGGTACTCCGCGGTTCCTCCCGGAGCATAGGCAAAGTAGCTGCCGCTACCGATGTTAGCCGGATAGGTGATGAAGCCGCCACCCATCAGGAATTTTGCATAGCCCGAAAGGCCGTGAAAGCGAATTAGACGATAGCGCGGCCCAATCAGATACGTGCTCTCATGCTCTCCTTGGAATTCATTGAAGGTCAGCCACCGTGCCTCGCCCTCCGCTCCCAGCCTGTGCAGGAAAAGATGGTCAGCATCGAAGAATGCTGCGATGCCTCCAAAGCGGTTTGGTCCATAGTCGGGCTGAAAGTTGGAATACTCCGCACCTGCTTGCAAGGACAATTCATGCCCACTGACGGAGGGTGCGACCTGGGCGAATGCCGATATAGGAAGAAGGAGGAGGGCTATACCGAATAGTTTTCGAAGCACGTTGCGATCTCCAAAAGTGTGATCCGCCAAGGAATGAATACTCCCAAATAAAAAGTGAAATTTTCGAACTGTTCACAGCCCTGCACAGCAGGCCCGCCTTCCGGGCCTACTGCGGGTTCTGTTGCGGCTGGGCGTTGTTGCTATCCGTTGCCGGAGTCTGCGGCTGTGTCTGCGCGGGCGCTGGAGCGTTGGCCGACGTCGGAGCCACAGCTGGCGCCTGGTACCGTTGCAGGCGGAAGTAAACCGGCGTCAATTCGAGCGGCATTTTGTCGCCCGGATTCAGGATCTGGTCGCCTTTCAGGTTGAGGGCGTAGACCTTGTCGTCCCAGGCATCGGTCCGCAAATGGCTGCCGAGCGGCAGAGCGGCGCGCTGCGCGAGATCGTCCATGTTCAGCTTCGGTCCCTGACCGAGGAATCCCGCCATCCACGGAGTACCGTCAGCCTTGAGCAGGGAATCGCCGAGACGCGGCGTCACGAGCGCGGGCAGCGTCTTGGAGCGGGAGGTGAGTTGCTGGTAGAAGAGGCTCACGCTGGCCGATTTGTCGTGATAGACGGAGCCGTTAAACAGATCCATGGCTTTTTTGGAGGCTGCTTCGTTGTCGGCTGCGGTGTGGTTCATATTGATGCGATCGAAGGTCGCCTCATCGGGGAAGAGCAGGCGATCGTTGAAGGCGTAGCGGGTATCGATGTGGTGCCCGAGGACGATGTGAGCCAGTTGGAAGCTCAATACAGCAGCCAGGTCTTCTTCCGTCGGCAGCACGTCAATGAGGCCCTTGCTGAGCAGAATGGTATTGCCGATGGCGAGCGATTCGAGCGGCGTCGTGAGCATCACGCGGCAATGGATGTCGGATGGAAGGCTGAGATTGCTGCCAATGATGATGTTGTTGGTGACGGTCTCGAGCACTTTGTCGAAGTCGCTCGGCGGAGCCAGAAGTCCGGCTTGTACGAGACGATCAAGCACGTTCTGTTCGGCCTGCGAAACCCACTGCCGTCTTGCCGTCAGAGGGCTTACATCCTGTGAATTCTCGCTCTGATCCTGAGCATTCTCGACGGTAATTGATTCGGCATCTGACTCGCGGGTGGGCAATTTAAGCGAGTAGCCCCAGAACTGGGACTGAGCACGGAAACCGCTCCCCTTCTTGCCGGTGCCACCCTGAGATTCTTCCGCATAGATCGCAGCGGGGAGCCAGATATCAGGCTGGATATTCTGACGCCAGCTGTCAAAGTGGTAGTAGCGCGTTACTTCGTCATTCGGGTTGCTGGTATAAGTGCCGTTGAAGCGGACGATGTTGCCGCCATCGTCCTCAATCCAGATGCGGCCGAAGAAGCGGCCCGCTCCGGTCTTTGGCTTGGGGCGCACATCGAAGACTTCGGTGCGGATGCTGCCGAGGAACTCACGGTGCACAAAGGCGAAGTCATAGTGCTGCGTGTCGAAGCTGACCGGATCGAGGAACATCATGTCCATGAAGCCGGTGGCCGAATAGCTGATGTTGAATGCCTTGGTCAGGCCGCTGACATATTTGAAGGAGCCCTTGAAGAAGCCTTTCTTGGTGGACTTCGTTTCGTAGCCTTTGTTATCGAAGGACTTGCCGAAATCCACGCGACCGAGCATGTATTGATCCGACTCCGGTACGGAATAAAGTTTTGGATCAGGTCGCATGTTCTGGATGTAAGTCTGTACGACGGGGGTGTGCTGCTGAATGGCTTTTACCGTCGCTTTCTCCTGCCCGATCGCCTTCTGGACGAGGGCACTCTGAGCGGGAGTAAGTGGTACGGGAGGAGCAAACTTGGCCGTTTTTGCCTGTACTGTAAGCACCCCCAAAGAGACCGTCAGACCGGTCACCCACAACTTGCGAAAGGACATTTCCTGACTCCTGGTTTTTCTTTCTTTCATTCGTTTAGACAATTAGCAATGACAGCAATGCTCCATGACTCGTGTCGCCCGCGCTCAGGCTAACTGGAAGCTGATGTGTATCACGCTTACCTGGTCAACCGGCTCCCCGTTCTTGGTAGCCGGCTTGAAGCGAATTCGCTCGGCAGCCTGCTTCGCTTGCTCATCCAATCCGTGCCCAAGCCCATTCATTACGCGCAGGACCTGCACTTGTCCGGACGCGGTGAAGCGCACTTCCAGCGTGACATCGCCCTCGATTTTCAGCTGCTTTGCCTCCGAGGTGTATTGGGGGAGCGGCTTGGCTACGACGACAATTGGAGTAGAAGCAGGATTCTCAGCCTTGGCGGCATGCGGGCTGCCCGAGCTGACGGTTACCGGACTGGAAAAGCTGGTGGTTGCAACCGTTCCATGGCTACCCGGAGTGCCGGTTCCACCCACTACACCATTGCTGAATCCCGCCGACGCAACGGCGCCGCGATCTTTTCCTCCAGGAACTCCGTTGGCGACGCCCGAGCCAAAGGATGTGCCGTGTACGCTACCCTGTCTGGCTGCGCCTGCGCCCTGTCCTAGACCGGGAGCTGAGCCGAAGGAGCCGACTGCGGCAATCGTTGCCGGCTTGCTGGCACTTGGATTTGGGGTGACGCCCACCGGATCGCCGAATCCGCCCGGTTTCAGGCTCGGAGCTGAGTTATTGTTGGCGACCTGGGTAGGAGCGGAACTCTTAAAGAGGCCCACTTTAGGCTGCGGCGGAGGAGTGACTGCCTTAGGCGGTGCAGCAACCAGATGCGGAGTGTCAGGCGTAGGGATCTTCACTACTTGAGGCTTGGGCGGTTCCGGCTGCGCTCTAGGGACGGAGATTTTTGGCTTTTCCTGAACCTTTGGTGGCGGAGGAATTACTTTTACCTTCGGTACAGGCGGGATATAAGGTTTGGGTTGCTCGACGGGGAAGACAAGTTCGGTTGTCTGGTACTGATGCATCTTTTGCTGATGCACCTGCGCCATAGTAAGGAGGACAAGAATGCCCCCAGCCAGAATGTTGACGACTGCGCTTACCCCAAACGACCCAAAACGACCTTGTGGTTCAGGTAGAAGGCCAAGATTCGCGTGATTCAGTAACTCGTTATCAGTTCTCGCCATAAGCTCATTGATTCAAGGTTTCAAAATGAAAATTAAGTTGTCTTTTATAAAACAGACGCAAAAGCGGCGGTTTTATTCGATCTTCTGCGGGCTAAAGTGTCTCCCAGCTGTCTATGATCCTGAAGACACGATTCCCTCAATCGTTACGAATCAAGTTGCAAGATGGCTTCCAAATACTCGGAGTTGGTAAGTGATCGTACAATATCGCAACTGAAGGCCATCAGAAGTTAAGAAGGCGCTCTATCTGTATTCTTCTATAGTACAGAAGTAACGCTTCTGGTAACCATCCTCGTCAACATTGTCAATTCTCGGACACCACGTAACTATTACCGCAGAAAATGCTTGCACCCATGTAATTTTTTTAGTGCAAACCTTTGTGCCCGTGATACTTGGACGATGGTCGTGTCCGGAGGGTTGTTTTGGAAAGAAGGCGAAAGCGTTTTATTGAGGTAGTTATAATTCCTAGCGGTAAGAGGAGACAGCTTGAGATTTTTAGTAACTGGTGGAGCAGGTTATATCGGCGGAACGGTTGCCGAACTCCTTTTGAATAAAGGGCATAAAGTTACCATCTACGACAATCTCTGCCACGGGCACAGATCGATGGTTCCGGCAAGGGCAGAGTTTATCCAGGGAGAGCTTGCCGATCAATCGCACCTGGAACAGATTTTCTCGTCCAGCACATTCGATGGCGTGATGCACTTTGCCGCACTCATTGAGGCGGGGGAGAGCATGCAGCGCCCGGAGTTGTACTTCCGCAATAACTCCGCGGCAACGCTCACGCTCCTTGAGGCGATGCTGGCGAAGGGCGTTCATCGGCTGGTTTTTTCCTCGACTGCCGCCGTGTATGGCGAACCGGAGTCGACGCCGATCCGGGAAGATGCGCCGTTGCGACCTACGAATGCCTATGGCGAGTCGAAGCTGCTCGTCGAGCAGATGCTGAGTTGGATGAACCGCGTTCACGGTTTTCGTTATGCGAGTCTGCGCTATTTCAATGTCGCGGGAGCCATCGAAGACCGGGGTGAGGCCCACGAGCCGGAATCTCACTTGATTCCGTTGATTCTGGATGTTGCGCTGGGCAAGCGCAAAAGCATTAAGGTTTTCGGCCAGGACTATCCAACTCCGGACGGCACATGCATTCGCGACTACATTCATGTACAGGACCTGGCGCACGCGCATCTGCTAGCTTTCGAGGCGCTCGCTGAGCGCGACCGGCTGATCTTCAACGTCGGCAACGGACAGGGCTTTACAATCCGTCAGGTGATCGAATCAGCACGGCGCGTTACCGGCCATCCGATTCTTGTTGAGGAAGTGGAGCGGAGGCCGGGTGATCCGGCGGTGCTGATTGCCAGCTCAGAGAAGATTGAGCGTGAACTGGGCTGGACGCGTGAGTTCGACAAACTGGACGATATTGTCGCCAGTGCGTGGAAATGGCATCAGCAGCGTTACCAGCTTGCTGGCAGTTGATGTTTATCTTCCAGAAGCCTAAGGGAAAATAGCGCCTGGGGGAGGGCTATCGAATCTAACGCCGATGACGAAGTGTTCACTGGCGTTTCGTCTTTTGGGGGAGAGGGGGAGGGAACTGGTCGAATCTAGGAAATGGAGTTAAGGACGCGTTCCATTGTTCTCCAGTACACAGCCCGGTTCTTCAGTCTGAATGCTGCTCGCGTTGGCTACACTGGTGTTGTTCAGAATGGCACTTGGGCAGACAGCCTGAAGTCCTACGCCTTTGTTCAGCGTAATGGTGCTGCCGGTCACGCTGGCGTTCTGTGCGACGATCCCGCGGTTGCCATTGAATGAGGAAACGTCGTCCATCGCCACGCCGCCTCTGCCGTCTGTGATGATTCCATCCCCTGCATTGTTCGCGGCTTCGCTATCACGCACGATGAAGGCGAGGATTCCTGTTGAGCCGTTCGCGACGGCTGAGCTCTCAATTACGCTGCCCGCTACGATGATTCCAGCACCAGCATTGTTCTGGACAGAAACCTTGTCCACAAGGCTGCCATCGCCACTCAGAAAGATTCCATGCGAACCCATGCCATTCACAGAACCGTTGAAGACTTTGACATCCGCTGGGCCTGTCGTTCCGTTTTCATTGCCTCCGTTGATACCAACACCGGTTGAGGCGGTGGGACAGGTGACTGGACCGAATCCCGCGCAAACGACTGGACCGGTGATGCTGAAGCCATTGAGGTCAATAGTGACGTCCGGTGCGAGCACGTCGATTCCGTCTACGCCTGCGGGGACTGCAAGATTGCTGGTCAGCTTATAGCTGCCCGACTTCTTGATTTTGTATGGAAATCCGCCATCAGTCTTGATTGTGGATTGATCGATCTCATGCTTTGCAGCAAAGACCGGAGCGGATTCTACGAGGACAACCAACATACATATTGCTGTCAATATTTTCGACAAGAGTCGTTCTCCTTTATTTCAAGAAATCGGAAATCGACCGCCGAAGACGACAAGGGTTTGATTGATATTCACGAGGCCGTTTTGACCACAGCAAAGCAATATTGATTTGGCTTCCGATTCGATAAGAGCTAGTCTTCATGCGACTTCTGCCACGTCATGAACATTTCATCGCAGAAGTAACTGGATATTTTCACGGCCCGACAGCGAACCTCAGCTAGAATCAAACGACTTTCCCCAGGGAACGTCACCTCTTCATGAAATACAAAATCTGCGGTGCTTGCATTTTTCGAGAAATGAGTAGGGTTGCTCTGCATGCTGAAGCTATTACTCGTTGGGTTGTGCCTTGGTCTATCTCTGCCTCTGTACAGCCAGGTGGTGGGTTCTGGTGAAGAACACGCAAACCATCTGTATCTTGGCGCGGAATATTCACGACTAAACGCAGATTACTGGGCCTATCCGACCGTTTACATGAACGGCCTCAGTGTGTTCGGCGGATACCCTCTGTTTGTCGGGCCACACACCGGCTTCGGCCTTGAAGGCACATGGCGGACATTGCTGGACAGAGATGGCGGTCGGCGCAGGGAAGATAGCTTTCTGGCCAGTGGCCGGTACATCTTCCATATCAACCGTTTTTCGCCTTTTATCAAAGGCGGCGGCGGGTTTGGTCATTTCAGCGCGTCGTCCGGTAGTCCAAACCCAAATCCCGGCAGGATGGATTTCACTGGGTTGGTGCTGTCGGATATGGAATTGACGTTCGCATGACGTCACACGTTTATGTCCGTCCGCTGGAGTGGGAGCAGCAGGTTTGGAGCTTCTCGCCGCATCTACTCGGTCCACACTCGTATAACTTTGGCGTTGCGTACTGCTTTCGCTAGCGAAATAGCTTCATCGCATTCAGCACCGTGTTGTAGACGCCCCAGGCTGCTGGGATGGAGACTACGAGCCAGGCAACTGCAATCAAGGCTGGAGAGCTTTTCTTTTCCATATCAGCGGCCTCCCTGCGGACGCATAGATTTCGGTCTTGAGCCAATATTTCTCCGCGACCGGGCGGACGAGCAGATTAGCGAGGAAGCCGACGACCGGCAGTCCCGCCATGATATGCAGAATCACCGGATAAGCTTCCTGCTTGGAAATATGCTGAGCGATGTAGTGATCGAGAATGCCATTGACAATCAGCGGACCGACGATGCCGGCGGTCGACCATGCAGTAAGCAATCGGCCGTGAATGGCGCTGACGTGATAGCCGCCGAAAGATCCTTGAGATAGGCGGGGATGGTGGCGAAGCCTCCGCCGTACATCGTGAGCAACACTCCGGAGATGAGCACAAAGAGCGCCACTGAATTCAGATGCGCGGTGCCGGTATAAGGCAACAGCGCGTAGAGTACAGCGCCAAGGGCAAAGTAGGTCGGTTTGCGGCGATGTAGTCCGAGGTTGACGCCCAGAAGAAACGTCCGCCCATGTTGAAGAGGCTGAGGACGCCGACGAATCCGGCTGCCGCCAGCTCGAGAATGCCTATACCTGCGATGACATTCATGCAGAGGACGATCCAAAGCAGCCAAACTGTGCCCCGGATGGTTTTCATGAGAGGAAATCTGCAGTAAACGGGAGTGAAAATGTGGCTCTCCGGATCATGTCTGCCTGTATAGACAGGATTTTCCTTGCCTATGATCTGCCTCAGCCGTTAACGTGAATTGCGGACAGGAAATTCAATTTCTTCGTTCTTTCATCCTTGATCCACTCAATAAAGAGGTACAGCTAGAGGCATGTCGTCGACGACCAAGAACGATCCGAATCTCGATTCCGTACTGCGCGAAAATCGCGTCTTTCCGCCGCCGCCGGAGTTTGCTGCCAAGGCGCACATCAAAACTCTTGCGGAATATGAGCAGATATATCGTAGGTCGGTGGAAGACCCGGAGGGCTTCTGGGCGGAAGCGGCCCGCGAATTGCACTGGTTTGCGCCATGGGAAAAGGTACTCGAATGGAACCTGCCTTGGGTCAAGTGGTTTGTGGGCGGCAGGATCAACCTGAGCTACAACTGTGTGGACCGGCATGCGTTGGGAGACAAGCGCGACAAGGTCGCGATTCTGTGGGAAGGCGAGCCGGGCGAGATTCGCAAACTTACGTTTGGCGATCTGCACGCCGAAGTGCAGCGTTTTGCCAACGTGCTGAAAGGGCTGGGAATCAAGAAGGGCGATCGCGTTGCGGTCTACATGGGCATGACGCCTGAGCTGGCGATTGCCATCCTTGCCTGCGCTCGCATCGGCGCTGTGCACTCAGTTATTTTCGGCGGATTTGCTGCTCATGCGATTGTCGACCGGGTCAATGACGCGGAGTGTGCTGCGATCCTGACGCAGGACACAGCTTACCGGCGCGGCAATGAAGTCAAGCTCAAGGCGACTGTCGATGAAGCTGTCGGACAATGCCCTACGGTGAAGAATGTCGTTGTCTACCGGCGCTCAGGGGCGCCGGTGAACATGCAGGACGGGCGCGACTACTGGTGGCATGAGCTGATGGCGAAGGCTGCACCGGATTGTCCGGCGGGGGAGCTTGACTCCGAAGATCCGCTCTACATCCTTTACACTTCAGGCACGACGGGGAAGCCCAAGGGACTGGTGCATACGACAGGTGGCTATTCCGTTCAAACATATCTGACGAGCAAATACATTTTTGATCTGCGCGACGATGACATCTACTGGTGCACAGCAGATATTGGATGGGTTACGGGTCATTCGTATGTCGTATATGGCGCCTTACAGAATGGTGTTACGACCCTGATGTATGAGGGGGCTCCGAATTTTCCGGATCTGGATCGATTCTGGAAGATCATTGATGAGCACAAAGTCACCATCTTCTACACCGCGCCGACGGCGATCCGCGCCTTCATCAAGTGGGGCGACCAGTACCCCGAAAAATACAAGCTCGATTCGCTGCGCCTGCTGGGGACGGTCGGCGAGCCGATCAATCCGGAAGCATGGATGTGGTATCGCGAGAAGATCGGCAAGGGGCGCTGTCCGATCGTGGATACCTGGTGGCAGACTGAGACCGGAGCCATCATGATTGCACCGATTCCGGGAGCGGTCCCGACGAAGCCGGGCTCGGCGACGCGGCCATTTTTTGGAATTGTGCCTGAAGTAGTTGCAAAAGAAGGGACGCCTGTGCCAGCGGGGCACGGCGGGCTGCTGGCCATCCGCAAACCGTGGCCCTCCATGGCGCGGACGATCTACAACGATCCTGAGCGCTACGTGAAAAGCTACTGGTCGGAGATTCCCGGATCGTATTTCACCGGAGACGGAGCACGCATAGATGACGACGGCTGTTTCTGGCTGATGGGCCGCGTGGATGATGTTCTGAATGTCAGCGGTCATCGACTTGGCACGATGGAAGTCGAGTCGGCGCTGGTGGCCCATCCGAAGGTTGCGGAGGCTGCCGTGGTCGGCCGCCCTGATGAGATGAAGGGGCAGGCCATTGCAGCTTTTGTGACACTTGAAAGCGAGTATCAGCCTTCAAAAGAGCTGAAGGACGAGCTTCGTGCCTGGGTGGCGAAGGAAATCGGAGCCCTGGCCCGTCCGGATGATATTCGCTTCACCGAACAGCTTCCTAAGACGCGTTCCGGGAAGATTATGCGGCGGCTTCTGCGCGAGCTCGCTACCAATGGCGACATTAAGGGCGATACGACGACGCTTGAGGATTTCGGCGTGATCGCGAAACTGCGGGAGCAGGACGAGGCATAGAATTCACTATAAAAGACCCGGCTTTAAGCCGGGTCTTTTATGGCACCTTGCAACAGTCGCCAGCTGAAGGTGGTTCTTCACTGCTGGAGTCGAGCGCGACCTTCCACTTCCCGTCCGGCTGCTTCTTCCAGACCGTCATATAGCGGCCGCTGGTTGTGACCGGGTTTCCGTTCTTGTCTTTTGAGTGGCCTTCATAGTGGCCCCAGGTGTACCCCATGTCGCCGGAAGAGGACATCTGTCCTCCCTGTGGCGTCCATGTCAACTGATACTGCTCCGGAGACCATGTTGTTTGCGCGGCAATGGCCGCGTGGCCGAGGACAGGCGCTTCCTTGTTGCCGAGTGTGACCGCGTCCTCAGCGAACCATGACGCGAAGGCCTTGCCTCCACCTTTGGCGGTGTCTTTTGCGAACTCTGCCTCCAACTGGAAGAGAAAGGCGACACCGGGCGAGATCGTCGGGTCGCTGAGAGCGTTCGACATATTTGCTGTCGGGGCAGGTTTTGCCAGCGGATCCAGCTGGAGTTGCTGCGCACATAGAGACGAGCAGAGAAGCAGGCCGGCAAGCGAAACAGGCAGGATCATCGTACGCATTCTGAAAACCTCGTACTTCCTAGGAAGCTGACAGGCTTTATGCTAGCAGCGGTGCGGTATCGTTGGCAGAGCGCTTTGACTGAGCGGACATGGATGAAATGAAGATCGTACGGGGTAAGAGTCGCTTGTACTGGCTAGGTGCGATCAGCACCGCCGGTTTTGCCGCCGGGCTCGTGCTGCAGGCCTGGCGCCCTCAGATTGCTGTCGAAGCGATGTCGCTGCGTTTGATTGCACTGGCGACCTTCACGGTATTTGCATTGTGGCGCCGGTCTCTCACAGTCTGGATCATCTGGGGCATGCTTGCGGGAGTCGAGATTGGACTCGATGCGCCGCACGTAGCGCTGCAGGCGCGGGTCTTCTCCGATATTTTTCTCCGGCTGATCAAGGCTATCGTTGCGCCGTTGATTTTGGGCACGCTCATCACTGGCATCGCTGGTCATGGCGAGATGCGCAGCGTGGGGCGTCTAGGGCTGAAGTCGCTGATCTATTTTGAAGTGCTGACGACGATTGCGCTCGTGATCGGACTGGTGGCCATCAATGTGTCGCAGGCTGCGACAGGCCTGGAGGTTGCTCCGCAACAATTGGCCGCGCACAGCGAGTTGCGTCTGGACACAGGACCGCAACCCGACTCAGGCCTTTCATGGCAGCAATTTCTGCTGCATGTCTTTCCAGAGAACCTGGCGAAATCGATTGCCGACAATCAGATCCTGCAGGTGGCCGTCTTTGCGCTGATCTTCGGATTAGCTCTCGGCCGTCTCAAAGAAGAGCAGCGCGCTCCGCTGCTGCGCGTTGCCGAATCGCTGACACAGACAATGTTCGCCTTTACAAACATTGTCATGTACTACGCACCGATTGGCGTAGGTGCAGCGCTGGCATACACCGTCGCGCATTCCGGATTGGGCGTGATGACCAGTCTGGCGAAGCTGCTTGTTACGCTGTACGTCGCCCTGATTGCGTTCGCGCTGCTTGCCATGCTGCCCGCGGCGCTGCTGGCACGGGTGCCGCTGCGCGAATTTCTTTCTGCCATTGCAGAACCGGCGACGATTGCCTTCGCCACCAGCACGTCGGAGGCGGCGCTTCCGCGCGCCATGGAGGCGATGGAGGCCTTCGGCGTTCCGCGCCGGATCGTAGCCTTCGTTATTCCAACCGGGTACAGCTTCAACCTTGCCGGATCGGCACTGTATCTGGCGATTGCTTCTATTTTTGTAGCGCAGGCAGGAGGCATGCATCTGGGGGTGAAGGAACAGCTCTTCATGCTCGGCGTGCTCATGCTCACGAGCAAAGGCGTGGCTGGAGTGCCGCGCGCGGTACTCGTGGTGCTGCTGGCCACATCGTCTGTTTTTCACCTTCCGGAAGAGCCGATCTTTATCATTCTCGGAATCGATGCGTTGATGGATATGGGGCGGACGACGGTGAACGTAGTCGGAAACTGCCTGGCGTCTGCAGTGGTAGCGCAGTGGGAAGGCGAGTTTCGTAAGGAAACCCCGGCAGACGAGGCGCTGGTTGCGCTAACGGAATAAAATTCAAGAACTTGATATACTTACATTTCAGAGGAAGACCATTTGCTTCGCTGTACGAAGGCCCTCTCACAGGGTCTTTTTTGATGACGTATCGGATGCAACGGGTCACGCGCATCCGGGTCTATAGAGATGAGCGCTCTTATCTTGAATGGGACATTTACTCGACACCATCCAATCACCGGCTGATATCAAGAAGCTCTCCGTAGGCGAGCTGGAAGCGCTGGGTCAGGAGATCCGCGAGGCACTGATTCAGACGCTCTCGAAGACTGGCGGCCACCTTGGGCCGAACCTTGGCGTCGTGGAATTGACACTGGCCATGCACTACGTCTTCGATACGCCAGCCGACAAGTTCGTCTTCGACGTCAGTCACCAGGCTTATATTCACAAATTGCTCACTGGGCGTCGCGAGCGCTTTGAGACGATCCGGCAGCCGGGCGGACTTAACGGCTTCATGCTGCGCACGGAAAGCGAGCACGACATCTATGGCGCCGGACACGCCGGCACTGCCCTCTCAGCTGCGCTGGGCATGGCGGTCGCCCGCGATCTCGCAGGCGGCAAGGAGCATGTGATCGCGCTCGCCGGAGATGCGGCTTTCACGAATGGCATTTCGTTTGAAGCGTTGAATAACATTGCTGACCAGACGAAGCGGCTGATTGTCGTGCTGAACGACAACGAATGGTCAATTGACCGCAATGTAGGCGCGATTGCGCGCTATCTGCACAAGATAGTTACAAACGAGCATGTCACGCACTTGCACGACAGCGCGGCGCGTCTTCTGGAACGTCTCGGCAAAACGGGCAAGACGGCAGTGAACGTAGTACGCCGTGCAGAAGAAGCCGCCAAAGGCATGCTGTGGCCTTCAGTCTTCTTCGAGGAATTCGGCCTCACGTATTATGGGCCGCTCGACGGACATAATGTCGGGCTGTTGATCGATACCTTCCAGTTCCTTAAAGCGCAGGATAAGCCTGTGCTTCTGCATGCAATCACGCAGAAGGGACGCGGCTTCCACCCTGCGCTCGACAAGCAGAAGAAGTTTCATGGCCTCGGGCCGTATGATCCGGAGACCGGCGAAACGAAGCCTGTCGGGCAGCAGACTTATTCTGAGGTATTCGCGAATACCCTCGTGAAGCTTGCGTATGAGAACGAAAAAGTCGTTGCGATCACCGCAGCCATGCCGAATGGCACCGCGCTCGATCTCTTCCGTCCGCACCATCCCAAAAAATATTTCGATGTTGGTATTGCCGAAGAGCATGCCGTGATCTTTGCCGCGGGCATGGCGACGCGCGGCTACAAGCCCTTCTGCGCAATCTACTCAACGTTCCTGCAAAGGGCCTTCGATCCCATCGTGCATGATGTGTGCCTGCAGAATTTGCCTGTTGTCTTCTGCATGGACCGTGGCGGTTTGAGCGGTGACGACGGCGCTACGCATCACGGGCTCTTCGACATTAGCTATCTCCGCGGCATTCCGAATATCGTGCACATGGTGCCGAAGGACGAAGACGAATTGTCTGACATGCTTTACACGGCGATGCTGCACAACGGACCGTGCGCCGTGCGGTATCCGCGCGGCACCGGGCCGGGCACTGTAATCAAGGAACATCCGGCAGCTTTGCCGATCGGCAAAGCTGAAGTGATTGCCGACGGCGATGACGTGGCCATCCTTGGCCTGGGTGCATTGTTGCCAGTGGCGAGCGAACTGGCGGCGAAGCTGGAGCAACAAGGCTATTCTGCCGCGGTTATCAATCCACGCTTCGTCAAGCCTCTCGATCGGGACGTGCTTGCGAGCTACGCGAAACGTGTAAGCGTGATTGTTACATTTGAGGATCACGTCTTGATGGGCGGATTCGGCAGCGCCGTAATGGAAGCGCTCAGCGAGATGCAATTACCGGTTCCTGTTGTGCGCATCGGCTGGCCTGACCGTTTTATTGAACACGGCAAAGTCGAGCAACTGCGCGCGCGCTATGGCGTCAGCGTCGAAGCCGCGCTCGAGAAGCTTGCGCCGTATCTTAAGAAAATGTCACGCCCCAAAGCATTCGCGCGATAAAAGGGGCTTCAGAAGGTAGTCGCTCCCGCAGTTGTTAGCGTCGGTTCAGTTTGGCATCTGCACCGTATCAATCACATGAATGACCCCGTTCGATTACAAGACATCGACAATCGTGACAGTTGACGTGCCTCCCTGCACAGTCTTGAGCGTTACCTTGCCGTCTCCAGTCTTGATCTTCGCCTTCAGAGCTTTTGACGGTCACTTTTCTCGGGACAATGTGATAGGTGAGTTCGCAGCGAGGTAAAGAGCGCCGCGAGAGCAGGGGCTGTGAGATAGCGGGAAGTTTGCGCTTTTTAATCAGTGGATGAAAATTGGGTGAATCGCACGGAGCAAAGGCCCGGGGTACGGACGATTGCAGGTGTTCGCACCGGACGCACTATGATGAGAACAGCGCATGGCTCAAGTACAGAATGCGAAAACGGCGACGGGGACCGGGACACGCGGTAAGCATGATCGCTGGATTCTCGTAATCGGCGGCTTCAAGCTGCTGAAAGGTCTGCTATTTGTTCTGCTTGGGATTGGCGCGCTGAAACTGTTGCATCGCGATATCGTCGATTTGCTGACGCGCTGGCTGATCGACTGGCACTTCGATCCGGAAAGCCGGTTTGTGAATCTGGTGCTGGACAAGGCGGCCATGATTGACGCGCATCGGCTGAAACAGATCAGCATTGCGATCTTCTGCTACGCCGGGCTCGACTTCACTGAAGGAATCGGCCTGGTATTGGAAAAGAGATGGGCCGAGTACCTCACGCTGCTTCTGACTGC
>Ga0210402_10001476_pt1 | contig 24240 bp, 21 predicted proteins | sample IncBWC7MmetaG_FD_161055 | JGI IMG/M metagenome (GOLD analysis project Ga0210402, IMG submission 161055) | Forest soil microbial communities from Barre Woods Harvard Forest LTER site, Petersham, Massachusetts, United States - Inc-BW-C-7-M | ecosystem: Environmental > Terrestrial > Soil >... | reverse complement strand
AATCCTGCTTTACGGCGTCTTGAATCGCGTAGTGATCGGGATAGTACGTTTGAATCAGCACGCGACCGGCGAGATCGCCGCGGCCCGCGCGGCCCGCCACCTGTGTCAACAACTGAAACGTGCGTTCCGCCGCCCGGAAGTCCGGCATGGTAAGCGAAGCGTCCGCGCTGACGACCCCAACGAGGGTGACGCGGTGAAAATCGTGGCCCTTGGCAAGCATCTGCGTACCGACGAGAATATCCAGCGCGCCACCGGCAAATGCGCCGAGCGTTTCCTGAAATTGGCGTTTGGTACGCGCAGTGTCTCGATCCAGTCGAGCAATCCGCGCTCCCGGAAACTCCTTGCGGAGCCGCTCTTCAAGATGCTCTGAGCCTTCTCCGAAAAAATAGACGTACTGCGACTGGCATTTCGGGCATTCCTTCGGAATCTGTTGAATCGATCCGCAGTAATGGCATTCGAGCCGGTTGCGGCTTTTGTGATGCGTCATGGAGATGCTGCAATTCACGCATTGCACGGAAGCGCCGCAACTCCGGCAGAGAACCGACCAGGAATAGCCTCGGCGGTTGATGAGGATGAGTGCCTGCGTACCTGCGCTCAGACAATCCTGAATGCCGGTGTGAAGCGCCGCAGAAATCGGACTTGTTTTGTGCGTCTGCTGGAACTCCTCGCGCAAACTGACGATTTCGACGGAAGCAAGCGGCCGGGCAGCGACTCGCGATGCGATGGTCAGCAGCTCGTACTTCCCTTCCCGCGCGTGATGATACGTTTCCAGCGAGGGCGTCGCCGAACCAAGAAGTGCAAGCGCATTTTCCGATTTGGCCCGCACGATCGCCACGTCTCGCCCGTGATATCGCGGCGTTTCTTCCTGTTTGTAACTGGACTCCTGCTCTTCATCCACGATGATGAGCCCAACATTTTCAAGCGGCGCGAAAACGGCGGAGCGCGTCCCGACAACCACGCGCGCTTCACCATGACGCACGCGCCACCATTCACGCGCGCGCTCCACATCGTTGAGTGCTGAGTGAAGGACGACCACGCCTTCGAATTGCGCTCCGAACCATGCACGGCACTGGCGCCCGATCCAAAGTGTCAGGGCAATTTCCGGTACGAGCACGATCGCGGTCTTGCCGCGCGCGAGCGTGTCTTGTACCGCGCGCATATAGACTTCAGTCTTCCCGCTGCCCGTAACACCGTGGAGCAGCTGAACGCCAAACTCGCCCAGTTCAAATCGCGCGCGAATCGCCCCGAATGCGCTCTCCTGCGCGGGGTTTAACGTATGTGCAGGAGGTTCGTAGCCGGTGTCAAAAGGATCTTCCGCGGGATCGAGTGATTCTTCCCACGATGTAAGCACGCCGTCGCGCACCAATCGCTCAATGAGCGAACGCGAAACACCCGCCAGTTTGAGCAAATGCGGAAGCGGCATCGGCCCTCGCTCCGTTTCCAAAAGCACGCGCAGCCGTTCTACTTTTTCGGCCGCTTCAGATTTCTCCGACCCGCCGCCCTTCCAAGCAATGATCCGTTGTGTTTTCCGCTTGCGGCCCGCCGCAGTCTCACGAATCTCCACCAGGCCGCGCCGTTGCAATCGTTGTAATAGAGCCGCGGATATTCCTTGTTTGGGTGCTCCCGTGAGCGAGAGCGGTTTGCCTTTTTTCGAAAGCTGTATGAGAGCGTGCGATTCCTCTCCTCCGCCTTCCGCGATAAGAAAATTCCTGGATAGCTCTTCCGCCATCGCGCGGCCCGCAGGCGTCAAAACGATTTCCCGCCTCGAAGATAATTCCGTGGCGGGCGGCAGCATGGAGCGAAACACTTCACCGATGGGCGCGAGGTAATAAGAAGCGATCCATTGCCCGAGTTCGAGCAGCTTCGGCGTCAGCGCGGGAAGAAAATCAATAACGCGAGCGATATCGCGCAGCTTTGTATCTGCAGGAGCCTTCTCCAGGCACTCTACAACGACGCCAACCAAAGATTTCTTCCGGAATGGCACAAGCACACGGCAACCAGACTGCAAGGAAGCGCGCAGCCCCTCTGGTACGGCATAAGTAAACGTGGTGCGCAGTGGAACTGGAAGCGCGACATTGCAGAACGGAGCGGACATTGCGTTGGCTAGTGTAACAGCAGAGCCGAAACTCACCGGCTGATGAGAAAAATGCCCGCGAAGATGGCTACGATTCCAATCCATTGCAACCGGCTTACTGCTTCGCGCAAGAGCAGCGCCGCCAGCACCACCGTCACAGCGCCATAAAGAGAGGAAAGGACGGTGATGACCGACACTTGCTCCAACTGCATGCCGCGATTGCTAACGGCAAACGCCCCGGTATCGAGCAGTCCCATAAGCGGAGGTTGCCAATTGGATTGCCCCAGCGATTTGAAGACAGGAATGCGCCGCAACAGCAACACGGAAAGCGCCAAGATAGAACCGGTCATGCGAATCAACCAGAGCGAAGCGTAAGGGCCGGTGGCCGCAATGATGCGAAATCCCAAAATCCAGAAAAGGGCGCCGAAAGCAACGGCGGCGAACAGAGCCCAGCCAATTCCTCGCTTCGTGTTCGTGGAAGCGGCATCTGCAGCGGATTCGCCTCGCGCAACGAGGATGACGCCAAGAAGCGTTGCGGCGATGCCGCACACACGTAGCAGAGTCAAGTGCTCCCCCGAGAAAATCGAAAGCAGAAGCGTCAGTACCGGATAGCTTGCGGATAAAGGCGCAACAACCGCAACCTTTCCGAGTTCGAGGCACCGATAAAACGAAAACATCGCGATCGTATTGCAACAGCCAGCGAGGATGCCCCATGCCCAGGGGCGCCAGCCAGACCCGTCGAACAGATGTCCCCAGAAACGCGTCACCAGAAGAAAACAGGTGAGCAGGAGAAACCCCCAAGTCTGCATGTAGAAGAGCGAACGGAGCGTACCGATGCGCCGGGTGACAAATCGCGCCAGAAAATCGGAGCTGCCCCAGGCGATGGCGGTCGCCAATCCGAGCAAGATGCCCATGGCAGCTTAAGCGGACTTGCCTTTTTTCACTTGCAAGCCCAACACGGCCATCACCTTTTGCAGGTCTTTCCAGACGTCGCTCTTCGCGGCGGGATTTCGCAAAAGATACGCCGGATGATAGGTCACCATCAATTTTCGTCCACGAAACTCAAGCCACTCTCCGCGAAATTGGGAAATTCCGCGCTCCGTCTGCAGAATGGTCTTCGCGGCCGTGGCTCCCAGGCAAACAATTACTTTTGGCGCGATGGTATCAATTTGCCGCATCAGAAACGGCGAGCACTCTGCGACTTCGTCTTTTTCCGGCTGGCGATTCTGCGGCGGCCGGCACTTGACCACGTTGCAGATGTAAACGTCTCTCCGCTGCAAGCCCATGGCCTCAATCATTTGGGTGAGTAACTTGCCTGCCCGGCCCACGAAGGGAAGCCCTTGCGCGTCTTCATCTGCACCGGGTCCTTCTCCGACAAACACTAGTTCCGCTTTCGGATTGCCATCGCCAAAAACAATCTTGTTCCGCGTTTTGTGCAATTTGCAGCGAGTGCATTCGCCCAGGTCTTCGCGAATTTTCAGCAGACTGTCGTTTTCGATCTTGATGGCAGCCTCAAAAAGCGAAGGACCAGAATCGGCAGCCACCGGCAATTCAAGCTTGCGTGCAGGGGCGGACGATGCAGGAACAGAAGGCACAAGTCGTGACTCTCGTTTTGGCAAAATCTGCTCCTCGAATTGCGGCATGGGATTTGATGCAGCGGCGCTCAATGATTCCGGCTGTGGAACCACACCGCCGCGCGAACGATAGAACTGCCCGACACCGATGTCGTCATAGTAGCGAAGCCGGTCGTGGAGTTTTTGTTGGAGAGTATCGTCGAGGCGCTCAGGCATGTGCGATTTCAGTCGGCCGAATGCTACGCGGCCCGCAGCGTGGTGCGTAGGCGCGCCACTTCATCCAGAATACGTTCCGCAACTTCGCGCTTGGTCATTTTTGGCAGCGGCAAATCTCTCCCGTCGCGGGCAAACAGAGTCACCACGTTGGTGTCCAAATCAAACCCGGCGCCTTCCGCAGTGACGTCATTCGCCACGATCAAGTCTGCATTCTTCACAGAAAGCTTTTTTCTTGCGTTTTCCGCGACGTGATCCGTTTCAGCCGCAAATCCAACGACCAGACGCGAGCCCTTCCCCGCTGCAATACCGGCGAGAATGTCCGGATTCGGCTCGAGGCGAAGCGTCAGCGGCTCTTTCGTGCGCTTCATCTTTTGTTCAAGCGGCTCGCTGGGGCGATAGTCCGCCACCGCAGCAGCGAAGATCCCAACGGATGCGTTGGCAAAATGCTGTTTTGCCGCCTGCTGCATCTCAATCGCAGTTCGAACCTTGACGCACTCTACTCCCGGCGGCACGTCTAACGAGGTCGGCCCGGAAACCAGCACTACTCGTGCGCCGCGTCGTACAGCCGCTTCCGCAACGGCATAACCCATTTTCCCGGAAGAGCGATTCGTGATGTAACGAACGGGATCAATATCTTCGTAAGTGGGGCCCGCCGTAACCAGCACGGTTTCGCCCTCAAAATCGCGCTGCATCTTCAACGCTTCGTGCACCGCGGCAACAATCGCTTCCTGTCCGGCAAGCCGTCCAGGCCCAGTCATCCCGCAAGCAAGATACCCTTCATCCGGCTGCACGATGTGCACCCCGCGCACACGCAGCATTTCCAAGTTTTCCTGCGTCGCCGGGTGGTTCCACATGTTGACGTTCATCGCTGGCGCCAGAACCACCGGCGCCGTGGAGGCAAGATGCAGTGTAGTCAGAAAATCGTCCGCAATCCCGCGCGCGAATTTCGCAATGACATCCGCAGTGGCTGGAGCGACGAGCAGCAAATCCGTCCGCTGCGCAACCGCAATGTGTTCGATGGCACTTTCCAGATTCGCTTCGCCGCCGGACTCCGCGAAAAGATCGGTAATCACTTTTTGCCCGGAAAGTGCGGCAAAGGTGAGGGGCGTGACAAATTCCCGCGCGGAGCGCGTCATCACCACCTGCACGGTGAATCCTTCCTGCTGCAGGCGGCGCACCAGCTCGGCGGCTTTATAGGCCGCGACTCCGCCGGTGACGCCAAGGGTGATGCGCATGGGGGACTTCGCGACGCATTACTTACGCCGCTTGTTGCCGTCCTTGTCTTCTTCGGTACTCTTGCCGGGCTCGAATTCGTACTCGATCAAGCCGTAATCAATCTCTTCGCAGGCCACGCGCGTATATTTCAGCGTGCGAGGATTTTCCACCAGCGGTGGTGCGCCTGCCATCAACTGGCGAGCACGACGAGCCGCAAGCACAACGTAAGCAAACTGACTTTCAGGAGCTTTGGTCTGCACGGTCATTGTCAATCTTTCCCTCCAAATGACGCCAGAAGTCTTTCCACCAGCGCGCGGCGCCGTACACTGGAGCATCGCAGCGCGGTAACGATCGCTTCCACTTCACGTCCGGCACTTTCCACGTTCTCGTTCACAACACAATAATCGTAGTACTTGCCGAACGCTTCAATTTCATCGCGGGCCCTCGACAGCCGCCGCGCAATTTCTTCATCCGAATCCTGGCCCCGGCTACGCAGCCGACGCTCCAATTCTGCCGGGGAGGGCGGCAGAATGAAAATCGCCACGGATTCTGGAAGCTTCTCTTTTACCTGAGCCGCACCCTGAACATCAATCTCCAGGACGAGGTCGAGGCCTTTCTCGCGTGATTCCCCGAGCCACTTCTTCGGAGTGCCATACGAGTGTTTGCCAAAGACTCGTGCGTACTCCAGAAACTCGCCGCGGGACACCATCGCTTCGAACTCAGCTTCCGTGACGAAATCATAGCACTTCCCACTAGACTCGGTCGCGCGCCGAGGCCTGGTAGTACATGACCGCGAAGCCATCGTCCCCGGCATCTGCAAAACGCGCTGCACCAAAGTGGATTTGCCCGACCCCGACGGTCCGGAGACGATCAAAACCATCGGAGAAGTTCCCAGTCCCGCGCTCATTCGATGTTTTGTACCTGTTCTCGCAATTTTTCAATCTCCGCTTTAATCTCCAGGCCCAAGCCCGTGATGGCGAGCGCTTCCGTTTCTACTCCAGGCGTTTTCGAAAGCATTGTGTTCGCTTCGCGATGCATCTCCTGCAAAAGAAAATCCAGCTTCTTGCCCAGTTCACCCGCGCCGTCCAGCAATTTTCCAAACTGTTGTAAGTGGCTGCGGAGCCGATTCAGCTCTTCGCTGATATCGCTACGCTCAGCCAGAATCGCGGCTTCTTGCGCGATACGCGCCGGGTCAATCGTCGTGCTTCCGAGCAAATCTTTCAGCCGGCTTTCCAGCCGACGGGCAAACGCCGGACGCAGTGTCGCCGCGTGCGCACAAACCTGCTCGGATAATTCGGCGATGCGTGCAAGGCGGCCGCGTAAGTCTTCTACAAGGTGGCGCCCCTCAGCGCGCCGCATCTCATCCAGTTTTCCTAGCGCTTCCAAAAGGCATCCGTCCAAGGTCCGGCCAAGTTGCTCTTGCTCCTCTTCTTCTTCAGGAACAGCTGGAGCCAATCCGCCGATGACCCCCGGCAAGCGCAGCAGCGCGACAACATCCAGTTCGGCAGTGACCGAAGTCTGCAAGCGCAACTCGTCCGCGGCCTTCAAATAGGCTTGCACCAAGTCGTTGTTCACCTGCATGGGCGTGGCTGCTCCGGGTTCGACCCCTACGTGAACATCCACATGCCCACGGTGAATTCGTTCCCGCACAACCTGGCGCAGCCGCAACTCGTAAAGATCGAAACCTTCCGGCAGACGCAATTTCAAATCGAGAAAACGATGATTGACGCTTTTCACACTCACTCGAATCGCCCAGCCGTTCACTTCGCCCCGGGCTTGTGCATAGCCCGTCATGGAAAGACACTCCGGCTTTCGTGCAGTTACGGCGCTGCGTGTGCTCATGTTGATTCCCCCGTTGACGGCCGGATGGCCGAAGCGGACGGCGTGGGGGCCAGCATCTCGTCGTCCGCAAACTGCAAATCGTGAAGCCGGGCGTAAGTTCCGCCGCGCGCGAGGAGTTCGGCGTGGGTCCCGCATTCGCGGATCTGCCCGTCTTCCAGGACAAGAATCTTATCCGCGCGGCGGATGGTTGCCAAGCGGTGCGCGATGACGAACGTGGTCCGCCCAACCATCAGGTTCGCCAGCGCCTTCTGCACGAACATTTCGGATTCGGCGTCAAGCTCGGAAGTCGCTTCGTCGAGAATCAAGATGGGAGAATCCTTAAGAATGGCGCGCGCAATAGCAATGCGCTGCCGCTGGCCACCGCTGAGCCGCGTTCCCCTCTCTCCGATCACCGTATCGTATCCCTGCGGCAATTCCTGAATGAAGTCGTGTGCCAGAGCAGCCTGTGCCGCGGAAAGCACGCGCTCCCTCGAAACGCCAGCTAGTCCGTAGCAAATGTTGTTCCAAACAGTGTCGTGAAACAGGATGTTCTCTTGCGTGACGACGGCGATTTGCCCGCGCAGCGAACGCAGCCGCACATCGCGAATATCCACTCCGTCAATCAGGATACTGCCCGATGTCACATCGTAAAAACGCGGGACGAGGTTTACGAGTGTTGTCTTACCCGCTCCACTGCTGCCGACCAAAGCGACGACTTCGCCTTTCTTGGCCGTCAGTTGAATGTTACGCAGAACAGGATTGGAATCGTACGAAAACGAAACATTGTCGAACCGTATGTCAGCGGAAAATGCAGGAAGCTCACGCGCACCGGGAACGTCCTGCTCCTCTTCGGTCAGGTCGAGATAGGTCAGAACCTGCGTCGTCGCCCCCTGCGCCTGCTGGAATTGCTGATAGACCGCTCCGATGCGTTTAATCGGCTCGTAAGACTTGAACAGTGTATAAACGAACGCGACGAACATACCGGTCGTCAGCAATCCCTGCTGGATGCGGCCGCGCGCGTACAAGAGCAAGAGGCCAATCACGACGGGCTGAAGCATGTCCATCAAAGGAGATGTCGCCACTTGCGCGCGTACCCAGCGCATCGTTTCTCGCAGCAGTCGTCGCGAAGCCGCGCGAAATTTGGAGATTTCGAAATCCTCCATCCCGAATGCTTTCACAATGCGGTTGCCGCCGACTGTCTCTTGAAGAATTTGCGTCAGCTCGCCAAGTCGCGTCTGGCTGCTCTCCACGGACCGCCGGATGCGCCGCCCAAGCCTTCCGATGGGCCACACGATGATCGGCAGCAGTACGCCGCAGGTCAGCGTCATTTTCCAGTCGAGGTACAAAAGAATCGCCAGATAGACCGGAAAAAGAAACACCTGTCGGAAAAGTTCGGCGAGATATTCGGAAATCGCCAGCCGCGCCCGTTCGACGTCATTGATCACCGCGGAAAAAATTCTTCCGGCGGACTGCTGCTGGAAAAACCCGATCGGCTGGCGGATGATTCGCGCATACACTGCATTGCGCAAATCTGTTATCGCTCGATGGCCGATGTATTGAATCAAAGAAACGCCGGCAAATTCGCTGAGCGACTTCACCGCATAGAGCACCAGCAAAGAAAGCACGACAACGGTCCAGACATTGTGAATGCTGTGCGGAAACAAATGGTTGACATAGATCGGCCTTCCACTGATGGGAACGCGGAAAAGCAGAATGTTGGAATCGGAACTGGCCGGATTGAGCACGCGATCGAAAACCGGTGCGATCAGCAGCGCAACGGCGCCCTCAGCAATGGCCACGACCGCAAGCAGCGCAACCCCAATAATCATGCCGATCCAATAGGGCCGCACATAACCAAGAAGCCGCTTCAATTGTGGTGAAAAAAACGAGGCCACGCTCGGAAATCCCCCGGACTGAGCACTAGGTACGCTATTCGCCCGCGATGCAGTGTGTCAAGTTTGCGCGGGCAGCTCTCTGCCAGCTTTTACTTATCAATGTCGCGGTGTGTGACTTTTGTAGAGTAGCCGTGCTTCTTCAGGGATTTTTGCAACGCCTCGGCCAGCATCCCAGAGCGGTGCTTGCCGCCGGTGCACCCGAACGAAATCGTCAGGTAACTCTTCCCTTCCTGAATGTAATGCGGGATCAAGTAGGTGAGCAGGCCTTCAATGCGGCGCAAGAATTGGCCCGTCTGCGGATAAGAAAGAATAAATCGGCGCACTTTGGAGTCTTTCCCGGTGAAGCGCCGAAGCCGCGGCACAAAATGCGGATTCGGCAAAAAGCGCACGTCAAACACAAGATCGCTGTCGCTTGGCAATCCGTATTTGTAACCAAAGCTAACCAGCGAAACCAGCAGCGGCCGCTTGTCCGGACTCTTGAACCGCTCCGTAATGAAGTGGCGCAGCTCGTGTACGTTGAACTGCGTCGTATCAATCGTCACGTCCGCAAGTTTGCGAATCGGCTCCATCAGATCGCGTTCGTGCAGAAGACTTTCCCTCACCGAAAGCGCTTTACCCAGCGGATGCGGCCGCCGCGTCTCGCTGTAGCGCCGCAGCAGCGCATCTTCCCCCGCTTCGATATACACCAGCGTAATCGGATGATCCTTACGCAGAAGCTTCAGCAAAGCCGGCAATTTTTCCAGCTGCGAGCCTTCCCGTGCATCCACCAGAAGCGCTGCGCGCGCGAAATCCGCCTCACCAGCAGCATGCAGTTCCGCAAAAATCGGAATCAAATCAACAGGAAGGTTGTCCACGCAATAAAAGCCCATGTCCTCGAACGCGTGGAGCACTGTACTTTTTCCAGAACCAGAAAGCCCGGTCAGAATGACCAGTTGGCGTGTATCGCGTGTGGAGCGCGGCTTCACGGGTGGCTACTGCTCAACTCTTCACCCGCCGCTGATGCGTGCTGGGGATACGCATATCTTCCCGATATTTTGCCACCGTGCGCCGCGTAACGCGAATGCCCCCGTCCTCGAGCTTCTTTGCAATCTGGTCGTCGGTCAGTGGCTTCGTACCATCTTCTTCATCGATCATTTTCTTCACGAGCCTCTTCAGCGTGAGCAGCGACATGCCGCCGCCCTCCGGCCCGTTCACCGCTTCGCTAAAGAACGACCGCAACTCCAGCACGCCTTGCGACGTGTGCGCATATTTGCTGGCGACCGCGCGGCTTACCGTAGAAGGGTGCACACCCACTTCCTCCGCAACTTCTTTGATCATCATCGGCTTCAGCGCGTCAGGTCCGTGGTCGAGAAATTCGCCCTGCCGCGCGATGATGCTCTGGCAAACGCGCAGAATCGTGTGCTTGCGCTGCTCGATATTCTTCAAAAGTTGAATCGCCGCCGTAAACCGCTCTTTCACATAATTGCGCACGTCGCGATCCGCAGCGTCACGCGCCAGCAATCGCCGGTACGTCGGACTCAAGCGCAACTGCGGCATGTCGTCTTCATTCAGGAAGACCTGCCAAAGACCATCCACCTTGCGGAAATAAACATCCGGCTCAACTAGCCGCGGTTCTGTCTTGTTGTACCGCAGCCCGGGACGCGGATCGAGTTTCTTGATCACGTCCAGCGCGCGCTTCACTACCTCAATGGGACGATTCAGCGCACGCGCCACTTCCTTCAACTGGTTCGCCTGCACCTGCTTCAGATGTTCGGAAACAATTTGCTGCGCCAGCGTGTTCTGCGGGTCGAACGCCTTTAGTTGCAGCAATAAGCATTCGCGCAAATCACGCGCACCCACCCCAATGGGATCAAAATCCTGCACAACCGCGATCGCATCTTCCAAATCATCCTGCGAATACTGCCCGCTCTGGACAAGCTCTTCCACCGAAGCCGTCAGGTAACCGTTCTCATCCAGATTGCCGATGATGCTTTCCACGAGCTCGCGAACATTATCCGAGCAAATCGTCACGCTCAATTGCCAGGTCAAATGTTCGGTAAGTCCCGCAGGCGAGGAAAGAAACTTTTCGAACGAAGGCCGCTCGCTAACTTCGCGTTCCTGCGATTGCCCTCCGTCGCCGCCGGTATCGAGGTACTGATTGAAAAAAGTCCCAACATCGAATTCATCAAACGGATTCGATTCCGGCTTCTCCGGAACTTTCTCTGTCTCATTCCTAATAAAATTTTCGTCGCTGTAATTATCTGTAGCGGTGGGCTCTTCGCTTTGCTCTTCCAGAACCGGATTTTCAATCATCTCCTGATTGATCATCTCGCGCAGTTCCAACCGGTTCAGCGCAAGCACGCTGACCATTTGCACCAGGCCGGGCGTCAGAATCTGCTTCTGCGCCACCCGTAGATTGAGTTTTAGTCCCTGCCAGGCCATGGTCGGTTTGCAGTCTTTCTGTCAGCGCCCTTAATTCAAGCGGAAGTGGTCACCCAGATAGACGCGGCGGACTTCCGCGTCGTTGCTCAACTCCTCTGGCCGGCCCTTCCGAAAGATTTTTCCACCTCTCAGAATGTACGCGCGGTCCGTTACGGTCAAGGTCTCTCGAACGTTGTGGTCCGTGATCAGAACCCCGATGCCGGATTTTGCAAGATCACGAATGATCTCCTGCAGGTCTTTTACGGTCAGCGGGTCAATCCCGGAAAACGGCTCGTCCAGCAGCACAAACGACGGCTGCAGCGTCAGCGAACGCGCAATCTCCAGCCGCCGGCGCTCCCCACCGGAAAGCATGTATGCCTTGCTGGTTCTGACAGTTTCGAGCCCCATTTGCATGAGCAGTTCTTCCAGACGGTCGCGCTGCTGCTCTGGAGTGAGAGGGAGGGTTTCCAGGACGGCAAGTAGATTTTCTTCGCTGGTCAGTTGACGAAAAACCGAAGGTTCTTGTGGCAGGTAGCTGATCCCGCTTCGCGCCCTCAGATACATGGGCAAGTCGGTGATTTCGTCGCCGTTCAGGAGAACTCGGCCGGAGTCTGGCCGGGCAAGACCCACAAGAATATAAAAGGTAGTGGTCTTTCCAGCCCCGTTGGGTCCCAAGAGCCCAACGACTTCCCCTTGCCCAATCTCCAACTCAACGTTGTCAACGACCTTGCGACCGCGGTACGACTTGCTCAGTTCAACGGCTTGGAGCTTCAGCATGCCTCGCCAGAATGGACCCCCGAGCGGTCCAGTTATTTCTCAACACGGTGCTTCGTCAACGTGCGCGAACCATTTTCAGAGTCGACGATGATCGTAGCATCCGCTAAAAAGAAGGTCAATTGACGCCCCGTAGTCGTGCCCTCCGTCGCGTCAAAAATAGTCGGCGTTCCACCTGTCATGATGAATTTCCCGTCGCTCGCGGTGTATTCGCCGCGGTCTGCAATCGCGCGCCGAGGCCCCTGTTCGACCGTCACGCCGCCCGTGCCAACGGCCCGGCTGATTTGTTGCGCTCCTGGCGTACCCGTCGTCGAACCATTGTTCGTGGAACTTGCACGCGTGAAGAAAATATCCATCGCCGTGGTTCGCATTTTTTGGTCGGTGGACTGCACGATAACGTCTTTTTCCAGATGCGCGCGGTTTTCCTTATCCCAATACGTCAAGCTGCTCGCAAAAACGTACCAAAGTTGAGGTTTTTTCACGGTTTGGTTCGCAGCTGCCGCCGATGGCGCCTGCAAAAAAACCGCGCGGACTTTCCCCGTCGCGTTCAGAACCCGCGTGTCGCGTAGAAGCTCAATTGCGTCGGCGTCCATCGTGGATTCGCCCTGCCAGAGCCGCGCATGTCCTTTGTAAAGTGCGCGTCCCGTTTTCGAATTCCCTTGTAAAGTATCGCCCGTCACGTTCGTCGGCGCCGCGCCTATTTGCACGGCACCTGGCTTGCCCGCGTAGTCCGTTGAGCGGACGCTTCCCTCCGCATAAATGTCGCCGGTGTTTTGAAGAAATGTGATCTTCGCGGCATGCGTTTCCGTCGTCGCGTCACGCACCTGTGCATGTCCCGTAAGCACCGCCGATTGCGCCGCCTTCACAAATACCGCGTCATCCGCCTGCGCCGACTTCTCCGCGTCTTTCAGCCGCACGTCGCCGTGCAATTCCATTTGCGACCAGCCACTGTTCGCTTCCAGTTGCGCCACTCCATTTTTCCCCGTCGCCGTCTGCGTGCCCTTTCCCGGAGCGCTGCGTTCCACGCGCACGTTGTCGGCAGCCTGTAGCAGCTTTGCCTTCCCAGCATCGCCAAAATCCAGATGAAGACGATCCGCCTGCAATTTGGTTTGCTCTCCCGCCCCTGCAGTTTTTCCTGGGCCATTCGTCCAAATCACTGTGCCCGGAGCAAGTGTCTCCGCCATCTGCGGTCGCGACTTTTCCTGCAACGTCTCTCCGGCAAAATTCATGTGTACCGCTTCTGACCGAAGTTCGCGCGAATCTCCCGTTGCCCTGTTCGTCGTATGAACTCGCGCCGCTCCCTTCAACGTGATCTCTTTCGCGCGCCCCGTCGTGGGCCAGAATTCCGCACGACCCTCGTTCGAAGCCATCTCCTCTTTGTCTTCCATGCTCTCCACGGATCCAGTCACGCTTCCCTGCGCTTCGATACGAGCCACTTTGCCTTCCTTGGTAAGCGTCGCTGTCATCGAGTCGGAGTTCATCACCCGCACAGCCTTCTTGTCCTGCGAATGAAGCTCAGGACGCGCACCAATAGCACCGGCACTCGCGACAATCTTGTGTGCCCGAAAGCTTTCATCCAGTTCCACCAAGAAGGCTCCCGCTTTCAGTTGACTCGCGGCCGTCGTTGCTTGTGCCGGCCCGGCGAGCCGCATCGTGTGCGAGTCGCGGTTGAATTCCAGGTGCGACCCGCGAATCTCGACCGGCTCCGCATGCGTTGGCTTTCCATTTTTTGGTGGCGCCGGCGTCAGATTGAATCGCACATCGTGTAAGAGTTGAAGCTCTCCTTCATTCGAATTGTATTCGACGCCCTTCGCCTCCCCCGTCCCATCCGGCAATCGAAATGTGATCGGCTCCGGAGTTCTTGCGATCCCCGTGTTCCGGTCGAACGTCACGCTCCTGGTTTCCACGTGAACGATGCGCGCCTCCGCCATTTCCGGATGAGTTTTCAGGAATTTCGCGTCCGCCGCACTCAACAAATCCATCTGCACGGCGCCGGTACAGTCAATATTCTCCGGATTCTTAGCGTAGCGGCAGGATTGCGTGTGCAGGACGTCGTATCGATCCTGGGCCTTCCCGAAAACGGTAATTTTCACGTCTTCCAGTAGACTCGCCGCCTCTCCTTTGTAATCCGTGGAGTGCGACGCCTCTACCGTATAAATCGTCAGGTTGCCCTCGACCTTCGAAAAGGAAATTCCGCTGAGCTGGCGGTCCACATAGGCAGGAGCAGGCGGTGGCGCGTTTTTCTTGGCGCGATGGCGTTGCCAGCCTCGTCCCAAATAAACGGCGGCCGTTATGCCGGCTAGGCAGAGCGCTACGGCTGCGGACCATCGCGCGTACTTCGCCGCTTCACTTCTTCGCATGGATTCAGTTAAACAAAATTTGCAAGGACTGTATAGCCGGGCCGGGTGATCTTCGCACACAACTCTCGTGGTCCACTTCTCAAGGACCCACCAGCAGATGTTCGAAAGATTCTTCAGGAGGTCGGGGCTTCAGCCCCGACGTAAATAGACAAAGAGGAGGGCTTTAGCCCCAGAAGAAAGCAGTTTGAACGGAACCATTCGCGATAAACCCTACTATCCGGCGCTTTCTGCGCTGGCCGCGGGTGCTTCGGGAAGAATTCCGATGTTGGCAGCAGCCACGCTATCGCGGTTAGTATTTTTCACCAAATACATGGCTTCATCCGCAAGGTGCAGCAAACCTTCTTTGGTGCGGGAATCCACTGGATACGCGGCCACGCCCATGCTGGCTGTCAGCCGGATATTCAGACCATCAGCGGCAAGCCAATCTGTTTCGCGTATCAACGTGTGCAGGCGCCTGGCCACGTTCAAAGCGTTGTCTTTGGAAGTCTGGGGCAGGAGCAGAACAAATTCGTCGCCGCCGTAGCGAAACGCAAAATCAATCAGCCTGCAATGTTGTTTCAGTGCGTTCCCAATGTCCGCCAGCAAGCGCGATCCAATCAAGTGCCCCTGCGTATCGTTCACTTGCTTGAAATGATCCAGGTCAATAAAAATCAACGAAAACTCGTAGTTATACCGCTGCGAACGGTAAATCTCCGTTTCCAGGATAAAACCCATGTGCCGCGCGTTATAAAGTGAAGTGCAATCGTCCGTAATCGTCAGCTCGTGAATCCGCTTCACGTGGCGGGCGTTTTCCAACGCAATGGCCGCAAAGTCTGAGAGTGCTTCGAGTAACTTCAGATCGCGCGGATCAAATCCATCCGGCCCGATGCAATTAATAAGCTCAATGACACCGAGGCACGTATCGCGAAAGCGCACCGGCACGGCAACGATAGACTGCGTTTCCGTCTTCGTCTTTTCATCTACTTTGGAAAAAAACCGAGTGTCCTTCGAAGTGTCCGGCACGACCACGGTCTCGCCATGCTGCGCGACCCAACCCGCAATTCCCTGCCCGACCTTCACGCGCACATCTTTCAGCGCTTGCGAGGCTTTTCCTACGGCAAGTTCGAAGTAGAGCTCCTGTTTGGCCTCATCGAGCAGCAGCAAAGACCAGTTATCCGGACGCAGAAATTCGTCAATCTTCTCCATAATCGTCCGCAGCACCTGATCGAGCTGCAACGACGACGTGAGCGCTTTGCCGAGTTCCTGAAACACGGCCACTTCACCCGCCTGGCGACGGTCTTCCGGCAAGCCGGGATTGCGGCGGCGCTCAACTTCGGGAAACTGTTTTGTTTCCTCCACGCGGCTGGTCCTTGGTTCCAAGTGTTTTCGAAGTGTGCCTGCTCTTGAGCACACTTCCCCTTTTGCAGATTCGGCGCGTTGCACGAATCTTCGTCAGTATAGGCTCCGCAGGAAAACGGACGCAACTCGCTCGTGGTACAGGCGTTCCTATCTTGCCATCCTCCGCTGCCCAAGTTTGACAGCCCCCTCCTCGCCACCTATAGTGCCTCGCAGGGATTCCACGCTATTTCGGCTCCATTCAGCGCGAATCGTGGAATGACGGTACCCGCTGCATTGTGCATCGCTGTAAACTCATAAGCCTGTTCGGTCTTATCCGGCAGAGACTCCCCGGCTTTGCTTTAGTGCTCCGGGTGGCCGAAGATTGTGCGAGGACGGTTTTCACTGCATGGCGAAAGGAACGTTTGGGGAGCGTCTGAAGCGCGAGCGCGAACTGCGCGAAGTGAAGCTGGAAGAAATCTCAAACGCCACACGCATCAGCCACCGCTTTCTGGAAGCCCTTGAGAACGAAGATTGGTCCAAACTCCCCGGCGGTGTCTTCGGCCGCGGATTTGTTCGCAGCATCGCTCGTTATCTCGGCCTAAGCGAAGAAAGCCTCCTTGCCGAATACGATCTGGCTCGCGGTGAAAACTCGGTTTCCCTTCAAAACAAGCAGGAAGAACGCATCCCCTCTCCTCCAAAGTGGATTCCCGCCGTGGCATTGCTCGTTGTGCTGCTGGTGCTTGCCGGACTTGTAGCTGGTGGCATTTACGGTTGGCGAAAATTCAAAGCGCATAGACTCTCAAGACAAACCACCATTTCTCCTGCATCGATATCGCCTGCCCCTCCAACAATACCAATCGAAACGCAAACGGCTTCGAATGCATCTTCAAAACCGGCAGCAGCTATTCCCCTGGAGCTTTCCGTCTCAACCTCAGCCGCCACGCGCGTCCGCGTCGTAGCCGACGACAAGGTCGTCCTCGACATGGAACTCCCCGCAGGCGAAAACCGCCGCTTCACCGCCTCCAACCATTTCGAAGTCTCCGCCGCAGACTCTTCCGCGGTGTTGCTGGAATTGAACGGCAACATGATGGCGCCCCTCGGTAGACCCGGCTCCTCCGGTAGAATAGTCCTCAGTGCGAAAGATCTGAGGCAGGCATCCAGTGGAGTCTCTCAGCCCTGAAATCATTGAAGAACTAAGGCACGGCCGCGCCGCACGCGAGCGCAAGCTGGCCGTGTGTTCCGGCGGTGCGCACCTTAGTGCCGCGGACCGCGCCGAAGTTCTCGCCGTGCTCGCTCACGATACGGACGAAATGGTTGCCGCCCGCGCCCAGGAAACGATCCTCTCCATTCCCCCCGAAGCGTTTGTCGAAGCCTTGAAACGCCCGGAAGCTGTCCCCGCCCTCTTCACCCATGCGGCGAAAAATCTTGCCGACAAGCCAGGCATCGGCGAAGCGCTCGTACAAAACAAGAATTGCCCCGCGTCGCTTCTTGTTCCTGTCGTTCAGCATCTTTCAGCACTCGGTATCCAGGCGTTGCTGGAAGATCTCGGCAGAGTCAGCGATTCTCTTGCTCTCGCCACCGCTTTGGAACATTCCAGCTCCGTCACCGCGGATCAAAAGAATCTTCTGCACGAACTCCACGGCAATACGATTGACGAAGTGGCCCTCGCGGAGGCTGCCGCCGAAGCCGAGCCCGACGTCCAGCGCCGTCAGACTCTTCTGCAACAAATCGCTAAAATGACCGTCTCCCAGCGCGTGCAATTTGCCGTTAAGGGCGGTTCAGAGGCGCGCCGCACCCTTATCCGCGATACCAACAAAGTCGTACAGCGCGCCGTGCTGCAATCGCCGCGCCTCACCGATCAAGAAGTGGAAGCATTTGCTGGCATGCCTAACCTGACCGACGAAATTCTGCGCCTCATCGCCGGGAATCGCGTATTCCGCAAGAATTACACCGTCGTTCGGAACCTGATCAACAATCCCAAATTGCCCCTCGACGTTTCCCTCCACCTTCTCCCCATGATTAACCCAGTGGACCTGAAAAAACTCACCATGAACAAAAACGTCCCGGAAACCCTCCGCACCACCGCCGTTAAGCTGCAAAAGCAGCGCGCCGAATTCAAAAAGTAGTCACGTCGGCTCGGATGCGGTTCGGATTGTTTCCTTGGAACATTGTCCCCGGCAAGAAACACCACTATCATCTCTGGATGACTTTCGCATCCCGTTTGATTCGCATGCCGTTCCTTTGCGCCTTCGCGGCCATATTTCTGTCAGCACATGGAATTCGCTCATCGGCCGTCTCCGCTCTTCCCCTGCCAAGCGATCCATGGAGCCCCGAACAAACTGTCCTCGCCGCCGACTTCGCAAAAGAGCTCCAGCAAAAGCACGATTCTTCCTTGCAAATCATTTATGTCGGCGTTCGTACGCTCTATAATGGTGCCCATATTCCCGGCGCCGTCTTTCGCGGACCGGGTTCCACGGAACAAGGCATCGCAGACCTAAAAAAGTATTTGGAGTCTCTTCCCAAGAATTCGAACGTCGTCCTCTATTGCGGCTGCTGCCCCCTCGACCGCTGCCCCAATCTCCGCCCCGCCTACAGCGCCTTGCGTGATCACGGTTTCGTGCGCCTGCGCGTTCTGATTCTCCCCACTAGCTTCGCGGCCGACTGGGTCGAAAGGGGCTATCCGATCGAGAAAGGCCAGTAATTCAAACCGGCTATTGTGAAAACAGTTCTGACTGTTCTAGCATTTCTCACCACAAGGAGATCTAAATGCAACGTCGTCAAACTCTCATTCTGTCCGCCGTCGCCCTTTTCGCCGCACCTATTTTCTTAAGTGCTCTGCCCGCCACTCCCCGCACTCCGGCCGATGGCAAGGACGTCGTACTCAAGGCCAGCGACATCAAGCCGAAACTCTTCCCGGAAACGGTATTTTTCCGAGGCCAATCAGCCCCCGTACAGATGCGCAACACCGGCGGAGTCCACTTCGGCGACGACCTCTACGTTCTCGCCGGTATGGTGGACAATTCCGGCTACTCCTCCGGCATTCGTCAGAAGTATCAAGCGTATTTACTTACAGAAGTGCCGCTACAAATCGGCGGCCAGGCCGTAAAGCCCGGCGCCTACGGTTTCGGTTTCCTCGAAGGCGGCAAATTCGTTCTGCTCGATCTTGGAGCAAATGATCTCTTTCAAGTTGCTACGCAGCGTGATGCGGACATCAAGCGCCCAACTCCATTCCAAATCGTTGCCTCGCCCGACGCGGGCAAGTATCGCCTTTATATGGGCCGCGACTTCGTCGAATTCAGCCGCACAAAATAATTGGCTTTCTCATTTTCTTGCATCACTAAAGAGGTCCGATCTATGCGTCGCCCGATTTGCGCACTGACTGTCTTTGCAGCCACTTTCGCGGCTTTTCCGGCATTTGCGCAATCCCCAACCGGATTGCACTTTGACGGGAAAGCCTGGTGGGAACATGTAAAGGTTCTCGCCGACGACAATATGGAAGGACGAGAAACCGGAAGCGCCGGGCTCCGCCGCGCTCAAGCCTACGTCGTCGATCAACTCACCAGGAACGGCCTCGAACCTGCCGGAGCCGACGGATTCTACCAGCCCGTCAAATTCAACCAGCGCCAGGTGATTGAAAAAGACTCTTTCGCCGCACTTACCCAGGACGGCAAATTAGACCCGCTCACTCCAGGTGACGAAGTTCTGTTTTCCACGAAAAGTGACCCCAACGAAAAGGAGATCTCCGCATCTCTTGTCTTCGCCGGCTACGGCCTTCGCATCCCGGAAAAACAGTTCGACGACCTCGCCGGCCAGGATCTTTCCGGCAAGATTATCGTGTACATCGCCGGCTCCCCGTCGGACATTCCCGCCGCGCTTGCGTCTCACTACAGCACCTTCGCCGAGCGCTGGAAGTTCCTCCGCGCCGCTGGAGTCATCGGCGTCATTGGAATTCCCAATCCCGCTTCGATGGATATCCCTTGGTCCCGCATCGCGCTCAATCGCCTGCATCCTTCCATGGATCTCGCAGGTTCTGAGTTCAACGAGACCGATGGCCTCAAACTGGCTCTCACGGTCAATCCCGCTCAAGCCGAAAAACTCTTCACCGGCAGCGGCCACACCTTCGCCGAACTCGCCGCGCTAGCCAAAGACCGCAAGCCTCTTCCGCGTTTTCCGTTGAAGGTCGGCATCAAAGCGCACGTCTCCGTGGAAACCACCGAAATCGAGTCTGCCAATCTCGTCGCGAGACTCCCGGGCACCGACCCCGTTTTGAAAAACGAATACGTCGTCCTCTCCGCGCACCTCGATCATCTCGGCATCGGCGAACCCGTAAACGGCGACCGTATTTACAACGGCGCCATGGACGACGGCTCTGGCAGCGCCGCCCTGCTTGACGTTGCCGCCAGCCTGAAATCGCATCCGGAAAAAATGAAGCGCTCGATTTTGTTTTTGTTTGTCACCGCCGAAGAAAAAGGGCTCCTCGGCTCCCGCTACTTCGCCACGCGTCCAACCGTCCCCCCAAAATCCATCGTTGCAGACATCAACATCGACATGTTTCTGCCCATCGTTCCCTTGAAATTCCTCGAAGTAAAAGGCCTGGAAGAATCTGACCTGGGCGACCGCTCTGCGGCCGTGGCTGCATCCCTCGACGTCAAAGCCATCGCCGATCAAGAGCCTCTCCGCAATCGCTTCATCCGTAGCGATCAATACAGCTTCATCGTCCGCGGTATTCCCGCCGTAAAAATGGATGTCGGCTTTCTCCTCGGCTCCCCCGAACAGAAGGTTTTCAAGGACTGGCTCACCAACCGCTATCACGCGCCATCCGACGACCTGAATCAGCCCGTCGATCTTTCCGCCGCGGCACTCTACGAAGAAATCGTCCGCCGTTTGCTCCTGGAGACCGCCAACAATTCCTCTCGCCCGCAGTGGAAGCCGGACTCTTTCTTCCGCCGTTACGCCAACAACTAACCTCGCCGGGCCACTGCCATGAACACCGTCGAATCCATCCGCAAACTCTGCCTCGGCTTCCCGCACGCCACCGAACAAATCCAGTGGGGCTACGACCTTGTCTTCAAAATCGGCGGCAAAATGTTCGCCATCACTCCGCTGGAGCCCGCCCCCGTCTTCCTAACCTTCAAGGCCACCGACGAATCTTTTGTCGAACTCACCGAGCGCACTGGTATCATTCCCGCTCCCTACCTCGCACGCGCCAAATGGGTCGCAATGGAAAGGAGCGATGCTCTCTCGCCCCAGGAACTCTCCCAATTCCTCCGTACCTCGTACGATCTGGTCCTAGCCAAGCTGCCGAAAAAAACGCAGCAGTCTCTGGCCACCATAAAAAAGAAACCCACCCCCGTCCACCACGCCAAATCTAGGCGCCGCAAACAAACCAAATAAAAAAGCCGGCTCGATGTTTCGAACCGGCCTTCAAACTCTTCAATCCTGAAATTGTCTTACGCGGTGACCTTCGCTGCCGACACAATCTTCCGCAGCGGCTTCTGCCCTGGCATCGGGAATGTCATGTGCCAGAAATTCGTCTCCGCCGTCGCGAACTCCACGCCGATGTACGTCTTCCCATCGCGCTTTCTCTGCACGGAGACCACGCGGCAATCCACCTTGCGGTTGCTGTTTTCATTCACAAGGTGCAGCACCTGCCCAACCAGCACGACCTCGGGCAATTCCATCAGCGCGCCATGTTGGTTGATCGATTGCGAATGGGTATGCGCGCAGAACTTCGTGCCTTCGTCTGTTTCTCCATGAACTGCCAGAGGGACTGACAAATTCACGCGCAATGTGCGCCGGCGCTCTTTGCAACGAAAGTGAAGTAGCGACATGGGACCTTAAACGCTCCAACCAGATTCTTCACTGCCGGGAAAGACTACTTCAGCGGGGCCACGCTGCGTTTGGTGAGTTACTGGCCGATGCCGGCCGAACATCCACCCAAGACCACCCTGCAGAAGCGTGTAGCTCCTGCACAGCTACGATTCTCGCCGCCGCCCGTGGGATGGGCAATAGCAGGAACGTACCAGGGGAACCCCAACTAAGGCGAGGGAGTACCCTAGTACTTTGGGACAGGTTCGTCAACGGGGAACTTTCGCCCAATGGGTGAAGCCGTCTTTCGCACACGAATACAGCATCTTGGGTCCTTGCTCTACCGCGCTACCCGTACAAACTGCCCCCCGAAAAGCGCATCTAACTCCTTGGAAAGCGAACTCAGTTCCCCGCCCAACTCCTCCAGCCACTTTGCTTTCTCTGCAGTCTCATTCCAATCCAGGAGCTTTGCATGAAGCGCGTCGTGTTCCTCGTACTCATTGCCGTGGGCCTCGCCCCTGCGACATTCGCTCAAAGACCTGAAACTGATCACGTTCAAGTCGGCGCATACGCCGACTACTTTCGCCTATCCCAGACCAACACAGACTTCGCTGGTCTTGGTGGACGCCTCACTTTCACCGCTTACAGGCAACTCAAGCTCGAAGGTGAAATGAGCTACGACTTCAACAAGGTCTTCACCGAAGGCTTCTCGGACAATTCCACCGTTCCACCAACCGTCACCGTCGCGCGTTCCAGTATCCGCGTTCTTCACGGCCTGTTCGGTCCAAAACTCGAACTCGGCCACCACAGCTTTCATCCTTTCGTCACCGTGAAAGGCGGCTTCGTGGATTTCCTCTTTGACAATCGTCCCGCTAACTTCAACACCTTTGCCAGCACCGTGGACAATCTGCGCTCACGTGACGTCAGCGCAGTCCTGTATCCCGGCGGTGGACTCGAAGGCCATCTAGGTCCCGTCGGTTTGCGCCTGGACGCTGGTGACGAAATCTATTTCGCCGGTGGCACTCACCACAATTTGCGCATCGCGTTCGGCCCATACATCCGTTTCTGAACTCTTTCCAATGCGCATTTTTTCGCAGGTGGGGCGCGTCGCTTTAACGTTAAAGATGCAACGCGCCCTGCCCATTCGTACAGGTTTCTCTTTATTCTTCCTGTCCCTTACAGCGCAACCTTTCCCCTCTATTCCGGGTTCAAATAGATGTGTTGGAAAAAGGCTGGAATACGTGCGTGCCATTCTCCAAATCTGTTTGTGTCTCTTGCTCTTCGCGCTGGCCGCGTTGGCCCCGGTCGCACGCGCAGACGTCGCCATTCTGCTCGAAGAACCCTATAGCCTGGACGGCACTTTAGCTGGCACCGGCCATTCCGCCGTCTATCTGACAAATGTTTGCGCCGCTTCTCCCACTTCGCTCCGCCGCTGCAATCCCGGCGAACTTGGCGTGGTTCTTTCGCGCTATCACCACGTCGCCGGATACGATTGGATCGCTGTTCCCGTCCTCTCCTATCTTTACGCCGTCGAAAAGCCCGAAGAAATTCCTCTCTTTGCCGACTACAAACTCGTTTGGTTTTTGCGCAATCAATATCGCCGTCAGCACTTTGCATCCATCGTTCCCGATCCGCCCTCTTCCGATCCCGATTCCGGAGATTGGTATCAGCTCGCCGGCTCCGCCTACGACCGCACGCTTTACGGTTTCCAGTTGCCCACTTCTCCGGAAGACGATGACCGCTTCATCGCGAAATTCAATTCCGACAAGAACGACCGCGCTTATCATCTCGTTACCAACAATTGCGCCGATTTCGTCCACGATGTCGTCACCTTCTACTATCCGGACTCCATCTGGCGCAGCAAGATCGGCGACCTCGGCGTGATGACGCCCAAGCAAGCCGCAAAATCGCTCACGCAATTCAGCAAGCGTCTGAACAAAAAAGATCCGCAAATTCAGATGACCCGCTTCTTTGTTCCGCAGGTTCCCGGCGCTATCAAGCGCAGCAAACCGGTTCACGGACTGGTGGACGGCGTCTTCCACGCGAAGAAATATTTCGTCCCGCTGGCCGTTTTCCAGCCATTCGTCGCCGCCGGCCTTGCCACAACTTACTATTTCGGCGGACGCTTTGACCCCGCCCGCGGCGCCGCTCTCTGGACTCCGGAAGGTCTCCTTGAGCAGCCCCTCAGCAAAGACGAACAGCGCGCATGGCAGCGCGAATTGCATGCCCTCGTGAAATCCGACCCCACGCTCAAACCTGCCGTCGAACGCACAGGCTGGAAGCCGCTCCAGGCAGCCTCCGAATTCCATGTGGATGCGCAAGGCAACGCCGTTCTCCAATTGACCTCCGGCAATACCACTACAAACCTCGGCGCAACGCGCTCCAATATTCTTGCTTCTCCGGACGCCCAAACGCAGGCCCGCCTTCTCCTGGTTGCCCGTGTCCACGAAGAACTCCGCGGCGGCCGCACCAAAAAAGCCTCCGACCGCGTCATCCGTTCCGACTTTTCACTTCTCCAGCAATCTCGCACGGACGCCCCCGCCCTGGTCGCCTCCTCAGGCAACAACTAACCCATTTCTTCACGGCGACTTGGTGCCCACCGGGTTGTCATTCCGAGGGCGGTTCTTGCCCGAGGAACCTGCTTTTTCCTGATTTTCGGGAACTTACCGATACGCGGATGCCTTGCCCACCGTAATAATTCTTGACTTCTAGTAACGCCTATGTTAATCTACCTACTGGGTACTCCTGCCTCTAGCCATTCCTAAGCCGTAAACCTCTGAAATTAT
>Ga0210402_10001475_pt1 | contig 24243 bp, 22 predicted proteins | sample IncBWC7MmetaG_FD_161055 | JGI IMG/M metagenome (GOLD analysis project Ga0210402, IMG submission 161055) | Forest soil microbial communities from Barre Woods Harvard Forest LTER site, Petersham, Massachusetts, United States - Inc-BW-C-7-M | ecosystem: Environmental > Terrestrial > Soil >... | reverse complement strand
CCGAGGTGTTGTCGCGCGGATAGAAGTAGATGACCAGCGCGCTGCCGGTCGCGTCCTTGAGCGACCAGGTACCTCTCGTGCCCTCGAGGGTAAATTGCGGCGCTTTCTTGTCAATCTCGGTCTTGCTCATGCTAACTCTTCACGGGTTCGAAGATGGCGTCCAAATTCAGGTGATCGCAGAAATCCATGAACTCCTCGCGCAGTACCCCGATGTGCAGGCGACTCGGCACGTTGACGATCATCTGCACCGAAAACATCGGAGCGCCGGTGTGCGCAGCCGCATACGCGCGGGTCGAAAGCTCGGCGATATCGACACCGCGTTGTGCGAAGAATCCCGACAGTCCCGCGACGATGCCGGTCTGATCGAGGCACACCACGTCAATGGAGTACGGCAGCATGTCATTGCGCGCCGGCCGCTCCTCGGTGCGCCGCAACTGGATGTTCATGCCGGTGGCGTCGGCAAGCTTCTTGAACTCGCCCTCGAGTTTGGCGAGCGTATGCCAGTTGCCGTTGACCAAAAGCAGCATGGCAAACTCGTTGCCGAGGGAGGTCATGCGACTTTCGCTGATGCTGCCGCCGCAGTCGGCAATGGCTTTGGAGAGTTCGTGGACCATGCCGACGCGGTCCCCGCCGACCGCGGAAATCACGATATGTTGTTTCATCGAGGCAAATTCTACCGGACTGGCGCTTGCCTTAGGTGCTGTTAGACACTTAAGGTAGCGATATTTTCTGCTGGAGCTGTCGATGTTTTCCGGAAGCTTGGTAGCAATCGTCACGCCGATGACCGCCGATGGCGCTTTGGACTGGCCGGCGTGGGACCGACTCCTGGACTTTCACATGCATGAGGGCAGCGACGGAGTTGTCGTGGCCGGCACCACCGGGGAATCGCCGGCGCTTGCCGCGGCGGAAATCGAGGAGTTGACGCGCCGGGCGGTGGCGCGCTGTCAACAGCGACTCAAGGTCATCGTGGGCGCAGGCACCAACGCGACCGAGTCGACGGTGGCGCGAACCCGCATTCTGTCGCAGTTGGGCGTGGATGCCGTGATGTTGGTGACGCCGTATTACAACAAGCCGCCTCAGGAAGGCCTTTATCGGCACTTTTCAGCCGCTGCCGAGGTCTCCGCGGCGCCGGTAATTCTGTATAATGTTCCGAGCCGAACGGCGGTGGACCTCCTACCGAGTACCGTCGCCCGTCTCGCGCGGCATCCTCGCATCGTGGCGGTGAAAGAAGCGACGGCGTCATTGAGCCGGACCCGCGAGATATTGAGCATGTGTCCCGCGGGGTTCACTGTCTTGTCGGGCGATGATGCCAGCGCCATCGATTTGATGAGCGCCGGCGCGCGCGGCGTGATCTCGGTGTCGGCGAATGTCGCGCCGCGGCGCATGCACGAGGCATGTGCGGCGGCACTGGCGGGCGATTGGGCAGGCGCGCGCGCCATTGATGCGGGTCTGCAGTCCTTGCATAGGGATTTATTTGTCGAATCGAGTCCCATACCCGTCAAGTGGGCGGTGGCCAGGATGGGACTCATGGGGAACACATTGCGCCCGCCGCTGGTCGAACTCTCGTCGGCGCACCAAGACACGGTGCTGCGCGCGATGCGGGCCGCCGGAGTCAACCTTGAGGATCAAGCTGCATGAATTTTGAGCGAGTTTTATTGCTGGCGGTTGCGAGCGCTGCGCTGTGCGGCTGTCACATGTTCGGCAGGCTGAACGCCGACTGTCACAGCGCTCAGGAGTACCAACACGCGCTATCGGCCGCGCCGCTGAAAGTGCCCGCCGGCATGGATTCGCCGAACACTCAGGGTGCCTTGGTGATTCCAGCCGTGGGCGTGGTGCCGCCGCCGCCGGGTCCGAAGGATGCCTGCTTGGATATTCCGCCGCGCTACCAGCCGGCGCCCACGAACAAAGCAGCCAGCAGCTAGATTTGATCGCCTGAGACCTCTCCGGTACCCTTGCGGCCGCGAGGAGAGGTGGCCGAGTGGTCGAAGGCGCTCGCCTGGAAAGTGAGTAACATCCCAAAAGGTGTTCGAGGGTTCGAATCCCTCCCTCTCCGCCAGCTTAAGGTCAATGGCGGCTCGCGTTTGCATCTTCGCGACGACTGGCCACGAACCCCGTCAGGCCCGGAAGGGAGCAGCGGTAGCGGCACTAAGTCGGGCGCCGAAGTCCTGCCGGCGCGGGTCGCCTCCCATTGACATGCCGGCCGTGCGCAACGGGCCGCCTGGCCGGCCGCCGCCAGGTGCGCCGGAAAAAAGCACGCAGCCACGGTTTCCGCAGCTAAACTTGAATTCCCATATGAGCTACATCGTATTAGCGCGCAAGTGGCGCCCCAAGCGCTTCGCCGAAATGGTAGGGCAGGAGCACGTGCTGCGAGCGCTTGCCAACGCACTCGACAGCGGCAAGGTACATCACGCATTTCTGTTCACGGGAACCCGCGGGGTCGGTAAAACGACCATCGCGCGCATCCTGGCGAAATCGCTGAATTGCGAGACGGCGGGCGTGAGTTCCAATCCCTGCGGCGTGTGCGCCGCGTGTCGGGAAATCGACGAGGGCCGCTTCGTGGATCTCATCGAGGTCGACGCTGCCTCGCGAACCAAGGTCGACGACACGCGCGAGCTGCTGGACAACGTGCAATATGCACCGACCCGCGGCCGCTACAAGGTCTACCTCATCGACGAAGTACACATGCTGTCGAATCATTCCTTCAATGCGCTGCTCAAAACGCTGGAGGAGCCGCCGCCGCATGTCAAATTCCTGCTCGCGACCACCGATCCGCAGAAACTGCCGGTGACCGTGTTGTCGCGCTGCCTGCAGTTCAGTCTCAAGCGCTTGCCCGCCGCGTTGATCGGCGAACGCTTGAAAATGATCGCGGCCGCTGAAAACCTGCTGTTTGAACCGGCGGCCATGGCGCTGCTCGCACGCGCGGCCGAAGGCAGCATGCGCGATGGCTTGAGCCTGTTGGATCAGCTGATCGCGTTCGGCGGCGGAAGCGTGAGCGAGGCGAACGCGCGAGCCATGCTCGGCACCATTGATCGCGGCCATGTGGGCCGGCTGGTCGAGGCGCTGTCGCGCGGCGACGGCGCAGCGCTCCTGGCCGAGGTGCAGGAACTTGATCGCGATGCACCGGACTACGACCGCGCGCTGATTGAGTTGGCGACATTCCTGCAGCGCATCGCCATCGTGCAAATTGTCCCCGCCGCAGCCGCCGAAGACGAGGAATTCGATGCCGCGCTGCTGGCGCGGCTTGCGCAAGCGATAACGGCTGAAGATGCGCAGCTCTACTATCAGATCGCGATCGCGGGCCGCCGCGATTTGGCGATGGCGCCGGAGCCCCGGGTGGGATTTGAAATGACGCTGCTGCGAATGTTGGCGTTTCGCCCGGATTCCGCGGCGGAACCCTTGAATCCCGGACGCGCGCTCAAGCCCGCCTCGCTGCCGGGCAAGACGCCGGCGGCGGGCGCGGCCGCCGCTCCGCCGGATCCCATTGCGGCATCGAGCGCAGTCACGCTGCGGCTCACCAGTATTGATGCGGCCAATTGGCCGGCCGTGGTCGATGCAGCGGCTTTGAGCGGCATGGTGCGCCAGCTGGCGCTGAACTGCGTGCCGGCGGGCTTCGAGAACAACGTATTGACATTGCAGCTCGATCAAGCGGCGACCGACCGGCGCACACGTCCCATCGAGGACAAGCTCGTGCAAGGCCTGTCCAAGTATCTGGGCCGGGAAATTCGCGTGTTGTTCGAGACCGCGCAATCCGGCCTCGACTCACCCGCGCGGCAGCGGGTCCTTGCCGAGCAAGGCAGGGTTTCGCGCGCCGCCGCGGCGTTCGAGTCGGATGCAGCCGTGAAGGGCTTGCGGGAGCGCTTCGGCGGCGAAGTGGATCTGACCTCGGTGAAACCGACGACTTAAGGCTCAAGGGGTAGCGCATGATGAAAGGCGGAATTGGAAATCTGATGCGTCAAGCTCAGCAAATGCAGGAAACCATGCAGAAGGCGCAGGCCGAATTGGCCGGAATCGAAGTCACCGGCGAGTCCGGCGCCGGCATGGTCAAGGTCACCTTGAATGGCCGGCACGAAGCCAAAAAGGTGCAGATCGAGCCGAAGCTGCTCGCTGAAGACAGGGAGATGCTCGAGGACCTCCTGGTGGCGGCCGTCAACGATGCCGTTCGCAGGATTGCCGCGCGTACCCAGGAGAAATACTCGGGCCTCATGTCCGGCCTCAATCTGCCGCCGGGAATGAAGTTACCGTTCTAAGCAAAGCATGCGATGAAGTACACGCCGACACTCGCCCGCTTGATCGATTCGCTGCGCTGCCTGCCCGGTGTGGGGCCCAAATCCGCGCAGCGCATGGCGTTCTATCTTCTGGAACGCGACCGCGATGGCGGCAAGATCTTGAGTCAGGCGCTGGCCGAGGCGCTGCAGCAGGTCGGCCACTGCAAGCGCTGCCGCATGCTGACGGAAAGCGAGCTGTGTGCGATTTGCGCCTCCAACCAGCGCGATGCCGCGCAGCTCTGCGTGGTCGAATCGCCGGCGGATGTGGTCGCCATCGAACAGTCGGGTGGATTTCGCGGCCGTTACTTCGTGTTGATGGGCCATCTGTCGCCGCTCGACGGGGTGGGGCCGGCCGAACTTGGTTTGGAAGAGTTCGAACTCTTGCTGAAGAGCGGTGAGATTCGCGAAGTGATCCTTGCCACGAACCCGACGGCCGAAGGGGAAGCCACTGCGCACTATCTGGGAGAACTCGCACTGGGCTTAGGATTAAAGGCCTCGCGGATCGCGCACGGCGTGCCCGTCGGCGGGGAGCTGGAGTACGTCGATGGCGGTACGCTGGCGCACGCCCTGGCCGGCCGCACCAACGTTTCCTAGCCGGCGAGCTTTTCGTACAAGCGAAACAGCCGCCGATAGCTTTCATAGCGGCGCGCCGCGATTTCATTGTTCGTCACCGCCGTGCGCACGGCACAGCCCGGTTCCTCCAGGTGCCGGCAATCATTGAATCGGCACTGCGCGCTGCGGGCATGGATCTCCACGAAGCCGCGTTCGGCTGCGCGCGCCAGGCTCGCCGGCGGCGCGAAATCGCGCACTCCCGGGGCGTCGACCAGGCTGGCGCCCGCGCCGAGCTGGTACCAACGCGCGGTCGTGGTCGTGTGCCGCCCTTCGGCATCGCGGGTGAGTTCTGCAGTCTGCGCCGCCGCCTCGGGCACCAGGGCGTTCACCAGCGAGGACTTGCCGACGCCGGACTGGCCGACCAGCAGGGTGACGCGGCCGCTGAGTTGTAGCCTAAGTTCGGCGACGCCGGATCCGTTTTGGCAGCTCACCGCGACGCAGCTCAAGCGCAATTTGCGGTATTCCTCGATCTGCGGCTGGATTGATTCGATTCCAAGATCGCTTTTATTCACGATCAGCAGGGCGTCCAGTTCTTTGAGCTCGGCTCCCGCCCAGTAGCGATCCACCAGAAACCAGTCCGGCGTCGGCTGCGGTGCCGCCACGACGGCAACTCTGTCGATATTGGCGGCCACCGGTTCGGCGCGGCCGCGCGCATCGATGCGCTCGATGAGGTTGCGGCGCGGTTCAATCGACTCCACCGATGGGCCATCGGCGGACGGCGGAAACGCCCAGGTCACCCGATCCCCGCACACGACGCGCAATTTACGCCCGCGCAGCCCGCAGCGCAGAACCGCATCGCCGGTCTGCACCAATACCCCGCTGCCGAAACTCGCGAGCACGGTGCCGGTACCTCCTGCTACCATGCCGGCCTACACTGCAACATGAAATCCCCCGAAAATCTAATCTGGATCGACCTGGAGATGACCGGCCTGAAGCCGGATTCCGATCTCATCATCGAGATCGCAACGATCGTAACCGACAAGCACCTCAACGTGCTGGCCGAAGGGCCGGTGTTCGCGGTGCATCAGAGCCAGGCGGTGCTGGATGGCATGGATGATTGGAACCGCAATCAGCATGGCCGCTCCGGGCTCTGCGCGCGCGTCACGGCAAGCCATATCGATGCCGCCACCGCGGAGCGGCGCACGCTCGAATTTCTCGAACAGTGGCTTGAACCTAAGCGCTCGCCGATGTGCGGCAACAGCGTCTGCCAGGATCGGCGCTTTCTGGCGCGCCACATGCCGGCGCTGGAGGAGTTCTTCCACTATCGCAATCTCGACGTGAGCACCTTGAAAGAGCTGGCGCTGCGCTGGGCGCCGAAGATCGCGGAGGGGTTTCGCAAGACCTCGGCGCATCTCGCACTCGACGACGTGCGCGAGTCGATCCGCGAGCTGCAATACTATCGCGAACGGCTGCTGCGCCCGCTGTAGCCCGACTCACTTTGGCGAGTCGTTGGCGAGAAACATCCAGGTTTCGACCACCGTGTCGGGATTCAATGACAGGCTGTCGATGCCTTGTTCGACCAGCCAGCGCGCGAGTTCGGGATGATCGGACGGGCCCTGGCCGCAGATGCCGACGTACTTGCCCTGTGCTTTGCACGCCTTGATCGCCAGTGCCATCAGAAATTTCACGGCGGCGTCGCGCTCGTCGAAGGACTTGGCGACCACGCTTGAGTCGCGGTCCAGGCCGAGGGCAAGCTGCGTCATGTCATTGGAGCCGATCGAGAAGCCGTCGAAGTATTCCAGATAGCGGTCCGCGAGCACGGCGTTGGTCGGCAGTTCGCACATCATGATGTGCCTCAGGCCGTTGTCGCCGCGCTTCAGGCCATTGTCGGCGAGCAGCTGCGTGACGGCCTTCGCCTCCGCGACCGTGCGCACGAACGGCACCATGAGCTCCACGTTGGTCAACCCCATCTCATCGCGCACGCGCTTCAACGCCCGGCATTCAAGTTCGAAGCACGGCCTGAAGACCTTGTCGATGTAGCGCGATGCGCCGCGAAATCCGAGCATCGGATTTTCCTCGTGCGGTTCGTAATTCTTGCCGCCGATCAAATTCGCATACTCGTTCGATTTGAAATCCGAGAGGCGCACGATCACCGGCTCCGGCGCGAACGCGGCCGCGATCTGCGCGATCCCTTCGCTCAGCTTGTCGACGTAGAACTCCACCGGGCCGTCGTAGCCGGCGATCTGCTTGCTGATGGCGTCCTTGAGTTCGGCACTCTGCTTGTCGAACTCGAGCAGCGCCCGCGGATGCACGCCGATCATGCGGTTGATGATGAACTCCAGCCGCGCGAGGCCGACGCCGCGGTGCGGAATGGCCGCGAAATCGAATGCGCGGTCGGGATTACCGACATTCATGGTGATTTTCACCGGTATTTCCGGCATCGCATCCATTTCGATGCTGCGCTGATCAAACTCCAGCATCCCGTCGTAGATGTAGCCGGTATCGCCTTCGGCGCAGGATACCGTGACCGCCTGGTTTTCCTTGATCGCGGTGGTGGCGGTGCCGCAGCCCACCACGGCCGGTATGCCGAGCTCGCGGGCAATGATGGCCGCATGGCAGGTGCGTCCGCCGCGGTTGGTGACGATGGCGGAGGCGCGCTTCATCACCGGCTCCCAGTCCGGATCGGTCATGTCGGCCACCAGTACATCGCCGGCGCGCACCCGCGACATTTCCTTCACGTCGCGGATGATGCGGGCGTGGCCGGCGCCGATGCGCTGCCCGATGCTGCGGCCGCTGATGAGCACCCTGGAGCGCGCCTTCAGCGTAAATCGCTGGATCGTGCGCCCCGCGCGGCTCTGCACGGTCTCCGGGCGCGCCTGCAGAATGTAGAGCTTGCCGGTGGCGCCATCCTTGCCCCATTCGATGTCCATCGGCGCGCCGTAATGCTCCTCGATGATCAACGCCTGTTTGGCAAGATTTACTATATCGGCCTCATTCAGCGAGAAGCGATTGCGCTCGGCAGCCGCGACTTCAACCGTGCGTACCCGTTCCTTCGAGCCCGCTTCGGCATAAACCATCTTGATGGCCTTGCCGCCGAGATTCTTGCGCAGGATCGAGCGCCTTCCTGCGCGCAGCCCCGGCTTGTAGACATAGAACTCATCGGGGTTGACTGCGCCTTGCACCACCGTTTCGCCCAGACCGTAGGCAGCGGTGATGAACACCACGTCGCGAAACCCGGATTCCGTGTCGAGCGTGAACATCACTCCGGCTGCGCCCAGGTCGCTGCGCACCATGTGTTGTATGCCGACCGAGAGCGCCACTGCGCTGTGATCGAATTTGTGGTGCACGCGATAGGAGATGGCGCGATCGTTGAACAGCGACGCGTACACCTCGTGCATGGCCTTCAGCACCTGCTCCTCGCCGCGAACATTGAGAAAGGTTTCTTGCTGGCCCGCGAACGACGCTTCCGGCAGATCTTCGGCGGTCGCGGAGGAGCGCACCGCGACCGCGAACTCGGCGCTGGCCGCGGCGCCCTGCATCTTGCGGTAGGCGCTTAAGACTTCCTCCTGCAGCCTGGCGGGGAATTGCGTGGCGAGCATCCAACCGCGAATTTCCGCGCCCACGGCGCTCAAGCGCTCCACATCATCCACATCGAGAGCTGCGAGGCTGGCGCGAATGCGCTCGTCGAGGCCGCCCTGCGCCAGAAAATCCCGATACGCGTGCGAGGTCGTGGCGAAGCCGCCGGGAACCGAAACCCCGAGGGAGGCCAGACCGGAAATCATTTCGCCGATCGAGGCATTCTTGCCGCCGACGAGTTCCACGTCCGTGTTCTTCAGTTTTTCGAACGGGATGATGTAAGGCTTCATGTGCTGCTTGTCCGATGCTGCTTTAAGTGAAACACTTTGCGGTGAGCCTACGTTAAGAGGTTACCGTGATCAAACGAACTGTGTTCTTCGTTTCCGACCAAACGGGTATCACTGCAGAGACCATGGGACACAGCCTCATGTCGCAGTTCGACGGCATCGAATTTCGCCAAGTGACTGTGCCATTTATCTCCACTGTTGACAAGGCGATTGAAGCCGTTCGCAAGATCGATCTGGTGGCCGCGCAGGAAGGTATGCGTCCGGTGGTGTTCAGTACGCTGGTCCAGGAGGACGTGCGCAATGTGGTCCGCGGCAGCACCGGCTTCTTCCTGGATTTTTTCGATCCGTTCCTAGCACCTCTGGCCGGCGAACTCAAGACGGAGACTACCCATACCGCGAGTAGGAGCCATCGCATGGCGGACACGCACGCCTATGCCATGCGCATCGACGCCACGAATTTCGCGTTGGCCAATGACGACGGCTCCGTGGTGCGCGACTACGAGCGCGCCGACGTCATTCTGGTGGGAGTGTCGCGTTCCGGAAAAACGCCGACCTGTTTGTATCTGGCCATGCAGTATGGAATATTCGCCGCGAACTACCCGTTGACCGAGGATGACCTGGAATCGCGCAAATTGCCGCGCGCGCTCGATGCCTACACGCAAAAATTATTCGGCTTGACGATCAAACCGGATCGCCTGCAACAGATCCGCAATGAGCGCCGCCCCGACAGCCGCTATTCCTCGGCGCAACAGGTGGCGTTCGAAGTGCGAGCCGCGGAATCCTTGTTCGATCGGCACGGTATTCCCGCGCTCGACACGACCGAAGTCTCGATCGAAGAAATCTCCAGCAGAATTCTCGACCGCATGGGCATCGAGCGGCGACTGCGGCCCTGACAGCGTCGGGCTGCATGGTATAGTTCGGTCATGATAGCGGATCAATGGTGCACGACATCGTGGCAGGCGCGGCCCGGCAGCTTCGTGAGCCTGATGACTCTGTACGAGAGCAATTTCGTGCGGTTGGGCTGGCTCGTGCAAGAGTTGCGCAGCATAAAAACGCCGCGCGTCTCCAAGGTCGCCTCGGACTGTGATCTGCATCTCACCCCGCTCGAGCTCTGCCGCTACACCAGCGTCTTCCGGCTCACCTACGAGTTCGATTTCGGGGGCGCGCGCATCCGCGACCCGGATTTGGAGGTGTGCGTATACCACGACGCCCGCCTGGCCGAGGTGCGCAGCTTCCGCGGGTTTCAGCGCCACCCGCAACTCTCCAAGCTGCAGTCGGGACTCAAGCGTGAACTGGATCAGCGCTGGACCCGTAACATGATGTTAAATAAATGGCTGGAATACTGTGCCGAGCGGGGACATCGCTTTTAGACGCAAAGCCTGAGTTTGGCGGCGTCGGTGTGTGCCGCGTTTTCATCATGGGCTGAGGCGGGACTTTGATCGACAAGCTGAGTTTTCTCAAAGGCGGTGCAGAGGGCGGCGCGGTGAGTCCCGAAGAAGAGCGGCTCATGCAGCTGTTCCAGAACCGCGCGGGTCTCAAGAAGGCCTACGCCGACTTGAAGGACGAGTTTCATCTGCTGCGCGACAAGCTCAAACAGCAGGAAGGCGCGACCATCCGGGTGCAGGAGCAGCTGGATGCGCTTGGCGAGCTGCTCGGCGACCCGAATACCGGATTCGGCGCGCTGGTGTTCTTCCAGCTGCGGGCATTGTGGAAGACCTGCCATCAGCAACTCTCGACATTCGCGGCGGATCTGACGCGCCAGCAGGAGGCGCGCGAGACGGCGAAGCACAAGGCCGACCTCGAGACCGAGAAGAATGTGCGGCTCGCCGATGCGGATCAACGGCTGCGAGCGGCGGGCGCCGCGGCCGACAACCAGCGCCGGCTGCTGGCCGAGACCCAGAATGAGATCGAGCGGCTGACCGCGTTTTGGCATTACTTCAAGCGCCGGCGCCGCCAGAAATCGCTGGAATCGATGCGCAACCTGGTGGTGACGGCCGACGCCGCGGTTGGCGATCTGCATGCCGAGCGCAGCGCCATCGAGCATGAGGCCGCGCTTGAATTTCCCGGTCTGTCCCTGGCATCCCGGCGCAACATCAATCTCGCGCTGATCGGCTACGCCGAATTGCTTTGCGAGCATGCGGACGCCTACGGCCTGGCGGCGCGCGCCAAGGAGGCCGTCGCGCGCCGCGTTCACGAGATGAACTTCGGCAGCCGCGAGGACTGCGAGGGCTACATGCAGCGCGTGCAGAAAGCCCAGCTGGCGGTGGCCAATCAGAAACAGATCACGGGTTCGGTCCGGACCAAGTTGGAGCGCTTGCGCGCCATCTGCGAGTACCGCAATGCCGCCGACACGGTACCGACGGCGGATTCGCTGGCGCCGCCTCCTTCGGAACTCGACCTTGGCAACAAGCCCAAGCCGCCCGCCGCCGTCGCATGGAATGTGCTGGCGGAGGACTACTGGGACCTGTACACCGTCCTGCTGCGCTAGGGCCTTAAGCTCGGCGCCTCGTGGTTGTCGGTGCGGCGCGCCTGGGTCGGGGCCGCCTTGCGCGCGCCGATCACGGCCAGGTCGGCGGCAATCTGCGACGCCTCGTCCAACAGGATTCCCGCGGTCGCATCGTCCTTGATTTCCTCGAGCGACTTGACCGGCTTGACGTCGTGCGCCGCCCGCCACGCGTTCTCGCGCTCGAGCCGGTCGTTGTCCAGCCGCTTGCGCTCGGCTTCGCGCGTCTTCAGATTCAAGGACAGGGACTTCTGGCTGCGCATGGCGTCCAGCGCCGCGATGTCATCGTGCAGATAACGGAAATCCGCGCTGCCCGAAGTACGCTCCTCGTGCAATTTCTCGAGGCTGGCCGCGATCGGCTTCAAGTCGCCTTCGACTCGAAACGCTGCCGGTTCGATGTGATCCCAGGGTAGGGCGCGATCGCGCGTGCTCTCGCCGACTTCATTGGCGTCGATGAGCGAGGGCAGGGCGATGTCCGGGGTCACACCGCGGTCCTGGGTGCTCTCGCCGGTGATCCGATAGTACTTGCCGATGGTCACGTTGAGCTGACCCAATTCCGGCTTGCGCCCGAAAATCGTGTAGTTCAGCGGATGCGCATTTTGCACCGTGCCCTTGCCGTAGGTTTGCTGGCCGACGATGAGCCCGCGGCCATAATCCTGGATGGCGCCGGCGAAAATCTCCGACGCGGAGGCGCTGAAACGGTCGACCAGTACCACCAGCGGGCCGCTGTAGAAAATCGCCGGATTCGGATCGTCATCGATTTCGATGTGACCGGATGTGTCGCGCAGCTGCACCACGGGTCCGCGGTCTATGAACAAGCCGGTAAGCGATTCGGCTTCCGGCAGATAGCCGCCGCCGTTGGCGCGCAGATCCATGATCAGGACATCGGCGCCGTCCTTGCGCAGCTCGCCGATCAAGCGCTGCACGTCGCGGGTGGTGCTGCGATAATCCTTGGCGCCCGCGCGGCTGGCATCGTAGTCCTGATAGAAGCTCGGCACGGTAATGATGCCGACCTTAACTTCGTGGCCGTTGCGCGTCACCGTGCGCAGCGCCTTGTGCGCCGCCTGGTTCTCGAGCGACACGCGATTGCGGGTGAATTCCACCACCTTTTGCACCGAACCCGGGGCCGCGCCCGCGGGTAGCAACTGCAGCCGCACCAGTGAACCTCCGGGGCCGCGAATCTTCTGCACGACGTCGTCCAGGCGCCAGCCGATCACGTCCGCCAGCTCCCCGGCTTTGCCTTCGCCGACCGCGGTAATGCGATCATTGGCGGAAAGCTTGCCGCTGAGCGCCGCGGGCCCGCCGGCGATGACGTCGATCACCGTGACGTAATCGTCCGTCAATTGCAGCGATGCACCGATGCCCTCGTAGCTCAAGCTCATCTGAATGTTGTATTCCTCGGAATTGCGCGCCGAGAAATAGTTCGAATGCGGGTCCAAGGACAGGACGAACGCGTTCATGAACGCTTCGAACACATCATCGGGCTTGCTCTGATCCATGCGCTTGGCCACGTGCTCGTAGCGTTTGCGCAAGATGTCGGTGACTTCGGACCACTGCTTGCCGGCTGTCACCAGCGACAGCGCATCGTTCTTCACGCGTTTGCGCCACAGTTCGTTCATCTCGGCGGCGTTGGCGGGCCAGGGTTCCTTTTCGCGGTCGAAATTGAACCACTCGTCGACCTCGAAGTCCGGCTTCTTGTTCAGGAGATCGATGGCGTAGGCCATGCGCTCGCGGCTGCGCTGCTGATAGCGGCGGAAAATCACGAACGCCGGCTCGACATCGCCGCTCTTGATCGCATCGTCGAGTTCGTAGCGATAGCGTTCGAACTCCGCGATATCGCTGGCGTAGAAATAACTCCGGGCGCCGTCGATGGCATCGAGATAACGGTCAAGGATCAAGCTGGAGAGATGATCGTCGAGCGGCGCGCGACGGTAGTGTTCATGGGCGATGATGTCCGCCACACGCCGCGCCACGTAGTTTTCCTGCTCGGTGGGTGCGAGCACCGCGGCCGCGGCGGGTACCCCGGCCGGGGGGGTCATTGCAGCGCCTAAGAGGGCGGCAAGTCCCACTGCGCTCGCGCAGATGGCAATGCCGGTAATCCATCGCGAACGATTGGCCATGGGCCTATTAGTCATCACCGTCGCCGTTCTCCTGTAAACTTCAATCCCCACCCCCTTCAAGGCTAGAGAAGCCCGTGCTTCCTAGCAAGTGTATATGAGCCGGAGGATATGCGTCCGTTCACGGTTTTGATCGGCATCCTCCTGGGGTCCGCGGCGTCGATCACTTTTGGCCTGGGGGCGGTCCTGATCGTGTTTTTCGTGTTGAAGGGTGAACACCCGGCCCTGGTGCGCGAAATGCCTCGACTCGTCGGCAGCCTGGCCGCCTTCACGATATTGACCGCCGCGAGCGCCGGTAGTTTCCTGGGGCAGGTGAGGATCAGGGCCTGGCGCGGCTGGGCGCACCTCGCCACCGCTGTAAGCCTCAGCGCCGTGGTTTGGCTGTACTGGCCGCGCCGCAACTGATCACAAGGTAAGCGAGTTAACCTATGCGAATCGAGCGTTTTGGGGTGGTTTTGGCGTTGCTGTGCGCGTTGCCGGGGTGTTCTTCGCGTCCGCCCAAGGAGCCGCCGTCCACCGACATCGACGATGCGGCCTACGCGGATCATGTCCGGATGTTGGCTTCCGACGAGTTCCTGGGCCGCAAGCCCGGCACGCCCGGGGAGGACAAGACCGTTGCCTACCTGGTCGAGCGATTTCGCAAGCTCGGCTTGAAACCCGGCAATGGCGCGAGCTTCGTTCAGCAGGTACCCCTGGTGGAGATCGCCGCGGCAGCGGATGCCACGCTTACCGCAACGGGACGCAGCGGCGCGCAGAGGCTCGCGTATGGCAAGGATATGGTGATTTGGACCAAGCGCGCCGTACCGCAGGTTCAACTACAGCGCAGCGAGCTGATTTTCGTGGGTTTTGGCATCGTCGCCCCGGAATATGCCTGGAACGACTATGCCAATACCGATGTCCACGGCAAGACCGTCGTGGTGTTGGCGGGCGATCCGGGCTATGCATCCAAGGACCCCACGGTCTTCAAGGGCAATTCCGTGAGCCGCTATGGCCGCTGGGCCTACAAGATCGAAGAGGCCGGGAGGCAGGGCGCTGATGGCGTGCTCCTGGTGCATGATGCTCAAACCCTGGGCTTCGGCTGGGATGCCGCGCGGGCCACCTGGAGCGGCGCGCAATTCGAGCTTGCCGGCGCGGACCGGTACGCCGGGCGCGCGGCGGTCGAGGGCTGGATTCAGCAAACCGTAGCGCGGACCTGGTTCAAGGCAGCGGGCCTCGACTTTGACGCGCAGGCAGCTGCCGCGGCACATCCGGGATTCAAGGCGGCGCCGCTCGGTGGGATCAGCATCGACGCGACGATTCACAACTCGATACGCCAATTCAATTCGGCAAACGTCATCGCAGTTCTGCCGGGACGCCGCGGCCATGAAAACCTGCTGTTCACCGCCCACTGGGACAGCTTGGGAGCGGATGACGCGCGCGCCGGGCACGGCATTTACAATGGGGCGGTGGACAATGCAACCGGTGTCGCCGGTTTACTGGTACTGGCGCAATCCTTCGCGCGCACCCTGCCGGCCGCTGATCGCTCGATTGTATTTCTTGCAACCACCGCGGCGCAGCCCGATCTGCTCGGGTCCGAATACTACGTCGAAAATCCGGTTTTCCCGCTGCGCCAAACCGCGGCCGTCATCAATGTCGAAACCTTGATCGACAGCGGTCCGACCCGGGATGTCAGCATCATCGGCTTCGGCAACACCGACCTGGAAGACACGGCACGCGCGGATGCGCTGCTGCAGGGACGGGAAACGAGGCCCGAGCCCTATCCCCAGCAAGGCCGGTATGACGCTTCCGACAGCTACAGCTTTGCGCATCACGGCTTGCCGGTGCTGTTCCTGCAGGCCGGCATCGACAGCGCGGCACGCGGTCCCGCGTGGGGCAGGGCGCAGATCGACGACTACTTCGCGCATCGCTATCGCCAACCGAGCGATCAATATTCCGCGGACTTCAATGTACGCGGCGCGGTCGTCGACCTTACGCTTGATTATCAGATAGGCAATCGCCTGGCGCGCAGCCACCACTTTCCGCGCTGGTATCCGAACAGCGAGTTTCGCGCGTCCCACCAACGGGACGTCAAGCTTCCGACCAACTAACGCTTGCCGACTCGCGTCCAGTTTTTCTTGCGATCGAAACTGCCGGAAGTATTGTAGGGGTCGGAGCCCAGATCCTGCTCCGATGCCGGTGCAGAACCTACATCCAAGGATAACGTGCGGATGATTCTCGCAACGTCTTCCGCGCGCCGCCGTTCGCGCCGGCGCTCGCCGACGTTGATCGCTGCTTCCTGGTCCCCGCGGGCCTTTTCATTGCTCGCCATCGTCTTGCCTCGTCAAATAATTCCAACCACGGCATCCCGTTTCTATAGTTCTGATCGGGCTGCGACGCCAATGTTCCCAAATCGCGACAGCAGTGATTCTGTAGAATTGCAGAACTGTGACGCGGTTCAAGCCGCGGCCGACATAAGTAAAGCGCGATGCACCTTGATGCGCCGCGCGGCGCGCCTGATCCGTCTCAGGCGGGGAATTCAGCCGCTGCGGGCCAGCGACGCGGATAGATGCCGATCGAAGGGCACGGAGCGGTTGCGGCCGCGCGTTTTTGCCATGTACAGCGCTTGGTCGGCGGCCTTGATGAGTTCGGCAACGCTGGTGAATTGGATCTGGGCGCCATGCGTCGCGCAGCCGATCGACGCGGTCGCTTTGCAGTGATCGGATCCGACCACGTGGCCGGTATTGCGAAACGCCATGACGATGCGCTCGCAAATGCTGTGGGCCGTATCAGCATCGGTCGCCGGCAACACCACCACGAATTCCTCGCCGCCGTAACGCGCGATCATGTCGGTCTCGCGCGTGTTGCCGCGAAGAATTCGCGCAGTCGCCTGCAGAATCCGGTCGCCCGCTTGCGATCCGAAGCTGTCGTTGATTTGTTTGAAGTTGTCCAGGTCGATGCAGGCGATGCTCAATGGCCATTTATGGCGGGTCGAGTTGTCGAATTCCCGGGCGAGGTATTGCTCCAGGTAGGCTCGGTTGTACACACCGGTGAGCTGGTCGCGGCGCGTCTCTTCCTCCACTTCGAGGGCCCGCGCCGACGCGGTATCGGCCGAGGCGCGCAGAGTATTGATCTCCCGCAAAGCGTGCAGGCTGCGCAACATCAATACCTCGCGGGCCTGCTCGAGAATCAGGTCCGGGTGCTGCTTGGAGAGCAATTCGGCCTCGAAAATCGCCTCGGTCTCCGGAATCATGGCGCCAATCGTTCCTAAGACCTGCCCGAATGCCATCTTGTCGAGCCCCAGGCTGCGTTCGGTGCACAGCGCAGTTTCGGCAAACTGCCGCTGCTCCGGATCGAGCAGGAAAAGATCGGCGACCGGACCGGACAGCGCCACGCAGCGGTCAAAAACCTTGGCTGCGTCGGCGCTCAAGTCCATGTCCAAATGATGACTGTGCGCAATCGCGCGATACAGGCGCTCCGGCAAATTCCAGGTTTTCATCAACCAGCCGCCGACATGCGCATGATCGGCCTGCACGCGCTTCTTCTCGTGTTCCGCGAGCGCTGCGTGGTCGCGCTGCAGTTTCTCCGCGTCGCGGTATAAATCCGGCACCGCCTGATCGAGCGCCAGCATGCCGACGTCCTGCAGCAGCGCGGCCAGGAAGATCTCCTCGGCCAACGCGTGATGCATCACATCGCCGAGCGCGCGCGCCGCGGTGGCCGCCAGCAGGGCGCGGCGCCAGTACAACTTGTAGTCCAGCCCGTTGGATTTGGCGCCACGCAGGGATTTCACCAGCGAGAAACTCAAGGCCAGCGTCAGGGTGGCATTGAGTCCGAGCACCACCAGCGCCTGCCGCAAGTTCTCGCTTTTGCGCCGTTGCGCATACAGCGGCGAATTGGCGATGCGCAACACCTTGCTCGACAGCGCCGAGTCCATGCTCAGCGCCTTCGCAACCTTGCCCATCTCGATCTCGGGATCCTGCGCCAATTCGATGATGTGCGTCGCCACTCCCGGCGGCGACGGGAAATTCACTGACAGGCGAAGAAGAGCTTCCATCTCGGGATTCAAGCGACACTCCAAAGGCAAACCCGGAACGGCCAAGAGCCGGATCCGCTTATTGTCATGTAGCGTCCGAACGGCACAAAACTTGAATCGGCGCGTTAGTTCAGTCTGGCGCTGAGGCGCCACCAGCCGATGAGGACCCTCCCCAGGACGTACAGGCCGTAAGGGCCGAGGAACACCACCCAGGAGGCGGCGGACCCCTGAGCCAGTCCTGCATACAGGCTGGCATAGATCTCGCGGAGGCTGGCGCCCTCGTAGCGACCGAGAGTCGCCGCGCCGGTGTAGAAGATCAAAACCGGCATCAGGACGAAACCAAACAGCAAGCCCACCGCGGCGGCAGCCAATTCAAAGGCCCAAGCCCTGGTTCTCAGCAGTTGCACGGCGGATCCGAAACTCATAAAACAATTGTAACGGAATCACGCCGCATCGCCCGCCGCTGTAGAATCGGCGGGATGCGTTCCTGGACACCTCAGTCGCTGTATGAGGCCAAACCCTGGGTCCTGATCGGTTTGGGAGCCATTCTGGCCGTGGGCATGATGCTGTGGTCGCTGTCGGCGGGACTCTGGACCGTCTGGCGCGGCCTCTTGTGTTTTGCCGGTGCCGGTTTTGCGATCGTGGGCGGAGCCGTGTTGCAGATGCGCCAGGACTATCGCGCCAAGAGCAAGTGGCGGCGAGACGCTCCACCTTGACGCGTGCCGCAGTGATCGGCGTCGGCTACCTCGGCCGATTTCATGCGCAGAAGTATGCCAGCCTGCCCGATTGCCGCTTGGTTGGCATCGCCGATCCTTCGGAAGCGGCGCGTTCCGCGGTGGCGGCGGAACTCAAGGTCGCCGCGTACGCCGACTATCGGGACTTACTGGGGTTGGTCGATGCGGTGAGCATCGTGACCCCGACACCTACACATTTCGAGGTCGCGAAGGCCTTCCTCGACTCAGGCGCCAGCGTGCTGGTCGAGAAGCCGATGACGGTGACCGTGGCCGAGGGGCAAAGCCTCATCGAAATAGCGCGCCAAGCCAAGCGCATCCTGCAGGTGGGCCATCTGGAGCGGTTCAACGCCGCGGTCCGGGCGCTGCAGCCGACCTTAAGCATTCCGCGCTTCATCGAGTCGGCCCGGCTCGCCCCCTTCAAGCATCGCGGCACGGACGTCGACGTGGTGCTGGATCTCATGATCCACGACATCGATTTGATCTTGAGCATCGTCGGCGCGCCGGTGGTGGCGGTGGATGCGATCGGCACCAGCGTGTTTTCCAACGAGATCGACATCGCCAACGCGCGCCTGCGGTTCGCGAACGGCTGTGTCGCCAATGCAACCGCCAGCCGCGTGAGCCTGAAAACCGAACGCAAGCTGCGGCTGTTTCAGGACGATGCATATATTTCCGTGGATCTGCAGCAAAAGATACTGACCGTGATCCGCAAGGGGGCCGCCGTCGGCGCGGACGGCATGCCCCAGGTCGCCATCGACGAGAACACCTATGATCAGGGCGATGCGTTGAAAGAGGAGATTCAGGCGTTCCTGGAGGCGGTCGCAACCGGCCGGCCGCCGCCGGTCACCGGTGAGGATGGTCTCGCGGCACTGCGCACCGCGGTGACCATCACCGAGCAGGTCGCAAGTTCGCGGCGGCAGTTTTCCTAAAGGCGCGCCAACGGCAACGGCCGGCGCCGCGCTTACTGCGCGCCGGGCACCTCGCCGACCACGGTCACGCGATCGACGAAGTAGCGCGTGTCGGCAAAGCAGGAAGTCGGGATCCCGGCGTGTTCGGTATAGTGCAATTGCACCTTGTGTCCGACGGCTTTGTTGAGTTGCGCGCCGACCGCGGGGTCGCGCGCGCTGAATTCCCAGATTTGCGGCGAAACGCCGGCAACGATGAACTGCGCCAATTCGCCCTCATAGGTTTTGCAGATCCAGCCGCGCCGCGAGAACTTCTGCAGCACGCCGGCCCGTTCGCCATCCGAGTAGGCCCACGCGAGGCTGAGCCAGGTCCACAATCCAACTCCGGCAACCACGAGCAGCAGCACGATCAGGAACCAACGGCCGAAGCGGAACGGCCGGCGCCTGCCATCGGAGTTCGGAACCTCAATCCGGGTCATGCTCGATACGCCTCAAGGTCGAACCCGTTGATACGAATATGGTATCCGAAATCCAAGCATTGCTGTTGCCACCGGAGTTGCCCCTCCGGGCCGACATGCAACCGAAGCATTTCGAGATTGCTCGAATTTATTGCCGTGCCATGGCGATCCGGATGGCATCTTCCGACTTGACGAGGTGATCTACGCTTTCTGCCGCATCGGCGATCGCCAATTGAACCCCTTTGATGAGGCCGTTGAAACGGTTGCCGACCGGGCCGTAATCCTCGGATACCGGCGAGCCGCTGTCCTCGCCGACATCGCAGCCGTCATCGGCAGAGAACACCATCGGGAGCGTCATCGCGACTGCACCTTCCCCGACCTTCTTGCCGTCCGTGTACAAGGTCGCTTTGCCGCCCTTGGCCAGGCCACCACCCGCGTACGCAAACTCCATCCGCACCTGGTGCTCGCCTTCGGGAATTGCGTTCGCGGACTCGGCGTAGAAGTGCTGCACACCCCCCAGGTTGTAACAGTACTTGAGCTTCCCGCCCTTGGCATACAGGCTCCAGCCGCCAATGTTGCCGCCTTGACAGACGATGACGCCTTGCGCGCCGCCCTTGGGGACGACGATCTGAGCGCTGATCGAGTGCGATTTGTTCTTGAGGTTAAGGACGCAGTTCTCCGATAGGCGCCCCATGCCGGAGAACAGCAGCTGAGTCTTGCCTTTGATGAGCGTTGGCCGGCCGGCGGTGTCCGGGTTCATCTTCTTTCCGAGGTCATCGTCAAGAGGCAGCACGTTGTAGCGCGTCGCCTCGATCAGCCAGAGCCGCTGCAACTCGTGCAGCTTCTCCGGCATTTGCTTTGCCAAATTATTCGCCTGGCTCCAGTCTTTTCTGGTGTCGTAGAGTTCCCAGACGTCATCGTCAAAGGCCGGGGTCTTCTCGCCAATCAGGATCCAAGGGGTCTTGTGGCGCGTCACCGCGGTCCAGCCCTGATGATAAATGCCACGGTTGCCGAACATTTCGAAGTATTGTGTCTCGTGCCGCTCCGCGGCTTTTGGATCGTTGAACGAGTACAACATGCTCACGCCTTCGATGGGCCGCTGCTGTACGCCGTTCACGGACATAGGCTGCGGCAGTCCCGCCGCTTCGAGGACGGTCGGCGCAACGTCGATCACATGGTGAAACTGCGAGCGCAACTCGCCTTGTGACTTGATGCCCTTGGGCCAATGCACGATCGTACCGTTGCGCGTTCCTCCCCAGTGCGAGGCAACCTGCTTGGTCCACTGGTAGGGAGTGTTCATCGCGTGCGCCCAACCGACCGCGTAGTGATTGTAGGAGTCCGGACCGCCAAATTTATCGATCCGGGCGCTGAGAAACTCCGGCGTCTCAATCGCTGCCATGCCGTTGAAGTTCAGCATCTCGTTGAAGGTGCCGTTGAGCGTGCCCTCCGCAGAGGCGCCATTGTCGCCGATGATGTAATAGATCAGCGTGTCATCGTAGATACCAAGCTTGCGCATGGCGTCGAACAGGCGGCCCACCTGTTGGTCGGTGTACTCGAGGAATCCGGCGTAAACCTCCATTTGTCGCCGCAGCACCGGCTTTAAGGATTCCGGCATCTCGTCCCACGCCGGGATCTCCTTGTGACGAGCGGTGAGTTCACAGTTCTCGGGGATCACGCCGAGTTTTTTCTGCCGGGCAAAGGTTTCTTCACGCAGCTTGTCCCAGCCTGCATCGAACTTGCCCTTGTACTTGTCGGCCCACTCCTTCGGGACGTGGTGCGGCGCGTGCGTCGCGCCGGGGGCGAAGTAGACGAAGAAGGGCTTGTCGGGGGCCAGCGCCTTCTGCTGCCCGATCCATCCGAGCGCCTTATCGGTCATATCTTCCATGAAATGGTAGCCCTGCTCGGGCGAGCGTTTGTTCTCCACCGGTGTCGTGCCCTCGTAAAGCGTCGGGTACCACTGATTGGCCTCCCCGCCGAGGAAGCCGTAGAAATACTCGAAGCCGCCGCCACCGGTGGGCCAGGCATCGAACGGGCCCACCGGACTCGTTTGCCAGACCGGCACTTCGTGGCACTTGCCAAACTGCGCTGTGCAGTAGCCGTTGAGCTTCAGCGTCCGTGCCAGGGGGGAGATGGTGTTGGGCAGCACCGAGTTGTAACCGGGCGCGCCCGTGGCGATTTCGGTGATGCAGCCCATGCCAGTGGAATGGTGATTGCGTCCGGTGAGCAGCGCCTGACGCGTCGGTGAGCAAAGCGCTGTCGTGTGAAATCGATTGTATTTTAGCCCGCCCGCCGCGAGTGCCTCCGCGCTCGGCGTCCGACACGGCCCGCCAAAGGCGCTCGAAGCACCAAAGCCTGCGTCGTCGATCAGGACGATCAGAACATTGGGTGCGCCCTTCGGCGGACGCAGATCGGTGATCGGCGGGAACTTTGAGGCCGGGTCCTTGGCGTCGTAGGTGATGAGGCCGGCACGCGGTTGATCAGGGATGGGAAGCACTGATCGTTGGATGTCGTCTTGCGAACTCATAAGTTTTCCCCTACGACTTGGAAGCTCCATGAAGTTGCCGCGCGCAGCAACGAGCCGCGGCACGCGCATACAATCCTCATGTTGTTTTGAGGTAAACATTTTTTCTATTGGCCTTTGGGCACCTCCGCGTCCGCCGCGAGGCCCACTCGCGCCGCTGGACCAATGGCCAATAGACATCTTTTTGTCCGGCCCTGAGCATTGGCGCGTCGAAGGGCAATCCCACACCAAACTGATTCGCCAAAAATGGGCGTGCATTCCTTAGCGAATTGCCCCCGGGAGACGAACTTGAACTCACGTCATATTTCTCGGTTAGGGGCATCGATCATTGTCGCACTATTGTGTTGGGGACTTGCCGGGGCTCAGCAGATCACCGGGGTTCCGGGTTCACCGAGCGCCACCACGACCATTGACGGCAAGCAGCTCCCGCCGCCGCCCTCGAAATTTGGCGGTGTGATCAAGGAGTCGGCCAAGGATTCGAAGGCCTACTGGCCACCTTCAGTGGTGCCGCCCAAGGGCGCGCCGAATGTGCTGCTCATCATGACCGATGATCAGGGCTACGGCGTGTCGGGTACTTTCGGTGGCGTCATCCCGACCCCCTCGATGGACCGCATTGCCAAGGCCGGACTGCGCTACACACAATTTCATTCAACCGCGCTTTGCTCGCCGACGCGCGCGGCGCTCATCACGGGACGCAATCATCATTCGGTGGGCTTCGGCGTCATTGGCGAGATGTCCACGGGTTTTCCGGGCTATGACTCGGTCATTGGTCAAGAAAGCGCCACGATCGGTGAGATTTTGAAGGAGAACGGATTCGCGACCTCATGGTTCGGCAAGAACCACAATACCCCCACGTATCTCTACAGCCTGGCGGGGCCTTTCGATCAGTGGCCGAGCGGCATGGGATTCGATTATTTTTACGGCTTCATGGGCGGCGAGACCGATCAATGGACCCCTTACCTGTATCGAGATCACACCCCGATATATCCTTGGGTCGGTAAGCCCGGCTATAACCTCACGACCGACTTGGCGGACGAGGCCGTCAAGTACTTGAGCGGTTTGAACGCGGCCGCGCCCGAGAAGCCGTTCTTTCTGTATTACGTGCCTGGCGGCACGCACTCGCCGCACCAGCCGACCAAGGAATGGATCGAGAAGTTCAAAGGCAAGTTCGACATGGGATGGGAGAAGCTGCGTGAGGAGATATTCGCCAACCAAATGCGGCTCGGCGTGATCCCGAAGGGTACCAAGCTCACGCCGTGGCCGGATACGCTGCCCAAGTGGGACTCGCTTTCACTGATCCAAAAGAAGCTGTATGCGCATGAGGCTGAGGTGTACGCCGCCTATGCAGCTTATACCGATCATGAGATTGGCCGCGTGGTGCAGCAAGTCCAGGACATGGGCAAGCTCGACAACACGCTGATCATTTACATCAGCGGCGACAACGGCACCAGCGCCGAGGGCACTCTGGAGGGCACTTTTAACCAGATGACCGCCTACAACGGAATTCTCAAACTCCCCGAGGCCGTGCAGATGTTGCACTACGAATCCTGGGGCTCGGAGAAGACCTACCCGCATATGTCGGTCGCGTGGTCGTGGGCGTTCGATACACCTTTCAAGTGGACCAAGCAGGTGGCATCGCATTTCGGCGGCACGCGGCAGGGCATGGTCATCTCTTGGCCCGGCCACATCAAGGACGTGGGCAGCATCCGCTCGCAATTCCATCACATGATTGACATCGTGCCGACAATCCTGGAAGCGACGGGTGTCCAGGCACCGGCCACGGTCAACGGAATCGCGCAAAAACCCATCGAAGGCGTGAGCATGGCGTATACGTTCGACAAGGCGAATGCCAACGCACCCTCGAAGCGGGACACTCAGTATTTTGAGATGTTCGCCAACCGCGCGATTTATCACAACGGTTGGATTGCGGCCACGACGCCGCCCGCACCTCCGTGGGAGTTGGGGACTGTCAAACTGCCCGATATCAACGACTACAAGTGGGAACTCTACAACATCGCCGAAGACTTCTCGGAATACAATGATCTCGCCGCCAAGAATCCGGACAAGCTCAAGGAGCTGCAGGCCTTGTTCTTGAGCGAGGCCGCGAAATATAACGTCTTCCCCATCGACAACTCGATTCTCCCGCGCCTTGTTACGCCGCGGCCGAGCGCAACCGCCGGTAAAACGTTGTTCACCTACACGGGGCCGAACGCCGGCATTCCCGTGGGCAATGCACCCAGCATCTTGAACAAGGATTACACGATCACCGCCACGGTGAGCATTCCGAAACGCGGCGCGGAGGGAATGATCGCGACGATG
>Ga0210402_10001474_pt1 | contig 24253 bp, 22 predicted proteins | sample IncBWC7MmetaG_FD_161055 | JGI IMG/M metagenome (GOLD analysis project Ga0210402, IMG submission 161055) | Forest soil microbial communities from Barre Woods Harvard Forest LTER site, Petersham, Massachusetts, United States - Inc-BW-C-7-M | ecosystem: Environmental > Terrestrial > Soil >... | reverse complement strand
CACATACGCACCCGGCGGCGCAATGCATCCCGCCAACCCCGCGTTGAACTGTGGATTATCAGCAGCATCGAAAATGCCGTGTTCTGTAGTCGCCGACGTCCCTGAAATAATGTACTGATGCGCCGGGAAACTCGGGCCCTGATTGGTCTGGAACATCCGGTCGCCGAAGGTGTAGGTCTCAGCCATGGTGAAATACGGCTGCACATCCGACTGCTGCACATAGTAGTACTCGGGATCAGGCGGCGCACAATTCTGTTGGCCCTGCGGACAAAAAACAACATCCAGATCAAAACCATCCATGGCGCCATTGTCCCAGGCGGCGAGGAAATTGTGATGGCTGTGCCCCATGTCCCACGCCTCCGCCAGCGGGGTGGGCTTGAGTGGCACGATCTGCCCAGTGGAAGTCTTTCCGCTATTGGCGATGTCAGCGCCATGCGCGATCAGTATTGGGTCCTGAAAGAGGTTGTCCGGAGTGCGGTTCTCCTGGAAGATCACCACCACGTGCTGAATCTTTCCGGGCGGGGGCGGAGGCGTAGAACCGCCACTGCCGCCGCAACCGTTGAGGCTCACGAGCGTGCCCATGGCCAACACCACGATTGCGAATACCAAGATGCGAAGCTTCATGGCAGATATCACCTCGGGGGAGTGCGGTAGGTTTCCACCGCTCCGGATAGCCCGGCAGTCCAGCTTCCCCTTTCGGATTGCTCGCACAGAATCTTGTCGGCTAGCGTCCGAAGCGGGAAATCCTTTACCCCTTTTTGGATGCGGACACGGGCATCGTCGCACACACAGTTTACAATCGTGATGGATTTTGGAGGAGTCTCGCTTTCCCTCAGGCGCGCCATGAAACTCTCCGTCGTGATGCCGGTTTATAACGAATGCGCCACGCTCCGAGAGGTGGTCCAGAAGGTGCTCTCGGTTCCCATGGAGATCGACCTGATCTGCGTGGACGACGGCTCGCGGGATGGCTCGCGCGAGATCCTGGCCGAACTGCAGTCTGAATATCCGCAGATCCGCGTCGTTCGTCAGCCATATAACATGGGGAAAGGAGCAGCGCTCCGCCGCGGCATTCAGGAAGCGACCGGCGACTTCGTGATTATTCAGGACGCCGATCTGGAATACGATCCGGCGGAGTATCCGCTGATGCTCGAGCCGTTGGTCCAGGGGAAAGCGGACGTAGTTTTTGGCTCGCGCTTCCTGGGCAGCGCGCCGCATCGAGTGTTGTACTTCTGGCATTCGGTCGGCAACCGGGCTCTCACTCTCCTTTCCAACTGCCTCACCAACATCAATCTTTCCGACATGGAAACCTGCTACAAGGTCTTCCGGCGCGAAGTGATTCAGTCGATCCCGATCGAGGAGAATCGTTTTGGTTTCGAGCCTGAGATCACGGTGAAAGTTGCGCGGCGAAAGCTGCGCATTTATGAGGTAGGAATCAGTTACTGGGGGCGCACGTACGAAGAAGGCAAAAAGATCGGATGGAAGGACGGCGTGCGAGCCTTGTATTGCCTGCTGAAATACTCCCTCAAAGAGCCCAGCGCAAAAGCTGTAGCACAGGCAGTCCCAGCCCCGGATCGCTCTGGTGTTTCGCGATGAATCTCGCGTTGTACGATCTTTCTTACTTGATTGGCTGGCGTGATCAGTTGCGAGCGTGCTTCTGCTTCAGCCGCCCCTTGTACGGGTTCGAACCCTGGTTGCTCGTTCCTCCACCCTTGCCGCCGCCCGTTCCACCGAAGTTGATTGGCGGATTAGACTTTTCTTTTACCGGCCTCAGCCCAGAGCCTGTCCCCGGCGTCTTCTTGCCCACAGATCGAGACGACGCGGAGGTCTTGACGGTTTGGCGTTCCAGAGTCTGCAATTCCTTGGAGGTGCCATTGGAAGCTACCGGACTCGCTGCCTTGCCGATAGGCGCGCTTTTTCTCGGAGCCTTTTCGGGCGCTGAGCGCTTAACCTTGAATGTTTCCTGAGCCAAGCCACTCACACTGATACCCGCCAGTACGATCGCAACCGCCAACGAAAACCTCATCTTTAACCCCCCGGCCCGGAATATGCCTCAGAGCCGCCTATGTTTAGATGCACGCACCCTGCCATACAGAGCCCACATCTCTTCCCCCTTATAGTAACCCGCCGCCACGCGAAAGGACTCGCAAGAGACGACTGAGAACGCGGGCGATATGCAAAGTTCTGCACATTTTTCTGCGCATTGCCGGCGCGTTCCTGCGTGAAGTTGCCCCAAATCAGATCCTTGGGACATTAATGTTACTGTTGACCAGAAGACTCCTTATACATTCATTAGCAACAGCTTAGCGGGGATGAGGAGGAAGGCAGATAGCGGGTCAGTTCCAGGCATAGGTTTCCAGGCAGTAAAGAGGGCGCTCGCGAGCCACCGTCGCGCGGAAGCCATCGACGACGCTGAGGTCCGTCAGAAACCACTGCTTCCCTTCGTCCGTGCTTCCCTTGATCTCTTCAAGTTCTGGATCAAGATCGGGGTGTGTGGTGACGGAAAAATCTGCCAGTGGGAAAGAAAGACCTTCACCTGTGGCCTTCAGGAAGGCTTCCTTGCGCGTCCAGCAGGCAAAGAAACCCGGCACGCGGAGATGATCCGGTAGCGCCTGAAGGCCAGCGCGTTCGCGGAGCGAGAAGAATCGCTCGGCCAATGTGGTGGTGTCGATGTCGCCACGAATTTTTTCGATATCGACGCCCACCCGGTGTTCGCCGCCAACTGCAATCAGCGCCATGTTCGCCGAGTGGGATACGTTGAACTGCAGCGCGCCGGGATTCTGCGCGGCGGCGAGCTGGGGCTTGCCGCTGGCCAGATACTCGAAACGGATCTCGGCGGCAGGAATTGCGAGATAGCCGGCCAATAGGTCCCGAAGTGCCGAGCGACACTGGGTAAAGTGAATCCGGTCTTTCTCGAAGTGAAATCGGCTGGCTCGCGCGACCTCATCGGGAGACAGAACGCCGACCTCGGAGCCCTCTCTCGCCGGCTCGTCGAGACGCACGCTCCAGACGTCAACACGTCCCGCCGGAACTCCTTTGTTTCCCAGTTGCTTTGATTCCATGTTCGAGGCTGCTGGAAAATTCCGATTCACGGGGAAGGTAGACGCGGCAAGCCGCGTGCCTACGAATAACTTAGCAGGTCGTCCAGCCAGCGAGCAAAGCGGCGATTCGTTCGCCCAGGCTCGAGACGAGTCATGATTTCGGCGGTCTGCCAAGCGGGCGAGCCCGAGCCAACAGCCAGGTTCACATTCGGACCCGGAATCCAAGCTGCCCAAAAAACACGTCCGACATATTCGCGTCGTAGTGCCGGTAGGAATCAGGGTCTGGACAAGCGCTTGCGCGTCTTGAGCGCGTTCATCACAGGCGCCGCTTTTATGAAATTCGGACGCGCGCCTACGATGTGAAATGGGTGCACAGCTTCTCCGATCAACGCGAGACCAAATTATTCGACGACAACCGCGGGAGTGGGAAGAATTTGGAGCGGGTGGGACGGAGTCGGCACCGCCGCTGTGACCCTGGTCGGGCCCATCGCCTACTTCACCCGCGTTTGTTAGAAATACATCGACGCGCTATTAGCTCGACTTCGATGACCAATTCTCTCTGAGGAATCGGCAGACTAGTCACTCCATCTTACTATTAGACCTTACCGGAAACCGGGATCTCTACAATCGGGTCTCCGAACTACCCGATGAGCTGCTGGACAGAAGTCCGGCACTTTCGCGGGCAGCCGCACCTTTTTCGACGTCGTCCGAATCTTCGTATTGGTCAAGGTGCAAGCGATTCATATTGACAAAGCGTCCCAGCGGAGTCGCCGTTTTGAGCCATTCTTTCAGTTGATAGAAGGAGGGATACATCGCACGCATTGCTCGCAGCCTCCGGCCGAGTGTCGGATTTTCAACGCGAGCGGTCTCAGCGCGAGATAGGCGATAGCCAAGCGCCACGAGAAGTTCTCCGACCAGCCCCTCCAGCCGAGTCACCTGATCATCCGAAAGCTGCCGCTTCCACCGGCCCACCGGCGAAAAGTTTCCAGCCTTCCATTCCTCGGTAAACGATGTATTGGGAACACGGATCGCGCCGATTTTTGCTTCGCGAATCTTCTCATAATCCAGATTGTCGCCGATGAACGCACTGACTTTCGCGAGCGCTTCCTCGGGATGGAGCACCAGATCCTCGAAGCGGACCTCCACGTAGTCCGACCCGAGAGCGTGGCCGTGGCGTCGGCCGGTTTGGACTTTCCACATCCAATGAAGCGCGGAAACGTACAGGCGGTAGCCCCGGTCCCAGCGAAAAGGACGAATGAACTCTCTCCGATCCAAAGCGCACGCCACGTCGCGTCCGTCGCGGATCACATGAATAAAGAGAGCGTCCGGAATCTGCCGTTTGATGGTCGGAATGTGGAGAAGATTATCGGGGCCCCACACAGCCCAGCGCCGAAAACCGCCAGCCCGCGCCATCTCCTCCATCACGGCGCGCAGAAATTCGCCGCCCGTGGTCACAGAGCCCACAACCTTTTCTGTTATTTCTTCGGCATCCAGGCCGGAGCGCCGGAACTGTCTGGTCCGAAGCCAACAGCGCATCAACTCGCGCCTGGTGGCGACGCTGCGAAAGTCCCCAAATCTCGGAATCAGCAGATCAAAGACGCATGGTTCTGTTCGGTAAACTGGGAAGCGCCCCGATGACAGGAGCATGTGATACAGCATCGTGTTCCCGGACCGCGCCGAACCAACGACAAATACCGGCGCCTTGTCCCTGTTCGCCACCCTACCGGTCACTCGGTTCCAACACAGCCTGTGGAACGGAAACCGGCACCCGCGTCCGAGGAGATGCGGAAGTCTTGTCCGCTTTATGACGCCAGGTCCGATGCCGCAAACGGTTCACATTTTTCGTGAGCAGGAAGCCAAGATAGATTTCGGTTCGGTCCAGTGCCGAGAGTCGCTTGGGGCTCCATTGCTCCGCGTATTCAGCCAGGCACGGCTCCCTGGACAAGCCCGCGAGCACCTCCAGAAGGAGGCAATTCAAGTTGTGATAGGCCGGCGGACTCAGATAGGCGCGGCAACCGTACCAGCTCCACTTGTTTCCGTAGTCCCAGCGCGGCAGAGCATACTTGAGCCCGTCAATTCCCTCTTCAAACAAGCGGCCCACCACAGGATCTCCGGTTTCGACATACAAGTCATAAAGACCGATAAGCGAGGTCATGAAACCGTCGAGAATGCCCGGAACCGGTCCGCCTGGAATCTCCGTGTACAGCGTGTAGCCACCCATCGAAACCCGGACTCCGGAGTCTTCCACATCGAGCTCAAATACTTTTGCGGAATTCTTGAGAAGCTCCAGCAACTCGGGCCGCTTCGTCAGACGCCACGCGCGAACCAGAGCACTGATAACCAAGCCCTGAGTGTGTGCCGAGATCCATGGCGCCTTGAGCAGGACTGGGCCGTTGGGGTAATCGAAGTTCATCGGCCAAACCGTCGCGCCATCGCTGCGCGCGACCGCATTCTCCTCCAGCCAGGAAACCTGTTTGAGGAAAGCGCTCAGGTTCGCTTCATCCCCGCGCCGAAGGTAGTGCCCTAACTGGACCAGTCCGTACCACGCAATGTAGGCCGGCCAGTAAGCGGCGCCTGTCACTCGATACCACGTCCTGGGAATGCCGTTCGGATCCAACCGCAGCGCCTCCCAGGCCAGCGCGTCACTATAGAGGTGATAGTGCAGAGAATTGTTCGCCGAACTTTCTGGAACAGTGTGGAGAGGGTAGTCGAAGCTGAATCCGAAGATCTCCTTCTTCAATGCGCGGACAGCGCATTTGAAAGCATCCGAAGCTTTTGCTTCCCAAATCATTTTCTCTCCCCTCGTTCGCGGCCAACCGTACCGGTTTTCCCCGCGGCGTTCCTGAACCAGCGTCCCCAGCTGATCAGGCCAATGGGAATTCGCAAGAGGGAGTTTCGCGAGAGGGGGGTATTTTGCTTCGCAGCGCAGACTTTGTCAACAATAGACTAGATGGTCGTTCGCTTCTTCGGTCAAAGCTGCAACAGATTGCATTGCAGCTTCGCGTATCCCTGCTTCTGGGCCCACAGATCGAGTGGGATCGATGCCATCTCATCCACGATAGGTTCGGCGAGTCCGCTTTTCGTGAGGTCCACGGTCTTGATGTAGCTCCGGCAACTGTCGCAACCTTCGACGCGGACGTGCTTGAGTTCCTCCGCGGTATAGACCGGAAGTTTGGCAGGGTTCTCTTCCCCGCATCCGGGACAGACGATGCGCCGGAACTCCCACTCTGCGAGGCAGAATGAGCACACCAGAGATCGCTGGCCACCGTCTCCCAGCGGACGCAGAACGCCCAGACCCGGTTTCCGTTTGCAAAACGGACATCGATACGGTGTCGGCCCGCTCCAACGCACGCTTGACCGTGAACGAATGCCCGCCGCATAAGGCTGAAGAAACGCGCAGGCGAAAAAATCGTGAGGACCCGGCGGCAGCGGCCCCGTCTCAGTTCCGTTCCAGAAAACCTTTAACAATTGAAAGTGTGAATCATCGCCGCCGTCCTGCAACTCGCGCGCAGCTTCCCGCAGTTGATCCGGACCGTTCTGTTCGACCACCGACAGAAACGACTCGAAGCGGTTGGTCAGTTCCGGATGCAGCGGCCGTCGAAAGGGCTCCGAGTCGACACGACCAGCCCCAGCACTCGATCTCTCGAACGATCTGCCGAGTTCCTCGTAGAAATTTTCCTGAAAGCGCGCGATGACCAGATAGAAGCGCAGTATTTCCCCTGCAAACCTGTATTGGGCGCAGAGTTCCTCCGCCCGTGCAATCCGCCGCTGCCATTCGTTCTGGGTCTTGCGGCGACGAGATATGGAGCGATTAGACATGGAGTGATTATCAGTCCCCCGTCTCCCGGCGCGCAATGCCCGGCTGCTCGTCCAGAATCGCCGCGGGTAGTGTTCAAATTTGCTCATCTAGACGGGTTGGTGCTTGGAGGCTACGATTGCTGTCGCATATTAATTTCCTGAGTTGATTTTCGGAGCAGACCTGAATGGCGAGTAAACGTCCCGGTCTCAGTCCCATAGTCCTGCGCAAGAAGTTCGGTGATGGGATGACCACTCGGAACTACCGAGACAAGGAGATCGTCTTTTCGCAAGGGGATACAGCGGATGCTGTCTTCTACCTCCAGAGCGGAACGGTGAAACTCACGGCGGTCTCTGCGCATCGCAAGAAAGCGATAATCGCCTTCCTGCAGCGAGGCAGCTTTTTCGGCGAAGGCTGTCTCGGAGGGCAACCTCTGCGCATCTGCACGGCGCGATCAATTGCACAATCCAGTATCACTCGCCTGCGAAAGGAGAGCGTGGTTCGCACGCTCAAGCGAGACCCGCAGTTTGCGGCGCTGTTTGTAGCATATTTGCTGTCCCGGATTGTTCGGATGGAGGAAGACCTGGTCGATCAATTCTTCAATTTCAGCGAGAGGCGACTGGCGCGGGTTCTGCTGCTGTTTGGGCAAATAATCAAGGAATCAAAGCCGGAGTACCCGTTGAAGGTGAGCCAGTCAACCTTGGCGGAAATGGTTGGTACCACCCGGGCCAGGGTAAGTAAGTTTATGAATGTGTTCAAGAAGAAGGGATTAGTCAGCTACAACGGCGGCTTGCAAGTAAATAGCACTCTGCTCACCGCCTTCCTGCAAAATCGACCCCTGTCGGTCTCCACCAAAGCATAGACCGCCCAAATGGTCCCGCTTTCGGCGGGCTATGACTTCCAGATGGATTTTTGTGATTTAATTGTCGGCATGGAACAGACTGGAATCAGTCCGCGCCCGGTGGTGGGCGCGATCATCGTCGTGAGCGGCCTCGCGGTGTCATTCCTGCTCTGGCTGCTGTACGTACATCATGCTTCGTCTGATTTCGCCGGGCGCTGGATGTTTTTGCCGGCGCTCAACGCGCTTCTGAACGGATTATGCGCGATTGCGCTCTGCGTGGGATTGTATTTCATCAAACATCACAACCGGGAAGCGCATCGCACGAGCATGCTGCTGGCCTTCGCATTCTCATCCGTTTTTCTCGTGAGCTACATCGTCAACCACGCGCTGCACGGCGACACGATTTTTCCCGGCCACGGCCCTGTGCGCACAGTGTATCTTTCCATTTTAGCCAGCCACGTAATCCTTTCGATTGTCGCGCTGCCAATGGTCCTCACGACTTTCTTTTTCTCGCTGACCGGCAGGTTCGCGATGCACCGCCGGATCGCCCGCTTTACCTTTCCCATCTGGCTCTACGTTTCGATCACGGGTGTGGTGGTTTTCGTGTTCCTCAGGGCATACGCGTACTAGCTCACCGCCCGAGGATTTGCCCGAGGATTTGCCCGATTGACGATTCCGCCCGCGCGGGTTTATAGTTTTTCGCATTCGCGCAGAACAAGCTGGACGCCATCGAGGCGTCTGCAACCATTCACCTCCGTAACTTTCCTGGAAACCGCAGCACGGGGGGCCTACAAAATGGAGTTCTCTCGCAGGACTTTTCTCAAAGGCACCGTGCTTGGCGGCGCCGGGTTCTCAGCCCTCGGCTTTGACCTGACTCCGGTTTACGCCCAGACGAACGCGCTCAAGATTTCCCGAGCCAGCGAGACCCGCAGCACCTGTCCTTATTGTTCTGTCAGTTGCGGCGTAATTATTTACACCCTAGGCGATAAGGCCAAGAACGCGATCCCCCAGGTCGTGCACGTCGAAGGCGATCCCGACCACCCCATCAATCGCGGCACGCTCTGCCCCAAGGGATCGTCGCTCGAGCAGGACATTCTTAACGAACGCCGCCTGCTGAAGCCGCAAGTGCGGCGTCCCGGAGCCACCGACTGGGAAGACATTTCGTGGGACCAGGCCTATAGCGAGATTGCGCAGAAGGTGAAGAAGACGCGCGACGACACATTTGTCGAGAAGGACGCTGCCGGCCACACCGTCAATCGCTGCGAAGGCATGGCCTTCACCGGCGGCTGCACCGACACCAACGAATTTAATTATCTGGTCGTAAAAAGTATGCGCAGCCTGGGGGTCTGCTACCTGGAAAACCAGGCCCGCGTTTGACACGGCCCAACGGTCTCCAGTTTGGGGCCCACCTTCGGACGCGGCGCGATGACCAATGGCTGGATCGACATCAAGAACACCGACATGATGTTGATCATGGGCGGCAATCCCGCCGAGAACCACCCCTGCGGCTTCAAGTGGGCGGTTGAAGCCAAAATTCACCGCAACGCGAAAACCATCGTTGTCGATCCGCGCCTGACTCGCACCGCCGCGAACGCGGACATGTATGTGCAAATCCGTGCTGGCGCCGATATCGCCTTTCTGGGCGGCGTAATTCGCTACGCCATCGAAAACAACCGCGTCGCCAAGGACTACCTCGTCAACTACACCAACGCCGCCTTCATCATTAAAGAAGGATTTAAACTACCCGACGATGGCCTCTACTCCGGCTTTGATCCGGAAAAGAAGGTGTACGACAAATCCACCTGGAACTACGAAGAGGGCGGAAACCTCGAAGGAACTGCTAAAGACACGGGAGTCGCGGTGGCGACCGGACAGAGCCCCGCAGGTGGACAAGGCCAAGCGGAACACGCTCAAAAAACGGGTGTCGCCGGAGCAGGCGGAAATCAGGGGGTTGGCCCTGCCGGAGTAACCGGAGTAAAAGGTGGCACCGCGGCTGTTCCGTTGCTCCCGCCGAAGACGGCTTACGACCTGTCGCTGCAGCATCCGCGTTGCGTGTTCCAACTGCTAAGACAACAGTACAGCCGCTACACGCCCGAAATGGTCGAGCGCATCACCGGCATCCCGCAAGATCAATTCCTCAAAGCCGCCGACCTCTTCACCTCCATCCGCAAAGATGGCGACATGAAAAAAGTCGCCACCATTATTTACGCGGTCGGCTGGACTCAGCACAGCTTCGGCACTCAGATCATCCGCACCGCTGCCATGCTCCAGTTGCTGATGGGCAACATCGGCCGCGCCGGCGGCGGAGTCAACGCCCTCCGCGGCCACTCCAACATTCAGGGCGCCACGGATATGGCGGGCATCTTCGACAACCTTCCCGGATACCTGAAGGTCCCGACTCCCGCTGACACAGACCTGGCGACCTATCTTAAGCGAATCACGCCCACCGCCGCCAAGCCCGATCCCTGGGATTCCTTTAACTACTGGTCGAACACGCCGAAGTTTGTCGTCTCGTTTCTGAAGGCGATGTACGGGCCGGCTGCGACCAAGGAGAATGATTTCGCCTTCAACTACCTGCCCAAGGTCGACCGCAACTATTCCTGGGTGAATATCTGGAACGACATGTACGAGGGTAAGGTCAAAGGGCTGTTCGCCTTCGGCATGAATGGCGTCATGATCGGCCCCGATTCGAACAAGAATATCAACGCTCTCAAAAAGGCCGACTGGCTGGTGGTCTGCGAAATCTATCCCGACGAAACCAGCGAATTCTGGCGCGCTCCAGGCATCACGACCGACGAGATGAAACAGATCGGCACCACCGTCTACCGCCTGCCCGGCGCGGGCTTCGCCGAAAAGGACGGCTCGATGACGAACTCCGCGCGCTGGCTGCAATGGAAAAACATCGCTGTGCCGCCGCCCGGTCAGGCTCGCTTTGACCAGGACATTGTCGCCACCATCTTCCTGAAGGTTCGCGAGCTCTATCAGAAAGAGGGCGGCAAGTTCCCTGATCCGGTTTTGCACGCAACGTTCGGCGCCTACACGAATCCCTACGGCCCCTCGTTGTCTGAGGTCGCGAAAGAGATCAATGGCAAGGCGCTCGCGGACCTCACTGATCCCAAGACGAACGTAACCGTCAAAGCCGGACAGCAACTCCCCGGTTTTGCCTGGCTGAAAGACGACGGCACCACGTCATGCGGCAACTGGATCTACTGCGGGTCATGGACTGAGGCTGGGGCGATGATTCAGCGCCGCGGAACCGAAGATCCCTCTGGTCTCGGAGTCTATCCCAACTGGGCGTGGTCGTGGCCGGCCAATCGGCGCGTGCTCTATAACCGCGCCTCGTGCGATTTGGAGGGCAAGCCCTGGGATCCTTCCCGCCGCCAAATCTGGTGGGACGAAGCAAGACAATCCTGGGTGGGCAACGATGTCCCCGATTTCAAACCCGACTCACCGCCGAAAGATCACTTGGGTCCCTTCATCATGAATCCCGAAGGCGTAGGACGTATCTTCGTCCCGCTCGGCGGCCTCAACGATGGACCGTTCCCCGAGCACTACGAGCCCATCGAAAGCCCCATCGCGAACCCGCTGCACCCGAACCAGTCAAACAACCCAATCGCCAAGACCTACAAGACCGACATGGACAAGTACGCAAAAACCGGCGGCGAATTCAACGTGATCTGTACAACGTATCGGCTAACAGAGCACTATCATTACTGGACAAAAAACAATCCGATGAATGTCGAGCTCGTGCCCGAACCGTTTGTGGAAGTCCCGGCCGAACTGGCGGATCGCATGGGAATCCACGGCGGCGAGAAAATAAGGGTCTCGAGCATCCGCGGCCAGTACATCGCGAAAGCCATGGTCACGCGCCGCATCCGGCCCATGAAGATCGATGGCAAGGAAACGTTCCAGATCGGCATCCCCATTCACTGGGGCTTCCGCGGCATTGCAGAAGATGAAGGCAAGACGGCAAAGACTTTGGCGAATCAGTTGACGCCAACGGTGATCGACCCCAATGCATTTACGCCAGAATTCAAAGGCTTCTTAGTAAAGATTGAGAAGGTTTAGCCAGTGGAGCGACGGGCGGGACGCCCGGCGCTCGACTGGCGAGTGAGGGCTGGAAATGGCAGACCGCAAGGCATTACAAGCCGAAATGATTTCGGGCCATTCCGGGTCCTCGGCCGGCCAGGGCATGCAGCGCGACCTCGAAGTCTGCAAACTGGTCGACACCACCACCTGCATCGGCTGCAAAGCGTGCGAAGTAGCATGCGTCGAGTGGAACGACATGCCTTTCAGTCTGACCACCTTCGACAACACCTACCAGACGATGCCCGAGACGCGCTGGAATTTCTGGAACCTCATCAAGTTCAATGAGCACCAGAACCCGGATGGCACGATCCAGTGGCTCATGCGAAAAGATCAGTGCATGCATTGCGCCGACCCCGGCTGTCTCGCCGCTTGTCCGGCCGACGGCGCCATCGTGAAGTACGCCAATGGCATCGTCGACTTTAACCAGGAAAACTGCATCGGCTGCGAATTCTGCGTGTCTGGTTGTCCCTTCAATATTCCGCGCTTCAATCCTGAGACCAAGCGGGTTTACAAGTGCACACTCTGCTCCGACCGCGTCGGGGAGGGTCTCGAACCCGCTTGCATCAAAGCCTGCCCCACCGGCTGCCTCAAGTTCGGCTCCAAGGACGACATGAAATTCATCGCCGAGGAGCGCGCCAAACAGCTGCGTGACAATTTCGGCTGGCAGAACGCTGGCGTCTACGATCCGCAATCCGTCGGCGGAACGCATGTGATCTACGTACTCCACGACGCCACCGATCCCGAGCGCTACGGCAACCTGCCGAAAAATCCGCAGATCCCCTGGACTTACACAGTGTGGAAATGGCTGTTCAAACCCGTGCTCGGAGCCTTCGCATTGTTAGGAGCTGTCGGCATTGTCTTCCACCACGCGATTAACGGTCCGCGCGTAGCGCAACCCGAACCGCCGAAAAAGGATGGAACAAATTCCAATGTCAACATCTAGCGCGGTCGAACGTTTCGACGACAAGGCTCGCGAGAGTTTCGAATCCGTCGGCCACACCACCGTCTATCGCGATGAGTTGCTGCGCCATCCGGTGTACACGCGCGTCCTGCATTGGACAGTCGCGCTGTTTTTCTTCCTCGCCCTGTTCACCGGCTTCGCCCTCTATCTCCCCTGGCTGTTTCATTGGATCACCCCGATCTTCGGCGGCGGACAACTCACCCGCACCTTGCACCCATATTTTGGTGTAGCCTTCGTTTTCTTCTTTGCATTCCAGGTGCTGAACTGGCTCGGGCCCATGTTGTGGACCGCGGCCGATTCCCGCTGGATGCGCAACATCAAGAAGATTGCCACCGGCGAAGAAAAGATCGATCCCCCGGAAACCGGCTTTTTCAACGCCGGGCAAAAACTCCTGTTCTGGGAAGTCGTTGTCGGCTGCGTTCTCTACATCATCACCGGAACCATCCTGTGGGCGGGCGCGAGTCCGTTCGGAGCAACCGCCGTCGCCATCAGCTATGTCGTGCACGATGTCTCCGCGATCGTGATGCTTGGCGGAATTTTCATCCACATCTACCAGAGCACGATCGGCGAGCCGGGCACATTCGGGGCCATGATTCGCGGCGCCGTCAGCGAAGCCTGGGCCTGGACTTTCCACCCCGCCTGGTACAGGCAAGTCACCGGACGCGACCCGCAACAGGCGTGCGAAGAAGCGCGGCGGCAGATGAGCACCGGCGGCAAACCGTAGCGGCCTGGCGAAAATCCTCACCCGAGGGAGAGGTTCACAGGGGACTTCTTCAGCCTGCTATAGTCGATTGCCAATCAAGAGCTTTCCCCGTGTCCTCGGTGATGGAATCGGCCGATGAGGATCGGATTTTCATCAGCGTCGTCTCGTTAGCGGAGCTACATTACGGCGTGGAACGCATGGCGGCGGGAAGGCGTCGAAGCCGGAGCGGTGGGTACAACATGAATTGCCGCTGCGATTTGAGAGCAGAATTTTGCCGGTCGACACTAGAGTGGCGGAGGCTTGGGGCAAGACGGTGTCACGCAGCGGGCGGCGGGGCGTCCGATAGGCGCGATGGATGCTTTCCTGGCAGCCACAGCGGAAACCCATCAACTGACGCTGGTGACCCGCAACGTTGCTGATTTTCCGCTGCTCCAAGCGGTTCTCGATCCTTGGACTTAAAGACTGCCATCACTAACGCTTTGCGCCCACCGCAGAGACCCAGGTCTTCGCCCGGCTGAAGGCGAACTGTAACTTCCATTCCCTGGCGCCAGACTCATCCGCCTGTGCTGGAACAAATTGCCACTCCCGAGCAGCTTCCATTGCGACGCGCGAAAAATACTTGCTTGGCCCGGCGGATTCGAGCTTTGCCTTGGCCACGTGGCCCGCGGCGTCCACATCTACTCTGACTCGCACCTTGATCGTGCCTTGGATCGTGCGGCGCGCGCGCGGTGAAACCTGCGGCATCACCTGCCGCACAACACCATTCTGACTGTCTTGACTTGCAGTGTGGGCGTTCGTATCTCCCGGCGCAGCCCGACTCGGCACTGCCTCCCGCGATGTCGACGTCTCGGCGGGCTGGGAGCCTTGCGTGGATTGTTCATCCGCAGGCGCGCTCTCCGTTTTCGGTCTCGCGATCAAAAACAATATAACCACAACCACCGCCGCCAACCCCAGCAAGTAAGGCCATTTCGCAAATTCTTTCTGTTGAGCCGCGATCGCTGTCGCAGAAGCCGTCTTTTCGGTCCGAGCGTCAGGCTGAGATGACCTCAGCGCTGGTCGCACCGGTTCCACGCCCTCCGATCCCCGCCGCACCGCTTCTACCTGATCCGCTTCTACGCGATGAAGGATCTCCCCCACCGTCCATCGCTTCCCCGTATCAACCTGCAAGCAGTGTCCCGCAATCTCGCGGAATGGCTCCGGGACAGCCGCCGGTACTTGCGGCGCGCTCATCCGTGCCCGATCCCAAGCCGGCAAGCGCTGTGTCAACACCTCGATCAATGTCATCCCCATCTGCCAAGGATCGGCAGCCGTCAAAATCGCTCCCGTCGCCGCTTCTGGCGGATCGTAGGCACTGGTCGCGCGCACGTCGCTGTTCCTCTCGCCCGCCATGCTCAGAGCGTCACTCGACAGCTTCACCTCGTCCCCAACCGCCAGAATATTTGAAGGTTGGATATGTCCATGCACGAAGCCCTTGTCGTGCACAAATTGCAAAGCCCGCAGAACCGGCGCAAGCATCCCTCGCGTCTCCTCCGCCGTCAAAGCGCGCTCCGGAAGAATCTGCGAGAGATTTTCTTCCGCGTACTCCATCACCATATACAGCAGATCGGTGCCATCCAGTTCGCCGCGTCCAGCTTCGAAAATACGAATCAGATTCGGATGGCTCAGTTCGCTGGCCGCCTTCCATCGGAGGAATTGATGGTTCGCGTCCGCCGCGCCGGCGGGAATCAATTTGATGGCAGCTTTTTCGGAATCGTCCCCACTGGGCTGCGTAACGGTGAGGAACACGGCACTGTGATCGGAACTGCCTAAATAGCTTTGTAGCGGAAATCTCCCATCGACGGTGCGCCCCTCCCATCGCTTCCAGGACTCGCTCATATCGTCTCGCTCACGTCCAGCCCGCTATTGTATGTGACCGCGCAGCAATTGGATCAGTCATTTGGGCTTTATCCCGCTAATTCTTCCACCCGAAAGCAGCCCCCTGTTTACAATATCCGCATGGCTTCGATCCCCGCCGAAATCCACGGCCAGCGTTACCTAAGCCTCGCCACCTTCCGCAAAAGTGGCGTCGCCGTGTACACGCCCATCTGGTTTGCCGAAGACGATAACAAACTCTACTTCATGACGAGCAGCAAGACCGGGAAATACAAGCGCATCCGCAACCGCCCGCAAGTCAAGATCGCTCCCTGCACCGTCCGCGGAAAAATCACCGGCCCCGAATTCCCCGCAACCGCCCGCATCCTGGCGCCGGAAGAGTTTGCCCGCGTCCGCCGGATGATCAACGCAAAATACTGGCTCGCCCGTGTCCCCTTCCTGTGGCGCAACACCGAGACCGGCATCGAGATCACGCCAGCATCTGCCTGACATTTACGCTGGCTGCTCGACCCTGTTACCATCAAAGTTCGTTCCAAGTTCCTGCAGATTTTTCTTAGGCAATCAACATTTCTTTTGGAGGCATCGTGGCTGTAAAAATTGGCATCAATGGATTTGGGCGCATCGGACGCAACGTTCTTCGCACGGCGCTCGCTGACAAGAACCTCGACTTCGTTGCCGTGAATGATCTCACCGACCCCAAGACTCTAGCTCATCTGCTGAAGTACGACTCGATCCTCGGCAACCTGCCGCATAGAATCACCGCCGGCGCCGACAGTATTTCAATCGACGGCAAAGTCATCAAGGTCTTTAAAGAAAAAGACCCCGCTGCCCTGCCCTGGGACTCCGTGGGAGCTCAGGTCGTAATCGAATCCACCGGCCGGTTCACCGACGCCACCGACGCCCGCAAACATCTGCGCGGCAGCGTGAAAAAAGTCATCATCTCCGCGCCCGCGAAGAATGAAGACCTCACCGTCGTGCTCGGCGTGAACGAAGAGAAGTATGATCCCGCCAAGCACCACATCATCTCGAACGCTTCCTGCACCACGAATTGTCTTGGCCCGATCGCCAAGGTGGTCAACGACAACTTCAAGATCGTCAGCGGCACCATGACTACCATCCACTCTTATACGAACGATCAGGTCATTCTCGATTTCCCGCACAAAGATTTGCGGCGCGCCCGGGCGGCGGCGATCAACATGATCCCGACCTCCACCGGCGCTGCCAAAGCGTTGAAGCTCGTCATTCCTGATCTGGCCGGCAAACTCGATGGCTTCGCGATGCGCGTGCCCACTCCCAATGTCTCGGTCGTCGACCTCGTCGCGTTCGTAGAAAAAAAGACCACGCGCGAAGAAGTCAATGCTGCCCTAAAAAAAGCCTCCGAGTCAGGCCCGCTGAAGGGTTACCTCGGGTTCGAGGAGAACGAACTGGTCTCGTCCGATTTCAAAGGGGACTCCCGCTCTTCCATCGTGGACGCCCCCATGACCCTGGTAGTCGGCGGCAACTGCGTCAAGGTGATCTCGTGGTACGACAATGAATGGGGATACTCCTGCCGTGTCCGCGATCTGATCAGCCTGCTTTCGGCCAAAGGCCTGTAGTTTTTCTGGTAGCGTGGAGGGACGGGCGTCTCGTCCGTCCAGTCGGGCGGGGCGCCCGGCCCTCCACCAGCAAACGACCAACGACGGGTGTTCCATGTCCAAGCTTTCCATTCGCGATCTCCCGCTGAACGATCATCGCATCTTCATGCGCGTCGACTTCAACGTCCCGCTCGACGACGGCCGCGTCATGGACGACACGCGCATCCGCGAAACCCTGCCCAGCATCGAGTACGCCCTGCGTCACGGAGCCCGCCTCATCCTCGCGTCTCACTTGGGCCGCCCCAAAGGCAAGCCCAATCTAAAACTGAGCCTCAAGCCCGTCGCCGAACGTCTGCGCATGCTGCTCGACAAAGAACTGTCGCGCGGCGAAAATGTTGGCTTCTGCCCCCAGTGCGTTGGTCCCGAAGCCGAAGAAATGGCGCTCAAGCTCGAGAAAGGCCAGGCCCTGCTGCTCGAAAACCTCCGCTTCCACGCCGAGGAAGAAAAGAACGACGAACATTTTTCGAAGCAACTCGCCAAGCTCGCCGAATTCTACGTCAACGACGCCTTCGGCACCGCTCATCGTGCCCATGCTTCCACAGTTGGCATCACCCGCTTCGTGCAGAAATCCGCCGCCGGCTTGCTCATGGAAAAAGAGCTGCAATATCTCGGTCGCGTCCTGCAGAACCCCGAGCACCCCTTCGTCGCCATCCTTGGAGGCGCCAAAGTCAGCGACAAAATCGGAGTCATCCAAAACCTGCTCAGCAAGGTCGACGTTCTCATCATCGGGGGCGGCATGGCGTACACCTTCCTCAAAGCGCAAGGCGAATCGGTCGGCAAGAGTTTGGTCGAAGAGGACAAGATCGCACTCGCCCGCGATCTTCTGCAGCAGGCGAAAACCCATAAGCTCAAGTTCCTGTTGCCCTCCGATCACGTCATCGCCGACCGCGTCGAAGCCGGCGCCTTGACCAAAATCGTCGGCCACGACGAGCCCATCCCCGCCAACATGATGGCTCTCGATATCGGCCCGCAGTCGATCGAGACTTTTTCCGAAGAGGTAGCCCGCGCCCGCACCATCGTGTGGAACGGCCCCATGGGCGTTTTCGAATTGCCGCCCTTCGCCAAAGGCACCTTCAAAATTGCCGAGGCTGTGGCGGACAATGCCGGAGCTACCACGATCGTAGGCGGCGGAGATTCGGTAGCCGCCGTCAAAGCCGCCGGCGTAGCCGACAAGATCACTCATATTTCAACCGGAGGCGGCGCCTCGCTGGAATTTCTGGAAGGGAAAAAGTTGCCCGGCGTGGAAGCCCTGACGGAAAAGCGATAGGCTACGCAACTTCCGCTATCTTCGAGAAAGGTCCTTCATGAGAAAGAAACTCATCGCCGCCAACTGGAAGATGCACAAAACCCCCGACCAGACCCGTGAATTTTTCCCCGATTTCCTTCCTCTGGTCCACGGCCACGATCGCGACGAAATCGTTGTCTGCCCGACCTACCTTGCACTGGATGCCGCCATCCATGCGGTCAAGGGCTCGAACGTCGCCATCGGAGCTCAGGATCTCTACTGGGAAAAGGATGGCGCCTTCACGGGCGAAGTCAACGCCGCCATGCTGCTTGCCGTAGGTGTCACCCACGTCATCATCGGACACTCCGAACGCCGCCAGTACTTTGGCGAGACCGATGACACCGTCAACCTCAAGCTCAAGTCCGCCCTCGAAGCCGGACTCATCCCCATCGTCTGCGTGGGAGAAGTGCTCGAAGAACGCGAGGCCGGGCTCACCGACGACGTCCTGCGCCGCCAGTGTCTCCGCGCCTTCCACAAAGTCTCGGCGAAAAAGGCCGTCAGCCTGGTCGTCGCCTACGAACCAGTCTGGGCCATCGGCACCGGAAAAACCGCAACGCCGCAAATGGCCGCCGACGCCCACACCATCATCCGAGCCCAAGCCGCCGAATCCTTCGGCCAGGAATTCGCCGACAAACTCCGCATCCTGTACGGCGGCTCCGTCAAACCAGAGAACGCCCACGCCCTTATGTCCGAAGAAGAAATTGACGGCGCCCTGGTCGGCGGAGCTTCGCTCGATCCCAAATCCTTGGCGGCGATTGTGAAGTACTAAAGAGAAAACTCGATTGGCACCGATGCGTCCGGGTTCCACGTTCGTGCTCCCCTTTGGGATTTATCTTCCTACTCTTCTTCCCCAGCCCCTTCTTCTTAACCTCGGCACCCGATTCCTTGATTGCCGTGAGGCGCAGAACCGCGGGTAGGCGGGGCATTGCTTGAGCCCAAATCGTTCGCGGCCCTCGTGAAGTATTAGAACTTGCTCCTGCGGGGGCAGCCGCATGCGGTCACAGCAACTCTGGATTGGCTAGAGAGCGATTGCACATCGTCAATCTTTCCAGAAGCCTGTCATCCGGGAGACGCCAAAGAGCAAGCGTTAATTTGACATAGCATCCGCGCAACCTCGTGCCTAGCAGTAGAATCTCATGAAGTAGGGCGCCGTCCTTTTCACAATCGGCTCTCTCGAAAGCGCGCTCCCAAGTTCGAGGGGGAGGTATAGATTATGAGCACAGTCGGTCTTCGCGGATCTCTCATCGCATTTGCTTCTGTCATCGGTCTTGCACTCCTGACAAATCCCGCATTCGCTCAGCACGGGGGGGGCGGTCACAGCAGCGGCGGGGGCGGAGGCGGTTTTCATGGTGGAGGCGGAGGCGGTTTTCATGGAGGCGGCGGAAGCTTCCATGGTGGCGGCGGATCTTACGGCGGCGATCGCGGGATTCGTGGCGGCGGCTTCGATGGCGGCGCGCGGTCTCTTGGCGGAGGAAGTCACTACCAAGGCAGCGGGTTGGGAACTCGCCGCAGTGTTGGCTCGTCAGGTGAGCGGTCGTCGGCAGATCGGTCGTCGAATGTTCGTGCCGCCATCAACGATGGCCAGTGGCATTCGTTCGGCAACGCCGGTAGTTCCGCGCGTTTGAGCGAAGGGCGCAATTCCGGAGGATTGGCGAACTCAAGCCTCGCCGCTCGTAACGCGGGAAGTTCGGATGGCACGTGGCATTCTTTTGGCCCGTCCGGCATCGCGTCGCACGGAGGAAGAGACGCGTCCAATTTCGGCGGACCCCTCCGTGGGGCGCCCGGCTTCGGTCGGGGTGGTGATGGTTGGAGAGGCGGTTGGCGGGGTCACGGTTGGGAAGGCGGGTGGGGCTGGGGAGGTTGGGGCTTCGGCGTCGGCTGGCCGTACTGGGGTTTTTATTGGGGACCGGCTTGGGCGTTTGGCTGGGATCCTTGGTGGTATGGCGCTTACGGGTATGCCCCGTGGCCGGCTTACTCTTACTATCCGGACTACAGCTACGACTGGTCTGACAATCCGCCGCCCTACAGACCGGATTCGTCCCCGAATCCGTCCAATGAGCGCGACCCGTCGGCAAGCCACCCGACTCGACCAAACTCGGACCATAGCTCCAACTACAGCTCCAACTATGATGACAACCATTTCAATCTCAACCCCGGATCGAGTTCAGGCAATAACGGCTCAGACCAAAATGGCCAGACCCCGCAGCCCGAAGCTGCGCCAAACAGTCCGGCTCCCGCTCATTCGCCGGGTACCCGGGGCTAATTTAGAAAGAACTTTTTTCGAGATACAATGCCTTAGCTGGACTCGAGGATTTCGATGAAATTTGGCGTCATTATTTTCCCCGGATCGAACTGCGATCACGATGCTTTCTGGACCATCCAGCAGGTCGCCAAGCAGCCCGTAACTTTTCTCTGGCACGACTCGCACGACCTCCAGAACTGCGACGCCATCATCGTCCCCGGAGGTTTCGCCTTCGGTGACTATCTCCGCACCGGCGCCATCGCCAAGTTCTCCCCAGTGATGGACTCCGTCCGCAAGTTCGCCGCCGGGGGCGGACTGGTCCTCGGCATCTGCAACGGCTTCCAGATTTTGTGTGAGGCGGGATTGCTGCCGGGAGCGCTGATGCGCAACATCGGATTGAAATATGTCTGCAAGCCGGTGCAGGTGAAAGTCGAAAACAATGAGACCGCGTTTACCAACGCGTGCCGCAAAGGCGAAGTGCTGACCATCCCCATCGGCCACATGGAAGGCAATTATTTTTGCGATGACGCGACGCTCGCCGAACTGAAGCGCGACAATCGCATCGTCTTCCGCTATTCGAACCCCCACGGTGAAATCACACCGGAAGCGAATCCCAATGGATCGCTCGACAATATCGCCGGAATCTGCAGCCCCGGACGCAACGTCCTCGGCATGATGCCCCATCCCGAACGCGCCGCTGAACCCGAACTAGGCGGCATTGATGGATTCAAGATTATCGAGTCATTGGTCGGGGCAATGGCGACCAAGTAAACCGGGCAACAAAATAACTGTAGAGAGGCGGCTTGCCGCGTCTCCGTCAGAATCTAGTAAGCCCATCGGAGGAGTGTAGCTCCGGAGGTAAATCCCGCTCCGACTGACGCTAGCAGCACCAGGCTTCCCTTCTTCAATCTGCCTTCCTGGCGCGCGGTTTCCATCGCCAGCGGAATCGTTGCCGCGGTTGTGTTTCCATAACTCTCAATATTAATGATCACGCTTTCGGGACGCATATTCAGACGATCGGCAGTCGCGGTGATGATGCGCTTGTTCGCCTGATGCGGAATGAAGGCATCGATCTCGCTGCCCTTGATGTTGTTGCGTTTGAGAATCTCTTCGCAGAGTGACGCCATCTTGCGCACCGCAAACTTGAAGACCGCTGCTCCGTCCTGATGAACGAAGTGCATTTTCTTGTCGACGGTCTCGTGAGTCGAAGGATTCTGGCTTCCGCCTCCAGGCATATACAACGAGCATCCACCGGCTCCATCCACTTCGTGCAGAAAGTCAATGAGACCCAGGGACTCGTCCTCCGCGGGTTCGAGCAGGACGGCGCCAGCACCATCGCCAAAGATGACGCAGGTTGCGCGGTCGGTGTAGTCGATGATCGACGACATCACGTCCGCGCCGATCACAAGCACTTTCTTATGCGATCCGCTAGCGACGAATTGCGCTCCTGTTTGCAAGGCATAAACAAACGCCGAGCAGGCAGCCGAGAGATCGAATCCCCAGACATTTTTCGCGCCGAGCTTATGTTGGACGAGACAAGCGGTTGAGGGGAAAAACATGTCGGGTGTAACCGTTCCCACAATGATCGCGTCGAGATCGGACGCGTCGATGCCGCGTTCGGCGAGGGTCTTCTTCGCCGCCTCGACCGCAAGATCGCTGGTCGCAACACCCTTGTCTACGAGATGACGCTCGCGAATACCGACGCGCTCCATGATCCACTGGTCATTGGTATCGACAAGTTTTTCGAGGTCGGCGTTGGTAAGAAGGCGGGGCGGAACGTAGGTGCCGAGAGCGCTGATCTTAACGCGCTGAAGCTGGCTCAATGAGGTCTCCTGGGATACCTATGCGAGATAAGTGAATTCATTATTTTCAACGATGAGCACGAGAACGGCAAGGCGTCAGCTCAGGTGTCAGGAAAAACGTAACGGTGAAATGCGAATGACTTTGTTTTTCCTGAGACTGACACCTTGGACCTGAGACCTTATTTTAGGCGCTCCGCCAAGTCCCCAAATAGCGGCAACTCGAAGCGCTCGCCTTGCCATGCCTTAAGCGACAGAACAATCCACAGGAACAACATAGCCAGCGAAACCAGAAGTCCAAACAGCAGAAACACCATGGCGGCCGCGACATTCGAAAGAAAGAGTGCGGCGATGGTCAAAACGAAAAAGACTCCCCAAAGCAAAATACTTTGCCAGGCATGAAAGCGGACGAAGCGGTTATTGCGAAATGCCGGCAGCAACAAGAGCACTCCGGGAGGAACCAAAGGGAGATAAGCGACCACCGCGGCCGCGCGTTCCGCGGGAGGAAGCGGCGTCATCGACCATCCGCATCCCGGACAGAAAGCCGCGTTTGCCGGCATCACGGTTCCGCAATGAGGACATTTCACGGAACCTTGCGCCGGATTCGCCGGATCGCTCACTGAACTATCCCTTGCGCTATTCTCGAAACTATTTGGCGGAATATTTGCTGGACTAGACAATTCGCCGTCCATTCGTTTTCTTCCGATCGCGGCATTCTTCGCAAACGCCGTAGATCTGGAAAGTGTGGCGGGTGGTGACGTAACGGTGTTTGTGTCCGATCTCCCGCTCGATCGCTCCGACTTGCTCAGAGAAAAATTCGACTGAAGCGCCGCATTCGGTACACACCATGTGGTGATGACTGCGGCGGTTGTACTGGTGTTCGTAACGCGCGATGCCATCGTGAAAGGCGACTTCGCTGGCCAGTCCGCAACCAGCCAGAAGCTTCAGCGTCCGATAGACGGTGGTGAAGCCGATGCGCGGGTCGGTTTTTTTGACCAGGCGGTGCAATTCGTCGATCGAGAGGTGTTCACGAGTTTCAAGGAACGTCCGCAGAATCGCGTTGCGCTGTTCGGTCTGCTTCAAGCCGACGCGACGGAGATGCTGAAGGAAAATTCCTTCGGCTTCGCGGATATTCTCCCGCGAGATGGTCGGTTGATCGTCGATTCTTTTCTGCAGCATGTTGGGCGGCGCGAACACTCAAGATGATAATGCACGCCAAGGGTTCCAACATGATACTGGGCGAAGCGCGGGTTGCGCCAACCGACTCCCTAGCTTCGAGGCCTGATTTGGTCCTGTTTTCTCTTGTGTTAACCACCTGGTACCCCCACCCCATTCTCCCTGTTTCCTAGAATCATAGGGTTAGCGGGGAGTTTCTTGCTTCGGTCTTTGAAAAATAAGGACTTATATCAAAGCATTCCGAAATAAGGACTTAGGCCTCCGCAGAGCTAATTGCTTCCGGTTTCGGTTTTCCGTTTCGGTTTTCAAAGAACGCTGAGAATGGGTTTGGTGCAGGATCGAGGGCCGTCTTGGTTTGAACGGGTACACCTCTTCGCGTCCAATCAGACCGCTATTCTCGCAACGGCGCGGATTCGTGTCTATGACGGCCGTCAGAGTTGTTTGTGATGAAAAAGGTCAGAGGAGCGCAGTCGTTAGGATAGTGATATGCGGTCACACGTCCGGCTTGGCAGGTTGTTTCGGTGCGATGTTTTGGGCTACTACCCATGCGGCGGACGCGATCGCCCAGGAGATGAAGAACGCCGTCCACGGCAGGCGGGCCCTCGGGGCGGCCAGAATCGCGGGACCCCAAACGAGGAGCGTGAACAGGCTTATCATGCCCGCTTCCATTATCGCGGCCACTCGCGGAAAGATCGAGAACAGCACGCCGAGACCGCAGGCGATCTGTCCCGCACCGGTCAGGTAAGCCCAGCCAGCACGATAAGGAAGCCACGCCGGCACCAGCTCAGCAGTCTCCTTCACATACACGATATGGGAG
>Ga0210402_10001473_pt1 | contig 24253 bp, 27 predicted proteins | sample IncBWC7MmetaG_FD_161055 | JGI IMG/M metagenome (GOLD analysis project Ga0210402, IMG submission 161055) | Forest soil microbial communities from Barre Woods Harvard Forest LTER site, Petersham, Massachusetts, United States - Inc-BW-C-7-M | ecosystem: Environmental > Terrestrial > Soil >... | reverse complement strand
TCGCACCCGGCCTGGAAGCCGACCTCGTGGTGCTCGATATGCGCTCCACGCCGCTGATCGATTTCCGCATGAAACAGGCCACCGACCTGGCCGAGCAGCTCTTCATCCAGATGACCCTGGCCGACGATCGGGCGGTCCAGGCGACCTATGTGGCGGGGCGGTTGGCGTATGAGAGGCGCTCCTAACCTCATTCCCTCCCCCGTCATACGGGGGAGGGTACGGGAGGGGGAGAGCCGCACAAGCGGTCTCGAAAAGACAATGATCTGTAATCGACTCGGAGCTCGACTGGGGCCCTCCCCCTCCGGCCCTGCGGGCCACCTCCCCCGTAAGACGGGAGAGGAAAGAGACAAAGAGGCCCCTTGCAAAGACGTCGAGAGAAACCGCCCCTAGTGTGAAATTTGGATGGCGGGCCATAAATATTGTGGCCGCCCTGCCGTAATCAGGATACGCTTGCCTTGGTAGCTGAAGGAGGTGCTCATCCGTCCGAGGACGATTTGCCCCGACGGAATCCGGATCACCGGTGGGTCGACCACCGCGTGCCCTCTGAGCCTCACCTTCCGCCTGACCACCGATCGCCGACGCCTCCGCTTGCGGGGGCGTTTTGCATTTCGGCGACCGGTCCCCGCTCCTCTGACCAAGCCTCCGGAGTACGAATATGGCAAAACGCGCCGCACGCCGCGCCAAGCTGCACGCCATCGATAGCGCCCGTATTCACAACCTTGTTTTCGACCAGACTCCGGCCAACGACCGCGATCAGAGCTACATCCGAAAAGTCCGACCGAGGAGCGACAATCAACGAATACTGATGGAGGCCATAGAAGCCAAACCGCTCACCGTGGCGCTGGGGCCGGCCGGCACCGGCAAGACCTACCTGGCAATTTCCGCCGCCGTCGAGGCGCTCGAGGAGGGCACGGTCTCGCGCATCGTGCTGTCCCGGCCGGCCGTCGAGGCCGGCGAGAATCTGGGCTTCCTGCCCGGCGACATGCGCGAAAAGCTCGACCCCTACCTGCGTCCCCTATGGGATGCCCTGAACGACCGGCTGGGCGCCAAGCGCCTGCGCCAGAACCTCGATGACGGCACGATCGAGATCGCGCCCGTGGCCTTCATGCGCGGCCGCACGTTGAACAACAGCTTCGTGCTGATCGACGAGGCGCAGAACTGCACCTACGGCCAGCTGAAAATGCTGCTGACCCGGCTAGGCTGGCATTCGACCATGGTGATGACCGGCGATCCCGACCAGACCGACCTGCTGCCCGAGCTGTCGGGCCTCGCCACCATCGGCAAGAAGCTTGACGGGCTCGAGGATGTCGCCGTCGTCCGCCTCACCGACCAGGATGTCGTCCGCCACCCGCTGGTCGGCCGCATGTTGTCGGTGCTGTAAAGCGACCGAACCTATCCACATATAGGAACGCGGCAGACGAATGGACTGAATCGAGAACGTCTGCCGCGGCCAGCCCTTTGTGCAGGCCGTCCCCAGCTTAAATAAGCGAGAGCAGTCAGGGACTTAAGGCCGGTATGGCGGCCGGCTGCCACTGTGCCTACATTGAGTCAATACAGTGACGCTGACGCAACGGCGGGCTGACACCGGGCTTGTTCACAGACTTCCCCACACGGGCCCCACACTGGCCGTTGTCCTATCGGCAAGCGTCGGCTTACCCATTGCGCGCGCCCTTCGGCAGGATCCCGTGAGCGACGAAACCGACACCGACCAGAAACCGAGCGAGGACTCGCTTCACAGTGAGAGCTCGCTTGCCGGAGGTTCTTTGGCCGACGGCATGCGGATCATCGGCGAGTTCGTACGCACCCTGCCGCGCAAATCGGGCGTCTACCGCATGATCGGCGGCGACGGCGAGGTTCTCTATGTCGGCAAGGCGCGCTCGCTGCGCAGCCGCGTCGCCGCCTACACCCAGCCGACGCGACTCGACAACCGGCTGGTGCGCATGGTGTCGGCGACCCGCACCATGGAGTTCTCGATCACCGGCAGCGAGGCCGAGGCGCTGCTGCTCGAGAACAACCTGATCAAGCGCTTCCGGCCGCGCTTCAACGTGCTGCTGCGCGACGACAAGTCGTTTCCCTATATCGTCATCCGCAAGGATACCGAATGGCCGCAGCTCGCCAAGCACCGTGGCGCGCGCGATCCCGCCAACGAATATTTCGGCCCCTTCGCCTCGGCCACCGCGGTCAACCGCACGCTCTATGCCCTGCAGCGCGCCTTTCCGCTGCGCTCCTGCTCCGACGGCGTGTTCGCGACGCGCACCCGGCCCTGCCTGCAGTACCAGATCAAGCGCTGCACGGCGCCCTGCGTCGGCCGCATCGACAAGGCCGAGTACGGCGCCATCGTCGACGAGGTGCGCGGCTTTCTGGGCGGCCGCAACCGCGAGGTCCAGCAGGCGCTGTCGCAGCGCATGGACAAGGCTTCGGCCGACCTCGAATTCGAGGGTGCGGCGGTGCTGCGCGACCGCATCCGCGCGCTCGCCCACATCCAGTCGCATCAGTCGATCGCCCTGCCCTCGATCGACGAAGCCGACATCTTCGCCGCCCATGGCGAGGGCGGTCAGGTCTGCGTACAAGTGTTCTTCCTGCGCGCCGGCCAGAATCTCGGCAACCGCGCCTACTTCCCGGCGCACGTCCGCGAGCTCGACGAGTCCGCGGTGCTGTCGGCCTTCATCGGCCAGTTCTACGAATCGCGCCCAGCGCCCAAGCTGATCCTCACCAGCCACGACGTCGCCGAACGCGAGTTGCTGGAAAGCGCACTCGCCCTGACAGCGCAGCACAAGGTCGAGATCCGCCACCCCAAGCGTGGCGACCAGAAGGACGCGCTCGACCAGGCCACCCTCAACGCCCGCGAGGCGCTGGCGCGGCGCATGGCCGAGCGCGGCACGCAGCGCCAGCTGCTCGAGGGCGTGGCGCGCCTCTTTGGCCTCGACGGTCCGCCCGAGCGCATCGAGATCTACGACAACAGCCATATCCAGGGCAGCGCGCCGATCGGCGCCATGGTGGTGGCCGGGCCGGACGGCTTCATCAAGAATTCCTATCGCAAGTTCAACATCAAGACCGAGGGCGCGGCGGGCGACGATTTCGCCATGATGCGCGAGGTGCTGACACGCCGTTTCGGCCGCGCTCTACGGGAAGATCCCGAACGGGCCGAGGAGCATTGGCCGGACCTCGTGCTGATCGACGGTGGCCAGGGCCAGCTCGAGGTGGCGCGCCAGGTGCTGGTCGAGCTCGGCCTGGAAGACATCGCCACCGTCGGCATCGCCAAGGGTCCCGACCGCGACGCCGGCCGCGAACGTTTCTTCGTGCCGGGCAAGCCGCCCTTCTCGCTCGAACCGCGCGATCCGGTGCTCTATTTCCTGCAGCGCCTGCGGGACGAGGCGCATCGCTTCGCCATCGGCACGCACCGTGCACGACGAGCGGCCGACATCACGCGCTCGGCGCTCGACGAGGTACCGGGCATCGGTTCGGGCCGCAAGCGCGCCCTGCTGCATCATTTCGGCAGTGCCCGGGCAGTGGCCGTGGCGACTCTCGAGGACATCAAGGCGGTGCCGGGCATCTCGGGCGCGCTTGCCCAGAAAATCCATGACCACTTCCGGGGCGGCCGCTAAGAATAGGCCGCATATGCTCAACCTTCCCAACATCCTGACGCTGTCGCGCATTGCGGCGATTCCCCTGGTGGTCGCTTGTTTCTGGCTCGAGCATGGCTGGGCGCAGTGGCTGTCGGCCGGCCTGTTCGCCGCCGCCTGCATCACCGACTGGTTCGACGGCTATTTCGCGCGCCGCTATGCGCAGATTTCGCGCTTCGGCCGCTTCCTCGATCCGATCGCCGACAAGCTTCTGGTGGCGGCAGCGCTGGTGATGCTGGTGAAGAACGAGCAACTCGCAGGTTTGAACGTATTGGCGGCACTGATCATCCTGGCGCGCGAGATCCTGGTCTCCGGCCTGCGCGAGTTTTTGGCCGAACTGCGGGTCGGCGTGCCGGTGAGCCAGCTCGCCAAGTGGAAGACCGCCGTGCAGATGGGCGCCATCGCCTTCCTGCTGCTGGGCGACGCCGTGGCGCCCATCGTCAGCCAGATCGGCCTGGTGTTGATCTGGATCGCCGCAGCGCTCACGCTGATCACCGGCTACGACTATCTGCGCACCGGCCTGCGCCATATGGCGGAAGGTGGGCCCACATGAGGAGGCGGGCGTGAAGGTCCGTTACTTCGCCTGGATGAAGCGCACCGTGGGCGTCCCCGACGAAGAGGTGGCGTTGCCCGCCGACGTGAAGACCGTGGGTGACCTGGTCGCCTGGTTGCGCGCACGAAGCGCCGGCCACGCCGAGGCGCTGGCCGAAGGCGCGGCCTTCGGCGCCGCGGTCGACCAGCGCACCGCAACGTTCGACGCGCCGCTGGCCGGCGCGCGCGAAGTGGCGTTCTTCCCGCCCTTCACGGGCGGCTGAAGGGACGGCTGATCATGACCGTGCGCGTCCAGCAAGCCGATTTCGACACGGGCGCCGAGCTCGACCGCCTGACGCACGGCAACAAGCGGATCGGCGGGCTGGCGGTGTTCGTGGGCCTGGTGCGCGAGATGCACGTGCGCGAGGGCCTGCACCGCGAGCGCATCGATGCGCTGACGCTCGAGCACTATCCCGGCATGACCGAGAAGGCGCTGGAGGAGATCGAAGCCGAGGCCTGCCGCCGCTGGCCGCTCGAGGCGACGCTGATCGTGCATCGCCACGGCAGGCTCGAGGCCGGCGACCGCATCGTCCTGGTCGCGGTCGGCTCGCCGCACCGCGAGGCCGCCTTCGAGGCCTGCGAGTTCCTGGTCGACTGGCTGAAAACCAAGGCGCCGTTCTGGAAGCTCGAGGAGACGCCGGCCGGCGAAAAGTGGGTCGGCGCTCACGAAGGCGACGATGCCGCAGCGCAGCGTTGGGAGAAGAAACGCCAGTAGCGTCGCACAACTCTGCTGAGATATGCGCTGGCGAACTTCACCGCTTGGCATGGTTTTGCTAAGACTTGTCCCAACGATAAAACCGTAGGGAGAGACGCCATGAGCTCATCGAAGCAATTCGAAGCGAAGGGCGGCGCGTCGCTGTCCCGTTGCACACTATCCCGTCGCACACTGGTCGGCGCGGCAGGCGTGACCGCGGCCACTCTCGCAGCCGGAAAGGTTTTCGCTCAAGCAACGCCGACACCGGTCGGACCGCCATCGACGATCACCCAGCCGCCGCGCGATTTCAGCCGGCATGGCGCGCCGACGACCTACTTTACCGACCCCGATGTGCTGTCGGTCGATCCGAGCTTCAACGCGCTCGCGCAGCCCAACAGCGCCATCCAGCGGCTGTGGACCGGCGCGCTGTGGTCGGAAGGACCGGCGTGGAACGCGCAGGGACGCTATCTCGTGTGGAGCGACATTCCCAACAACCGGCAACTGCGCTGGCTCGAGGATGACGGGCGGGTGAGCGTGTTCCGCAGCCCGTCGAACAACAGCAACGGCAACACGTTCGACTTCCAGGGCCGCCAGCTCTCGTGCGAGCACCTGATGCGGCGGGTCGTGCGCTATGAACTCGACGGCTCGGTGAGCGTGCTGGCCGACTCCTACAACGGCAAACGGCTGAACTCGCCCAACGACGTCGTGCCCCATCCCGATGGCAGCTACTGGTTCACCGATCCGCCGTACGGTGGCCAACTCTATGAAGGCGCGCCCGACGCAGCCGGCGGACCGAGCAATGCCAACGGCAAGCTCAATCCGAAGCTTGGCCAGGCGGCGGGCGTCGGCCTGCTCAAGCGTGAGCTGCCGACGAATTGCTATCGCATCGACCCCAGCGGGCGCGTCGATCTCGTGGTCACCGAGGACCAGGTGCCGGATCCCAACGGCATCTGCTTCTCGCCCGACTACAAGAAGCTTTACGTCATCAGCACCGGCAAGGGACCGGGCGACACCGGTCCGGGCGGCAAGGGCGACATGTATTCGTTCGACGTCGGAACGGACAACAAGGTCTCCAACCGCAAGCTGTTCAGCGACTTCATGGTCGATGGCGTCAACTGCGGGCCGGACGGCGTGCGCTGCGACGTCAACGGCAATCTATGGGTTTCGAGCAATGCCGGCCGCCACGTCGGCTACAATGGCGTCACGGTATGGACGCCAGAAGGCAAGCTGATCGGCCGCATCCGCCTGCCCGAGGTCTGCGGCAACCTCTGCTTCGGCGGTCCCAAGCGCAACCGCCTGTTCATGGCGGGGAGCCAGTCGCTCTACGCCGTCTTCGTGAATACGCAGGGCGCGGCGCCGGGTTGATCATTGCTGGGGGCGCGCGACTCCCGTCGCGCGTCATTGTCTTTTCTGCCCGGCGCGGGCTCTCGCGCCTCAGAAGGCGCTGCCGCCCGCCAGCGCGTCAGAACGCACTGACTAACCCTTGTAGTTCTCGACCACCCTTGCCGGACGCACCTCGGCCTGGTCGGGATCTCGGCCGTACTCGCGCAGCGCGCGGCGTTGGCGCAGAAGATCCCAGCAGCGATCGAGCTCGACATTGATCTTTGTCAATCGCTCGCGCTCGGCGTCGGTCATCTCGCCCTGGGCGTAGAGCTTCTTCTCCTCGGTCACGAGTTCCTCGATATGACCGAGGACGTTCTTGTCCGTCGTGTGCAGCGTCATGACGACCCTCCTTGAACGACTAACCCAGGGCCACCAGGGCGAGATTGTCGCGTCCGCCCTCGCGCAGCCGGTCGGCGGCGGCGAGCGAGCGCTGGCCGCTGCGGCAACACAGGACAATGCGCCGTGACGAGGGCGGTTCCGCCAGCAGCGCCGCGACGTGATCGACGTCGAGGCGCCGGGCCCCGGCGAACGGCGACTGCGGCGCTTCCTCGAGGCTGCGCAGGTCGACCACGAGATCGTCTGCGGTCACTTCCGCGGGCGCAATGAAGGGCACGAACTTCTCCGGTTCGGGACTGCCCGCAAAGCCGAAGCCGCCGAAGCCGGGCCGCCTCGCATCGAAGGTGATCACCCGGCCGAGCACAGTGGGCTCCAGCCCGAGCAGAAGATGCAGCGCGAGATGGGCCTGCAGGCCGCCCAGCACCGCGACCGCCGTGCCGAGCACGCCCAGCGTGGCGCAGGTGCCGCCCTCGACGGCAACGTCGGGAAAGACCGCGCGGTAGCTTGGACCGCCGCCGCAGAAGGCGCCGGCGTAACCCGTCATGCCGATCACCGATGCGCTGACCAGCGGCTTGGCAGCGGCGAGGCAGGCATCGCTTAGAACGTAGGTGGCGGCAAAGCTGTCGGCGGCATCGACCACGACATCGGCTGCGCCGACGAGTGCAGTCGCGTTCTGCGGCGTCAGGCACTCGGCCACGACGTCGACGGCAATGCCCGGATTGAAGCGGCGCAGGGCGGCGGCGGCGGCCTCCACCTTGAGCTTGCCGATATCGGCCATCGCGTAGAGCGGTTGGCGATGGAGGTTGGTTTCCTCGACCCGGTCATGGTCGACGACCACGAGCCGGCCGACGCCCGCGCCGGCCAGGTATTGCAGCACCGGGCAACCCAGCCCGCCGGCGCCGACCACGACGACGGACGCCGCGGCGAGCCGCGCCTGGCCGGTCGCGCCGACCTCGGGCAGCACCCTCTGGCGGGCGTAACGATCGGTCATGACCTGGCCTCGACGGGCTTGCGCCGCGTCGCCGCGATCCAGGCCTTGGTCTGGGCGATGGGATCGGCATTGTTGACGATGTCGCCCACGACGGACGCGATATCGGCGCCCGAGGCGAGGCAGATCAGCGCGCGTTCCAGGGTGAGGCCGCCGATCGCCACCAGCGGCCGATCGCCGATCAGCCGCTTCCATTCGGCCAGCCGCGCCGTGCCCTGCGGCGCAAACGGCATCTTCTTGAGCAGGGTCGGATAGATGGGGCCGAGCGCCACATAGTCGGGATCGACGGCGAGGCCCTTGTCGAGCTCGGCGTGATCGTGCGTGCTGACGCCGATGCGGATGCCGGCGCGGCGCAGCGCCTTCACGTCGGCGTCCACGAGATCCTCCTGGCCGAGATGGACGTAGTCGCAGCCCTCGTCGATGGCCGCCTGCCAGTAGTCGTTGACGATGAGCTGCGCGCCGCCGGTGGCGCATATCGCCTTCGCCTCCTTGACCTGGCGGCGGATCTCGGCCGGCGGCTGCTCCTTGATGCGAAGCTGGATCAGCCGCGCGCCGGCCGGCACCAGGCGCGCCACCCAGCCGGAGTCCGGGACAACGGGATAGAACGGATCGAGCATGCTCATCCGCCCAGCACGGCCTTGCCGATCACCGGCGTCGACGGCACCGCCATGTCACGCGGCTCCATCGGCTGGGCGAGATGGGCGGCGCGGCCGGCCTCGACGGCCAGCGCGAAGGCGCGCGCCATCTCGACCGGATCGCCTGCCTCGGCGACCGCCGTGTTGATCAGCACGGCGTCATAGCCCAGCTCCATGGCGGCCGCGGCATGCGAGGGCACGCCCAGGCCGGCATCGACCACCAGCGGAATGTCCGGGAAGTGGGCGCGCAGCGCCCTGAGGCCGTAGACATTGTTGAGGCCGCGCGCCGAGCCGATCGGCGCGCCCCACGGCATCAACACCTTGCAGCCGGCCTCGACGAGACGTTCGGCGACCACGAGATCCTCGGTGGTGTAGGGAAACACCTCGAAGCCGTCCTCGGAGAGGATGCGCGCCGCCTCGACCAGGCCAAAGACATCGGGCTGCAAGGTGTCGTCATCGCCGATCACTTCGAGCTTGATCCACCGGGTGTCGAACAGCTCGCGCGCCATGTGGGCGGTGGTCACGGCTTCCTTCACCGAATGACAGCCTGCCGTGTTGGGCAGCACGCGCAGGCCGAGCGACTGGATGAACGACCAGAAGCTTTGTCCGGCGCGGCCGCTGCCGCCCTCGCGGCGCAGCGAGACCGTCACGACCTCGGCGCCCGACGCCTTGATGGCGCGCTCGAGCACCGCGGGCGACGGATAGCGGGCCGTGCCCAGCAGCAGCCGCGAGCGGAGTTCGACGCCATAGAACATCGTCCAGCCTCCCTAACCACCTTGCATCGGCGCGACGACCTCGACGCGATCGCCGTCGGCGAGCGCCGTCTTCGGCCGCGCCGCCGCGGCGACAAAGCGGCCGTTCACCGCGGTCGCGATCTTGCGGCCGCCAAACCCCAGGGACTCGAGCGCCGCGGCCAGGGTGCCGGGCTCGACGTCATGCGCGTCGTCGTTGAGGAAGATCCGCATCGGGTGTCTCCGACTTGAATGTAGGATCGAGCGCGGCCTCCGCCACCCTGCGGGCAAGCGCCGGCGCCAGCAGGAAACCGTGGCGGAACAGGCCGTTGGCGTGCAGCACCCGGCCGCTGCGCCGGACCTGCGGCAGGTTGTCGGGAAAGGCCGGGCGCAGATCGGCGCCAAGCTCGACGATCTCGGCCTCGCCGAACGCCGGATGCAGCGCATAGGCCGCGTTCAGGAGCTCGACGGCGGAGCGCACGCTGGGCGGCCCGCGGTGCTCGCTTTCGATCATGGTGGCGCCGATCATGAACAGCCCGTCGCCGCGCGGCACGATGTAAAGCGGCAGGCGCGGATGGAGCATGCGCACCGGGCGCGCCAGCGACACGTCGCACGAGCGCACGACGATCATCTCGCCGCGCACGCCGCGCAGGTCGGGCAGGGCATCGCGCGCGGCAAGCCCGCGGCAATCGACGACGATGTCGGCGTCGGCATCCGCCAGCGCCAGCTCGACGCCGAAGCGAATGGCAACACCGCGGTCCCGCAGCGTCTCGGCCAGCGCAGCCAGCGCCCGCCGCGGATCGAGATGGGCCTCTTCGGCAAAGAACAGCGCCCGGCGGAAGCGGCCCGCCAGATCGGGCTCGAGGGCCGCGATGCGCTCGGCGTCGGCCCATTCGAAACGCTCGGTGCGGGCAGCGAAGCGCGCGAGATCCGGCGCATCGCGCGACTGGGCAACCACCAGGCTGCCGTTCCGCACCGTGCCGGGGAAGCGTTCGGCCCACCAGGCGATCGACGGTGCGCCCCACGCCACGATTTCGGGCTCGGTGGTGGCGCGCTCGCACCACGGCGCCAGCATGCCGCCCGCCATCCACGAGCAGGCTCCGTCACCCAGCGCGCGGCCGCGCTCGACGACCTCGACGGCCAGCCCGCGCTCGGCAAGTTCGAGAGCGCAGGCGAGGCCGGCTACGCCGGCGCCAACGACAATGACGGAGGATCTGGCCAATCGATAAACTCCCGTTCCTTCGCCGGCATGACCCGGATCAGGTTCAAAGGGTTCAGCCCCATCGGCTGTCTCAGCCCGGCCTCCGCAGCGGAAACCGGACACCCCTCGGACGTCATCTAAGCAAAGTGGAGAGCGCCCCTGCTGTCAAGCCGCTCCGTCACGCTGCCAGGGGCGCGGCCCCCGGGAAGAGATGGGTTGATTCGCCGAAGCCTTCGCTGTCGGGCTCGCGCACCAGCTTCTGGAAATCCGCCATCAGGGTGCGGGCGACCGGGCCGGCCTGGTAGTGGTGCCCGTCGATCGAGCCCACCGGCACGATCTCGGCAGCCGTGCCGCAGAGGAATACCTCGCTGGCCTTGGCCAGCTCCTCTGGCCGCACGGCACGTTCCTCGACCGCCCAGCCGCGCTTTTTGGCCATGCCCATCACGGCGCGGCGGGTGATGCCGTCCAGGAAATTCTCGGGCGTGGGTGTTACCAGTTTGTCGTCGATCACCAGGAAGATGTTGGCGCCCGTCGATTCGGCGAGGTCGCCCTTCCAGTCGAGCATCAGCGCGTCGTCGAACCCGGCCTTCAGCGCGCGGTCCTTCTCGATGCCGCAGATGATGTAGAGGCCCGCCACCTTGGCGTGGCCGGGCGCGAAATCGGCCGACGGACGGCGGAATTTCGCCATGGTGACGTTGATGCCGGACTCGCGCACCACCACCGACAGCCGGCCTTCCTGGGCCCACGGCGCGATGGCCAGATGGACCGACGTGCCGATGCCCGAGACGCCCAGCACCTCCGAGCCGCGCCAGGCGATCGGCCGCACGTAGCCGGCCTGCAGGCCGTTGGCCTTCACCACGGCGCGCGTCGCCTCCTCGATCTGCTGGCGGGTCCACGGGATCTCGTAGTCGAGCAGGCGGGCGGAGTTGATCAGGCGGGCGCTGTGGGCGGCCAGGCGGAAGACGCGGCCGTCATAGATGCGTTCGCCCTCGAACACCGCCGAGCCGTAATGCAGGGCGTGGGTCAGTACGTGCATCCGGCTGTCGCGCCACGGCACCAGCTTGCCGTCGAGCCAGATGAAGCCGTCGCGATCATCCATTGATAAGGACATTGCTGTACCTCTATGCCGATTGTTCTGAATCGGTCCTTTTGGACTCGTCAAACGCAACCTTGAGCATAGATAGGTCAGTATTACTGACCTTGTCAACACCTCTGTTCGAGAGGGATCGAGGCGCGCGCTGCTTGCCGACGATCAGGTCAGGAGGGGCGCCATCTCCGGGTCGCCCTTTTTCATCGCTCGCCGATAGGCGTCGCGCCTCCCGATGCGCTGCAGGTAGGCGAGGATCGCGGGATAGGGCGCGAGATCGAAGGGCAGGAAATAGCGCATGGTCGTCAGTGTGAAGACGATCATGATGTCGGCCGTCGTGAAGTCGCGTCCGGCGAAATACTCGACCTTGCCGAGGCGTGACTCGACCAGGCCGAGCGCGAGGTCGAGCCGGCCCTTCATGGCACGCATGAGCGGATTGTCCGCGGGCAAGCTCAAACGGCCCAGGATCATGTTTCGGCCGGTGGCGGGTTGCAGCGTGCCGTTGGCGAAATGGAACCAGTAGAGGAACTGCGCGAAGTCGGGATGATCGGCGGCCAGAACGAGGCGACCTTTGCCGTGCCTGGCTGCGATGTACTCGATGATGGCGGCCGATTCGGCGAGGACCACGTCGTCGTCGGTGATTACCGGCGCGGCGCCGAGCGGATGGAGCGCCTTGTATTCAGGCGGCGCGAGCAGGGTGACGGGAACGCGCTCGTAGCGCTTCAATTCGTAGGGGATGCCAAGTTCCTCGCACAGCCAGACGATCCGCTCGGACTGCGATTTACCCAGGTGATGGACGGTCAGCATGCCGGAACTCCCCAAAGAAAGAATATGTCGAGAACGAGTGGTCGCCGGCAACATTGCCTCTTTAGGGTGTCAACGCAACGCGCCCGCTCTATAGTCATTCCACCTCACGACAATCGGCGTAGACCGATACTTGTTGCCCGCATGGTGGAATCCAGACCTCCCGCTAATCCGTTGTTTCTGCGCGACGAGGAATTGCGCCAGGGCATAGAGCTCATGTTCTACGCCTATCGCGACTTCACGTTCGAATCGGACCAGCAGCTCAAGCGCTATCAGCTGGGCCGCGCCCATCACCGCGCGCTCTATTTCATCGGCCGCCATCCCGGCCAGACCGTGGGCCACCTGCTGTCGATCCTGAAGGTCACCAAGCAGTCGATCTCGCGGGTGCTGAAGGACCTGATCGAGCAGGCCTATGTCGAGCAGAGGAGCGGCGCGCGCGACCGCCGCGAGCGCCGGCTGTGGCTCACCGAGAAGGGCCAGAAGCTCGAGCGCGACCTCACCGACCGCCAGAGCCAGCGCTTCGCGCGCGCCTATCGCGAGACCGGCGCGGACTCCGTCGAAGGCTTCCGCAAGGTCCTGCTCGGCCTGCTCGACCCGGCCGAACGCGCAGTCGTCGACAAGCGGGTGCGCGGCGGCGGACGGTGAGCATGGACGCCTCGGCCGACAAGCCGCACATCCTGGTGGTCGACGACGACACCCGCCTGCGCGAGCTCCTGAAGACGTTCCTGTCGCGCAACGGCTTTCGCGTCACCACCGCGGGCAACACCGCCGAAGCCGGACAGCGGTTGGCCGCCCTCGACTTCGACCTGATCGTGCTCGACGTCATGATGCCGGGCCAGACTGGCCTCGACTTCGCCGGCGAGCTGCGCCGCACCGACGACGTGCCGATCCTCATGCTGACCGCCATGGGCGAGACCAAGGATCGCATCGCCGGCCTGGAGAAGGGCGTCGACGACTATCTCGCCAAGCCGTTCGAGGTGCGCGAGCTCCTGCTGCGCATCCAGAACGTGCTGCGGCGGAACAAGCCGCCGTCCGAATCGGGTGCGGAGCCGGCGCGTCAGGTGAATTTCGGTCCCATGCAGTTCGATCTCGAGCTGGGCGAGCTCACGCACAAGGGCAAGCGCGTGCCGCTCACCGACGCCGAGGTCGGGCTGCTGCGCGCGCTCACCACCCGGCTGGGCGAGGTGCTGAGCCGCGAGACGCTCTCCAAGAGCATGGGTGCCACCGTCAACGAGCGCGCCATCGACGTGCAGGTGACGCGCCTGCGCCGCAAGATCGAGCCCGACCCGGCGTTTCCGCGCTACCTGCGGACCGTCCGCGGCCAGGGCTATCGGCTGGTCGACGCATGAACGTCGGCACGGCCCGCGACCTCTTCGAACGCGTCGCCCGCTTCGCCGACCGGCATTCGCCGCAGACGCTGTTCGCGCGCGCGCTGATCATCATCGTCGTGCCGATGCTGCTGCTGCAGGCGCTGTCGGCCTGGTGGTTCTACAGCCAGCGCGGCGACAACGTGACCAACCGCCTGGCGCAGCTCCTGGTGCGCGACCTCGACCTGCTGATCAGGCTGCGTTCCGACTTTCCCGACGACGCGCACCGTGCCTGGATCCTTAGTCGCGCCGCCCAGGATCTCCTGCTCTATGTCAGCTTTCGCCAGGGCTATGTGCGGCCGTTCCAGAAGCCGGAATATTTCGACATCGCCGCCCGCGAGGTCGAAGGCGCGCTCAACGCCGATCTCAAGCGCAACTACTACATCGACAACAATGTCGGCGGCGGCCAGATGCTGATCGAGATCCAGCTCAACGACGCCGAGGTCATGGACGTGCTGGTGCCGCATGTCCGGCTGACCTTCGGCTCGAGCTTCGCCTATGTGCTGGCGCAGGTCGGGCTGGGGCTGGTGCTGTTCGGGCTCGCCATCTGGTTCATGCGCCGCGAGCTGGTGCCGATCGAGCATCTCGGCGTGGCGGCCGATGCGCTGGGCAAGGGACGCGACGTGCCCGACTTCGCCTTCTCCGGCGGCACGCGCGAAGTGCGCAATGCCGCGACCGCGTTCCAGACCATGGGCATCCGGCTGCGCCGCTCGATCCAGCAGCGCACCGAGATGCTGGCCGGCGTCAGCCACGACCTGCGCACGCCGCTCACCCGCATGAAGCTGTCGCTGGCGCTGCTGCCCGATTCGCCGGAGACCAAGGAGCTGGGCGACGACGTGGCCGACATGGAGCGCATGATCGAAGGCTATCTCGCCTTCGCCCGCGGCGAGGGCGACGAGGACCCCGCCCCGGTCGATCTCGCCGAGATCCTGGAGGACGTGGCGGCAGGCGCCCGGCGCGACAGCGCCAATGTCGAGGTCGGCTGGCGGGGCGACATGGACGTCGAATTGCGCGCGCTCGCCATGAAGCGCTGCCTGACCAACCTCGTCTCCAACGCGCTGCGCTACGGCACCAAGGTGCGGCTCGAGGCGGTGCGCGGCCGCACCTCGGTCGAGATCACCATCGACGATGACGGTCCCGGCATTCCGCCTGACAAATACGAGGAGGTGTTCCGGCCGTTCTTCCGGCTCGACGAGTCGCGCAACGTCGACACCGGCGGCGTGGGCCTGGGCCTTACCATCGCGCGCGACGTGGCGCGCAGCCACGGCGGCGACGTGGCGCTCGCCGCCTCGCCGCTGGGCGGCCTGCGCGTCATCGTGCGAATTCCCGTCTGAGAGGCTAAATTCGCTCGACGGAAAGTCGCCGGCGGCTTGCGACGTGGCCGCCCATGCTACAATGAAGCAAGCATCCGAGAGAAAAATGTCCAAGACCCAGTCGCTTCAATTCGTTCACCATCCCCATCCGTCGCCGGTCCCTGCCGACAAGCGCGCCGCGCTGCTGAAGAACCCGGGCTTCGGCCGGGTCTTCTCTGATCACATGGTGACCATCCGCTATCACGAGTCCCAGGGATGGCACGACGCGCGCATCGAGCCGCGGGCACCGATCCCGATGGATCCGGCCGCGGCCGTCCTGCACTACGCGCAGGAAGTTTTCGAAGGGCTCAAGGCCTACCGCACCGCCGATGGCGGCGCGACCCTGTTCCGGCCGCAGGAGAACGCGCGGCGCTTCCAGCAGTCGGCTGAGCGGCTGGCCATGCCGATCCTGCCGGAGGCATTGTTCCTCGAGGCCTGCGACAGGCTGGTCAACATCGACCGCGCGTGGATTCCGGACGGCGACGGCAGTCTCTATCTGCGGCCCTTCATGTTCGCCAACGAGGTCTTCCTGGGGGTCAAGCCGTCGTCCGACTACCTGTTCATCGTCATCGCCTCGTCGGTCGGCGCCTACTTCAAGACCGATGCTCCGGCGGTTTCCGTCTGGGTCTCGCAGGAATACACGCGCGCGGCGCCGGGCGGCACGGGTGCCGCGAAATGCGGCGGCAACTACGCCGCCAGCCTGCTGGCCCAGGCCGAAGCGACCCACCACGGCTGCGACCAGGTGGTGTTCCTCGACGCGGTCGAGCAGCGCTGGATCGAAGAGCTGGGCGGCATGAACGTCTTCTTCGTGTTCGACGACGGTTCGATGACGACGCCGCCGCTGGGCGGCACGATCCTGCCCGGCATCACGCGCGCCTCACTGCTCACGCTCGCCAAGGACAAGGGCATCAAGGTGCGCGAGGACCGCTATTCGATCGACCAATGGCGCGCCGACGCCGGCAGCGGCCGCCTGCGCGAGGCCTTCGCCTGCGGCACGGCGGCCGTCGTCACGCCAATCGGCACGGTCCGCAGCAGGGATGGCGAGTTCAAGATCGGCAACGGCGGCCCCGGCACCAAGACCGAGGAATTGAAAGCGAGCCTGGTCGGCATCCAGCGCGGCCGCACGGCCGACCCGTACGGCTGGATCCACAAGGTGTTTTAGGCAAGATCTAGAACAGGCGCCCGCCGTTCGGCACCTTCTTGTCCGGCACGATCAGCACGACGGCGTCTTCGCCATCGGGAAAGCCGAGGGTCAGCACTTCCGACATGAACTTGCCGATCTGGCGGGGCGGGAAATTGACCACCGCCGCGACCTGCCGTCCGACGAGGCTGTCCGGCGCGTAGTGGACCGTGAGCTGGGCCGAGGATTTCTTGACGCCGATCTCGGGTCCGAAGTCGATCGACAGCCGCAGCGCAGGCTTGCGCGCGCCCTCGAGCGGCGCTGCCTCGAGGATCGTGCCGACGCGGATGTCGACCTTGGTGAAATCGTCGTAAGCGATGAGATCCATGATGTGGCGAGCGTAACAAAAAAGGGGCCGCGAAAGGGCCCCTTTTCCGGTCGGCGCGAGCGCCGGCGAATTACTTCTTGGCGATCGCGGCCTTGACCTCTTCGGTCAGCTCCGACACGCGATGGCTCAGCGCGGCGAACGCCTCGGCGTGGCCCTTGCTGTAGAGATCGGCCAGCTCCTTGGTGTTGGCGACGGCGGCCTCGTAGCTCTTCTTGGCGAAGTCGATCTGCTTGGCAGCCTTCTCCTCGACGGTGGCGGCGCCCAGCACGTCGCTGCCGTGCTTGGAGAAATCCTCCATCGCGGCGCGCACCATGTCGCCCTGACGCTGGGCAATCGCCTTCATCGACTCGACGGCCGTGGTGTTGGCCGTGGTCAGCGCGGCGAAGTTCTTGCGCGTGGCCTCGACGATGGTCTCGACATTGACCATGGGGAACTTGAATTCGCCGGCGAACTTGCTGAAGTCGAAATCGGCGAACGGATTCTTGAAAGCGCCATTGGCGTACATGGGAATTCTCCTGGATAAGCGAAAACGCGTTGAAACTCGGGGCTGCGCCGCTTTTGCTGCGGTGCACAACGGAGCTCAATTTAGGCTCGCAGCGCAGCAAGTCAAGGGCGATTATTGTGCGCTGCACAAAAAATTCATGCAGCGGGCGAATTCTCGCTCGGCGCAGGCCCTCGGGGTTTCGGCGATTTGATATATTTATCAAAGAATTGGGCCCATCTTTCCGCCATCTTGAGGCGGCTGTCCAAGGCGGCCATGGTCTTGGACAAATCGGCCGTTTCGTCGCGGTCGAAGATGCGGGAAACGGCGTAGTGAATCGCCAGAAGTCCATTCTGCCGCAATGCACCACCGAGGCCGTCGCTCGGTACCGAGGCGGCTTCCAGCATGGCCGCCATCGATCGGCGGAGCGCGGGACCCAGGGCCAGCGCCAGCATGGGGTCACGCGTGCCGGCGCGGCGGATTGCTGCCAGCGCTGCGCGATGGGGACGCAGCGCGTCGTAGCGGCGCATCAGCACGTCGAACAGCCGGTCGCGCGCGGTCTCCTCGGGATCGCCCCGGCCGGGCGTGCCGGCCAGCACCTCGGCGTCGATTCGCGCCATGAAGGCTGCCACAAGGGCCACCTTGTCGGGATAGACGCGATAGAGATCGGCCATGCCCACGCCCGCGGCCTCGGCCACGTCGCGCAACGCCACGGCGGCGAAGCCCTTCTCGGCGATCAGGCCGAGAAAGGCGTCGAGGGCGGTGTCGTCGATGGATTTCACCCTGCGAGTTCCTTCGATCTCCGCGACGCCGCCGCCAAGGCCTTGTCGAACACCGGCTGGATGCCGTCGGCCGCCATCAAGACCTTCAGCGCCTCGGCCGTGGTGCCGCCGGGGCTGGTCACGTTAACGCGCAACTGCGACGCCGGTTCGCTCGATTGCTTCAGCAGCTCGCCGCTGCCCGCGACCGTCGTGCGCGCAAGCTGCATGGCCATCTCGGGCGCGAGCCCGAGCTTGGCGCCGGCCGCCGCCATCGCCTCGACCAGCAGGAAGACATAGGCCGGGCCGCTGCCCGAGAGCGCCGTCACCGGATCCATCAGCGCCTCGTCGTCGACCCACAGCACCTGGCCGACGGCTTCCAGCAGCTCATGGCAGCGCTTCTTCTCGGCCGCCGAGACGCCCTTGGCCGTCGTCGCCACGGTGATGCCCTGACGGACCGCCGCGGGCGTGTTGGGCATGGAACGCACCACCTTGGCCGCGGCGCCGAGATGGGCGGCGAAATACTTGAGCGTCTTGCCGGCCGCGATCGACAGGAACACCGAGCCTTCGTCGGCGAAGCGTTTCAGATCGGGCAACACCGCATCCATCGATTGCGGTTTCACCGCCAGCACGACGACCTCCGGCCGCTCGCTCACCTCGGAGGTCGAGGCGACCGCGCGCAGCCCCGGCTTCTTTGGCCGCAGCGCCTCGACCGGCTCGGCCACGATCGCGTCCGTCGCCGCGAGGCCGCGCGCCAGCCAGCCGTCGAGCATGGCGCCGCCCATCTTGCCGCAACCGACCAGCAGCAGCTTGCCCATCGTCTGGCCCTCACCTGCCCTTGAATTTCGCCGGCCGCTTCTCGCGGAAGGCGGCAGCGCCCTCCTTGCGGTCGTCGCTGCCGGCGATGCGCTCGAGCTTGTAGCGCTCGGGCACGAAGATCTCGGCCGGGCCGCGCGGCAAGGTCTGGTTGGCGAAGTCGCGCAGGGTGCGGATCACCAGCGGCGCCGACTGGGCGATGATGCCGGCCATGCGGCGCGCCTCGGCCCTCTCCTCGCCCAGCGGCACGACCTTGTTGACGAAGCCGACATCGTAGGCGCGCTGCACCGAGATCTCTTCGCCCAGCAGCAGGAGCTCCATGGCGACCTTGTGCGGCATGCGCGAGACGATGCCGGGCATCAGGCCGCCGAACACGCCGACCTTGGCCTCGGGATACATGAACTTGGTGGTGTCGGCCGACACCATCAGGTCGCAGGTCATGACCATGCAGATCGCGCCGCCGATCACCCAGCCCTGGGTGGCGGCGATCACCGGCTTGCTGAGCTTGTGGCTGACATCGGGCACCGCCTTCCACATGGCGGACGGCGGCTCCTTGAGGTCGGCGCCGACGCAGAAGGCCGGCCCATCGGCCTGCAGAATGGCGACCTGGTCGCCGCCCGCCTCGAAGCCGCGATAGGCCTCGTAGAGCTCGTCGCACAGGGCCTGGCTCAGCGCATTGCGCTTGTCGGCGCGCGTCATGGTGATGGTGGTGATGCCTTCGCTCGATTCGACTTTGACCAGACCCAAGGGGCTTCCTCCGGTGTTCTTGATGGGATGCTACCAGCCGCCCATACTCGCCGCATCAGGAGACCGTCATGCAAACACGCAACCCTTTCATCGACGACCTCACCAAGATGGCCAACGGCGCCATGGGCGCATTGACCGGCGTGAAGGACGAGGTCGAGGCGCGCATCCGCGACCAGATCGCCAAGATCCTGGACGGCATGGACATCCCGCGCCGCGACGAGTTCGACGCGGTCAAGGCCATGGCCGCCAAGGCGCGCGAGGAGAACGAGGAACTGAAGAAGCAGATCGCCGAGCTGCAGGCCAAGCTCGGCGGCGATCGGTAGCCCAAGGCCTTCCAGCAGGCTGCCGGGAGTTTCCGCAGTTTCCGCAAGCGATACGCCAATTCCCGCCGCTTATATTGGCCAACGATGGCATCGCCGGACGTCGGCTGCTGCCCACCTGAAGCCGTGCGGCCCGACGTGGCTATTCTCGAGTTTTCAAAGCTCAGGCCTCCTGCTTATGAGCGGGCGAGGCCGTCTATATAAGTATCACTACTTGACTAGTCAAGTGTTACTTTCGAGAAGGGGTCGCCCCTTTCCGGTCGGTGACGACCGATTCGGAGTTTTTGCGCACCATGCTGCGCAGAAACTCCCTCTCGTCTGCAGGCAACGCAAGCACCTGCACGGCTGGCTTAGGTGTTGCGGGGCCGGTAGCATGCTGCCCATGATCGGAGTGTGTTCATGCGCGTAGGCGTCGAGGTCGGCGGCACCTTCACCGACCTGGTGGCGGTGGACGGCGGCAGGGTGGTCGTCACCAAGGTGCCAAGCACGCCCAGGAGCCCGGACATCGGCGCGTTCGCGGCCCTCACCGCCTCGGGCATCGATCTCGCGCGCATCGAGGATCTCGGCCACGGCTCGACGGTTGCCACCAACGCGGTGCTGGAGCGCAAGGGCGCGGCGGTGGCCTTCGTTGCCACGGCGGGCTTTCGCGACCTCCTGTTCATGCAGCGCCACGACCGGCGCAACATCTACGACCTCTTCTATGCCAAGCCGGCGCCGCCGGTGCGCCGCAAGGACTGCTTCGAAGCGGCGGAGCGGCTCGACGCCGACGGCTCGGTCATCAAGCCGCTCGATGAAGCCGCGGTGAGGAACACGCTGATCCCGGCGCTCAGGGCCGGCGGCTATCACTCGGCCGCGATCTGCCTGCTCAACGCCTACGCCAATCCCGCGCATGAGAAACGGCTGGCGGCGTTGATCGCCGAAGCGCTGCCCGGCGTGCTGGTCACCTCGAGCCATCAGGTGGCGCGCGAGTTCCGCGAGTTCGAGCGCGCCTCGACGACGCTTTTGTCGGCCTATGTGCAGCCGGTGATCGACGGCTACCTGCACCGCTTCGAGAGCAAGCTGGCGGAGTCGGGTTTCACGGGCCGCTTCACGGTCATGCAATCCAATGGCGGGCGCCTGCCGGCGGGAGCGATGCGCCAGAGCGCCATCACCGCGCTTTATTCCGGCCCGGCCGCCGGCGTGGTCGGCGCGACTCGGCAGGCGGCGCGCTCGGGCTTCGCCGACCTCATCACCTTCGACATGGGCGGCACCTCGACCGACGTCTGCCTGGTGCAGGACGGCCGGCCGTCGCTCGCCTCGGAAAGCGAGATCGACGGGCTGCCGATCCGCACGCCCGTGCTCGACATCGTGTCGGTCGGCGCGGGCGGCGGCTCGATCGCCTGGGTCGACGACGGCGGCATGCTGCGGGTCGGTCCACAAAGCGCCGGCGCCGATCCGGGACCGGCCTGCTACGGCAAAGGCGGCAGCGAGCCCGCCACGACCGACGCCCACATCGTGATCGGCACCATCCGCCCCGGCGCGTTCCTGGGCGGCGCCATGAACCTCGACGGCGCGGCGGCGCGGCGCGCCTTCGAGCCATTGGCGACGCGCTTCGATCTCAGCATCGAGCAGGCCGCCGCTTCGGCGCTGCAGCTCGCCGATGCCAACATCGTGCGCGCCATCCAGCTCGTCTCGACCGAGCGCGGCCGCGATCCGCGCGACTACGCGCTGGTGTCGTTCGGCGGCGCGGGGCCCTTGCATGCCGCGCGCATCGCCGAGGAGCTTGGCATCTCCACGATCGTCGTGCCGCCCAATGCCGGCGTGATCTCGGCCTACGGGCTGGTCGCCTCGGACTACACCAAGTTCGACGCCGTCACGCGCAAGATGAAGCTCGACGAAGCGGCGGCCAAAGAAGCGGGCCGCGTCTTCGGCGAAATGCGCACACGACTGGCCAATCAGTTTGCCGACATGAAGTTGCCCGGCGATCTTCTCTACACCCACACGCTCGACATGCGCTTCGTCGGCCAGGCCTTCGAGGTCGGCGTGGAGATTCCCGCCGACCGGCTGGGCTCGCTCGACGCTGCCTATCTCGCCGAGCTGTTCGCCGACGCCCATCATCGCACCTTCATGCACGGCGCCACCCTCGACCGTCCGGTGGAGATCGTGACCTTGCGGGTCGGCGCCACCCTGCCGATCGGCGCGGCGCCGCGGCTTGACCGCGAAACGCTGGCCGCGCGCGAACCCGGGAGGACGAAAATCTTCCACGGCGACGCCTGGATCGACTGCGACCGCTTCACCGCCGAGGCGTTGAGCGCGGGCCAGAAGATCGCAGGCCCTGCCGTCATCGAAGGCTACACCGCCACGACGTGGGTGCCGCCCGGCTGGACAGCCGCGCTCGACCCGGCGGACAATCTGATCTTGTCCAGAGCTTGAGGGCGGAGATCACCATGACCGAGCTCAGTCCCATCGACTATGCCGTGATCAGCCAGGCGCTGATCGCCTCGGCGCGCGAGATGGGCGTGAAGCTGATCCGCTCGGCCTATTCGACCATCCTGCGGGAGGCGCGCGACGGCTCGGCCGGTCTGATGGATCGAAACGGCAACACGGTGGCGCAGGCCGAGCTCATTCCCATGCAGCTGGGTCCGATCGGCGAGACCCTGCGCGCCTGCCTGAGGCGCCACCCCGTCGAGACGCTGAAGGAAGGCGACTTTCTGATCAACAACGACCCGTTCGAGGGCGGCCAGCACATCCCGGACGTGTTCATCTTCACACCGATCTTCGTCGGCGGCCGGGTCGTGGGCTTCGGCGCCTCGGTGGCGCATCATCTCGATCTCGGCGGCGGCGCGCCCGGCCTCAACATCCACGCCTCGGACGTCTACCAGGAAGGCATCCGCTTCCCGCCCTCACGCTACAGTTTTAAGCACGACTGGAACGGCGGCGCCTTCGAGCGCCTGGTGACCGCCAACGTGCGCGTGCCCGACCTCACGATCGGCGACTTCAACGCCCAGTTCGCCGCCAATGCGATCGGCGTGTTGCGCGTAAGACAGCTTTGCGAGCGTTACGGCGCCGACAAGGTCGAAGCGGCGATGGCCGAGATGCAGGACTATTCCGAGCGTCGCGTGCGCGCCGCCATCGCCCAGGCGCCCAAGGGCACCTTCTACGGCGAGGATGCGGTCGACGACGATGGGCTCACCGACGATCCGCTGGTGGTGAAAGCCAAGGTCACCATCGCCGAGGATTCCGTCGAGATCGATTTCGAGGGCACCTGCGCGCAGGTCAAGCGCAACCTCAACTGCCCCTACTCCAGCACGCTCTCGGCGGCGCTGAGCTGCGTGAAATCTGTGCTGACCAGCCCGGACATTCCCTACAACGAGGGCATGGCGCGGCCGATCACCATCAAGGTGCCGTATGGCTCGCTGCTCAACCCGCGGCCGCCGGCGCCGGTGCGGGCGCGCATGATCCCGGCCTATCGCGTGTTCAACGCCGTGATGAAGGCGATGGCGCAGGCGCTGCCCGACAAGGTGATCGCCACCGGCTTCGACTGCACGACGGCGTTTTGCCTCTCCCAGCTCGGCGAGAAGGGCTATAGCGTCTATCTTGAGATCTTCGGCGGCGGCTACGGCGCCTCGAAGGGCGCCGACGGCTGCGACGCGGTAGACTCGCCACTCAGCAACTGCTCCAACGCGCCGGTCGAATCGCTCGACATCGACTACGACTTCTTCCGCATCGTCGGCTATGAGCTGGCGCCCGATTCGTTCGGCCTGGGCGCACGCCGCGGCGGCGCGGGCTTCACCCGCCGCTGCGAGATCCTGAAGGACGACGTGCAGCTCGCGATCTATTCCGACCGCTTTCGCCTCGCGCCCGAGGGCCTGCTGGGTGGCGAACCCGGCCAGCGCGGCTACTGCCGCATCCACCGCGCCAACGGCACGGTCGAGGAGCTGAAGAGCAAGGCCGCCGTCGATCTCGCCAAGGGCGATGTCGTCGAGATGTTCGTGGGCGGCGGCGGCGGATTCGGCCGGATTATGGAGCGGCCCGACGCCATGATCGACCGCGACCTCGCCGACGGTCTGCTGACGCGCGATCCCAGGGCGGCGCGGAAGCTCGCGGCGGAGTAGGCGCTACGCCGCTTTCTTCCTGGGCCTGGAACGTACAGAAGGACGCAGGGCACGAATCACTGCCTGAGGTTCACTGGCAATAACCGCCAGAAGAACGCGTGCCGGCCCGTCGGCCATCACCCTTCCCTGCTCCCAGTTGCGCACGGTCGCGACGCTGAACCCAAAGCGATTGGCAAATTCGGCCTGACTGAGCTTCAGGCGCCGCCGCAAAGTGGCGACGTTGGGCATTGGAGGGACCAGCTGCGCCTCGGTCGCGCCGTCAAACGACACTATGCTGTCGGGATCATCCAGCGCATTGCGTTCGATCTCTTCATCGGTCATCCCCTTTACACGCTTCCAGTCGATCCGCTTCCACGCCTTGCGCATCTGCTCAGGAGTCACCTTCAGGCGGACGAACTTGGCCGCGCCTGGCCTTCCAGAAGCGGTCCCTTTCTTCATGTCGCGCTCTCCTCACGGATATGATCCGCGCGACATCGTCGCGCAGGGTAAATACACAGGTGAATTCGACCCCATCCAGCAAACCGACCGCGATGTACCGAACCTCGCCATGGCCCAAACGCGGACTGATCCATTGGGCAGCTGGGGTCGCAAAGATCAGCGATGCTGCGTCAAGACCAATCCCGTGCTTCTCTTGGTTGATTCGGTCCTTTGCGGGATCGAACTCGATCTCCATCGGCAGGAATTATACGCTATAAGCGTCTATACGCAAATAGCGTAGGATCCCCCTAGTACGTCTT
>Ga0210402_10001472_pt1 | contig 24261 bp, 34 predicted proteins | sample IncBWC7MmetaG_FD_161055 | JGI IMG/M metagenome (GOLD analysis project Ga0210402, IMG submission 161055) | Forest soil microbial communities from Barre Woods Harvard Forest LTER site, Petersham, Massachusetts, United States - Inc-BW-C-7-M | ecosystem: Environmental > Terrestrial > Soil >... | reverse complement strand
CCGCACCTGGCTGCTGGACGATCTCCCGGCCCAGCGGGAATTCCGCTGCGTGGACTGCGGCGCGCAGGTCCGGGCGTTCCGGCCGCCGGTCGGGGTGCGTTGCGCCGTGTGCCAATGGATCGCCGACGCGCCGGCTGAGCACCGGGCGGACCTGCGGGCCGCGACGGAGGGCGCGCGGTGAGCGCGGCGCTGCGGCCCGTGGTTGCGCTCCAGCGGCGTGCCGGTTCGCCGTGGCCGGCGGGCGACGCCGAGCTCGTCCGGCGCTGGCAGGCGTGGGAGACGCAAGAGGCGATCGCGGAGGCGATGGACCTACCGGTGCATCAGGTGCGCGAGCGGGTTCGTCGGCTGCGCGCGCACGGCGTCGCGCTGCGAACCGGCAAAACCACGAAGCCCGGTTCCCGGTGGGATGACGCTGCCGACCAGCGGCTGCGGTCACTCTGGGATGACGGGCACTCGACCGAGGAGATCGCCCGGCGGATGGGCACGACCAAGAATTCAGTGGTGGGCCGAGCGCACCGGCTGGACCTGCTCGGCCGCCCGTCGCCGATCCGGCGCGGCCGTCCGGCGCACGGCGAGACCAACGCGGCGTATCTGGCCCGGATCGCGCAGGCGGCTCCGCGCTCGCACAATCAGGGGCCCCGCGCGCCCCTGCCGCCATCCGCCGCCACGCTGCCGCCGCTGGCGAGCATGGCGCCGGTCGCGGCGCCGAGTACCGACCACGGCTGGCGCTTCGAACCGCTGCATCAGAAACCCGGCGCGGGGGGCGTGCCATCCGTGCGTCTCCTTTCGCCCGTGGCCCCGAGAGCGCCCGCGTCCGGGTCGGGGCACCCCACAACCGCAGCCACGAAAGGAGCGGCACAGGCGGTGACAGGGGGGGTGACAGCCGGGAGAGTTGTCACCCCCCCGGCTGCGCCACGACCGCCGCCAGCCGCCGCAGCGCCGCACCGGGTGCCGGTGCAGCACGTCCGGAAGACTGTCCCGGCGGCCCGCTACGGCCGCGTGACGGGGTGCGCGTGGCCGCTGGACGATTGGCGCAGGCCGGGGCGGTTTGTCTCGTGTGACGCGCCGAGCCTGCCGGGGCGGCCGTACTGCGGCGAGCACTGCGAACGGGCCTACCAGCGGGCGCCCACTCGCCGCGAGGATGCGCACGCATGACCACCGGCGGTCAGATCCCCGCGTTGCGCCGCTGGCACGTCCCGGTGCTCCGCCTGGTCACTGAACGTCCGGGCATCACCGCCGCGGAAATCGGCAAGCGCCTCAGCCTGCCCATGGCCGAATGGCAGCGGACTCTGGTCGCGGCGGCCGAGCTGCGGGAGCTGTCGCGCAAGCATCTGGTGCAGCACGACGGGCAGACGCCGCGGCACTGGTCGCCCGCGCTGTTCGCCGGCGTGGCGCTGGAGCAGGCGAGGGAGGCTCGGCCATGAAGCCGCTCGCCATCGACCTGTTCGCAGGACTCGGCGGCTGGGCGGACGGCCTGCTCGCCGAGGGCTTCGACGTGATCGGCTTCGACATCGAGCGCCACCAATACGGCGAGCACCGCTACCCGGCGCAGCTTGTCATCCAGGACGTGCTGACGCTGCACGGCTCGCAGTTCCGCGACGCGGCGCTGATCGTCGCCAGCCCGCCGTGCCAGGCATACAGCTACCGGGCGATGCCATGGTCGCGTGCCAAGGCTCTGCCGCCGCCGGACAATGCGCTGTTCGAGGCGTGTTTCCGCATCCAGCGTGAGGCAAGTGAGGCGGCGGGGCGGCGGGTGCCGCTGATCGTCGAGAATGTGCGAGGGGCGCAGCCGTGGGTCGGCCGGGCACGCTGGAACTTCGGGTCGTACTACCTTTGGGGCGATGTGCCGGCACTGATGCCGATTACGCATAATCGACTGAAGGGCGGGCAGACGAACTGGCGTGATCACGACAAATCGGGATACCGCGGCGATCAACTCCAGGATCACTTCAAATCCCAGGGCATGAACTGGAGCGACCGGACCATCAAGGGTCAGGACTTCACGCGCATTGCCGGTCGGCAGCGAGCGTTGGTGTGCGATTGCCAATGTCCCGAACCGGTTTCCGGCGTCGCGTTGGTCAGCATGGAATGTCCGATCCATAATTGGAATCCAGACCCTTCCCCGCCCGAAAGTGGCCGCAAAGGCGTCCCGCACCGGACGAAGGGGCACTGGACCAATCCGGCCGAGCATGAAGGCGGTACGAAGCACCCGGAGACGGGTCACGCCTGGTATCGCACCGGCCCCGGACGGTTCCCGTCATCGCCACCGCGCCGCAAAGCCGCCAGCGCCATGATCGCCAAGATACCGCTCCCGCTGGCCCGCCACATCGCAGCGACGTTCCGGCCGGAGGCCCGGCCATGACCGCCGCGCTGGCCTGCGGCGTGTGCGAGCGGCCGATCGCCGCGCCGCCTGGCACGACGGGCACGGTGCTGTGCCCGCTGTGCGCGGCTGAGCCGGTGCTGGTGGCGGCGTTCCGCGAGGGACGGGCGCGGTTGGCCGAGGCGCGGGCCGAGGCGGGGGCGGAGCGGTGACGACGGACGCCGAGCTTGCGCGGCTCCAGGCTGAGGCGTCGGCCAAGGCGCGAGCGGACGAGCTGAAGGCGTCGCTTCCCCCCAGGCCGGCGAAGAAGCGGCCGATGATACTGGCGGCGGACATACCCAGCGAAGTGCTGCCGCTGGAGGACGCGCGGCTGTTGGAGGACATCCGCAAAGTGGCCCGCACGCGGGAGAAAGGCCATCCGAAGTACGCGACCATCGTGGCGGTGGTCTGGTATATCGCGTTCCTGATCCGCGTGGGTCGGCGGGAAACGCTGGAACAAATCGGTGAGGCGTGCGGCGTCTGTGATGATACGGTCGCGCGGGTTCTCGCGTTCATTGAACCGAGTCAGATACTAGGCGTGCTGCATGTGATGGGGCGCGTCGGCAAAATGTTCTGGCGCATGGCGAACTACTATGTCGTGCCGGCCTACGTGAAAACCGAGGGCGTGCGGATGGGTCGGCGTGTAGCGGAAGGACTCGCCAGCTTCCATGCCGAATGCGCCCGCTTGGTAGGGCTGCACTTCCGGCCGACGACAGGTGGGATGAATACCACACCTATGAGACCGCAACCGGGCTTCACATGAATTAGCGCACTGTTGTGCCTACCGTCACCCGCCCTTTGAGCGGGCGCTTTGATTCCGGCATAGGTAAAACACGTAACGAGTGACCAATAAACTCGGCGGTATTTCCGCGCCGATTTCGCACTTATCCACAGGTAAAACCGAACGATCAAGCCGTGATTCGGCAGCTGTCGAGACGCAAGCCAATCGTTTCGTCTACCTATACCGAAAAACCTGGTAAAGGTGTTCGCGTAGTTTGAAAAAGTGCAAGCCGCGACTGGGTTTTTGCCGGAAAACCTAGACCGAAAATTCTGGCGACATCATGAGTCCTTTAAGATTTTTTCTCTTGAATTGCGTCGCATTGCGACTGGCTATCTCGAAGGGAAGGGGCTGCGCCCCTCCCCATTCGCGGCTACGCCGCTGACCTCACCCGCTAAGCGGCTCGCGAAGAGGAGCCGCTGCGGCAGTTTGGCCATTTTGGGTAATTGCGAGCGTGCGTCGCGTGTGTAAGATGGCGGAGCCGATGCGCCCGCGTCAAAGCGCACCGGCCCCTGTTCACCCGAGTGTTGGAGACACCCGAATGGACCAGCAGACAGAACCACAGTCAGAGCGCGCCGTCATGACCGGCGCCTCGAAGCGCCGCGCCCATGACCGCGAACAGATAGCGCGACTCATCGTGGCGATGGAGGCGCCGGTGTGGAATTACCTTGAGGTTGATCGGACCGATGTTACGCGCGGCCACGAAGTCTACTCAGCCGCCGTCGCGGTGATGGCTGAGATCGTTGTCGCCATCTGCGGCGGCCCGCTTGACCGGCCCGCAAGGAAGCGGGCAGTGGCCTCGATTGCAGACGCGGTATCCGCGGAGATCGTCGATATGCAGCGTCGAGTAGTTGGCAATGCCTGATCCGGCGTGCGCCACACGCCCCAGGGACGGCCCGGATGCCGGAGTGACCGTGGTGCACATCCTCAACCATGGTCGCGTGCTGTGCCGCTTCGATGCGCGCCAGCCGATGTTCTGGCCGCCCGGCCATCTATGGATTGGATTGGACGATCGCGAGCCGGTCAACTGCGCCCGATGCCTCGTCGTCGCGAGCGCGATCGATCACAAGCGCCGAGGTGCGGTGTGTGCCTATCCTGAATGCGGCGGCGACTGCGAGGAATGCCGCCATGCCTGACCCCGAGCGCCGCGTGGTCGCCGTTCCGCCGGAGTGGCTGGCGGACTTCGAGGCGCGGGTGATGGGGAGCCGCGCGAAGTCCGAGGTGCCGCTGCATGTCGTCCGGATGCGCGAGCTGCTGCGCTACGTCCGGGCGCTGGAACGCGAGCGGGACGAGGCGGGGATCTGAGGGCCTCCACACCGCGCTAGGTCCGCCGCCCCCGCCGTGCTACACAGCGCCACCGCCTCCTGGACACCCGACACCGTGGCCCTGCCGCGCCGTCGCCGACCAGAGGCCGCGATGTGAACCGAACACCGCGACCGGACTCGCGTCCGACCCCATGCTTCGCCGGGCGGTTTGCCTTGACTCCGCAATGAGCGAGCGCCCATACCGACCGCCGCACGATCACGGGGCTGCCTCCGCTATCGCCCCCATGTCGTGCGGCTCGCGTCCGGGTTCCCGCTGGTACGTGGCCTGGACGCACCCCGGCGGCGAGTTCCGCGCCGAACTCCACCTGGTCGAGCTCGGCTTCACGGTTTACCTGCCGCTCCACCTCGATCGGCGGTTCCAGCGCGAGATCGGCCATGGCCATATCGGCCCAATGTTCCCGTCCTACCTGTTCCTGCTCTTCGACGCTGCCAGCGATCAATGGCGCCGGATCTATCGCGTGCGCGGCATTGCCGGGCTGATCGGCGAGACGACCGCCCGGCCGACGCCGCTCGATGCCGGCGTGATCGAGGAGCTGATCGGCCGGACTTCACCGCGGCGCATCGTGGACGATCCTGGATCCGCTGCGTTCCCCGACCCATCGGCGCCTAAGAAGCATTGGCAAAGCCTGAGCGGATTGTCGGGCCGAGCACGGGGCGAGTTGCTGATGCGCATGTTCGGCCGCGAGGTTGTGGCCGAGGCAGCGTAGCGGCCGGCGATACAGATGCACGATACGCGCTCAAACGAGAGATTGCAGGCGCCTCGGACTCTGTAAAAGGCGCGGATAAGCCTCCGGCACAGCCGATTTCCGATATGACGCAGCGCAGCGAATCGGCCGGCGGAGCGTCGTTGATCTGCTTACCGCGCCTTTGCCGTCTGAGGACATAATCGGGCCGTCAGGAGTTTCCCAACGACCGCGCGGGCTTCGTCTCCATGTAGTTCCGCCATGCTCGGGCCGCCTCCGATGGGATCATTGTCCCGGCCGCGTCGAAGGCATCGGGCGTAATCCTGCGCAACTCGGCCGCTTGCTTCGCGCGCCTGATCTGGAACTGGCAGATACCGACCACGGTTCGACGCGGCCACGCCGGATCGTGCGGACAGGTTGGCGGTGGCATCTCATCGATCCAGATCGGGAAAGCGGTCGGGTCACCGCAGACCGGGCAAGGTAGCTTAGACATTGACCAAATCGCCGGCCCGTTCTGCATCGGTAGTGCATCGCTCCAGGTCGTCTTGGAACGCGGCATCGGATGAACTGTAGCCGACGACCCTGCCGCCGCGAATCTGGAGCCACACCACGGCGAGCGTGTCATCGCAGACGGTGAGATGCCAATCTAGGTCTTCCATTCTCTGCCGGACCGTGCGGATCATGCGAACAGGTCTCCTTTCTTACCGCGCCTTAGAATTTGACAATCGTTTCCGAGAAAACCGCGCTAGATCAACGACATAATGTTTCGGACACGTTGTCGCAACATACACCTGAGTAATCGAGCGTTTGCAGGCGTGCCCATCCCCAGTTCTGCCGGCGTGTTGGCGCCCTACCGTGCGCCGGTAGGGCGGCGGTCTCGCCTGGACGGCCCTCGGATCGGCTCCTCCAGGCGACCCGTCCGCTGTTACTCCGGCGGCGGCGGTGGCAGCTCCATCCAATGCGTCGGCGCCGACCAGGTGGGCTTGCCATCCTTGGCGAACACCCAGCGCACCTTGCGCTCGTCATCCGGAGCGCGGCGCCACTTGTCCCAGAGGATGATCGCCCACCAATGATCGCCGGCCACGACGCCGTGTTGGGCGTCCGGCGGCGAGCCTGTGTGGCGGCCATAGGCGAGAAACGCGGTCCCATCCCGCGGTGCAGATTCGATCGGCTGCCAGCCTTCCATTGATGCCTCAATTTGCTTACCGCGCCTTTTCCGCAGACGCCTTGATTGGGGCGGCTGACGGCGCTCACCAACATATGATAATAACCGTTATGCAATTCCAAGGGGTTTCTACTCGTGAACCTGCCGGCGATCATCGATGACGGGGCGATCGGGGCGAGCCTGCGGCGATATGCCGAGGCGGCCCGCGGTGCCTTCGCCGACAATACCGAACGCGCCTTGCGCTCCGACGTGGTGATCTTCAGCCGATGGTGTGCCGAGTCCGGCTACCTAGCACTGCCCGCGTCGCCCGAGACCGTAGCGGCGTTTATCGACGCCATGGCCGAAAGCAGAGCGCCAGCATCTATTCGCCGCTACGTCTCCTCGATCGCCATCTTCCACCGCGCGGCCGACCAGGCGAACCCCGCCGACACGCTCACCGTGAAGCTGGCCCTAAAGAGGATGCACCGCGAGCGCGGACGTGCACAGCAACAGGCTGCGCCGCTGAATGACGAGCTCGTGCGCCAGTTGCTTCGCGCGCGCGGAAACCGACTGCGGGACTTGCGGAATCGCGCGCTGTTGGTGACGGCCTATTGCACCATGATGCGCCGCTCCGAACTGGTCGCGCTCGACTTCGCCGATTTGACAACCGAGGCGGACGGATTTGGCACGATCGTCATCCGGCGGTCGAAGACTGACCAGGAAGGCGAAGGCGCGACGGTGCCGATTCCGGCCGATGCGATGCGGCACCTCCAGGCGTGGATCGATGCGGCGAATATCGCCGATGGGCCGCTTTTCCGCTCCGTTCCGCGTGGAAATCGCGTCGGCGGCGCACTTTGGCCGGAAGACGTGGCGGTGATCTTCAAGGCCATGGCGCTCCGTGCCGGTCTGTCCGCCGACGAAACGGCACGCATCAGCGGACACTCGACGCGCGTCGGTTCCGCGCAGGACATGCTAAGATACGGCGAGCAGCTACCTTCGATTATGCAAGCTGGGCGCTGGAAGTCTGGCGAAATGGTCGCGCGCTACACTGCAAAGCAAGGCGCGCGGCAAAGTGCTGCTGTTCGCATCGCGGAACGTCGCGTGCAGTTCTAACGCACGTCGGCTGATCGGGCGTCGGGGCCGCGCTCCGGCGAATACTTGGCCCGTCGCAGGCGCGCACGCGCGCGAGGCCGCACCGGAGCACCTGATGTCCGCAGCCGCAACCGCAACGCGCCGGGTCAAGACTGGGGGCCGCTCCAAAGGCACGCCGAACCGCCCCAAGCACGACGTAGCGGCGCAGGTCCGTCAGTTCGGCGCGGACAGCCTGTTGCCACCCAACCGGGCGAAAGCGGCCATGTCCATTTCTTCGGCCTCCAAAGAGGCGGCAAAAACAGACACGGCGAAGCTACCCCCATACCGCCTCGTCCCGACCAACGACCTGGTGCCGTACATCAACAACCCGATGGAGCACCCGCCGGATCAGATCGACCTGATCTGCAAGCTGATTACCGAGTACGGCTGGACCAACCCCGTGCTGATCGACGGCAAGCGCGGCATCATCGCAGGCCATGGCCGTGTGCTGGCGGCGCAGAAGCTGGGCATGGCCATGGTGCCGACGATCGAGCTGCGCCATCTCAATGACGCGCAGAAGCGTGCGTATGTCATGGCGGACAATGAGAGCGCCCGTAAGGGACGGTGGAACGACGAACTGCGCGGCCTCGAATTGGGCGAGCTGCGCGACCTCGGCTTCGACCTTGCGCTCACCGGCTTCGATATGCCGGAGATCGGCCGGCTGCTCGGTCCCGCCGACGGCCAGACCGACCCGGACGATGCGCCGGCGGCGGAGGCGGTCGCGGTGTCGCGCGTTGGCGATGTGTGGATCCTGGGACGGCACCGGCTGTACGCAGCGGACTGCCGGGACGTGCTGCCGACGCTGGCGGGCGTGGACGCGGTTGTTACCGATCCACCGTATGGATTGGGCTTCAAGTACGCGTCGCACGATGACAACCGCGAGAACCATCCGGCATTCATCGCGTCATGGCTGCCGGCCGTTCTGGCGTGTGCTCCGGCGGCGCTCATTTCGCCTGGGATGACGCATCTTATGGCGTATCCGCAACCGGCTTGGGTCATCTGCTGGCACAAACCGGCAGCTATGGGCCGCTCGCCGATCGGATTTTGTAATTGGGAACCGACGCTGCTCTATGGAAAGCCGCACAACCGCAAGACCGTTGATGTGTTCACGGCACCGATATTGCCGGATCGGGAACTAGACGGTCATCCATGTCCTAAGCCGGTCCAGTGGGGAATAAGTCTGATTGAAATTGGAGCACCAGCGCGCGGTATCGTGGCCGACCCCTTCGCCGGCAGTGGCACGACCATCATAGCGTGCGAGCAGACCGGCCGCGCGTGCGTAGCGATCGAGGTGTCACCACAGTACGTGGACGTGGCAATCCGGCGCTGGCAATCGTTCACGGGACAAGAGGCCATCCACGAACCCACCGGCCGCCCGTTCGCCGCCATCGCCGCCGAGCGCGCGGGGGAGTCAGTACCGTCCGCTAACGTGCCCGCGTCGTAACTCGTCAATGTAGCAGGCGGCGCGCACCCAATCCGTCGCGCCAAATGTGCGCACGTAGCCGGTCCCAGGTTCGGCTGTTTTACTCTCGCCGGGCCACATTTCGACGAAGATCACCGGCCGGTTCGCGCCGAGCGTAATTGTGTGAGGGATCGGTCTACGCTTCACCATCGTCGCTCCAACCCAAGAGCCGCCAGAGGCCGTTGCGGCGCACAACCCGAACGCCGCGCCGGACCATTCCGCCGGCCCCTGCTGGCCGGACCATAGCAAGGAGACGCGGCTTTGCCACTGGACGATACCAACAAACGCCGGAACATCAGCGCCAAGGACACCTGCGCCCTGACGTACCACCTAGCGGCGCAGGCCAAGCGCACCGCGACCGCCGATAAGGACCGCGCCACGCGCGAGTGCGTGCGGCTCGGCGTGCTGTTCGACCATGAGAAGCATCCCAAGCCGGCCGGCTACGAGGGCGTGGTGTATCGCGGCGCGGCCGTGACGATCAGCCTGAAGGTCGGCCAACCGGGCGATGCGCTGGACGTGGAGTCGTTCCTCGACGAGCTGGCGAAGCACCTGAAGCCGGCGGTAATCCGGCGCCTGGTCGCGCGGCACCGGAGCACGACTGCTGCCGCCCATACGTTCACGAGCAGCCTCATATAATCGCGGTTGCGGCGCGCCGGCTTTTTCACGTTGGCTCTTGCGAGGGCGTATCCGGCCCCGATCGGGGGGAGTGGGTATCTAATCCACGGCGCCGCAGCCGCTATCATGGAGTGACGCATGCCGGCCCGCAAGCCGAAACCTCGCCGCCGCGCCGCACGCAAGCCCGCACCGCCGCCCGTTGCCGCGCCACCGAAGCTGGGCCAGCCGCCGTTCGTGCCGACGGACCAGGATCGCCAGCTCGTGCGCGTGATGGTCTCCGGCGGCATCGAGGCATGGGCCATCTGCGAGTGCCTGAGCCGCAAGATATCCAAGGGCACACTGCGCAAGCACTTCAAGCGGGAGATTGCCACCGGCGCCGGAGAGGCGAACGCGGCGGTAATCGCGTCGCTGCACAAAATGGCGGTCGGCCAGCGCGCACGTCCGGCGCAGGTCATCGGCGGCGTGCAGTACCACGCGCAATCCGAGATCAAGCCGGAGGTCCGCGCGGCGCAATGGTGGACGCAGGCGCGCATGGGGTGGAAGGAAACGGTTGAGGTAAGCGGCGCTGTGGACCTCGGCTTCGGCAAGCTGCTGGCGATGATGGAACAGCGACGGAAAAAGGCGGTTGGCTGACGAATTCGCACAATTCGGCGCGATGCTCGCCGACTATCAACTCGATCCGCTCGGCTTCGTGCGTGCGTGCTATCCATGGGGCGAGCCGGGCGAGCTGGAAGGCATCGTCGGCCCGCGCGAGTGGCAGGCCGACGTGTTGCGCGACATCGGCGAGCGCCTGAACGCCGGCTACGAACCGGGCGCGGCGATGATGCCGGTGCTGAAGGCCATCGCAAGCGGCCACGGCCCCGGCAAGTCGGCGCTGCTGGCGTGGCTCGCATGGTGGGCCATCTCGACAATGGTTGACGCCCGCGCGATGGTGACGGCGAACACCGAACAGCAGTTACGCACGCGCACTTGGCCCGAAATCGTCAAGTGGACTCGCCGCGCGATCAACCTGGCGATGTTCAAGGTACAGGGTCTCTCGATCGAAAGCCGCGTGCCGGGTCACGAGCGCAACTGGCGCTGCGATGCAGTCACTTGGTCAGAGCACAACCTGGTCGCATTCCAGGGGCTGCACAACGCCAGCCGCCGTATAGTCCTGTTATACGAGGAGGCGTCTGGCATCGCTGATCCGGTGTGGGCAACCAGCGAGGGATCGTTAACCGACGCGAACACGGAAATAATCTGGCTTGTGATCGGCAATCCGACCGAGCCGACCGGACGTTTTTTCGAGTGCTTCGGCCGCGAGAAGTACCGCTGGCACGGCAAGCAGATCGACAGCCGCACCGTGCCGGGCACCAACGTGCCGCTGTTCGCCGAATGGGTGCGGCTTTATGGTGAGGATCACGATTTTGTCCGCGTCCGCGTGCGCGGCCTGTTCCCGCGCTCGGGCTCGATGCAGTTCATCGGCTCCGATCTGGTCGAAGCCGCATGCAACCGCGAGCCGGTGGCGCTGGTCACCGATCCGCTTATCATCGGCGTGGACGTCGCGCGGTTCGGCGACGATCAATCCGTGATCTGGGCGCGCAAGGGACGCGACGCGCGGACGATACCGCCGATCAAGATGCGCGGCGTGGACACGATGCAACTCGCCGGGCGCGTGGCCGAGTGCGTAACGGAATGGCACGCGAACGCAGTCTTCGTGGACGGCGGCGGTGTCGGCGGCGGTGTGGTCGATCGGCTGCGGCAATTGAATGTCGCCGTGGTCGAAGTGCAGTTCGGCGCGAAGTCCGACCGGGTGAGTATGACGGAGGAGCGGCCAGCCTATGCCAACAAAAGAGCCGAAATCTGGGGCAACATGCGCGAGTGGCTGGGCGGCGGCTCGATACCGGACGATCCCGAGGTGCGCGCCGACATGACCGGAACGCAGTACGCCTTCATCGTCAAAGATGGCCGCGACTCAATCCAGTTGGAACGTAAACGCGATATCAAGCTGCGCGGGCTATCATCGCCCGACTGCGCGGATGCGCTCGCTCTGACGTTCGCCTATCCGGTGATGCCCCGCGCCGCGCACGACGCGGGACGGCTCGGGTTCATCGCACAGCCTGAGTCGCGCGGAGAATACGATCCGTTCGCCGAATTCAACTTGCAGCAACCCCGAGGCTACTGATGTCCACGGCAACCGAAGCCCTCGACGCCTGCCACGCGCACCTGAGCCGCGCCAAGGTACACGCGACGCGGCTCGGCCGGATGCTGGACAAACCCAACGACGCGGTGTGCGTCATCATGCTGCCGACCGCGCGCTCGGACCTCGCCGAGGCGCTGCGCAATGCGTCCGACGCCGCCGAGACGATCGGCGCGGAGCATCTCGACACGCGCTGGTGCGCCGTCGTCGCGCTGGTGCACAACGCCAGCAGCGCGGTGTGGACGGTGCGTACGTCGGCGGTCTGCACGCAGGTATGCGAGCTGATGGACCGGCTGCGCTATCGGATCGAGCAGCTGCGGCACTCGGCCATGAGCCACGCGATCACGGTGAGGATGAGCAGCTGATGCCGAGCGTTTCAGCCAAACAGCACCGGACCATGTTGGCGGTAGCACACAATCCGGCGTTCGCAAGCAAGGTCGGAATTCCGGTCAAGGTCGGCAAGGACTTTGCCGCGGCGGACAAGGCCAAGCGGCTCTACCCCGCGCATCCGAAGAAAGGACGCGGTTAGTCGGGCGGCTGGTCCGGCAACCATGGCAGCGTGTGTCTATTACCTAGACGATCAATCAAATAGGGCTGTTCGTCGCCGCTCGGGATCACGACAACGCTGCCGTTTGGAAGCATCCGCCATTTTGCACCCGCTGGCAGCGTGGCGATGAGCCTCATTCCAGTTCGGCGCTGCGGTTCGTCTGACATCGAAAACCTATATCACAGGAGGTTGCCATCGGCGGCCCAAAAGCACCAGCGCCACCCCCGCCTGTCCCACCCCCGCCCCCGCTGCCTCCGCAGCTGTCGAGCAAGGACGTGGCCGCGGCCGGCGCATCGTTCGCCGCCAGCCAGGCCGCAGCGCGCGGGCTCGCCGGCACCATACTGACATCCGGTCAGGGCGTGCCGAGCACCGGCGCGTCCACGGGCAAGCAGTTGACGGGCCAATAGCATGTCGAACGACCGGCCGCTCACCAAGGAAAGCTACTGGAAGCCAACGCCGCAGCTCCGTTGGTATTGGCCGGATGGCATTAATGGCGCGCCCCGGTTGCAGCAACTATTCGAGCGCGGGCTAGAGACCGAGTGGCGCGAAGTGCCGAACGTGCTGCCCGACTGATGGCACGCCAGCCGCAATCCGCGACCGCCGCCGACCCCGGCTATTCCGAGGCGCAGACCATGGGCGCCGCGGTGCAGAAGCTTAGGCAGCACCTTGACGGGCGGCTCACCGCCGAACGCACCAAGCGGTATTCGTTCTGGATACACTGGCGCGAGATCGCGACGTACACGCGCCCGCGCCGCTATGTGTGGCTCGCGACGCCAAACGAGCTATCGCGCGGCGCGCCGATGAACCAGAACATCATCGACCCGACCGGCACCAAGGCATCGAACATCTGTTCTGCCGGTCTCTACGCCGGGCAGGCATCGCCCGCGCGCCCATGGTTCAAGTTCCAGGTCCCGGACTTCGACGCGGCGGACGGAACGCCGGTGAAGCTGTGGCTGGACGAAGTAGTCAAGCGCGTGATGCGTGTTTTGCAGAATTCCAACTACTACACCAGCAAGCACCAGCAGTATGCGGACCTCTCCGACTTCGCGACCTCGCCGATGATGATAAACGAGGACGACGCCGACATTATTCGTTGCTACGTGCCGTGCGCGGGCGAGTATTTCGTATGGAGCGATGCGCGACGGGCGGTTGGCGGAATGGCGCGCGAGTACGTGCAGACCGTGACGCAGCTCGTGCAAGAGTTCGGCGCCGACAACGTGAGCGACAATGTATCGCGCATGTTCAAGCAGGGCGGCGCGTCGCTGGCGCAGGAGATCCGGGTCAACCACCTGATCGAGCCAAACGAGGATGAGTGGGCCGGGCGTCTCCTGCCGTCGCGCTTCAAGTGGCGCGAGACGTACTGGGAATCGGGCAGCGTCGGCAACAAGGTGCTCCGGCTGCGCGGCTACCATGAGCAGCCGTTTTCGTGTCCGCGCTGGGGCCTCTCCGGCAACGACGCATACGGCACCGACTGCCCCGGCATGAACGCGCTCGGGCTCATTAAGCAGCTCCAGCTTGAACAGCGGAGAAAAGCGCAGGGCATCGACAAGAACGTGAATCCGCCGCTCAAGGCGCACGTGAACATGAAGAACGAGCCGGCGGTGACGATCCCCGGCGGCGTGACCTATGTCACCGACATGAGCGCGGCGAATTCCGGCATCGCGCCGGTCTACGAGGTGAAGATCGATCTGCACGACATGATGGAGGATATCCAGGATGTTCGTCAGCAGATCGAGGATTGTTATTTCGTGCGCGTATTCAAGATGCTGGAAAGCATGGACAAGGTGCAGACCGCGTATGAGGTGGCCGAGCGCAAGGCGGAACAGATGATGGAGTTGGGGCCGGTCATCGAGCGCAACCAGCGCGAGTCGCTCGGCCCCGACCTCGACCGCGTGTTTGCGATTATGAACCGGCGCGGGCTGATCCCGCCGGCCCCGCCGGAGATCCACGGCATCGCGCTTGTGGTGCAATACGAGTCGATACTGGCGCAGGTTCAGCGCGCGGCGAGCACCGGCGCGATCGAGCAGGTCGCTGGCTTTGTCGGCCGGCTGAATGCGGTTGATCCGAGCGCCATGGACAACATCGACATCGACGAGATGATCGAGGAATACGCCGATCAGATGGGCGTATCGGCCAAGGTGATCCGCGCCAGCGATGCGGTGGCGCAGATCAGGCAGCAGCGCGCGCAGGCGCAGCAGCAGCAGCAGATGGCGCAGGTGACGGCGGCGGGAGTACAGGGGGCGCAGACGCTCTCGCAAACGCCAGTGGGACAGGGAGGCACTGCGCTCGATGCCATGTTAGGCATGGGCGGCGGCGGCGGACAGCAACCAGGAGCACCACAATGAGCGACACGAGCAAAGGCAAAACCGACACCAAGGCCGACGCACCAGCGCCGGTCGAGTTCCACGCGCAAGATCGCTACCACGCGGCAACCTACGTCGAGAAGACGCTGCATGACGTGCCCGGCGAAGTGAAGACGAAGCTGGTCGCGGCGCTGCACGGCATGACGCATCACCGCGGGCCGGTGCAGGTGAACATCCCGGCCACGGTCAAGCCGGAGAAGCCCGCGAAGGATGCGCCGGACGATCCGCTGGCGCCGGCCGATGGCGCGTTCGCGGTGAAGCCGATCAACTTCGCGCCGGTCTGACGCGGTGATCTCGTTGCTGATCGAGTTGCTGGTCATCCTGATCGTCTTCGCGATCGTGTACTACATCATCACGCTATTGCCGCTTCCGCCACCATTCCCGCTGATCATCCAGCTGGTGCTGCTGCTGATCCTCTTGCTGATCGTGGTCAACCTGCTACTCGGCATCGTGCCGCTGGGGCGCCCGTTGTTGCGATGAGCATGCAACCAAGAGAGACCGCGCCGCGCGACGGGACCGAGTTCCTAGCGCGCGTAATGGATCGCGGTCCATGGAGCCCAGCGCCGGAATACCGATGGGACATCGCGCGCTGGTCAGGCAAATCGCCGGATGATCCGATCGGCAACCTTCGCTCGCGGTCAGGGTCTATCGTAACGCATTGGATGCCGCTACCCGATCCGCCGGAATGAGCGACGAACCCGAACCCGACCCGCCATGGCTCGCCGAAGCACGGCAGATGCACGGCCTTGCGCCGCTGCAACCTGAAGATCGCGAGACGCACGCCGACGCATCAGATTTCGACGCCGCAATCGCAGCGCGCCGCAAGCAGCGGCTCGCCGAACGTGCCTACCTCAACACGCTGCACGAGATGATGTTGGTCGCGGACGTGCGGGCGGTGCTCTATCGCTGGCTTGCGGCGGCCGGTGCGTTCCGGGCACATGATTTTCCCCCCGGCTCGCCGATGGACGCGCTGCAACTCGCGCGGAATGCGGCGCATCGGGAGTGGGTGCAGTCGATCACCAACGACCTACTGCGGTGCGCGCCGGATCAATATGTCACGATGCTGAAGGAAAACGCGCCGGGCGACTGACGCCCGCGCATCACCGGAGATACTGATGTCTGGAACGACAACCGACGCACCAGCGCCGGCCACCACGGCTGCGCCTGAAGCCACGCCAGCCGTCCCCAGCACGACACCGGCCGCGACGCCAGCGGCCGCTGCCACGCTACCCGCGCTCGGCACGCCGCTGATCGGCGACGCCCCGGTTGTCGATCCCGCAGCACCAGCCGCAGCCGACCCCGCAAAGCCTGCCGGCGATGTTCCCATTACCCCCACCGTCTACACCGATTTCACACTGCCGGACGGCATCACCAAGGACTCGGCGGCATTCACCACGTTCGCCGATGCCGCGTCGAAACTGGGGCTGCCGCAGGACCAGGCGCAGGCGCTGGTGACGGCGGTCGGCGAGCGCATGGCGGCCGATGCGAAGGCGGCCGGTGAGGCGACCTGGCAGAACTGGGTCGATACCAACGACAAGTGGGCTGCCGAGATCAAGGCCGATCCGGCAATCGGCGGCGCGAAGTTCGACGGCATGAAAGTGACCGTCGCGAAACTGTTCGACGATTACGTCGGGCACATCAACACACCGGAACGCAAGGCCCTCAACGAGGCTCTCCTGCTGACCGGCGCGGGCAACAACCCCGCAATCGTGCGAGCCATCGCGAAGATCGCAGCGGCGCATACCGAGGGCGGATTTGTATCCGGCTCCCCGGCGCGCGGCCCGGTCGATCGCGCTGCGCTCATGTATCCCACAATGGGCCAGCCAAACGGCGCGGCCTCCGGTCAGCAAGGACCGGGCAACCGATAGGCTAACACTCAATGGCAGTACTTGGCGCAACCTCCTACACGCTCGCGGATTGGGCGCAGGAGCAGGACCCGGACGGGAGGACCCCCGTCATCATCGATTTGCTGTCGCAGGCAAACGAAATCCTCGACGACATGGTGTGGCTTGAAGGCAACCTTGTGACCGGCCATCGCGGCACGGTTCGCACGTCGCTGCCATCGCCCACTCCGCGCCCGATGAATGTGGGCGTGCCGAACGCGAAGGCGACGTCCGCAGTAATCTCCGCGACCTGCGGCAACTTCGAGGCGTACTCGCTGATCGACAAGGATCTCGCGGACCTCAACGGCAACACCGCTGGCTTCCGGCTCAATCAGGACAAGGGCTTCTTCGAGGGCATGTCGCAGTACATGGCCGGGCTGCTGTTCTATGGTTATGCCCCGACCGCGCCGGCCACGTTCACCGGGCTTGCGCCGTACTACTCGACGGTGACGCTGGCGAACGCGCAAACGGCAAACAACGTGCTCGACATGGGCGGCGTGGGCTCGACCAACACATCGCTGTGGCTCACGTCATGGTCGCAGGACACATGCCACGGCATTTTCCCCAAGGGCAAGAAAGCCGGCGTGCAGCATGTGGACATGGGCGAGTGGCCGGTACAGGACGCATCGCTCGGCTGGTATCAGGCGTATCGCTCGCACTTCAAATGGGAAGCCGGCCTGTTCATCGCCGATTGGCGTTTCCAGGTACGCGCGGGAAACATCGACGTGACGACGCTCTCCGGCACGCAGGCGCCGAACATCATCAACGCGCTGGACCGCATGCTGGAGCGTCCGCCACGGCTGATGTCGTCCGCAGCATCCACGACCAGCGTTACCACGCCAAGCGGCACCGTGGCGACGGGCGATCGGTCGGTGCTGTATGCCAACCGGATCGTGCGGACGTGGCTCCGCATCCAGGTTCACAGCAAGCCTAACCTGCTGCTCAATTACGATAACGTGGATGGTAAACCCATCCTCAGTTATTGCGGTCTGCCGTTCCGAACCGTGGACCAGGTTTTGAGCACCGAAGCGAGGATCGTATAATGATAACTGATGGTCAGTTGGTCTTCAGCGGTGCGCAGCTTGGCACCTCGGGACAGGCAATCACCACCACCGGCGCGGTATCGACGAACTCGATCGACATCGGGCCTAACGCACGCGACATCGGCATCCTCGACTATCCGTCGCCGGTGCTCGTCGCGCACTGCATGACGTCATTCGCGTCGGCCACGCCCACGGCGACGCTGACGATCGCGTTGCAGGCCGCCCCGGACAACGGCGGCGTCGCCGGCACGTTCCAGACGATCGACACCACGCCGCCGATTCCGCTCGGCCAGCTCGGCGTCGGCAACCGGCCATACAAGCAGGATCTGACGATCCTCTCGGAAATGCCGCTGCCCGTGGTCAACACGACAATGACCACCGCGGCGACAAGCACCGCGGCAACCGTCGCATCCGGCACCGGCATCCTCGACGGGATGCAGGTCAACTCGCCGAACGTGGTTCCGGGCACCACGGTTGTGACCGGCGGCGGCACCACGTCGCTCGTGCTGTCCACCGCCGCTGCAACGTCGGCGACGCTGGCGCCGGCATCGTTCACCGGGCCGATCGTGCTGCCGAGATTCTTGCAGCTGCTCTACACCTGCTCGGCGACGATGACCGCCGGCTCTATCTGGGCAGGGATCGTCATCGATGCCGAGAAGCCTACGCTGATGAAGCCGGGCTTCACGTGGCCGGCGGGGGCGTAGCGCGATGAAGTACAAAATCATCGCGGAAAACGGTGCATACATGGCCCGTGATCCGACAATCGTGCGTCTGGAACTCGGCGCCGACCAGGCCGCGGCCCGTGCCTATGGCGTGCGAGCGCAGATCAACGAACTGCTCCCGTTCGAGACTGAGATCGAAGGCGATCACATCGTCTTCGGTCCACACCTCGAACCGCTCGACGACCCTGCTAAGGAAAAGGCCGCGGCGTATTGGAAGCTCCGACCGAACGCATCGCTAGATCCCACGCGCTCGCTGCCGCTCGGCCGCGATCCGATGGTTGCCGCTACGTTCGAGACCGCCACGCTGGCGATGCTCGAACGCATGGCGGCGGAGGCGGCGGGGAAGCCCGTCGCTCCGTCTGCTGCGCCGAACGATGGGCGCATGGACGCGCTCACCGACGCAATGACCAAGCTCGCGCAGCTCGTGGCATCGCTCGCCCCACCCGCGCAGGCTAACCGGAGGGCTGCATAACATGGCGCTGCCATCTTCACAGCGGTATGTCCCGCCGGGCTACACGTTCCTGACCGACGCGGCCGGCGGTCCCGGCGTCGGCGGCGTCAATACCTACGGCCAGCAGTACGCCGACATCGAGGGCCGCAAGCCGACCTATCGCGGCGGCATTCTTGCACTTGCACCGCCGGCCACGCCGCAGGACTTCTTTACCCTCACCGGCTCGCCGCTTGTCGTGGCGCGGCTGCTGATGGTCGAGGTGTGGATCGGCGCGACCGCGGCGGCGGCAATGGAGCTGGCGCTGCGCTTCAACTCGATAGCGAACACCGGCGGCACAGCTACGGTGCCGGTCGCGGTGTCGGCTGATCCGGCTGATGCCGCGGCAGCGTGCGCATTGGCCGCCTACACCGTCGCGCCGACCCCCGGCACGTCGCTGGGCATCATCGCGGCGGGGCGTGCATGCGGGCCGATCCTGGCCGGCGCCGGCTCGTCCTATCCGCTGGTGTGGGAATTCGGCGTGCAGAACGACAAGGCGCCGGTGTTGCGCACGGCGGCGCAGCAGATCGCGTTGAACGGCAACGGCGCCGCACTGCCGGGCGGCATCCTGTTCTCGGTGCGGTTCACCTGGAGCGAGGAACAGGCGACGGGCAACTGAGGAGCAACGCATGGGCCAGCCAATCAACGGCGGCGCAGACTCCGCCGTAACGGGCGGCCTGCTGATCGCGGGTACGTTCGGCGCTACCGGACAAAGCCCGGCCGCGATCGCGTACGGTTCGTTCAACGTGTCGCTGTGGGGCACGTTCGTCGGGAGCGCGCAGTTGGAGCGCACTTTCGACGGCGGCACCACATGGCTGCCGGTGAGCGGCAACACGGCCGGCGCCGTGCTCGCTTGGACGGTGCCGTTCTCCGGGACTTGGACCGAGGTGGAGCATACGGTCGGGTATCGGCTGAATTGTACGGCGTACACGTCCGGCACGGTGAACTACCGCATTTCGCAATCGTCCGACTTTATGTGGTCGGGCGGCCTGTCGCGATGATACGCATCGTCCTCGCGCTGCTGCTGGCGCTGGCCGCGCCTGCGCTGGCGCAGGGGCCGAACTTCAATACGCCGGCCGCGGGTCCGAATTCCGTAGCGGTGCTTCAACAAGGCCCTTGGACCCTCACGCCCCCTGATGCCGATGTGGGCGGCGATCAGACCTATACCGCGGCATTTACGACGGGAGGCCAGACTCTCACCTTCGCGACGACCGGCTTCGGCTCCATCGAAATCACCCCGGACTTCTCATCCGGCGTCGGCACGCTGACGTACCAGGAGGGGCCGACCAATACCGGACCATGGACGACTACTCGCTGCCTGACCGATAATGCCAACGCCAATATCTCACTGTCCGCTTCAGTCCTTTCGTCAACCGCGAGCAGCGCCGTCACATGCTCGGTGCAGGCGCTATACTTTCGTATCAACGCCAATCCGGTAACATCCGGCACGATTAATGTCACCGCAGTTGGGCGTTTTGTCCCGAAGCAGACGACGATTCACTCGCTGAAATCGCCGTCCAGTAACGTGCGCATAATGAGTGCGGCGGGAACCAATGCCACGCCGGTCAGCGGCACACCGGCATTTATTTATGGCGTATTCGCCTGCAACACGAATGCCGCAGCTAGGTATGTCCATCTCTACAACACCAATGGCACGCCCACCGCCGGAGCCGGCACGCCGATATTTACAGTCGCTGTGCCGGCTCTCGCCGCGGGTTCGTCGCCATGCACTCAGTTCACTCTCGACCGTGGCGTCTTTGTGGGACAGGGCATCGGCATAACGATCACCACAGGGTTTGCTGATGCCGACGCAACAGCGACGGGCGCCAACGAAGTCGCGGTAAACGTCTTATTCGGCACGTCGCCATGAGAATACTGATCACATCGGCGTTGCTGTCTCTGGCGCTATGCGGCGCGGCCAACGCCTATTGCGCGGGACCATCGAGGGCAACCGGCAACATCACGGTGAGCGGTGCCGCGATCCTGCGCGATGGCGTGCCGTGGCAGGCCAAGGGCGTCACGGTGCTCGGCGCACAGGGCACCAACGCCTACAACGCTACCGACCCAGCGTTCGTGGCGGCTATCGTAGCATGGGGTCCGGCCGAGATCGCGAATATCAAGGCAACCGGCGCAGACATGGTGCGCGTCCAGGTGCAACAGGCATACGCTGATCCTCAATCTCCGGTGTTCGACGCTGCCTATCTCGCGCACGTCAAAGCTGCAATCAGCACTTTACGGGACAACGGCTTTGTCGTGCAGCCGACCATGTTCTGGTTGCACGTGGACACGGCCAACCTCGGCACGCCAGACGGCCCCGGACCTGTCACGTGGCGAGCGTGGCGGGCGCTCATGCCGCTATTTGCCTGCGATCAGGGCGTTATGCCTGACATCGCAAATGAACCGCTCGCAGAGTCGGACAGCATCCCCCAGTCCTGGTGGACCTGGCAGGCACAGCACCAGCCGATCGTGGATATGCTGCGCTCATGGGGGGCGAACAACGCTGTTGTCGTCGAGGCGATGATTGACGCTTTTTACATGACGGGCGCAACACCGGCGGTGGCTGGCAGCGGATACGTCGTCGGTGATGTGCTGACCGCCGTGGGAGGCGTCTACGGGTATGCCGCTACGTACTCCGTAGCCACGATCGATGGCGGCGGTGGCTGCGTGACTGTGACCCTTAAAAACAAAGGGTCCTATTATCCGGGCGCATTCTATCTCCCACCAAGCCCAGCGGCAACGACCGGCGGCCACGGCTCAGGTTGCACTCTGACTCTGCTTCCGACCACGCATTCACTATCTACTGGGAGAACCGAAACGGGCAATACGCTCAACCTGTCAAACAAGTCGGGCCTCGCCGACCCCCGTCGAGCCATCATTTACTCGATCCACCTTTACCTGCCTGACCCTGCAACCTGGGTTACGAATTGGTCGAGCCTGTCCGGTTCACAGCCGGTCCAGATCGGCGAATGGAATATGGCCTCGCAACTTTCGTGTTCCACCGATACCGCAACGTATGTCACGAATCTGTTGAATGCGGTGAAAACGGCTGGATTTGGCCTGCTCGTGTGGGCCTACGATCAGACGCCGGAAATGGTGACTGACCTCGCGACGTTCACACCGACAACCTACGCGGCGTTTGCCTGTGGTGGTGCCAACATCGGCGGCCCTGGCAACACGATCTCGAACTACTGGAAGACGGGAACGGTGGCGCTCCAATGAGCCTTCCCCCCGCCGGCTTTGTCTTCCCGCCCGAGTTGTGGACGCAGCCGCTCGACGGCACCGAACTGATCCGCATAGATGTGGGTTCAGCCTACGCGACCAGCATAACCACGGCGCAGCTTGCGTCGCTCATCCTGGCCTATAGCGGCCCGTTCCCTGGATTGCCGACTTCTCCGGCCGGGCTGCCGCCTGGCGCGCTCTGGCGAAACGGGGATTTTCTGTGCGTCGTCTAGCCGCGCTTCCCGCGCTGCTGCTGTGCTGCGCGCCGGCGTGGGCGCAGACAGTTGGCTCGATAAGCACGCGCTCGGCGATCGACGCCACCGACCCGCAATACGCTGGGGGCATGAAGTGCAACAGCACCACGGGCAACGACGGCACTGACGACACAGCGGCACTCCAGGCGGCGATCGTCGCGGCAGACGCCAACCACACAGCCCGCGCGCTCGTACTCCCCGGCGGCGGCGCGAGCCACAAGTGCAAGATCACTGGCGTTGTCATCCACGCCCCGGTCGTCATCCGGGGCGCCGGCCAGAAGAACACCATCATTGCGCTGGCTTCCGGTTCCACGTCGCCAGCATTCAGCGCCCAGATCACCGCCGCCGACTGGACCGATACCAGCGCCATGGCGGACGTGTATATCGCCGATCTCCAGGTGATGAGCTCGGCGCGGGCAGACGTGCCGGGGCAAGGTGTGGCGCACGGGTTTGCGCTCAACGGCTCGCTATCCCCCACGCTCTCGACCCAGCGCGTCATTCTCCAGCACGTCCAAATCAACAGCGTTCCGGGCGATTGCGTTCATCATGACCTCTCGGGCGGCGGTTCCGGTCGGATGCTGGTCCGCGCCTATGACACCGAATGCTCCTACCCCGGCGGCGACGGGCTCAACTGCAACAGCGGCACAGACTTCAAGTGGATCGGAGGCCCAATCTATGGCGCGGGCGGCGACAACATCCTGTTGTCCGGCTGCATCAACGTCCGGTTCATGTTCACGGACCTGTTTGTCGCGGCCGGTAACGATATCAACCTGTTCGGTTCCGACTTCTCGTGCGTGTCCTGTTTCATCGACGAGACCGGGACGAACGGCGTGTTCGTCAACAACGCGGGGGGCCAGCCGGTAGACTTCTCGATGACGCGCTTTCGCTGGCCGAGCACTGCGGCGAACAACACGTGGAGCAACATCCGATACTCGGCCACGAACACGGGCAGCGTCTATTGCGCGTCCTGCCGGTTTGATGATCCGGCCAGCATTCCGACCGGCGGCACGACACGCGCGCTGAACAACATCAACTTCGTGGCCGGGAACACGGGCAAATTCTACGCCGATGCCGTGACGCGGTTCGATGCCGGCGACGAGTCGATTGTAGCGGTCAGCAATTCGGCTACCAGCATCTTCAACGGGACCGGCAGCGCCAGCATGCCGGGTTCCGTTACTGTCCGGTCGGCCAAGCAGTTCGACGGTTTCTATATAAACAACGGTACGAACGCCGTGGCAAAGATGTTCGGCAGCAGCGCCACAAACGACACCGGCGCTTTGCAACTGCTGAACGCCACCAACCAGAATGCGGCCTTCACGTCCAACGGACAATCGCAGTTGTCCTTGCCGCTCGCCGACCAGTCGGAGTTGGTGGTAGCGTCCGGCGCATCAAGCACAGTTGGCAGCAACCAATCGCGCGTCGTCCTCGATGGGGTCAATGCGACCTTTGCTCTGACGATGCCGCCCGCGCCGATTGACGGCCAACCAGTCCAATTACAATGCGGCACCGCAGTTACGACGCTCACCGTGTCGCCGAACGCGGGGCAGTCGATGAAGGGCACGAGCACAACCTGCGGCACGACGCAGGGGCACGCCTGGCACTACAGAACGGCGAATACGTCCTGGTACATGGACTATTGATTTGACCTCACGCGTTGACATAACCAACCGCGCCCTGCAAGCCCTCGGCACCCGCTCGACCATCGCCAGCATGGACGAAGGCAGCAACGAGTCGAACAACGCCAGCCTCGTCTACGACGCCGCGCGGCAGGAGTGCATCCGCGCCGCGCCGTGGAATTTCTGCACCGCGACCGCGACGCTGGCGCTGCTGAAGTCGGCACCCGGCACCGTCGAGACGCCGGCTTTTCCCACCTCGGGCGTGTGGTCGAACGCTTACCCGCCGCCCGGCTGGTCGTACGAATACGCCTACCCCGCCGACTGCCTGCGCGCCCGCAAGGTCGTGCCGAACTATTCTGCACCATCAGGCGGCGGCGCGCCGATCTTCCCCACGGGCTCGGCGCTCGCAACCGCGCTGCCGTTCTGGGAAATGCCCGGCGTGCGCTTCCAG
>Ga0210402_10001471_pt1 | contig 24272 bp, 24 predicted proteins | sample IncBWC7MmetaG_FD_161055 | JGI IMG/M metagenome (GOLD analysis project Ga0210402, IMG submission 161055) | Forest soil microbial communities from Barre Woods Harvard Forest LTER site, Petersham, Massachusetts, United States - Inc-BW-C-7-M | ecosystem: Environmental > Terrestrial > Soil >... | reverse complement strand
ACCTTCCGGGATGTAAATCCTGCCGCACCGAATTGCGATCTCTGTAACGGCTCGTTTCCGAGCACAACTGGCAATTCGGTGTTTTTTGACGCCGGCGTCGGCTATGGGCTGACCCCTCTTTTTCGCACCGATTTCACTCTCGACTATCTGACCCCGACGGCCGTTGACGGCCACACCGTCAATATCGCGCCGTCGATGGGGTCCGCGCATCTCGATTCAGTGTTCGGTCTCGTGAATGGCTATCTCGACCTAGATGGCGCTTTTCCGCGGCAATTTGGACCTTTCCAACCCTATCTTTCGGCGAGCATCGGAGTATCGCGCAATCATCTTGGCGCCACGAGCGGCACCTCCTCCCTGATCGGACCGTTCACGCTTGGCGCCGCCGATACGACGCGTTTTGCTTGGTCTCTGGGCGCTGGCTTGGGATACCCGCTGAATTCGTTTGTGACGCTGGATCTCGCATACAGATTCATGGATCTGGGCGAAATTCGCGATGGCTCGACACTTGCGTTTGGCGGAGCTTCCTATTTGGTGACGCAATCAAAAAGCAACGACTTCACCGCAAACGCGGTGACCCTTGGTCTTCGGTTTGGATTTTAAAAGTTTGCCTTCGCCTTCATACCCTGCGAACGAGTTGGATCACCTAGTTTCATGGAACAAATGCCGCCAGGAACGCGTGGTCTATCGTTGGGCCGTGTCGCAATAATCCTGATTGTGATCGGCGGGCTCATATGGCTGTTCCTCGCGCTGTATGCTGGATAATTGCGAAATGACCGGCATTGCGGAGTTTCATGGACGCCCGCGCCCTGAAGCCGGGTCCGTGTGGCCCCTGTAAGTTTGTTGACAAAACCACGGTTCAATCCGGGTTGGCTTATTCCCATCCCTCAAAGGGAGGATCGCATCTACCGCACCTCCAGCGTCAGCCCCTGACTCTTTCGCCGTATCGCTTCCGGCAGCGGCACCAGCTCCACGCCGTGATTTTCCGCCAGCCAGGCCGCCACCACCTTCAAGGTCGCGTCATGAGGATGCCCGATGGCGATGGCGACGCCGTTGCGCTTGGCCTCCGCGGCCAGCGCGTCCAGCTGCCGGCGCACCGCCTCTTCGCTCACGACATTGTCCAGAAAAATGTCGCGACTCGCGCTCATCACGCCATATTGGCGCGCCACGCTGACGACTTTTGAATCCGGCACGGTGCGGGAATCGAAGAAAAACAGTTTCTTCTCCGCCAGCACCCGCGCCACCAGGGCGACAGACGCGGCGTCCTCGGTGAAACGGCTGCCTTCATGATTGTTGATCCCCACCAGCCCCGGCACACGAAAAATATTCCAGGCGAGACGTTCGCTATTGTCGGGCGCTCCTACCTGCAGCGCCATCGCGCCGGGATTCGTGCGGGAAAGCGCCTCCATCGGCACATGCGCCAGCACGGCATGGCCTTTGCTCTCCGCTTCCTGGGCCAGGAACGGCGTCGCCTCGGCATAAGGCAGAAAGGACATCGCCACCTCCCGCGGCAGCGCGATCGCTTTGTCGGTACCGGCCAAATCCTCGCCCAGATCGTCGATGCAGATGGCGATGCCGGGTCTGGGGATGGGAAGCGTGCTGGCGGTTACGGTCATCGCCGCGGCAACCGGCATGGATGCAAGGCGTGACCCGCGCCCGACGGTCATCCAGGCCGGAAAGAAATGGCCGGTCACGGGAAACAATATCTGCGGCGAGTAGCGCGGCACCGCCGAAAAACCGGTCAGCGGCAGCGACGCCCCCGCCACAACCGGTTCATCCGACGCCTCGGCTGCCATGCCGGGCGTCAGCGCGCCGGCGAAGCTGACCGCGCCCGACAGCACCGAGCCATAGCCGGCCACCATGGCGGCGCCGAACAACAGAAACGCCGCGCCCTCCCAGGCACGGCGGCGCACGCCTTCCATCAACCGGCGAATCAGGGAGCCCCAGTCCATGCCCAAATAGCCCGCTGGCCTGCGATTCTGTCAATCTTGAGACTCATTTTGAGGCTTGCACTAAATCTCTTCCCGTGAGGCCGCTTCACGAAAGCTCCGGTGGAGCTTTCGCCGGCCGAACGCCCGCGTAGCGGGCAGCCGGCAGACATCAGTCCGCCGCTACCGGCGCGCCCCCGCCCGACTTGGCCTTGCGGCACATCCACACCATCGCGATCAGCACCAGGCATATCCAGCCCGAGGCATAGAAAATGTCGTCCGCTGCCAAGAGATAGGCCTGCCCCACCATGGTGCGGGTGATCGAGGCCTGCGCGCCCAGTTCGGGCAACCCCAGCCGGTGCAAATTCGCCACCGCCCCGCGCAGCCAGGGGCTGAAGGCGGTGGTCTGGTCGGCCAGCCGGCTCTGGTGCAGCGCCTCGCGCCGGTCCCACAGGGTGGTGACAATGGAGGCCGCGAAACCGCCCGCGGTGATGCGGACGAAATTGCTGACGCCGGACGCGGAGGGAATGCGCTGCGGCGGTATGCCGTCCAGCAGCAGGGTGATCATCGAAAGGAAAAATGTCGCCATGGCGATGCCCTGCACCAGCAGCGGCAGCACGAAATTGAAGAACGCGGCATCGGCGGTGAGACCGGCACGCATGAAGTAAGAAGCGCCAAAGGCCAGGAACGCCACCGTGGCAATGATGCGGGCATCGACTCGCGCCATCATCCGCGCCGTCAGCGGCGTCAGCATCACCGCGATGGCCCCGGTCGGCGCCGCCACCAGCCCCGCCCAGGTCGCGGTGTAGCCGATCTGGGTCTGCAGCCATAACGGCATCAGCAGCGTGTTGGCGAAGAACACGGCATAGCCGAGGCAGAACGCTAGGCAGCCCAGCGCGAAATTGCGGCTCTTGAACAGCGTCAAATCCACGATCGGGTATTTTTCCGTCAGCTCCCAGATCAGGAACGCTACAAAGCCAATGGCGGTGATCAGGGCCAGGACCACGATGCGGGTGGATTCGAACCAGCCGGCATCCTTGCCGGTGTCCAGCATCACCTGCAGCGCTCCCACCCAGAGGATCAAAAGCCCCAGCCCCACCATATCGATGGGCAATTGCCGTGTGGGGGTTTCGCGGCTCTTGAGCGCCTGCCAGCACAGGAACGTCACGATCAGGCCGACCGGCACATTGATCAGGAAAATCCAGCCCCAATGGATATTGTCCGAGATGTAGCCGCCCAGGATCGGCCCGCAGATCGGCGCCACCAGGGTGGTGATGGACCAGATGCCCAGCGCGGTGGCCCGCTTGTCGGCGGGGAAAATGGAAATCAGCAGCGCCTGCGAACCCGGAATCATCGGTCCCGAGACGCCGCCCTGCAGCACCCGGAAGAAGATCAGCGACGGCAGGCTCCAGGCGATGCCGCAGAGGAAAGACGCGATGGTGAAAGCCAGCACGGAGAGAACAAAAATACGCACCACGCCATAGCGCCCCATCAGCCAGCCAGTCAGCGGCACCCCGATGCCGTTCGACACGGCAAAGGCCGTGATCACCCAGGTGCCCTGGTCGGTGCTGGCGCCCAGATTGCCCGCGATGGTGGGAAGCGAAACATTGGCGATGGTGGAATCCAGCACCTGCATGAAGGTGCCCATCGCCAGCGCCAGCGCCGTGACGGCCAGCGCCACGCCCACCATGGGCGGCGGCCCCGCGGCTTGAGCGCCTGCGCCGCTCATTTGCGCGCGCCTTGCTGGCCGGCTCCATTGTCGGCCAGGATTTTGGCGATCAGGGCGTCGGTGGCGGCGTCGGTATTCTCGCCGGTGTCCGCCGTCATGCTGCCGCCGCTCATCATGGAAGTGACCAGCGGGCCTGACGTGTCCCGCACATCGGCGTTCACCGCAACCGAAAGCCCCACCCTGAGCGGATGATCGGCCAGCTCCTTGGGGTCCAGCGCGATGCGCACCGGCACCCGCTGCACGATCTTGATCCAGTTGCCGGAGGCATTCTGTGGCGGCAGCAGCGCGAAGGCGCTGCCCGAACCGGCGCCCAGGCCTTCGATATGGCCGTGATAGGTCACGCCGCCGCCATAGAGATCGGCCGTGATCGTGACCGGCTGGCCGATGCGCATGTCGGACAATTGCACTTCCTTGAAATTCGCGTCGATCCACACATCCGACAGCGGCACCACCGCCATCAGCGGGGTTCCCGCGGCGACCTGCTGGCCCACCTGCACGGTGCGCTGGGCGATCACCCCGTCCACGGGCGCCACCAGCCGCATATGGCCCAGCGCGATGGCGGTATTGCGCAGTTGCGCCTCCGCCGCCATCACATCGGGATTGCCCGCGACGTTGGTGCCCTCGACCTGCGACCGGGCGTGCGCCAGCCCGCCCTCGGCGGCAGTGACCTGCGTCTCGGCCGCCGCGACCGCCGATTTGGCATGCGCCAGCTCCTCGCCCGATACCGCACCGGCCGACGCCGATTGGCGGCGCTGGTAATCATTTTGCGCCTGGGCGAGCGCAACCTCGGCCTCAGCCAGTTGCGCGGAAAAGGAATCGGCGCTGGAAAATTCGCCGCGCACCGCGCGCACGGCGCGGGCCAGGTTGGCCTCCGCCGCCGCCATGTTCACCTGGGCCACCGCCGGATCCATCTCGATCAGGAGCTGGCCGCGCTTGACCGTCTGGGTGTTGTCAGCATGCAGCGACATCACCGTGGCATTCTCGCGCGATGTCACCGCCACCACATTGCCCGCGACATAGGCGTCATCGGTGCTTTCGAAAAAGCGCGCGTCCAGGAACCAGTAAAGCCCGTATCCGATGGCGGCGATCAGGATCACTGCGCCCAGGATGAGAAGCCCGTTGCGCCGCTTGTTGTTGACCACCTCTGCCGGTGCGGAGGTTTTGGTGAAGGCTGCACTGCTCATGGCATTATTCCTGTCTGGCAATAGTGGAAATACTGGAAGTATTGAATCCCCCGCCCACCGAAAGCAGCAGGGTGACGCGCTCGGTCGCGGTCTCGGCCACCAGCGCCGCCATCTGCTGGCGCGCCGAAAGCAGGGTGGCTTCGGCATTCAGCATGGGAATCTGGTCGGACAAGCCATCTTTGTAGCGTTCTTCGGCCAGCGCAAAGGAACGTGTGGCGCTGTCCAGCGCCGCCTGCTGGTCGGCGCGCCGGGCGGTAAGGCTTGCGACCTCGGTCATGGCATCGGCGGTCTGCTTGATCGCACTCACCACCGCGCCATTGTAATCCGCCACGGCGATATCCAGCCCGGCGGTGGCCCCGGCATATTGGGCGCGGATTTTTCCGGCATCAAAAATCGGCAGATGCAGCGCCGGCCCGACCCCCATGGTGAAGGCATTGCCGCTCAAGAGATTGGAAAGGCCCACCGCCTGGAAGCCCGCGAACGCCGCCAGATCGATGTTGGGATAGAATTCGGCATGCGCCGCTTGCCGTCCCTTGGCCGCCGCATCCACCCGCGCCCGCGCTGCCAGGATATCGGGTCGCCGGCTGATGAGATCGGCGGGCAAATTTTCGGGAAGCGGCAACGCGGCATCCAGGTCCGGCGTCGGCCGGACAATGCTGGAATAAAGCGCGGCGCCCTCGCCTGCCAGCGCCGCGATGGCGTGCACATCCAGGTCACGCTGGGCCTCAGTACTTCGCTGGTCCACCTTTGCCAGTGCCAGCAGCGCCTTGGCCTGTTCCACCGATGAGGCATTCTCCAAACCCGCATTGAAGCGGTTCTGGGTGAGATCGAGAATTTCCTGGCGCTCGGCCACCGTGGCGTCGGCGATGTCGCCATCGACATAGGCCAGATAGAGATTGATATAGGTCTGGGCGAAAGCGCCGGACAGCGCCAGCCGCGCCCCTTGCGCATCCAGCATCGCGGCATTGGCGCTGTCGCGCGCCTGCCCGATCAGGGCCGCCTGCTTGCCCCAGAAATCCAGATTCCAGGTCAGGTTGGCTTGGGTCTGCCCGAACCAGCGATAGGTGCCGCCATAAGGCGGCGGAATGATGTAATCCTTGCTGAGAAGCTCGCGTTGCTCCTGCCCGTCCAGGGTGACTTGCGGCAGGTCCTCTGCGCCCGCCACCGCCGCTTGCGCCCCGGCAGCACGAATGCGCGCGATAGCCCCGGCCAGGGTGGGATTATGCTCCACCAGCAGCCCCGCCAGCCGGTCCACTTGCGGGTCATGGAAACTTTTCCACCATTCATCGGGGAATTGCGGCGCATCGGCCGCGCCAAGACCCAGCGTCTCTGGCGCGATCTCTTTGACCTGCGGCGTGGTCGGCGGCGCGGCGACGCAGGCAGATAGCAGCAGGGCGGGAATGAGGCTGAATATCTGTTTCATGGCGACGATCTGTCCAGACGGGGATCTGTCCAGGCGGGACTGTCCCTGAAAATAAGACGATTGGCACCTGCCAAAAGTGACAGGGCTGCGCGGATTCGCGCGCAAGGCTGAAAACAGGCCAGGGAACTTTTTCATGACGATTTCTTCCTGGGCGCGGAAATGGGCGCGGCGGAAAGATGCAATTTCGACGATCCCCGCTTGGTGCCTTCCGCCGCGATGACCAGCCGGGTCAGAAGCGCGATCAGCGTGTCGATTTCCTCATGGGAAAAGCCGGAAAGCAGCTTGTTCCAGAAATTCATCACCCGGGGTGCCAGCACTTCCACCATCGCCCGCCCGCGCGGCGTCAGCGCCAGGGTAACGACGCGCCGGTCGCTTTCGCTGCGCTGGCGGGTGACAAATCCGCGCTTTTCCATCTGGTCGATCAGCCGGGTCAGGGAACCCGCGTCATGGCAGATATTCAAGGCCAGATCGCCCGCGGTCGAAATTCGCCCGTCATGCAGCGCCACCAGCGTCGTCCACTGCGAAAAGGTCAGCTCCTCGTCCTCAAACAGCGCTTCCATCTGCGGCAGCACGCGGTTGATCGACATCCGCATCAGGTAACCGACAGAATTCTTCATTGCGTAATTGCCGGGTCGGTAATAGGGGCGCATCGCGATTATCCGTGTAGGGACAAATATTGTCCAGGCAACACTTGCTTGGGCAAATATATAGACCTCTCCCCGCCCCTCCGCAAGCCCTTGCCAAAAACCCCCGAAATAGGGATTAAGTGTCTATGGCGGCTTATGTTTATGTAATCGCGGCGGAAGGCCCCCGGGGCGCCCTTACCTATGTCGGCTGGACCCTCGACCTCGACCGCCGCCTCGCCGAACATAACGGCGCGGGAAAGCGCGGCGCCAAAGCCACCCGCGCCCGCAAATGGCTTCTGGTCTATGCCGAGCGCCACCGCACCCGCAAAGGCGCGATGAAGCGCGAATATGTGCTAAAGAAGAACCGCGAATTTCGCGCCATGCTGCGGGGGTAACAGCGCAATGATTTTCGAGCAGATCGCTACCGGCGGATGCCAATCCTATCTGGTCGGTTGCCAGGAAACCCATGCCGCAATCCTGATCGATCCCCATTTGCAGCAGGCCGATTATTATCTGGGACTGGCGGCGAAGGAAGGCCTACGCATTCGCTATGTGCTGGACACCCACACTCATGCCGATCATTTCTCGGCGGCAAAGGAGCTGGGAAAAAGATTGAACGCGCCGGTGGTGACCAACCGCCTGTCCCCTGCCCCTTACGCCGGCTTTCGCCTGTCGGATGGCGAGATATTGCGCGTGGGCAATATGCGGTTTCGGGCGCTGCACACGCCCGGCCACACAAGCGATTCCCTATGCGTATTGGCCGAAGACCGCCTCTTCACCGGCGACACGCTGCTGATCGGCGCCACCGGGCGCACCGATCTTCCCACCGGCGATCCCGACGCGCTGTACGACAGCCTTTTCAACATCGTGCTGAAACTCGATCCCGCGCTCAAAGTCTATCCGGCGCATGACTATAAAGGCCGCAGCCATTCCACCATCGGTGCCGAAATCGACTCCAATCCGCGCCTGGCCAAACGCGGCCGCGCCGAATTCGTCGAGATGATGCAGAAGCTCAATCTCGACGCCCCCACCCATCTCACCGAGGCGCTGCGCACCAATATGAGCGGCGGCAAGACAGTGGCGCAGCTTCTCAGCGACGCATCGGCGACCGTGCCCTTCGTCTCCATGGCCGATCTGGCGGAACGGGTGGGCAAAAATGATCTCGGCCTGGTGCTGCTGGATGTGCGGGAAAAAGACGCCTATGCCGACGGCCATATTCCCGGCGCCCAGCATCTGCCGCGTGGGCAGTTGGAATTGCGGGTCAACAAGGAGCTGCCCGATCCCACAAGGCGCATTTTGGTGTGCTGCGAATTCGGCCAGATCTCCACCCTGGCCGCCGCGACCTTGCGCGAACTCGGCTTCACCCAGGCCGCGGCGCTGGACGGCGGCATGAAAGCCTGGCGCGAAAGCGGCCTGCCGCTCAATAGGCTCTGAGCGCCTCGACCACTGTCACACGTGACGCCTTGATCGCCGGCGACAACGCGCCGATGAATGCAATAGCTAGGGCCGAGCCTATACCTACCAGCAGCAGATGCAGATCGACTGTTACTCGAAACACACCGTCCGCGCCATTGTAGGCGTAGCCATCAACCAGCAACCATGCGATGGCGGTGCCGATCACCGCCCCTGATGAAGCCAGCAGCATGGCCTCCAGCACCACCGAAACGGCAACAGCAAATCCGCCGAATCCTATGGCCCGCAATATCGCGATTTCGTTTGTACGAGAATCCACCACGGCGTACATGGCGTGAAGCGTCCCAATCATCGCTCCCATGAGAACGAAAAAACTCACCGTCCAAAAAATGACATAGAATCCGGCTTTTGGCAGACTGTCAAAAAGATGTTTCCAATAATCAGTTTGACGCTCCACCATCACGGACAATGCCGGATTGCCAGTGAGGGACCTCTCAAAAGCTTCGAAGGATTCAGGGGAGACAAGACGGGCAATCACGGAATTGTATGTGGTCTGCTTTAAGCCAACCATTAACGTTTCGCTATCCGCCACCAAATCGCCATCGAGAAAATTTCCGGTTAAAAAGACCCCCACAACTGACCATCTGCCATCAGGCAAGGCAACTTGGTCACCGGGATCCAGGCCAACGAATTTTTGTTGAGCCATCGCGCCCACGATGATCTCGCGCTTTCCTGGGTGAAACATGCGCCCAGAAATTATTTTCAATTCCGGACGTATCGCAATTCCTTCCGGTCCAACGCCACGCAAGCCGGTGGGTCCAGTTCTGTGATTTGATTTCTTGGTCAGATGTATGAAGGTGTATATCTCGGCATCAGCCGACGGTAAGCCATCACTTGCTTTTCGAACGCCTGGCGCATTCTCTATGAGATTGACCCAGGCACGGGGAAGTGCACTGCCTCTCTCGATAAATAATCCTTCTTGCAAGCCGCCGGTCTTTTTTGACAGGACCATCACATTGTTCGGGTCACCGGCATCGGCATAGGCAAGCGCAAGCCCCTCAACAAGCGCCAGCAAAGATATCATAACGCCGAGGACGCAGGTCAGACTCGCCACAATAACCAATGCCGACTTGAATCGGGTGTGAATACTTCTCAATCCTAGCGCGGTAACGGCGATGATTTGGCGAAGATTGTTCATCTCAGCGCCTCGCCAGCGCGGTGGCAACATCCAGCCGCGCGATGCGCAAAGCCGGAAGCGCGGTGCTGCAAAAGGCGATCAGCCCCGCCGCCAGGAAAGCCGACGCCAGGACCGGAACGGGCATATAGGTGGGAAATTGCGCCACCGCCGGTACAAAGCGGGGCAGAAGCAAGGAGATAATTTTCGCAAACGCCAGCCCTACTGCCGCGCCAGAGAGGCAGGGGATCGCCGCCTCCGCGAACACCAGCGCGATGATGCCGCGCGCGGTAAAGCCGATGGTTTTCAGTACCGCGAATTCGCCAAGGCGCTCGCGCACCGACTGGGCAATGGCGTTGCCGGTGAGAAAGGCGATCATCAGCATCCCGATGGCCGCTACGCTCTCCGTGCCGATGGCGATAGTGCTGTCCGGCCCGCCGATATTCTCCATGATGGCTTTTTCAGAATCGCTTTGGGTCGGGTCAGGCGAGTTGGCAAACAGCCGGTCAATGGCGTTGCTGGTTTCTTCGGCGCGGGCGCTGTCCCTGATCAAGAGCCAGAACTGGCTGGCCTTGCCGCGATCCGCCATGGGCCGGGCTTGATCGAGATAGGCATAATTGCCCACCGCGAAGCCAGCGGGAAAATAGGCGATATCGTCCACGATGCCGAGAATCGCGAAATTCCAGACTGTCGAGCCGTCGGCCTTTGGCTGCGACGCGATTATGGGAAAATCATCGCCGATCTTCACCTGGTAGTGCGCCGCGAGGGTGCGGCTGAGAATGAGGCCATTCTGGCCGGCGTCCATCTGGCGCCATTGCGCCCTACTGACCGGCAATTCCGAAAAGACGGTGCGCATTTCTTCGTCCAGCATCATCACAGCAACGCTGTTCGTCGGGGCCTGGTGATAGCCGCCGACCGCACCGAAAACCCCGACATGGGTGACGCCAGACAGGCGGGCGACCTGATCGCGCTGCGCCAGCGCCAGAGAACCGGCATAGCGGCTACTGACATAGAGGCGATCCATCCGCGCGCTATCGGCCAGATGCCGGAAGCCGGCGCCCACGCCGATAGTCAGGCCGAACAGGGTGAAGCCGATAGTCACCGAGACCAGCGTCAGGATGGTGCGCGCGGGCTTGCGCGTCAGCGCTGCCCAGATCAGAGGCAGGAATTTCATGGCGAATTCCGCTGCCGTCAGATCAGGCTGTGGAGCAAAAGTCCCAGCCGCCCGATCACCGCGGGCGCGCCTTCATGCTGCCCGGCGGTCATCACCATCGCGACTCCCGTCAGCGCCACGATAATAAAGCCAACCTGCGCGATCAGGCCTGCCCGGAAAAAGCCGATCGGAAAGTCTCCACCGGCTTCCTCATTGCCCTGTCCCCGGATGCGCCGGACTGCCAGCGCGGTGGCGACGGCATTGCGCAGCCGCCTGCCCTGCCCGCTGCGGCGCGCCACCTCGGCCTGGAGCATGCCCCAATTGGCAAAGCCATATTCCCGCGCCAGGATCAGCTGCACATCGGTCAGCCTGACGGACGGCATGCGCCCTTTCAGGCTGGCCAGCCTGGCCTTGGCTTCCTTGCGCAGATGATCCGGGTGCGGGGTGAGGGGAAGCGGACGCTTCCCGGACTTATCGGTCATGCAAAGCCTTCCTTCCTTGCGCCCGGTGTCCGCATCATTCGGGCTGGAAGTCAGGTGAAACCGAAAACATCAGCGAGTGGGCTAAGCCCTTTGCGCGGACGGCATGCCTCTCGATAGGCCGGCAAGGATAGGCATAGCCACAACCGACACGCAAGTAGGATTCTCCGCGCCGGTAGGCGCTAGGGATTTTGGCCGATGAGCAGGAGCGTCGTGCGGAGCGTACGGACGTACGTGAGCACGCGCGACGCACTCAGCGGGCAAAAGACCAGCGCCTACTCGGCCGCGATTTGATTGCGCTTGTCGAAATTGGCCCAAACGCCTTCGTCGCCATCCCAGGAACCGCTGGTAGCCCCCTTGGAATATTCGGTGGCGCGCTGCTCGAAGAAATTGGCGTGTTCGACGCCGTTGAGGATTTCCACCAGCCAGGGCAAGGGATGGGCCTTGATCTGCTTATAGCCGCTTTCGGTCTCCTCGAAATTGCCGAATACCGGCGCCAGCTTCAGCTGGGTCAGCCGCCAGTCGGCGATATAGCGGACATAGGATTTGATATGCGCCGGGGTCATGCCCTGGATTTCGCCCAGGCTGAAGGCCAGGTCCACAAAGCGCTCTTCCAGTCCCACCATGGTCTTGGCGACGTCGATAATGTCGTCACGCACGGATTTGGTCACCGCGCCGGTCTCGTCATTCCAGGCGTGATAAAGCCTGGTGATGCCCTCGCAATGCAGGCTCTCATCGCGCACCGACCAACTGACGATCTGGCCCATGCCGTTCATCTTGTTGTGGCGCGGGAAATTCAGCAGCATGGCGAAACTGGCGAACAGCGACATGCCTTCGGTGAAGGAACCGAACATCGCCAGGGTGCGGGCGACATCGGCGCAGCTGCCCACCCCGAAGGTATGCATGTAATCGGCCTTGGCGCGCATTTCGTCATAATCGCGGAAGGCCTCAAACTCGGCCTGGGGCATGCCCAGGGTCTTCAATAAAAGCGCATAGGCGTCGATATGCACCGTCTCCATATTGGTGAAGGCGGCCATCATCATCTGCACTTCCAGAGGCTGGAAAAGCGGGATGTAGCGTTTCAGGTAATTGTCGCCGACTTCGACATCGCTCTGGGTGAAGAAGCGGAAAATCTGCGTGAGCAGGCCTTTCTCGGCATCGGCCAGGCGGCCGGACTGCCAGTCCTTGATATCGGCGCCCAGCGGCACTTCCTCGCCCATCCAATGGGTCTGCTGCTGGCGCTTCCAGCAGTCATAGGCCCAGGGATAACGCGTGATGTCATAGGTGCCGGTGGAATGGAGCAGACCCACACGACCCGTTCCGATCAGCGACCGCGGATCAACTTTTCCAAAATCTACTGACATGCCAGGCATTCCTCATAATCGGTCTTGGCGACAGCAGCGACCTTGCTGTCTTTTTTCTCCAACTGGCCGGCAAAACCGGCGCGGCTGATGGATTTGGAGCGGCAATAATAAAGGCTCTTGATGCCGCGCTCCCACGCCGTCCAATGCAGCATGTGCAGGTCCCATTTATCGATATCGGCAGGCAGGAACAGGTTGAGCGACTGGCTCTGGCAGATGAAAGGGGTGCGGTCGGCCGCCAGCTCGATGATCCAGCGCTGGTCGATCTCAAAGGCGGTGCGATAGACCGATTTCTCGTCGTCGCTGAGGCAATGCAGGTGCTGGACCGAGCCTTCCTGTTCGACGATCGAGGCCCAGGTCTCCGGGGTGTCGGCGCCCTTGGCCGCCAGCAATTCCTGCAGGTAGGGATTGCGGACCGAGAAGGCCCCCGACAGGGTCTTGTGGGTATAGACATTGGCCGGGATCGGCTCGACGCAGGCCGAGGTGCCGCCGCAGATGATGGAGATGCTGGCGGTGGGGGCGATGGCGATCTTGTGGCTGAAGCGCGCCTTCATGCCCTTCTCGGCGGCGTCAGGGCACGGCCCGCGTTCCTCGGCCAATATATAAGACGCCGCATCCGCTTCCCGCCGTATCTTCTTGAAGATGCGCAGATTCCAGGACTTGGCCATGGCGCTTTCCATGGGAATTCCCTTGGACTGGAGGAAGGAGTGAAAGCCCATCACGCCCAGGCCCACCGAACGCTCGCGGCTGGCCGAATAGACCGCACGCTTCATGCCGGGCGGGGCATTGGCGATGAAATCGCTGAGCACATTGTCGAGCATGCGCAGCACGTCTTCGACAAAGAAGGGGGCGTCGGCCCATTGGTCCCAGGTCTCGATATTGAGGGAGGAAAGGCAGCAGACCGCGGTGCGGTCCTCGCCCCTATGATCAATGCCGGTGGGAAGCGTGATCTCGCTGCAGAGGTTTGAGGTGTTGACCTTCAGGCCCAGCTCGCGCTGATGCTTGGGCAGGGCGCGGTTCACCGCGTCGATATTCAGGATATAGGGCTCGCCGGTCTGCAGGCGCGTTTCCAAAATGCGCTGCCAGAGTTGCCGGGCGTTGATTTCGCGCAAGACCTCGCCGGTCTTGGGACTCTTGAGGCCGAACATCTTGCCGTCCCGGACCGCTGCCATGAATTCATCGGTGATGTTGATGCCGTGATGCAGATTGAGGCCCTTGCGGTTGAAATCGCCGCTGGCCTTGCGGATCTCAAGAAACTCCTCGATTTCCGGATGGGTGATGTCGAGATAGACCGCCGCCGAACCCCGGCGGAGGGACCCTTGCGAAATCGCCAGCGTCAGCCCGTCCATCACATGAATGAAGGGAATGATGCCGCTGGTCTGCCCGGTTTTCACCTTTTCGCCGATGGAGCGCACCTTGCCCCAATAGGTGCCGATGCCGCCGCCATTGGAGGCAAGCCAGACATTCTCGTTCCAGGTGCCTACAATGCCGTCTAGGGAATCGGACACATCATTGAGGAAGCAGGAGATGGGAAGCCCGCGCTTGGTGCCGCCATTGGAAAGAATCGGCGTGGCGGGCATGAACCAGAGCTGGCTCATAGCGTCATACAGGCGCTGAGCATGGGCCACATCGTCGGCATAGGCGCAGGAGACACGGGCAAACATGTCCTGGAAGCTTTCGCCCGGCATCAGATAGCGGTCGGAGAGCGTCGCCTTGCCGAAGGAGGTGAGCATGGCATCGCGCGCATGGTCGAGCTTGAGGTCGGCGGGCAGCGGCTTTTTGGCCAGTGGCGCGGGCATCGGCGGCTGCGCCACCGGTTTGGCGCGATCCGGGGCCGGCATGGGCCTGCGCAAAGCGGCGGCTTTGCGTTCCGCGATGCTGGGGCGATACGGCGTCTCGACCAGCTGACCGTTTTCGTCGAAATCGCCGCTGAAATCGAATTTGCCGACTGCCGACATGCAACGCCCCCAAATGCAACGCGGGCGAACCCGCTGAAATCGAAGGCTCTCTGGAGGGGGCAGAAAGGCGCTGGCTGAATCGTGTTTCGACCCACCAATCGCCTGTTAGCCCCTACAATTATGACAAATCAGAGAACCCAGCCCCATATCTAGTGCGCCAATCCCAGGCTCCGTCAAGGCGTTTTGGCTGTGGATAAGCGATTGTGACGCAAAAATTTGGCGATATTACCGTTCCCAAAACCACCGCCAGCCCTTGCGTTCTAAGTCGACTTATCCACAGGGCCGATTCGGATGTAAGTTTGGCGACGAGTCGAACGTAGCTTCGAGACGTTCCGGGCGTATTCTGGAACGATCAAAGGCGTCCCTGGTTAGAAACTTAAACAGGAGAAGCACATGAACATCCGGATTTTCTCCACCGTAATGATTTGTGCTGCGTTCTTTGCGCTTCCCGCTGCCGCCACCCTACGACCGGAAGTCGCGCAAGCCCTGCAAGACGCGCATCGGATGGTACAGGGCACGCCCTCTCCCCCTAATACTTTTGCCGCCATGAAAAAAATAAAGACTGCGGAAGCCGTGCCCAATCAGACCGCCGAGGAAAAACAGGCAGTCGCCCGGATGAAGGCTTTCGTTATCGGGAATTCTGGGGACTGGAGTGGCGACCCCAATTTTAGCACCCCTCCCTAGACACCGCCCTACCTTGTTTGGGGTTTGGTGCCGCTTTTTGGTTTCGGCTTGGCGATCTTTTTCAACTGCGCTCAAACCGCCCGTTGTCCTCATCACATCCGGGTCGGCGCGCAACTGACTTGACGTCGTCCGAAGGAAACGGGCGGAGCAGCTTCAAAAGCTGGCGGACAGACTGGGCTAGCCGTGGTAGGCTCCCCAAACGCCGGGAGGTGTCTTATGAAAGTCTTTCTCTTGATTGCAACAGCGACGTTGGCCGCGCCCGCCTTCGCAGAAACGCCTGCGCCACCGACCAGAACCCTAGCAAGCAAAGACGGCAAGACAGATTTCACCAAGCCGTTTATCGATGACAGGTTGGGGCGGCAGGTACCGCCGCCGCATCAGGATCGCCCCTCTGTCGAGCTGAAGGCCGGCCCTGGAGCTAAATAGCCGATTGATTGGTATGGGTTTGTAAAAGGTAATATCGCCAAAAATTTGGCGATATTATACTTCGCAGACCCACTGCCAGATCTTGCGTTCTACGCCGACTTATCCACAAGGCCGATTCGGGTGTAAGTTTGGCGACGAGTCGAGCATAGCCCCGAGACGTTCCGGGCATATTCTGGAACGATCAGAAGCATCCCTGGTTAGAACCTTTAAGCAGGAGAAGCGCCATGAAAGCACTCATAGCTCTCACAGTCCTGGCGGCGTCGGCGCTCCCGGCAGCAGCCGCGTCCGATCCTAGCTCTCCGATGGAGGCTCTCAGTACGAGCATATGCCGCCCAGCGATTATAGGCACGGTGGTAAGTGTGCATACCGATCCCATGTACTTTGGTACTGATGTTGTGCTGGACAGCAACGGTGTGGGATTTATCGCTATGGACCACGAAAAATATTTTCCCACTATCGGTAGTTATGTTGGGCAGAAGGTCGTCATCTGGGGCAGCATCGCCAGGAATCGTTGCGGCGTAACGCGCGGGGTAGAAATGACGGGGTCGGCCCAATTGATGCTGTTATCTACTGCGTTAGCAGAGCCGAAAAAAACCAACTGTTTCGCTTCTAGACCTGATTAGGGTTTCGCGCCACTTTTCGGCTTCGCCTTCGCGATCTTCCCCAGCTTCGCCTCAAACGCCGCCTTGTCCTCATCACAGCCGAGGCGCTTGGCGGCATCTTTAAATGAATTTACTGGGCGATATTACCCTTCACAGACCTGATAGCCCTTGTGTTTTGTCATGACTTATCCACAAGCAGCCAAAAAGAGATGCTTCGTGACATTTGATGCATCCCATCGATATGGCGGTTCCATTTCGGAAGGCGTTAAATCACCAGACTAGGAAGGAGTTCATCGTGAAGCTCTTGTCCGGCATGGCACCTATTGCTCCGAAGAATTTTCCGCTGATAGCACTTGCCATTACCACCCTCGGGATCGGCTCATCGCCAGCCGCGTTCGCGCAGGCCAGAAATGCGCCAAGTCCAAAAACCGAAGCGGCTCTGGAGTGCCGGATCGGCCTGGGGCCGGAGGGGTGCGAGACGGCCTTTGAGGTGTCGGCCAGGCACTATCACAACCGTTGCAACAACCAGTACGTCTTCGACCGTTTAGACGGTTGCCCTGATGGACCGCTTGAAGCGGTCGAATATCTGGGTACCAACGCTGCCGGGGATGATATCTATACGGTAAAATACATGAACGCAGTAATGACCGTTGTCATTTTTTCGCCTGCTCCAGATGGCAAGAGATATGGATTCAGGTTCTTTGATAGTCCTCCGAATATGGCCATCGGAAGCAGCACGTACTCCGTTACGGTAACCTCGCCAGCGGACCCCGTGCAAATTCTATATAGTCGCCCCCGGCAGGAAAGCCAGGCCGGTTAAAACGCTAACCCGCCAGGTGCAATCCTGATGCTAGGAAGGAGTCCTTCATGAAACCCTGGTCTAACACGGCGCCCAACGATCTGAAGAAATTCCTGCTCGCGACATTGGCCGGCATCGCGGTTTGCCTTTCACCCCCGGCGTTTGCGCAGAGCGGGGCAAGTCCACGCTCCGGGACCGAAGCGGCTGTGCAATGCCTGCTCGGCCAGGGGCCGAAAAGGTGCGAACGGATGTTTGTGGGAAGAGCGATGACGGCGGCGCAGCCCTGGGTATGGCCGAATCTGACACGGGATGTCGACCGAGGCCCTTTGGAATGGAGCAAATATTGGGGTCAGGCTTCGTCAAAGAATGTTTTCGATGAAAGGGTGCTGCAGAGCCAGATGACGGACGAATTCGATATCTTCGACGTAAAATTCGCCCATCAAGAATGGACCATTTATATCGCCCCAGCCGATGCAGACGGCAAGATCCATTATCTGGTGCCTCGATTCTATGCGCCCCATGATTTGAATCAGCTCTGATGTCGTCCTTGTCCTCACTGCCGCTCACGGCGTGATGTGATACTTCACCCTGATCGCGCGATCGACCCGGCCGGTGGGAATCGCCGAGCAGCCCAGATCGTGAAAGGTGACCGTCACCGCCCAATCGCCGGCCTGGGTCGGGGTTCCGGCGATGACGCTGGAAAAGGAATTGGAAATGTCCAGGCCCGGCGGCAGGGTGCCGGTGATGACAATATCCTTCCAATCCACCGCGCACTGATCGGGCGTGTCGGTGACGCCGAAGGCGGCGTCGGATTCCAGGTGCTGGCCGACCTTGCCGGTGGTCGGCGTGTAATAGCCGTTAAGAAAATAATCGGCCCGGGCGATGCCGGCCGAAGCCGCCAGCGCCAGTGCGGCGAATAAAAAGCTGCGGCCACGAATGGACATGGTGTTCTCCCTGTCGTTGATACTAGAGCGGTTCCAGGAAAAGTGTGAAGCGGTTTTCCGTCCGGAACCGCGACCAAACAAAGAGATAGAGCATTTTCGCGATTCAACGAAGCGTGAAAATGCTCTAGCGCAAAACCGTTACGCTCGCATGCTCACCCTCGCCCCGGATTTCGGCCTCAACGTCAAAGACCCTGCCGATCAATGCGGCGGTCAGCGCCCCCTGGCCCGCCACCTTTCCGTCCTTGAGCGCCACAATGCGGCCGGCATGGCGCACCGCCAGCGTCAGGTCATGCAGGGCGGCGATCACCAGCTTGCCCCCGGCGGCATAGTCGGACAGGCGCCGGGCGCAATCCATGGCATGGCGGGGATCAAGGCCGGTGACCGGCTCGTCGACGATCAGGATCTCCGGCTCTCCCACCAACGCCCGCGCCAGCATGGCGCGGGAAAACTCCCCGCCCGAAAGCGTCGTCACCGGCTGATTGCGGCGGCTGGTGAGATCGCAGGCCTCCAGCGCCTTGCCGATGGCGGGGGCAAACTGCAGCGGCAAGCCGCCAAACGCAGGCAGATGCGGCGTCAGGCCCAGCGCCACCAGGCGCTCCACCGACAGCGGCCATTCGCAGAGGGGATTTTGCGGCAGGTAGGCGCGGCGCGCCGCCAGGATCTTGCGCGGGATTTCGGAGAAGAATTTTCCATCCAGGCTGACTTCACCGCTTTTCGGCCGGGTAAGTCCCGCCAGCACCGACAACAAAGTGGATTTGCCCGCGCCATTGGGCCCGATCACGGCGATAAATTCGCCGGAGCCTGCTTCCAGCGAAACATCGTCCAGTATGGCGCGGCCGCCTTTTGTGACGCGGAGATGTTCGGCCAGCAGGAAACTCATGGCGCCACCTTCCGAAGCCGCAGCACCAGCCAGAAGAAAAACGGCGCGCCGATCAGGGCGGTGAAAACCCCCAGCTTGATTTCGGGGCCCAGATGAATCTCCCGCACCGCGATATCGGCGAGGATCAGGAGCAGCGCGCCGCCCAACGCCGCGGGCGCCATGATGCGCCCCGGCAGATAGCCGACAAAGGGCCGCGCCAGATGCGGCGCCACCAAGCCGATAAAGCCGATCGCTCCGGTGACCGAGGTGGCCGCGCCCACCGCCAGCGCGGTACCAGCGACGACGGTCAGGCGCAGCCGGTTCAAGTCAATGCCCAGGCTTTCCGCCTGCGCCTCGCCCAGCGACAAGGCGTCCAGCGCGCGGCCGGTGGTGGCCAGCAACGCGCCGCCCAGAATCACAAAGGGCGCTACCAAAAAAACCTGGGTCCAGCTTTTGTCGGCCAGCGATCCCAACAGCCAATTCATAATCTCGTAAGCAGCGTAAGGATTGGGCGCGAAGTTGAGCGCCAGCGCGATGCCCGCGGCGGTCAGGCTGGAGACGGCGGCGCCCGCCAATATCAGCGCGATGGTTCCTCCCTGGCCCAATGCAAATGTGAGCGCACAAGCGGCCAAGGCGCCGATCAGGCCGAACAGCGGTCCGGCCAGCACCGAGATGGCGGTGACGCCGAAATAGATCGCGATCACCGCACCCAGCGCCGCGCCGGTGGAGACGCCAAGCAGGCCGGGCTCGGCCAGGGGATTGCGGGTGAGGCCCTGCAGCACCGCACCGGCGAGGCCCAGCGAAGCGCCCATCATCAATGCCAGCAAGGTACGCGGCAGGCGGATATCCAGCACGATCAGCGAGGCCAGGTTTCTGCCGGAGAAAATGTCGCCCGAAAAAAGATCGTGAGGCGCGATCCACACCCGGCCCGCCAGCAGGGACGCGGCAAAGGCCAGCACCAGCAGGATCGTCAGTATAAAGACCAGTATCCTCATGGCGCGGCCATGGCGCGCAGCATGGTGGCGCGCAACGCCGCCGCCGCCTCGGCGCTTTGCGGCAAGCCGCAGGCGTAAAAGGCGGTGGGATAGACGATACGCCTGCCGGCGAAGAGTTTCAGCAACAGGGGATGGGCGTTCTGGTCCATCCGCAGGGACGGCGTGTCGATATAATCATCGCCATAGGCCAGGATATCGGGCTTTGCCGCGATCAGGCTTTCGACATCGTAATAGCCGGTATCTTCACCAGCGATATTGCTGCCGCCCGCCGCCGCCAGCACGCTGTTGAACAAGGTGCGGCGGCCCGGCACGAAGCCGCCGCCGCCCCAGCCAGCGACACGGATCACCTGTTTCGGCGCGCCGGCCGACAATTGGCGCAGACTTTCGTCCATGCGGGTGATCAGCGCCTCGGCTTTGGCGCGCGCGCCAACCGCCTCGCCCACTTGGCGCGTCACGTTACGAATTTGTTCGAAATTCTCCGCCGCCCGAACCTCGACCACCCTGGCGCCGCTGCGGGCCAGGATGGCGCGCATGGCGGGGCTGGTGAATTCATCGGTGAGGACCAGATCGGGGTGGACCGCCAGCACTTCCTCGGGGGTGTTGTGATTGACGGGAAGCGCCGCTGCTTCAGGCCAGATTTTCAGCGCCGCTTTTTCCCGGGACAAAAAACTGAGCGAAGCAATCTGTCCCGGCTCTGCCAAATCCATCAGCAATTCGTCGGTACAGAGCTTCAGCGACATGATGTGCCCAGGCTTGGCAACCGATAACGGCGGCGCGGCGATCACCGGCCTGCCCAAGGCAAGCAAGACGACCGCCGCGCCAACCAGTTTCTTCATTTACAAATTCGCCTTGACGCCCGCGTAAAATGCCAGACCGGGCTGCCGGAAGCCGCTGGGATTCTGATAACGCTCATCGAACAGATTATCCGCCCGGCCGTAAAGGCTGAACATATCCGTTAACGCGTAATTGACCGAGATATTGGCGGTCACATAGCTGGGCAGTTTCAGCGGCAGAAAATTCTCCCGCCCGATATCGGCCGTGGAACCCACATACAGAACCGTCAGATCGGCGGAAAGACCGGGCCAGGCCTGCCAGGCGATATCGCCGCTGAGCTTGTTTTTGGGCCGCCGCAGCAACGGGGTGTGGAAAACCGCATCCGCAGCCTCGGTGTAGGTGTAGTCGGCACGCAGCTTCAACGTGTCCATCGGCGCCCAGGCAAGATAGGCTTCCACCCCCTGGGTGCGGGCCTTGCCGACATTGACCGGCGCGAAGCTGGGCGGCGGGCCGGATTCAATCAGGTTCCTGATGTCGTTGTGAAACCAGGTGACGCCGCCCGAAAAATCCGTGCCCAGTTGCTGGTCCAGGCCCATGTCGTAACCGATGCTGGTTTCCGGCTTGAGATTGGGATTATGGCCGAAGGGGCCGAACAGATCCTCCAGCGAGGGCGCCTTGAAGCCGCTGCCGATGCTGGCTTTCAGCCGCGTGCCGCCGACCTTGTAGACCGGGGCCAGGCGCCAGGTGACTTTATTGCCGAAGCGGCTGTTGTCGTCATAACGAACACTGACGCTGTTGTCGAAATCCCCCAGCGCGGATTGAAGTTCGGCATAACCGGCATTGGTGGTGATGCCCGCCGACAGCGGCAGATGGATGGCATCGCGTGCCGTCTCCGCCCCTAAGACCAGGGTTTCGTCATTGGCGAGAGCGATGTTGCCCTGCCAGTCCAGCTTCACCCGGGCGCCGGAATTGCGTGAATTGCCGTTGTTGGGATCGGCATTGGCGGTCGCCGACGAGCTGTAGGCCAGGCCAATCGTCTGGTCGAGAAGGCCCAGCACCAGATGGGCCGTGCCGCGCGCGTCATATTGCACGGCCGCGATGCGCGACTGAGTCGGAGACGGAAATCCGGTGAAGGTCTTGAAATTGAAACCATCGCCGGTGATTTTTTCCAGAATATTGCTGGCGCGGCCGACGAAGCCCAGATTGAAGTAATCCGTGACGTCATAACCCAGCTTGGTCGAGCCCGAGACGCTGTCGTAGAAATCGCCATTGGCTTTTTCCCCCGGCAGCAGCAGGGAGGACGGCGTCACCGGCGTATCGCCGGCATGTTGGTGCGCGAGGGTGAAGCGGTAATGAAAGCCATCGTCCGAACCGCCCGCTGTCGCATCCTGGTTGAAGGTGTCGAAACTGCCGCCTTCCAGATGGGCGGTGGCGGCAAGCGGCCCCTCGCCCGCCTTGGTAATCACATTGATCACGCCGCCGATGGCGTCGGAGCCATAGAGTCCGGAGCCCGGTCCCCGCAACACTTCGACGCGGGCGATGTCGGCGGCATTGAGCTTGCCGAAATCAAACACATTGGTGGGGGTGGAAGGATCGGCGACATCAATCCCGTCCACCAGGATCTTGGTGTGGTTGGAATTGGTGCCGCGGGAGAAGATGGAGGTCTGGCCGCCCTCCCCGCCGGTCTGCACGATATTCAGGCCCGGCACGTCACGCAGCACATCGGGCAGCGAGACTTGCTGGCGGCTTTCGATGTCGGCCGCGGTCACCACACTGACGGAGCTGGCGATTTGGCTTTGCGGCGTGGCGATGCGGGTGGCGGTGACGATTACGTTTTCGGAATTGTCCTCAGCGAATGCAGGCGACACCGCCGCGATGGCGGCGGTGGTCAACAAGATGAACTTCAACATGACTTCTCCTGACAGGGTTCAGGAGCCGGCACGGCTGCATTTCGGATGGTGTTCAAGAACGCCCCGCAACGACTCCAACATTGTCGCCGCGACGGTTCACCCCGCGAGTTTTCGGCGCACCCCGGCCGGAAACTGGACGACAGTGCGAGGCAGGTTTCCTGGCTTCCGGGTTCCTGCTTTCGCCCGCCTTCCCAAACATCGCAAAATGTTCAGTGGCTTAATGGACGATCACTCGCCGGTTACAGTTGCGGGGGCAGCCTGGGTCTTTCACCCACGTTCCCTAGACCTTGCACCTGACGCAAGGTTTGCGCGCGATCGGTCCCCGCGTCAACCGCAAATTCTCCCCTGCTGGCATGTGAAAACCGGCGGAGCGCTACCTTGCGCGCGGCATTTGGGATAAGGTCCGCGCCCCAATTGCAAAAGACATATGCGAGGATATTGCCATGCCGCTTTCGATCAACGATATCGCCCCGGATTTTACCGCCGCCTCGACGGAAGGAAAACTGCACTTCTACGAATGGGCTGGCGACAATTGGGTGCTGTTCTTCTCGCATCCCAAGGATTTCACCCCGGTCTGCACCACCGAACTGGGCGCGGTGGCCAAACTGAAGCCGGCATTCGACAAGCGCGGCGTCAAGGTGCTTGGGCTTTCGGTGGACCCGGTGGAGAACCACACCAAATGGTCTGCCGACATCAAGGAGACGCAGGGCGCGGCGCCCAACTATCCCATGATCGGCGACACCGACCTGAAAGTCTCCAAGCTCTACGGCATGCTGCCCGCCGACACCGAGGGCACATCGGAAGGCCGCACCCCCGCCAACAACGCCACGGTTCGCAATGTCTTCATCATCGGGCCGGACAAGCGCATCAAGCTGGTGCTGGTCTATCCCATGACCACCGGGCGCAATTTCGACGAGATATTGCGGGTGATCGATTCCATGCAGCTCACCGCCAAGCACAAGGTGGCGACGCCGGCCGACTGGAAACAGGGCGGCGACGTGATCATCACCGGCGCGGTCAGCGACGAGGAAGCCAAGTCGCTATTCCCAGGCTATAAGACAGTGAAGCCTTATCTGCGGACGACGCAGCAACCGAAGTAGCCGTTACTTCCAAGGCGTGACCGAGGGCACCTTGTCGGTCGGCGCAGGAGCGTCGACCGTGCCAAAATCGGCGGGTGAGACGATCTCCAGATATTCCATGTCGGGCGAGTAGTCGAACAGGTAATGCACGATGCCCGGGCGCTGATGCACCACATCGCCGGCCTCGACCAGGGTCTCCTTGTCTTCATACATGAAGCGGGCCCAGCCCTTGGTCATCACCACAATCTGGAAATTGCAGACATGATAATGCCAGCCGGTGCCTTCCACCGGCGGCTTGGCAGCCTTCACCAGATGGGCGATCACTTTTCCGTTGGTGGCGCCGGCGACGCCCAGATCGCGATAGAGAAAAAAGCCACGCAGGCCGCCCGGCAGAAACTTGGTATCGCCAGGCTTCACATGCGAGAATTTCAGACCCGGTTCCTGACCCATGGGACTCTCCTCATGTTGCAACGCAACAATAGAGGCAGAAAGTTAAGGGTTTGAAAAGGGTGCGGTGCAGAAAAAAGCCGCCTAAACCTTGGGCATCATGGCCAGGAACAGGGCTTCCCAATGGGCCATGAAGCGGGGAATGTCGAACAAAGGCGTGGAAAAACGTGTTGATCCCAGCCGGCCCCGCAAACCCTGGAGCCGCTCGGGATCGCGCGCCAGCGCCAGGGCCAGCGCCTCATAATTTTCCAGATCCCCGGCGATCAGTTCGCAAAGCCCGGCAGCGCGGAGCAGACTGGCGCCCACCCGCGACGAAAAACTCCGGCCC
>Ga0210402_10001470_pt1 | contig 24284 bp, 21 predicted proteins | sample IncBWC7MmetaG_FD_161055 | JGI IMG/M metagenome (GOLD analysis project Ga0210402, IMG submission 161055) | Forest soil microbial communities from Barre Woods Harvard Forest LTER site, Petersham, Massachusetts, United States - Inc-BW-C-7-M | ecosystem: Environmental > Terrestrial > Soil >... | reverse complement strand
CCACCAGCAGGATTGCTCCGACTCGCTCCGGTTCAGCTACATGCACGAACGAGCAATTTACATGGTGAACTCCTTTCAGTTCACAAGATCAAGCCAGGCTTAGCCTGGTGTACCAAAGGCGCAAAGAAGACTGCCCGGCGAGTCCGTTAGCGACGCGCGTGATGCCGCCTTGATCAGGGCTACTTTGAAGTTTATCTGTAAAGCCCAAAACGCTTGTTGGCCGGCCGCAGAGGGGCGGCCTGCCCGAAATCCCACTTCCATGTGGACGCCGTGATACACCAGGAGAACCAGGTGCTGACGACGTCGTGCGCAGCCTGCCGGCGTTCCATTTAATCCTCTTCCTTTGCGGCTTCTTTGCGGCTTCGCGGCTTTGCGTGAAATCCTGATTTTCTTCCGCGCTTGGCTCAAATGTCCAACTTATTATTTAACTTCCCCTAAAACTAAAGCCCGCCTTGCAAATAGGCGATCACATCGGCCAAGCCCTGGCGGCCCAACCCCTTCTCCAGACCATCCGGCATCAGAGAGAGGCTGGAGGCGCGCATTTGTGCGATGCTGGTGCGCAGAATCGTTTCATCCCCTTCGTCGGATCCTCCGCGCAGCGTGATCATGCCGGGAGTCTCGTTGGAAATCACGCCGTCGTACAGGCGCCCGTCCTTGGTGGTCACCATGTAATACGTGAATCGGGGATCGATTGCATAGCTTGGATTCAGAATCGAGGTGAGCAGCTCTTCCTTGGTTTTCATGTTGATACTCGAAAGGTCCGGACCCACCCGGGCCCTGTCCCGGCGCGGCATATGACACTTGGCGCAGTTGTCTTCGAACAGCTTCTTGCCGCGGCCGGTGTCTCCATTGAGCTTCAGCGCATCATGGAATTCGGCCACAACCTTGGCGCGGTCGCTGTTCTGATTTTGAAAAATCGCCTTGGCGCGGCTCGCAATCGCGGAGTTGCCGTCCTCCATCAACCGCGTGCGCGCGACGATTTCAATGCTGGCGATTTCGATCTGCCCTTTTTCCAGCGCGGTCAGCAGGATGGGGATGCGATCGCGCTGCTGGAGCAAGGCCGCCACCACCTGCGTGCGCGCCTCCGGTCCATAACTCTTCCAATCCGCCAGCAGCGTGGTACCAATCTTGGGATCGTCGAAGGCAGCCAGAGACTTGATGGCAGCCGCTTGAATACTGGATTCCTGGTGCGAGTCCAGGATGCGGCGCAAGACCAGGTTCACCGCGCTGTACCGCCCGCCTCGCAGAGCCAGAATGGCTGTAAGCCGCGTCTTCACCGGCAGCTTGTCGGAAACGGCGTCGCGTGCCGCCCGGTCCACCAGGGCGTTCAGTTCCAGGTGACGCGCCACTTCCCACGCGGCCGTTTGCACCGCTTCGGAGCCGCTTTGCAGGTAGCCGTTGAGAGTCGCGTCCGCCCCAGGGACCCGCAACTCGCTTACGCCTGCAACGCTCATGCCGCGCGCCAGGCCCGCCAGGCCCGCTTCCGGAGTCTTGGCATGGCCTAGACTCGCCAGGAATCGCGCCACTTCGTTAGGGTCGTGCTTGATCCCGATGAGAGAAGCCAACTGGTCGAGAATTTCGCCCGTGCCGAAGTCCTGGTGGCGGCCCACCATGGTTTCAAACATCTCCGCGGCCCGGTTGGAAGCGGAGCTGAGTACCGCCAGACGAAACCAGCGGTCGTCTTCGTGCGAGCCGATGATTTCCGCCAGCGCCGGCAGGGTCCGCGGATCTTGGAATTCTCCTAGAGAGAGCGCCAGTTGGAACTCCACGCGTGCGTCCGGATCCCTGATCATTCCCAGAGCCGCGTTGGTGACGGCGGGCGATTTGCCCAGAAACGGCTCCGCCATCCGCAATGCGTGTTCACGCACCCCGGGATGGGCGTCGTGCAGCGCGTGCAGCAGCAATGGATCGTCCAGCGCCGACAGGGATTCCAGCACCCAGAAGGCGTTCACGCGCGCCACGGGATCGGCATTCGTCATCGCCATTTCACGCAGTTGCGGAATCACCGACCGGTCTTGCCGCTCCAGCAGAAGCCGATGCGCCGTCTGGCGGTGCCAGCCGCTGGTGCCGGCCAATAGTTCCACCAGCTCCGCGCTGCTGGCTTTTCCGAGCTTCGGTTTCAGATCGCGCTGCCGTAATGGATGCACCGGCGAAATACGGAAAATGCGGCCCTTGTCCGATCCGGACATGAAATCGATGTTGCTCTTTAACTCCGCCGGAATGGACTCCGGTTGCTCGATGGTTTCGCGGTGCATGTCGGTGAAGTATAAATTGCCGTCGGGTCCGGTAACGAAGTTAGTGGGCCGGAACCACATGTCGGTCGAGGCCAGGAACTCTTTGCCCTGCTCGCCGCGATGCGCGATGAAGTTGACTCCGTCCCGCTCCAGTACGTCCCGATGCACCAGGTTTCCGGATACGTCGCCGGTGAAGATATTGCCCCAATACGCGTTGGGAAAGACATCGCCGTTGTAGACCGTGCCCCCGGACGCCGCCGTGAAATAGCCGCTGGGCGCCAGCAGGCCCTTTTGGCCTCCCCCCTTATTCTGCGGGTTTTGTTCGTCAAAGCGTTCCTGCCGGACCTGGCTGCGCTTGGCGCGCCATGCCTGCGGCTTGGTCAGCGGAAACATTTGCGCCGAGGGGCGGCCGTGGTCGGAGATGTCCTGCGCTTCCGCGCCAACCACCAGCGTGGGAGCTTTGACCAGGTAGTGCATGGGCAGCACCACCTGGCGTATGTGAACTGTGTTCTCGGTGATGAACCGGTTGCCCCAATCGTCGACCGCCTGTCCGAACTGCGTGGGCCCGGACGCAGGCTCCGCGATATCCCGGTCCACGCGAAAACGAAAATCGGCGGCGCGCACCAGGACCGGCGGCCGATCCGGATGTTCAGGGGATGTAATCGGACCTTGCGCACCAGAATTGCAATAGATCCAATTGTCCAGGTTCAACCGCGGGTTGGCAATGCGGCGCTCCGCCGCTCCGGTGAAGAAACCGGTGTAGAGCACCTTGCGCACGTCGGCTACACCGTCACCCTTGCTGTCCTTCAACCAGAGAATGTCGCGAGTGGCGGTGACGATCAGTCCGCCCTTCCACGGCATCAAGCCGGTAACCGCGAGCACGTGATCGGCGAACACGGTGCGGCGGTCGATCTTGCCGTCCCCGTCTGTGTCTTCCAGCATGACAATTCGGGAGAGCGGCGGCTTCCCCTGAGGAGGGTCCTCGGGATAATCCAGCATTTCGGCGACGAATATGCGCCCGTTTTCATCGAAGACCATCTCGACCGGGTCATATACCATTGGCTCGTTCGCAAAAAGATCGACTTTGAAATCAGGGTTGATCTGAATGCTTTTCAGAGACTCTTCCGGCGAGCGCGGCGGCTGGTCGGCGTATTTCTTGCCGCAACCAACCAGGAAAATTAAGGCGATTACACAGTATGGATTTCGTTTCATAATCGGCTTCCGATGCCAGATCTGTCGCGACCGGTCTGGCGCGGGCCGGTCACGCCGTACATTGGGCCTTTGCATTCCCCTCTTCGGAATATCTCACAGCATTGTTTACCACAAACCGTGCCTTGTCAGATCTGGCCGGCGATGCGCCGGGGCATCCGGGCGACTACGACGCTGCAGGACACGCAAAGTACTATCTGCGCGAGCGTGAGGACCAGCAAGCTGCGGAGAAAAAGCGATTCAATCAGACCTGGCGTGGAACCCTTATTCATGTAACACCCTCCGCAATTCCTCACACACTGACACACGCCAAAAGAGATGTCAACCGATGGGGGGAGTCGACTTGAGCAGCGGCAAACGGACCTCAGTCAACGCCATCTTTTGTTCGGTCCTGTGCCTTCTTCCGGCGAGATCACAGGAGGGGCAGGACAAATCGAACACGCTCGACATGATCTGGATTTCAAACCTGGTCCAGCCCTTCCTTTGCTTCAAAGAGCCGGCATTCCCCGAAATTGACCATCACGCAATGCCGAAAACGCTCCGAAGGCGGGCTCCCAGGATCGCCTTCCTTCAGTTCGCCCGTATAGGCATCGAAGACCGGCTCCTTCGGAGAGGCTCCACAATAAAGGTTCATCCGCTCAATCGTGCTCTTCCCATCAACGATCAGGTGCTTGCAGTCGCGGCATGCCGTGGGTTTTGCATGAGCCCGTTTGACGCTGCCAATTGGCGCAGTTCCCTGCAATTCCTGCCGAACGGTGTCAAGAGACAGCCCATAGCCATGGAGGATCTCCACGGCGAAACTGGTTTCGAGGCGCAAGATACCAAGCAGCAGATGCGCGGTGCCGATCTCCTTTGAGGCTGGCGCCTCTTCGGCAGCGTAAGCCAGCACGCTCTTGGAATCCGCGTTCAGCGGAATGTCTACCGAAGTGGACACCCTCTCGCGCTTCGTGGTTCGGGCCTCAATTTTCTCCCGTATCGCCTCGGAGGCGGCGTGGGATGACAGAAACTGAAAAGCCAACGCTTTGTCCTCGCGGACAATACCCAGCAGCAGGTGTTCGGGTTCTATGTAAGGCGCCCCAAACAGGCTGGCCTCATAGCGGGCGAAAAAGATCACGCGCCGTGCTTTCTCGGAATATCGTTCGAACATTCTCGTTTTCTCCAAAGTCCCGCTCAAACCAGGATTACCTGCCCCACACAGTTTGAAGGGTCCAGCAGGCCTCTAGATCCGCCGGACCCAGGGTAACCAACCAGGGTAACCAACCAGGGTAACCTGCCTCACGCAGGCGGATTAACAATCCAGCCTGCCCCACGCCTACTCCCGCCGCAGCCGGAACGTATACCTCACCATCAAGGTATGGGTCGGGCTGGTGGCGCCGCGAAAAGGTCGCGGGTGAAGCGCCGGCCGGCGCCGAAATCGGAGAAACGGCTGGCAGTCTGCCAGGCCATCGGATTTGCCGGGAAAAACGAGTCTTCCACCGGCTCCACGGCGGACCGCCTATCCGAGCCGCCTGCTTGGATGGGAGAATGAACGAAGCGGACGTTTATGCAAACCACGGTGAATCTTCCCGATTCCCTTTACCAAAAGAGTGAAGCACTGGCGGCCTCACGCGGAGCTACGGTGGAGCAGTTGATCGTCGAAGCCGTACAAAAAGAAGTCCAAGGCAACCTTGGGTCAGGCACTTCCGGCTCCTACGGCGATCGCGAGGTAGAGTTGCCGGTAATCCACTCAAGGCGGCCTGGATCGCTAGACCTGTCTCATTTCGACTTTGATGACCTAATTGCTTGACGTCAACGTCCGGATTGCCCTGGCCGCGGAACGACACACCCATCATCGAGTGGCACGGCAATGGTTCAGCAATCTTCAGGACGAAAAGCTCGCGTTCTGCCGCCTTACCCAGTTGGGCTTTCTGCGGCTGTTGACGAACAAGCACGTCATGCAAGAAGAGGTCATGAAGCCCGACGAGGCGTGGCAGGCATATCGCGTCCTGAGATTGGACCGGCGAATCGGCTACTCGGCAGAGCCGAGCGAACTCCCCGAAACACGGCAGGCGTTCACCGAGGGCCCGTTGAGTTCGCCTAACCTGTGGACCGACGCCTACCTCTGCGCCTTCGCTCATGTTGCGGATTGACGTTGGGTGACATTCGACGCGAAGATCCCAGCCAGGGAGGGTGTGAATTGCCTCTTACTCAGCGGAAGCTCCTGACGTGGTCCGCCCGGCAGTGCAGGGACTTTTGTGCTACACCGCACCACTTCAAGACCGGTCGTAATCCTGCCCAAGGGCGGAGGGCGGGCTTTTGATTGCGGCACCTGCACCCAACAACGATTGGATAGCAGTGCGAACAAAATCATATGCTGGTACTTGACACTTGGCGCATTGGCGCTGAACAGAAACTCGGAGCATGGCCGTGGCATCACCATTCGATCTCCTCAGTAGACCTCATTCACTCGACGACGCTCGATTCTTGGAAAGACCGTAATGAAAAAGCACTAGCCGCACTCTTCGGCACACGCTACGCCAAGAAAGCGGAGAAGTCCGTGGCGCTCCGCGCGCCCGACATGAAAGGAAATGAAAAAGGCATCCCGTATGCGGCCTACATTGACCCATCGAATGCCGATGCGGGCTCATATGGCGGCATGAGCTTCGTGATCTTTCCTGTAGAAGGATCGCCGTGCATGATCGGGATGGTAATCGGGACTCAGGGGCTTGCGCCCGACGAAAGAATCCTTGGGCGGCCCGGCCATGCAAGGAAGATGCAGGCGATTTGTACTGGGCTGAATCATCGATTTGGTTGCGGTGAGCAGGTCGCGTGGGCAAAGCAGGACCCGACACGCGTGGACATCAGCGTGCCGGAGACGATCCAGCGAGTCTGGTCTTCATACGAGCGTGCTTTCGAAAAGTACGGCAAGGTGCTCTATGCTATCTTCCGGCCATCTGGAGATCGGGCTGGCACTGTCGCTGCACTCGCGGCCATGCTTGATGTGATGTTCGAAGAGCGTGGCTATGTAGCACTCAAGGAATTTCAGGCCAACGCCGCGGAAGTGAAAGACAGTTGGTTCTCATTCCTGATGCCGCTCACCAGCCAGGATGATGTAGTCCAGCTACTGAAGACGCGTAGGTTCGTCATCATCCAAGGCCCGCCCGGCACTGGGAAGACCCGCATGGCGCGACAGTTGCTCGCCGGAGAATATGGCGGGGCGGGCCAGACGATTCAGTTCCACCCCAATACCACCTATGAGACCTTCGTCGGCGGTTTAGCGCCACTGGAGGAGAGTAGCAACGAGAGTGGGTCGCTGGGATTTCGGTTCGCCCCGAAACCGGGATTTCTGATAGAGGCTGCGGTTCAAGCCGTGCAGAACCCGAATCGGAACTACTTGCTCCACATCGACGAAATCAATCGGGCTGATCTTGGGAAGGTCCTCGGTGAGGCGATCTATTTATTCGAACCAGACCCAGAGTCTCCACGTGAGATCAGCCTAGCCTATGATTTCGGGCCTCCGTTCTTGCGCAGACTGAAAATTCCGAATAACCTTCATGTGTTGGGCACGATGAACAGCGCCGACCGCAGTATTGCAATCCTCGATGTAGCGGTTCGTCGCCGATTCGCTTTCCTATCACTCTGGCCGAGCCTGAAGGTAGTCGAAGAGCACGCTTGCGAGTTCAGCCAAAACGCGTTTCGAGACCTCACGTCGATCTTCATCGAACACGCACCCGACGAAGCCCTTGCGCTCGTGCCGGGCCATTCCTATTTTTTGGCTGCGGACGAGAAGTCTGCCAGAAGGAACCTGAAGACGAGTCTCTTGCCGCTGTTAAGCGAATATTTGGCGCAGGGTTACGTAAGCGGATTCGCAGAGTCGATTCGCGCCTACGTGCAATGGCTTGAGAGCCTTTGATGCCCAGAGTGAGGCGCCCAGCGATTCATCACCGTTCCATCAGCCGCACGCCTCTCAAGCGAGTGGAACAAACAGACGACATCTGCCTGGAGCTTCGTGACCACTCACGCCTCACAAGGTCCGCAATCGAACTGTTCGGGAGTAAAGCATCTGCGGACCCGGGAGCCCAAGCCGCCCGGCTAGCCGATCAGTTCATCACACAAAACGCGCCTTTATTCCAACTCCTCGATGTCGCAATCCAGCGGGATTACGACGGTTGCGACGTCCTGCTGCACATCTGCTCGGGTGGTGCCATTGGCGCTGTTCCCCTCGTCTCGCCTCTAACCGCCAGGCCTGACTTTGGCCTTGTCGTCCAGCCGCGATTCCCATGGGCGGGAATTGGTCCAATGCTCGCAGAAATGGGATGGCTGATCAGTCCCACGCCTCTCCGACTGCCTCTCCTCAAACGCTCCGAGCGGCGAGTACCGCCCTGGGTGCTTTCCTTCATGGTGTTAGCACGACTAAAGGTGCTGCTCGATCGACTGGATCGTCGATTTGAACTCACGACGGAATTACGATCCGCTCCGAAGGGCACTATTGACTGGACTCAATATGTGACATGCCAGTTGCCGCGAGGCGCTTTCCTGTCGATCCCGTGCACGTTCCCCGACCTCCGTGATGATCGGCAGCTCAAAGGGGCCATCCGTTTCACAATAGAAAAACAGCTGCGGTCGCTGGAGACTCAACACGAGCAGGGAACATTCGTCCACCGCCTGATCGCTCTGGCGGAATCACTTCTCCGCAAAGTCGACTCGGTCCCCAGTCACCGCCCAGGCGTGCGAGAGATCGAAACATGGTTGCGACGTCCATTGCGGCATGACAGTTTCATCGAGGGCCTTCAGGCAATCGATTGGACAGTCGAAGAGCGAGGGCTCGCCGGTCTGAGCGACCTTGAGGGGATACCGTGGACGATGCCGATGGAGCAGTTCTTCGAAGCCTGGGTGGAAACAGTCATGCGCTGCGTGGCGCGAAGCGTGGGCGGAATACTGAAGACCGGGCGCCAACGAGAGACTGTCGCCCCAATCTCATGGAACCCACCATACGTTGGTTCGCAGCGCTCACTCGTTCCCGACATGATCCTGGAGTTAGACCAGACCTCATTCATCGTTGACGCGAAGTACAAGCGTCACTGGGAAGAACTCCAGGAGGGCGGGTGGCAAAGCGAGAGCAGTGCCTTACATGAGCAGCATCGGGCGGACCTTCTGCAGATCTTGGCCTATGCCAACCTTGCACGAACGACCGACGTCGTGTGCTGTCTCGTCTACCCGTGTTCCCAAGGCACCTGGGAATCGTTGGCAAAACGCGATCGAATCTTTCACCAATCCGAACTACCAAACCGTGGACGTCGTGTTCGAGTCTGGTTAACCGCTATGCCAATGGGTGTAGCGGCCAATATCGTTGCTGTCCCATTCAGCAAGAAGGCGCGTGCCGAAGAAATCTGACACAGTGTTCCTGCGATACTGGAATGGCGAGGTTGCGCTTTCAAATCGCGGCGGGCGGATTACCAATCCGCCGCAGGTTAGCAACCTGCCCCACGAACTACTCCCGCCGCAGCCGGAAGGTATACCTCACCATCAAAGTATGGGTCGGCCTCGTGGCGCCGTAGTCGGTGGAAAAGAGATACTGCGCGAACAGGTCGCGGGTGAAGCGCCAGCCGGCGCCGAAATCGGAGAAACGGCTGGCAGTCTGCCAGGCCATCGGATTTGCCGGGAAAAACGAGTCTTCCACCATCGTCCGGTAGCCGTACCGGTCGGGAAAAAGGGTCACGTTCATGTCGTGGCATTGCCAGATATTGAGCAGCGATGCGCTGGCAAAGAGGCGCCGCGTAATGTCCACCTGAATGGCCGCATGCATCGACGCGAAGTGGCCGTTGGCGACACCGTTCTGCAGCAGGTTGCCGGTGGCATTCTCGGTGCGCGCCGCCCACGCGCGGCTGGCGCCGCCGGCTACGTCGAAGCTCAGCATGGCGCGGCGCGTGAGTGCATATCCTAAACCGAGCGCCATCGATCCCCGCTGGGCGCGGTCGCGCTCTCCCGAATCCACCGCCCCGGCGCGCGCCAGGCTGTCCTGCAGGGAAACGCCCAGCCATGCCGCCGTGACTCCGTAATACAGGCGAGGCGTGATGGCTCCGCGGAGTCGCAGTCCGAATTCGAAGGAGTGGCCGGAGGTGCGGGTCCCATCGAGTTTCATGGCCATGCCGCCCACGGTATGGCTCACGTCATGATCGTCGGCGCCAATGAATGCGTAGCGATAGAAGAGCCCCAGTTTCAGGTTCTTCGAAAAGTCGTGCGAATAACCGGCGGTCAATCGCGTCTGGTTTACTGTGGAGACCGAATTGATTCGTTCCGTGGAGCCCGGCGCCCCAGCGTTGTTACCGGTAGTCCCGGTATCCGTGCTGGTGCTGTCGGTGGTGGTGCTGTCGAGCGAGCCGGTGCCCTTGAGGGACTCCAGTTCCAGGCCAAAGCTGTCCGGCCCGAGGCGCCGGGCCAGCACCAGGGCGCCGGAGTAGAAGTCGGATGTGGAATTTGCGGAGGTCCGTTGCACGCCGGGTATCGCCACACCGGGGCCCGGCGCGCCTGGCACGCCGGGCTGTCCTTGCAGTGGGGCCTCGAAATCGGGCTGGGACGAAAGTGAGGTATCGCCGACACGCGACGCCGAAACGCTGCCGCCCAGCGTGAAGCCCGCGCCGATGGGGGAGAACATCGATAGCTGCGGAGAGATGCTGTAGTTACCGGGCAGCGAACCGGCGGGGCCGAAAGCCGATTGGTATTCCTGCAATCCGCGCACGCCGCTGAACGTCGGCAGCACGAAAATTCTGCCTTCGCCCTGCTCGAAACCGGTCGCATACGCCGGGTTCTCCAGGCTGTCCAAATGGGCTTCCGGATAGGCGTTGAAGCGGAAGAGGAATGGCAACTGCTGCACGTCGGCCAGACCGGCGACATACCGGTCGTAGGTGCTGGCGGTGGCGCGCGGCGAACCTTCCTCGCGATCGTGGGCGGCCTGCGGTTGCGGTTGTGGTTGACCCGGCCAGGATGTTTGGCTTGGGCCGCCTGTTGGGCCACCCGGAGGCGCCCCGGGACCGCCGCCGTGGTTATCGGGTCCATGGTTGGATGAAGGGTTGGGTGCAGCCGAATTGCCCGCCCCATTCTGCGCTTGCGCTAACACCCCGTTCTGAGCTAACGGAGCAGCGCCCGGATGGTCGCGGTCGGCGGCTTCATTCCGGTCGCCTGCATCGCGGTTTCCGGGCGATCCAAGGGCCCCAGCCAGCAGGTGGAAGTCCTGACCCGGCCGCACCAGCACGCCGCGCCCGGCTTCAATCAGCACCCGGTGGCTGGGATCGCTCAGGCTGGTCACTTCCACCGCGCCCTCGTAAACCACCACCTGGGTGTCGCCCTGGGCGTCCACCTCAATACTGAACTCGGTTCCGCGAACCGCGATCGAAGCCGTCGGGCTGTTCATGCGATACGGGTTCGGCTTGCCGGCAAAGTGGTTGATCTTGACGCGCACCAGGCCTACCGCGATCTCGAAAAGTTCGCGCAAAGAACCGGCGGTGCGGAAATCCTTCAGGATGACGACGGACTCCGGCGACACCACCACCATGCTGCCATCGCTCAGATCGATGACCACGCGCCCGCCGCCCCGTGTATCGATGCGGTCGCCGGGGTTGAGAATGTATCCGGGGGTCAGCAGGAACGGCGCGCTGCCGCTGCCCACCAGAAGAGCCTGGCCGCTGACGCTGGCAGCCCGCGCGATTACCGGTGTGGATTGCGCGGCCGCCACGCCGCTGAACACCAGCGCCACTCCGAACGCCAGCCAGGTGGATGTGCTGGCACACGTCCTGGAACACCTGCTCGGTCGGGCACTCGGGCTGGCGCGGCCTTCCTGTTTCACGCGATATCCAGCGGCCTTTCCGCGTTTTCCTCTTCCACTTCCAGTTCTCCCTCGGTGTCAACCGCCCCTTGCAGTTGATACCGTGCGATGAGCCGCTGGATGGTTCGGCGGTCCAAATCAAGGACGGCGGCTGCCCGGCGGCGGTTCCAACCGGTCTCTTCCAGTATGAGCTGTAAGTAGCGGCGCTGCAATTCCTCCATGTTAGGACGGTCGGCGATCAGGCGATGCTCCGGGCGTTCGCTCGGAGCGGCGGCCTTGTGGCCGCGGGCGGCGATCTCGGGTGGCAGGCAATCGATGGTGACCAGACCGCCGGAGGAGAGCGCCACGGCGCGGCGCAGGGCGTTTTCCAGTTCCCGCACATTGCCCGGGAAATTGTGGGCGCCCAGCGCGTCCATGGCTTCGCGGGTCAGGTGCAGCGGCGGCTGATCGGGGCCGCGGAAGGTCTGCAGGAAGTGGCCGGTGAGCAGTTCCACATCGCCCGCTCGTGCCCGCAGCGGCGGCAGTTCGACGCTGAGGACGCTGAGCCGGTAAAACAGATCCGAACGGAAACTGCCGGCGGCCACCAGGTCGCGCAAAGGCGCGTTGCTGGCGCCGATCACGCGCACGTCCACCCGGCGGGATTGAGTGGACCCCACACGGCGCACTTCGCCCGACTGCAGAACTCGCAGCAGGCTGGCTTGAAACGCCGGGCTGGTGGAAGCCAACTCGTCCAGGAAGAGGGTTCCGCCGTCGGCCGCTTCAAACAGGCCCTGGCGTTCCGTATTGGCGCCGGTGAAGGCGCCGCGCGTATACCCGAATAACTCGGACTCCAGCAAGGTATCGGTGAGGCCGGAGCAATTCACGGAGAGGAACGGTCGGGCCGAGCGCGCGCTGAAATCATGAACGGCGCGCGCCACCAGCTCCTTGCCGGTTCCGGATTCGCCCATGATCAGGACCGTGGCATCGGTTCGCGCCGCTTGGGCGATCAGCTTGTAGACCATCACCATGGGAGCGCTGCGGCCCACCAGCCCGGCTTGGGAAAGATGCAGGTCCGGTGGCACGGTCTCAGCGGCGTCGGCCTCGCGGCGCGCCTCCAGCAGGCGTTTGAGAAGCGCCACCACCGCCGAGATGTCGAAGGGTTTGCCGATGAAATCAGTGGCGCCCCGAGTGACCGCTTCGATGGCAACGGCGAGCGATCCCTGCGCCGTCATCAGCACAATGGGAAGATTGGCGTTCGACGCGCGCAGCGCGTCCACCAGTTCCAGGCCGCCCACGTCCGGCATGTAAATGTCGCTCAGGATGGCGTCGAATGAAGTGCTGGCACACGCCTCCAGCGCCTCCCGGCCGGTGCGCACAGCGGTGACCCGGAAACCGTTCAGCGTGAGACCGGTTTCGAGCATCAACCGGATGGAACGTTCGTCGTCGGCAATCAGAATATGGGGTTGTTGAGACATGTGGGGTAGGCCTCCAGGACTGCCATCGGATTGGTACTCACGCGGATTCCTCTTTGCGCGGAATCCGCAGGGTGAACGTGGAACCGGCGTTCACTGCGCTTTTGACGGCCACCGAGCCGCCGTGCAATTCGGCGATTTCGCGGACCAGCGCCAGGCCCAGGCCGGTGCCCGGCACACCGGCGTCCTGCACCCGTGGAACCCGGTAGAACTTCTCGAAAATCCGCGTCAGATCGGCTTCCGAAATGCCGTAGCCCTGGTCTGCGACCTCGATGAACACCGCTTCCTCGTCGCTCGAAGTGACAACCGTCACCTCGGTTCCGGACGGGCTGTACTTGATGGCGTTTGAGATCAGGTTCTCCACGGCGCGCGAAAGCAGGTCGGCATCGGCCAGCAGCGCCGGCAGTTCCGGGGCGAAACGGCGCACCAGCCGGATACCGCTTTGCGCCGCCACAGGGTCCAGCAGCAGCAGGGAGCGTTCCAGCAGGTTTTCCACCCGCACCGCCGAGCGGCGCAACTCGGTGGCGCCCGATTCCAGGCGCGTGATATCCAGATAGCCGGTGATCATGCGCGTCAGGCGCTTCACTTCGTCGTTGATGGCCAGGTGCATTTCCTTGCTGCGCTTCGGATCCACGTCGTATTGGGCCAGCAGTTCCGTCATCCCCTGGATGGCCGTGAGCGGCGTGCGCATTTCGTGCGACACCAGCGAGATCACGTCGTTCTTGGTCTGTTGCAGTTCGTGCTGGCGCGTGATATCGGAGAGCGACGCCACAATTCCCAATGTCGAGCCGTTGCCGTTGTCTCCCGCCGAAACCGCCGCCATGCGCAGCGTGAATTGCTGCGGCCGCACGTTGTTGATGGTGATTTCGCGCTCGATTCTGCCCCGGTCTTCCACCAGGCGCGCGATCATCCCGGCATCCACCAGGCCGGCCAGGCGTTGCGCCAGGTTCTGGCCCACCAATCCGCGGCCGGTGGAACCCAGGATGGCTCCGGCGCTGCGGTTGGCAAACGTGATCAGCCCGTCTGGTGCTGCCATGATCAGGCCGTCTTCCACCGAACGCAGGGCGAAATCCATGAAGCGCGCGCGTTCCAGCAGGCGCGCGTTCAATTCGCTCAGCGTGCGCGCTTTCCACTCCAGTCCCCTGGGCAGCCAACCCCGCGCCAGCGATACCGGGCCGCCATGAACCCAGTGGTGGTAAGGGCCGCCGATGCCGGCACCGGCGGGGGCTAACAGATCGCCCGAGAATGCCAACTCCGCGATGTTGGCATCCAGCCGCGAACTGGCATCGAGCGACCGGCGCAGCAGCCCCAGGATTCCCGCCACCGCGAACGCAATCAAAGCCGGCGCCAGCGGCGGAAACACCAGAAACCAGGTGAAAGCCAGATAAGCCGCCAGCCATACCGCGGCCGCCACACCCACCAGAACGGCCACCTGCTTCAGCAGTTCGTGGCCCCCCTGCGCGCCGTCCAGAAGCACCAGGGTGAGGGCGGCCACCAGTCCGGCTAGCAGGAACACCGCCCAATCGGAGGTCTCCGAATAGAAGCGCGAACGAAGGATGGTGTTCACCGCGTTCGCCAGAACCTCCACACCCGGCACCAGCGTTCCATGCTGGTCTGCGCGCTCATCGGTATAGCGCACGAACGGGGATGCCACGTGGTCGCCCGAGGACGCCGCCGTGGCGCCGATCAGCACGTACTTGCCGCGGAACTTTTCGGCGGAGATGCGGCCGGCCACCACATCGGACAGGCTGAAAGTCTGGGCGGCGAAGGAACCCGCCGGGCCGATGTAATCGATGCTCATGCGGCCGTCGCGCAGAATTCCGGCCGGTCCCCTGGTTTGTTGTGAAGTGGCTGGTTGTGAAGTGGCTGGTTGTAAATTGGGTGGCTGTGAAGGGCCGTGGGGCCCCTCGGCCGTCACGCCGGGGGCGATCATAACTGGGGCGATGATCACGGGGCCGATCATGACGGCCGGTGGCGACACATCCAGCGGAATCACGCGCGGCCCAACCAACAGGGCACGCGGGGTATCGGTTACGCCCACCGGCGGGGTGCCATCGCCAACCCGGATCACTTCCACCGGCAAAGCGTATATGGTCTGGCCGGCGTCATCAGCGGCCCGCACCGCGATCTGCCGGGCGGTGCCATCGAGTTCGGTCTGCACATTCACGTGACCCATACCGGCAGCGGCACGAACCATGTCAGGCAACGGGAGCAGCCAGCGCGCCGGGCCGCCATGAACCGGCGATTCGGCCAGTTGGGCGGATACCACCACGTTGCCGGCCCGGCCGATGGAGCGGGCCAGCGACTCGTCGTCTTCCTGGGTGGTTTGGTCGGTGAACAGAACATCCAGGCCGACGACTTTGGGGTGATCCGCGGCCAAGGCGTCTATGGCGCGCGCCACCACCTGCCGCGACCAGGGAAAGCGCCCGAAACGGGCCATGCTGGTTTCGTCGATGGCGACGATGACGATGTCCTCGGGCGCCGGCAGCGGGCCGCGGGCGCGCATGAGCCAGTCCTCGGTATACCGGCCGATGCCGGGCGTGCGCCAGGCCACAACCATGCCGAGCGCCGCGGAGACAACGATGATGGCCAGTCGCCACGCCATCTTGCCGCCGTTGCCTCGGGTCGTCAGCATCAGGTCCTTTCCCAGACCAGTGGCCGCGACCCTGTGGGTCGCGTTCCGTTAGTTCGCGACCCCACCGGGGTCGCGGCCACTGTACCGGCTCACACTAATAGTAGGGTACGGATGCCCACCTCGGAATGGGCACGCCAACTGCCAGGCTGCGGCTTCGATAAACTGCTTGGAATCAATTGGATCGCGTCAGTCCTAACAGCCCCCGGCGGCAACTTGCCGCACTTCACCGGCAGAGAAAGTGGCCGCCGCGCCACCGGGCGGGTAACATCCGCGCCGGAACTGACGCCTAATCGGGCACTATGACCAAAAAGCTTCTTTTTGTAATGACAATTCTGCTGGTCGCCTCGTTCGCGCTCATGGCTGCGGACGTTTCGGGCAAGTGGACCTTCGAACAACCGGGTAGGGGTGGCGGGCCGGGCCGGCCGGTGACCATTACCTTAAAGCAGGATGGCGCCAAGTTGACTGGCAGCGTTCCTGGATTTGGCCGCGGTGGTGGCGACCCTCCGCCCCCGTCCGAAATCATGGACGGCAAAGTGGACGGAAACAACGTTTCGTTTTCGGTGAAGCGCGAGATGAATGGCAACACCATGGTGACCAAATATGAAGGCACCCTGGACGGCGACTCAATGAAGTTGAAGATCACCCGCGACGGCCAGAACGGTCCTCAGACGACCGAAGTGACGGCCAAGCGCGGCACCACTTAGAAGCTTAACCCGTATCCGGCCAGTGCGCCGGAGCCACTTCAATCTCTATCCCGAAAGCAATCAGGCGGCTTCCCTGCGAAGGGGGCCGCCTTTTGTGTTTGCGGCCATTCGGCGCCCGGCCGCGGAAACCTCAATATCAATAAATGACCAGGCTGGGAAACAGGCAAACTCGGTTTTCAAGAGCACAAGGGTCCAGCACTTCTGCGATCAGCACCAGAGTCTCAATCGCCCGTGCGATGGTGACTCGTATCTGAGGTATTAAAATGAGTCCGGGGATTTTCCGCGTTTGAATAAACCGCTTGAAGTGGCCCTCCATAGTGCTCAGATCGTCGCTGACGAGTACCCGGCCGTCTGCGGCAGCCATTGCCAGAACTTCAGGGTCGTCGAGACCCTCCAGAGGAACAGTTTCTGCTCGGCGGAAGTCTAGACTCGGTGACTGGCGGAGGGTTCGCGCCAAGATGGCGTGCTTGAGATCAGCGTCTGCTTGAAACCGGAATATCACGCCGGTTTCGCCAACAATCCTAGCCTGGAGTTCGGGATCGGCTGGGATGGAGGCTTGTTCCAACTCATCCCATTTCCTTTCCAGGTTCCGAAGGTAGACATCGGCTTCTTCTCGATTCCCAAGGTAGAAGGCAATCGCACCATGAACCTGCTCAAGAGACAGTGTCGGGAAGTTCTGCCGGATGGTTTCCGCCGCGGCGCCCTCCCTATAATCGTAGATAATGGACGCTAGGGAAACGCGGCTTCCAGACACGTAGTAGCCACCGTTTCGTAGTTCCACATATTCACGTTGCATTTTCGCACCAGTCACGGTTTTAACCATTAACGCTTGCCGTTTATCGGTGCAATGGTCCGGATTTGTCCGCTTCCGGAAAGTTGGGCCAATGCGCGTGGTAGCGATATACCGGCATTCTGGAGACTGACTGGGGTCCGCATCGGCGAACAAAGGACGCCCAAGACGCGCTTCTGCGGGCACACGAGGTTTATGGGGCGGGAGGACAACAAGGCGAGCGATGTGAGGCGAGAATCAAGCGTTTCCCTAACGATCTGCCGGTCTAACCGTCGAAGCGGAGGGAGAAGCCATGGGTTTCATAAGATCCGTCCTGGTCATCGCAGCTGCGTCGCAGTTGATGTTCGCGCAAGGCAAGCCCGCAATCGCGGGAATCTGGCGCGGTCAATCATCCTGCGAACAAAAGGAGTCAGCCTGCCGCGAGGAAACCGTCGTCTACCGGTTCTCGTCGCTTCAGGACAAGCCCGGCTCATTCTTGGTGAGCGCGGACAAGATCGTCGATGGCAAGGTCGTGAACATGGGAGCCCTGGAATTCCGGTACGTCGAGGACCAACACGCGCTGGTTTGCGAGTATGCGCAGGGCGTCTGGCGGCTCTCAGTGGACGGGCACAAGATCGAGGGAACGCTTACCCGCCCCGATGGAAGTCTCTTCAGGCGGGTGGCGCTGCATAAAGAACAATAGGCGCTCAGGCCCGGCTCCTCTGACGCCAGTCGCGCGGCGCACCCCGCGGGGCCTGGGAACGACCGCGAGCCACTCCGAAAACGTACTAGCGGCCTGAAACCGGCTTATCGTAGAATGGCCGCGAACGGCACCCAGATCCGACTCCAGCAGATCACGGTTGAGTGGGAGCCGCGCGTGGCAAGCGGTGCGGAGGGCGGCTCACGGACCGATCCCTTTGTTGGACAGATGGGGACTTCGCAACAGGAACCGTATACCGCCCTTGGCAGTTACGCAAGCGTGCAAAGGCGTCGCCGGCTTGGTGCCAAACCGCCACGACCACATTAGCGTCCACAAGCCGACTTGTGGGGACTAATCCTTGTCAGTGGTAAAATCAGCGGCGCGAATGCCGACGATCAGCATGTTCTATGGGATCTTGATCCGGATGTTCTTTAACGACCATCCGCCGCCCCACTTTCACGCTCGATATGGTGAGTTCGAGGCCACGGTCAACATCGGCACGCTGGAGATTCTCGAAGGCCACCTGCCCAGCCGGGCTTTGAACCTGGTCCAGGAATGGGCGATGATACATAGAGAAGAGTTGTTGGAAAACTGGCAGTTTTGCCGCGAAAAGACAGCGCCCACGAAAATTGAGCCGCTGACCTGAATGGAGCGCTCTGAATGTATTGGGACGTAGTTGAAGTGAAGCCGGAGACGCATTACCGCCTTTTTGTCCGGTTCCAGGACGGCCTGATGGGGCGTGTGCAATTGCGGCGGAAAGACCTGACCGGTGCACTCGCGCCCCTGCAGGATGAAAAGTTCTTCGAGCAGGTCTTCATTGATTCTGGTGCGGTCGCATGGCCCGGTGAAATCGATCTGGCGCCGGATGCAATGTATAGAGAGATCGTCGGCCAGTCTCAAGGGCTGTATGAGCCGGACGAGAGGAAGATCAGATGCGACGAAGCGGAGCACGGATCAAGGCCGCTGCCAGGGCGCTGAATGAAGTTCCGTTGCCTCTCATTCCTCCTTGCTGCGTTCGACCATATGAGCATAGTAGCCGCACAGTTTGGTCTCGAAGTGTATTTCCCGTTCCGCCTTCAGAGGATACTCGCCACAAACTAAGCAAACGAAACCCTTGCTTCGGCACACAGCAGCCCAGGCTGATTCCTCACTCTCGATCCGCTCCTGCTCTGCTCTTTTCCTTGGCCCATCTGGTTCTCCGTTCGTCAAAGCCAAATCCTAATCACCGACCGTTCCGGCCTCGTTCCTTCCTGAATGCAGGAATATTCCAGGATGAGTCAGCCCATTTCAAGCTGTTTGCTGTGGCATCCGCCGTTAGGACCGCCAGGCATTCGGCGCATAGAGGGTAGCCATCTTTTTGCGTAGCGGGGAGGTGCTCTTCACACAGGTAGCATTCTGGAGCGGTCTTTTCAGGTGTAGGCCCGTCGACTGTTTGGCTGGCGTTTTCGTTGTAGTCGGAATATGCTTTGTAGAAGTCTTCGCATAAGCGGAGCATTCCGAGCGTTGCAGTCCCCTGCAACCAACCATCAATTGTAGTTCCGACGCATTGGAAGGGGAGGTGACCTTTGCGCCGACTGGCCGTTACGCGCCCAAACTCCTGAGTTGGCGACGCCGGCGGTCATCCGCTCGGATCGGTACCCATAAACGCGCTAGGTTCCGGCGATCTACCGCGGCGCGAAATCGGAGCCCCGGACAAACCGCCGACCTCAGCGCCTCCCGGATTCCTCGCGAGAACAGCCCTTCCGTCCAGCAATCCGGCTTGGCGGTTGGAGAGGCGTTCTGGAAGATGCCTTTTGCCTCGTCGCCAAGGGTTACCGACCGCGCCGTGGGGTAGATCGGATGCGTTCGGGGCAGATAAACCGCGTTCTCGGAAAGTGGCCCAGACTGGCTCGAAGTCTTCTGGGAGGGAGAGCCTTCAGAAAATCTGTTTTTGGCGGGTCGACAGCAAGGGCCGTTCGCACCACTACGGCTCTCTAAATGAACAGCATTGGGGCGTTAGTCCGGGAAAGCCTAGAATTGAGACTGGATGGGTTTGCCGGGGCGGGAGGATTCGGGGAATAGTTCGGAGCGACGGTTCCGGGTGTCGCTGCGCGCGCAGGGTGTCGCCGCCATGGTGGTTCCGCTGGCTGCGCTGTTCGTCGCGTTGTTTTCCATCTACCGGGCGCAAGGTGAGATCGGCGATGCGGAACAGACGGTGGAGCGCGCTTACGAAACTCGCGCCGAACTGGCGCTGTTGCGGAGTTCGCTGCGCGATGCGGAAGTCGCCCAGCGGGCGCACCTGCGGCCCGCGTTTGAGGCAGCACGTGGAGCAGTTGAGGAAGCCTTGGGTCGGCTCGATCGGCTGCTTCCCGGCGACCCGGTGGGCGGGCCGGCAGCAGCCGGGATAAGACGGCTTGCCGGCGAGGAAATGCGCCGCATCGGGGCTCTTACAGATGGCATCGGGGCTCCGACAGATAGCATCGCTCTTCCCGAAGGCGGCCGGCCCGTCATTACCGGACTGCAGGACCGCATCTCGCAACTGGACGGCCATGAGGCGCGGCTGATCGCCCAGGCGCGCTCCGGCAGGGACCAGACCGGGCGACGCCTGTTTGCCAGCCTGATTCTGTGCGGCACCCTGGGGCCGCTCGGCGGGTTGTTCGTTCATCTGCTGCTGGCCGGCAGGCTGGTGCGGCGTCTCAAGCTGGTCGACGAAAACGCGCGCCGCCTGGCCCATGGGCTGCCCCTGGCGCCCCATCCCAAGGGTAGCGACGAAATCGCCGCGCTGGGCCGGCAATTGGACGATGCGTCGCATCTGCTTCGCGCCCACGAGCGTGACCTGGCGGAAAGCGAGCGCCGCTACCGCGATCTCTTCGATCGGGCGCCCATCCCCTACGAAGAGACCGATAACGAGGGCGTGATCCGGCGGTTCAACCAGGCCGTTTGCACTTTGCTGCGATGCACCGGTTCCCAGCTCATGGGCCGCAGCGCCTGGGACTTCGTGCCGCCGGAGCAGCGGGAGGAGTTTCGCCTTGCCATGCGGGCGCGCATCCTCGCGGGTACCGAGACCGGGCCCTTCGAATGCGAATTCCTGCTGGAGGACGGGAGCCAGATCAACGTGGAGATCCGCGAAAACCTGATTCGCAATGAGGCCGGAGAAGTGACCGGCGTCCTCCGGTCCCTGCTTGATGTCACCGAGCGAAACATGGCCGCGGTGGCCGCCCGCAAGGTGCAACAGTACGCCATGGAGTTGCGTAACCGGAATGAGCAACTGGCCCGCGCCCTGGATGCCGCGCGCTACGCAACCGAGGCCAAGAGCCACTTTCTGGCCAGCGTCTCGCACGAACTGCGCACGCCGCTCAACGGCATCATCGGCTTCAGCGAACTGCTGTACGACGAAAAACTGGGGCCGGTGGAGGAAGGCCATCGCGAGGTCTTGGGCGATATTCTGTCGAGCGCCCGTCACTTGCTGCAGCTCATCAACGACATCCTGGACCTCTCCAAAGTGGAAGCCGGCAAAATGGAGTTTCGACCCGAACCGTGTCAATTGGAGCGCCTGGTGTTTGAGGTTCGCGACGTGGTCCGGCCGCTGGCGGAGAAGAAGGCGATTACGCTGACGGCCAGTGTGCCGGCCGGCTTGTCCGCCACCATCGATCCCGCCCGCTTCAAACAGGTGCTGTACAACTATCTGTCGAACGCCGTGAAATTCACTCCGGAGGGTGGGTCGGTGAAGGTGGTGGTGACACAGGAAGGCGATACTTGTTTCCGCCTGGACGTGGAAGATACCGGCGTCGGCATCGCACCGGATCAGGTCGCCTACCTGTTCCAGGAGTTTCAACAATTGCCGAACAGCCGGACGGCGGAGCAAGGTACGGGATTGGGGCTGGCCCTCACCAGGCAAATTGTGGAGGCACAGGCCGGCACCGTTGGGATCCGCAGCCGGCCCGGCCGTGGCAGCGTTTTCTCCGCCGTGCTGCCGTTGCACGCCGGCCTGCCTGCGCCGCCCGAATAGACAGGCGTGTTTGACTTTGCGGCACATCTCCCATACGGTTAAGATACAAACGCATGGCCGGTGAGCCGATCCTGGTTGTCGATGATACTCCGGTGAATCTCAAGCTGACGCGGATCGTGCTGGCCAACGAAGGCTACAAGGTTCAAACGGCCGCCAGCGCGGAGGAAGCGCTGGAACTGCTCCGCGGGTACCATCCCCTATTGATTTTGGCGGATATCCAGTTGCCGGGCATGGACGGGCTGGAGATGACCCGCCGTCTGAAGAGCGACCCCCAGACCCGCGACATTACCGTGGTGGCGCTGACGGCGTTCGCCATGAAAGGGGATGAACAAAAGGCTCGGGACGCGGGGTGCGACGGCTATATCACCAAGCCCATTGACACGCGGACCCTGGGGATGCGCGTTCGCGAATATCTGGACCGCCGCGACCAACCTGGCCGGGACCAAACTGGGCAGGACCAACCTGGGCAGGATCCACCTGCGCAGCCTGCGCCCCTGGCGGCCACCGCCGCGGCCTCAAGGGGCGATGGGGAAAGCGACAGGGCGGCCAAGATGAGCGCTCTGCGGCGGCTTTTCTTGGACGAGGGTGAGGAGGGCACCGGCCGCCTGCTGCGGGATCTGGACGGCCGATTCGATGCGGTCGAGGCCGACCGGGTGGTGCACCAGTGGGCAGGCACGGGGCCGCTGCTGGGCTACACCGCCATCGGCCGGGTTGCGCACGAGGTGGAAGGGCTCCTGGCCGAGCGGCCCATCGACGCCGCGGAAGTGCGCCAGGCGCTCACCAATTTGGCATTCGCGTTCACCTGCCAGAAGGATGCCTTGGACCTGCCGGTTCCGCCGATGTTCATGGATACGCTTTCCGGCAAGCGCATCGCCATCGTCGGCATGCCCTTAAATGACGCCCATCGCCTCGCCGCGGCACTGGAGCGGGCGTCGGCAAAGCCGGTGTTCTACGAGCCTTCGAAAGTTTCCGATGGTCAGAACGGGGAGGATGCTCAAAACGGGGAGGATGGCCAGAACGGGAAGGATTACGATGTGGTGGTGATCTACGTGGAGCCCGGCACGGTCCCGGGGGAGTGGCGGAATCCGGTGGCCGGCGGGGCCGGTAAACCGCCGATCGTGTTGGCGGGGAGGCGGGAAGATCTGATGGCGTTGGACCAGGCGGCGCAGCGGCTGGCAACTGAGGTGCTGATGGATTCCTGGCAGGCCGAAGAGGCGCTGGCGCGGATCAGCCTGGCCATTTCACACCCCCGGTCTTCACACCCCCCGTCTTCACAAGCCGGGTCTTCACAAGCCGGGTCTTCACACTCCCGGTCTTCACACGCCGGCCGATTGCAGGTGCTGATTGCCGGGGACGACTCCACCATGCTGGCGCTGGCGCGGACCGCGTTTGAGAACTCCGGAGTGGATTACCAGACTGCTTCCGATGGGGTTTCGGCGGTAGAAGCCGTGCGCCGCTTCGAACCCGACGCCATGGTGCTCGATGCCGGGATTCCCGGAATGGACAGTAGCCATGTGCTCGCCGCCATTCGCGCCGAAAATCTGCCGGTGCAGGTTCTGCTGCTGGCCGCCCGCCAGCAGCCGGGCGACATCGCACGCGGCCTGGCAATGGGCGCCGGCGACTTTCTCTTCAAGCCCTTCAGTCCGATGGAATTGGTGGCGCGCCTCAAGCGGCTGACCGGCGATCTCCACCGCTGATCTACCCAAAAAAGGACCGCCAAAAGGACTGCCAAAGAGGCCGCCCAAAAAAGGACCGCGGGAACACGGCCCGAACCGTGCGCCCGCGGTGTCTCCCGGAAGCGGAAACGAATATTCAGCGATTAAAAATGAGCTTGGTCCTGGTGCCGCCGATGCGAATTTCCCGGATGTTCTGCTGGCCGCCCTCTTCGGTGTAACTGATGGCGGTGGTGTCAAACTTCCGGCCGTTGTTCTCGACTTGTACGGGAACCTGCACCGACTCTTTTCCGTTGGCGATGGTGACTTTCGATTCCTCGACGTTGAGGCGATAGTCGCCGGCCTTCAGTTGGTTTCCCTTCACCACGGCAGCCTGCGTGATTGTGATCTTGTAGCCGGTGGCGGCGCCGGCTGCGGCAATCGAAAGGACGGCGAATGCAAGGACGAGTTTCTTAAACATAAGGTCTCCTGAACCGGTTGGTTCTATGTCATTCCATCGGGCTGATAGGCCCATAAAGGAGTTTAGCACCATTTTATAATGGTTTGTCGGTTTGGCCGCGACGCCGCCAAATCCGGACTGCGGCTGCATTGGCTTGCCAAAATCCTCGAACCGTCATCTTCACGGGCGCAGATGGGTGATGAACGAGCCCTCGGGAAGCGGCAGCACCCAAGTCCGTCTGCCAGGCGTCCACCAGCGGCAGGCCGCCTTGCGTTTCCAGCCGCAAACACCCTCCCGCCGGAAGCCGCGGCGACGTTGACTTGCGTGAACGCGCCGCCCGGATAGGTGCCGTACCGGGCGTTGGCCCAAGGCGTCCGTGGCCAGAAAGTATCCCTACGGCAGGTTAGGAGTCCGCCAGGCGTGAAGAACTCCGACCGCCCCCTCAGGTTGGATTGGCCGCGATGAGAATGTTGCCCTGAGGGTCCACGCCGAAACGGTTGTAGAGCGATAAGACGTTATCGTGGCCGCCTTCGGGGCCCATCACAAAGAAACTCAATAAATCGACAGAGCGATTTCAACGACTTACAGATCTCTTACCCCGAAACCGATTGACACCATGTGTATTCTATAGGTGAGATAGCGTTGGGCGCGCCACTCGCCCAGCCGCGACAGGTTTTCTTG
>Ga0210402_10001469_pt1 | contig 24294 bp, 25 predicted proteins | sample IncBWC7MmetaG_FD_161055 | JGI IMG/M metagenome (GOLD analysis project Ga0210402, IMG submission 161055) | Forest soil microbial communities from Barre Woods Harvard Forest LTER site, Petersham, Massachusetts, United States - Inc-BW-C-7-M | ecosystem: Environmental > Terrestrial > Soil >... | reverse complement strand
GCAGCGTTTCGACAAGGTACAGGTGCACGGCACGATCATGTCGGTGGCGCCGCACCAGACCGACCCGAAGCAGGTGTACCTCGGCGCGCGTTACGATGGCGAGGTGTTCGGCACGCTGGACGGCGGCGCGACCTGGCACTCGATGAACCTGCCGCAGGGAGTGAAGGACATCTATTCGCTGGCTTGCGGGTAGCCTCGCCCCTCAGCTTGCCCTCTCCCCTCTCCAGAAAGTGTCTGGAGAGGGGAGAGGGCGTCGCGCATCAGGCCAGCACGCCTAACTTACGCAGCCGGCCGACCTCGTCTGCCGAATAGCCTGCATCGCGCAGCACATCGTCGCTGTGTTGACCGACGGTCGGCGCTCGGCGCGGCGCAACCTTCGCTTCGCCCTCAAGCTGGAACGGGCTCGATACCGTCAGCGTCTTCCCGTCGGCGAACGGCACCAGCGCGCCGATCTCTTGCATCTGCGCATCGTCCACCACATCGTCGGTCTTGCCGACCACGCCGAACGTCACGCCCACACTGTCGAGGATCACGCGCCACTCCGCCATGTCGCGCGTGGCGAATATCGCATCCAATTCCACCACCAAAGCCTGCGCGTTCTGCTTGCGCCCCTCCTTCGTGGCGAAGCGTGAATCATCGGCGAGGTCCTCGCGGCCGATCGCGTTCAGCAGCGGGTGCCACTGCCGTTCCTCGTTCCATAGCGCCATGATGAACCAGCGGCCGTCGCGGCAGCGATAGTGGTTGGCGATAGCGTTCGGCGCCTGCTCGCGTGGCGGCCGATGCGGCACGGGTTCGCCGAACAGCCGGGTCTGAACAAAGCAGCCATTGGCCCACAGGCCGTTCTGCAGCAGCGACGAACTCACCACGCCGCCGAGCCCGGTCTTCTCGCGGCGGTACAGCGCAGTGACAATGGCGGCATAGAGACCGGTCGCACTGGGATGATCGCCCATGCCCGGCGCCGATCGCGCCGGCACTGTATCGGGGTCGGCGCGCACCGCATCCATCAGACCGGTACGCGCCCAGTAGGCCGTGGAGTCAAAACCAGTCTTCGCCGCCTCGTCGCCGGCCTCACCGTAAGCGGTGAAGGATGCGTAGATCAGCCGCGGATTCAGCGGCAGCAGATCGGCCGGCGCCAGCTTCAACCGATCGCGCACCGGCAGCGGGAAGTTGGTGACAAACACATCGGCGTCCGCGGCTAACCGATACAGCACGGCGCGGCCCGCCTCGTGCTTAAGGTCGAGCGCCAGACTGCGTTTGTTGCGCGATGTCAACTGCCAGTAGTAGTCGTTCGGCGCGCCGCTAGCGCTGCGCGCTCGCCAGGGATCGCCGGCGCCCGGCGGCTCGATCTTTATCACATCGGCACCGAAGTCCGACAGGATCGTCGCGGCCGCGGGGCCCGCGATCCAACTCGCGCAGTCGATGACCTTCAGGTCGGAGAACAGGTGCTCGGTCATTGTATTATGGCGCCTGGTTAGAAAATATGATTGTCCCGGACGCGGCGAACATGCCGCCTACTCCGTGGCAAACGGAAATCTTCGCTCCCGGAATCTGTGCCGGCGCAATCCCACGCATCTGCCGCACGCTCTCCTGCAACGCATACATGCCGTACATGCCGGAGTGCATATACGAGAGGCCGCCGCCGTTCGTGTTTAGCGGCAGCTTGCCACCCGGCGCCGTGTTGCGTTCTGCGATGAAGCGCCCGGCCTCGCCGCGCGGCACAAAACCCAGATCCTCCAGCCCGTACAATGGCAGATGCGCGAACGCATCGTAGATCATCAGATGATCCACGTCCTTGTGCGTGATCCCTGCCTCGCGGAACGCCGTCGGCCCCGCGACGCTGAATGCGCGCGACGAGGTGAAGCTTTCCATCTGGCTCACCATCGGTGTTTCGACACTCTCACCGGTGCCCAGAATATAGACCGGCTTTGTCGGGAAATCCTTGGCGCGGTCAGCGGAAGTCAGGATCAGCGCACCGCCGCCGTCGGTGACCAGGCAGCATTGCAGCAGGCGAAACGGATAGGCGATCATCCGCGAGCCGAGCACGTCTTCGACCGTGATCGGATTGCGGAACGTCGCGCGGGGATTCTTGCCAGCCCATTCGCGCTGCACCACCGCGACCATCGCAAGCTGCTCGTGCGTCACGCCGTAGGTCTTCATGTAGCGCAGCACCGGAATGGGAAACAGGCTCGGCGGACCCATCGGGCCGAACGGCTGCTCGAACTGGCCATTCAGACTGGACGGCGGCACCGGCCGAGGGCCACGGCCGATCCCGGAACGGCCGCTTTCGCCGTGGGTGACCAGGATCGTCTTCGCCAGCCCCGCCTCGATCGCAGCTGCCGCGTGGCGGACATGGATCATGAACGAACAACCGCCCACGGACGTGCCATCCACCCAGGTCGGTGTAATGCCCAGGTAGTGCGCGATCTGCACCGGTGTCTCGCCGGCGGTGGCGACGCCGTCGATGTCCTTCGGCTTCAGCCCGCAATCCGCCATCGCGTTCAGCGCCGCATCGGCGTGCAGCTGGATCTGCGATGTGTCCGGAATGACGCCAAGCTTCGTACTTTCCGCGGCGCCGACGACGGCGACTGTGTTGTGCGGCATCGGCCTTACCCCTTCGCCGGGCGGAACAGCGGCAGCGTGATGGTGTCATTCTGTTTCGCGAACACCACCTCAAGCGGCATGTCGAGTACCAGCGCCTCCGGTGTCTGCGGGCATTCGACAATGTTGGTCATCATGCGAGGACCTTCGGCAAGCTTCACCACGGCGATCGCGTAGGGCGGCTCGAAGCCGGCCACCTTGCGGTGGTGGATCACATAGGTGTCGAGGATCGCCTTGCCGCTGGCCTTGAACACCGACACGTCGCGTGACGCGCAGGCGGGGCAGAACGGCCGCGGCGGGAAATACACCTTGCTGCATGCGTCGCAGCGCTGCAGGCGCAGCTCGCCCGCGTGCGTGCCTTCCCAGAAATGCTGTGTTTCAGGCGTGGGTTGGGGCAGGGCGCGGCCTGGCTCTGGCATCGGGCGTTCCTCGATTCAATTGGTCGTGGGCTTGCGGCGGCCGGCGACGTAGGTGGCGCCATCCGGACCGGCATGCTCGGCGTGGCGGCAGCCGTTTGTCATGCTGAACGTATCGCCCACTTTATAGGTATTGCGCTGGTCCGCGACGACGATCGTCATCTCTCCGGCGACGACCATCAGGCGAGCGTCGAAGTCGTGCGCGTGCTCCGGATTGACGGCGCCGGGCTGCATCGTGTTGACGACAACCTGATACCCTTCGAGCTGCAGCTCGGCCTCGAATGCGGTTCTATCCATGGCTGGCATCCTTTCATTGGTCCCGGGCAAAGCTAAGACGGTTTGCGTATGGCTGGCAACGCAGCGGCGGCAAAGCCGCCAAACAATACCTTCTCCGCGGCCCTTCGCGGCTCTCCGCTGCCCTCCGCGTAATAATCGGTAGGACGGACCACGACAGCTCAACCTCCATGGGCACCAACGGCTGGTGCTGACAGATCGTTAAGGATTTACGCGGAGAACAGCGGAGGGCCGCGAAGGGCCGCGGAGAAGGTCTTGATGCTGCTGCAGCGCGATCTTACTGAACGTGTCATCGGGTTGGCGATCACCGTGCACCATGAACTTGGGCCTGGATTACTCGAATCGGTCTATGAAACGTGCCTCGGCCTCGAATTGACGCAGGCTGCCATCCCATTCAGACGTCAGGCGTCCATCCCGGTCAGCTATCGTGGCATGCAACTGACCACAGGGTTCCGAGCTGATTTCCTGATCTGTGAAGATCTGATTGTCGAGATCAAGGCCGTCGATCGTCTGCTGTCGACGCATGAGGCCCAGCTCTTGACCTACCTGCGGATGAGCGGCTGTCAGGTCGGACTGCTGCTGAACTTCAACGCACTCCGTCTGAAAGATGGCCTGCGGCGCCTCGTGCGAAGCCAGCAACCTGAGTCTGACTGAATCACCCCACCAGCACGGCCTTGCCGATTACCTTGCGCTCGATCACCGTCTGCATCGCATCGGCTGCGTGCGCAAGCGGGAAGCGATGCGAGATGCGCGGCTTCAGCTTGCCCTGCGCGGCGAGGTCGGTCAGCGCGTTCATGTTGGCGATCGCCAGCGCCGGGTCCGCTTCGTTCAGGCCGCCGATGCGCACACCGATCGCGTCGATGCCCTTGATCAGCAGGTAGTTGCTGCGAATGTTGGTGGGACCGCCGCCGAGGAAGCCGAGGATCAGCAGCCGCCCGCACCAGGCCAGGCAGCGCAGCGACTCATCCGACACCTGCGCGCCGATCGGATCATAGGCGATATCGACGCCGCGCCCGCCTGTCAGTTCCTTTACCTTGTCCATGAATCCGCCCTGGTAGTCGATCGCGTGATCAGCGCCTTCCTCCAGGCAGGCGTCGCGTTTCTCGTCTGTACTCGCGGTGGCGATCACCTTTGCGCCGAACAGTTTAGCTACCTGGATCGCCGCGATGCCGATGCCGCCGGCAGCGCCGTGCACCAGCACCCATTCGCCGGCCTTCATGCGGCCGCGTTGCAGCAGAGCATGATAGGCGGTGCCATACGCGCCACGGAACACGCCCGCCGCTTCCAGGCTCATGCCCTTAGGCACCAAATCGCACAGTGCGGCCTTGGCGTTCCCGAGTTCGGCGCAGGCGCCGAGGCTGTGCCGGCTCATCACCTTGTCGCCGGTGCGGAACTGCGTCACGCCGAGCCCGACGGACACCACCACGCCCGCCGCCTCGCTGCCGGGGATGAACGGCGGCTCGGGGCGGAATTGGTATTTCCCTGCCAGCATCAGCACATCGACGTATTGGACGCCGCGCGCCTCGATGCGGACCTGCACTTCGCCGGGACCCGGCGGTGGTGGATCGGGCACGTCACGGAGCGCCAATACTTCTGGACCGCCGAATGCCTCGCACACCACCGCTTTCATCTGCATAATCCCTTGTCACCGGGGGCGCAGTATTGCCTTGTCATCTCCGCGGCGCCACAAGCATCGGCCCGTACTTCGCAAGGAACAGGGCGAAGGCGCCGATCCATGCCAGCCCGGAGAATTCGATCAGGTCCGCCTGCGCCTCGATCGACCACGCGGCGGCTATACGCAGCAAGGCCGACGCGCTCACCAGCGCATAGAGCGTGATGGTTGCCGCATCCGCGTGCAGCGCACGGCCGGTGTGGCCGAGTATCGCGCGTGTCATCACCGCAAGGATCATCGTGCCCATCGCGCCTGCAGTCAGCGCGTGCAACGCGGCGGCGACCGGGACGGCGTTGGTGAGAACCGATAGCCCGAGCAGGGCTACGCCGGCCACCAGCCAGAGATAGCCGACATGCAGGACCAGCAGCATCGGTTCGGGGAGCGTTGCCACGCCGCGCCAGGTTCCCAGCCGGGCGGCATTCAACACCGCTGCAGCCAGCAGCAGAAACCCCATCGGCTGCAAGTCCGGCAGGAATGCCCAGCCGATCATTCCCGCATGCAGCGTGCCGAGCGCTACGCGGTCTAGTATGCCGGCGGGCGGCGGCACGTGAGATATGCCTCGCGTCATAAGCCAGTTGCGCGTGAACGCCGGCACGATCCGTCCGCCGATCACCGAGATCAGCACGATCACCGCGGCAACGCCGAGACGCCAGCCAAGCCCGATCGGAATTGCCACACCGAGCGACTGCAGATGCATCAACAGGTTGGCGATCGCCAGCACGATCACCGGCGCGAGCAGCGGATAGTTCCGCCTGTTGCCGGCAGCGACGAGTTCGCGCGCGGCGACCGTTTCCAACGCGACCGCGAAAGCGAGGTCCGCCGCCGGTGCGAGCCAGCCGGGGATCAACGCCGAGGTCAGACAGGCGACCCGACCGAGCAGCCACAATGCCGCAAGCACCGCAAGCGGCGTTCCCGCGACCGGCGCGCGATTGGTCCAGTTCGGGATCGCCGTGAGCAGAAAGCCCCCGATCGCGGCCATGATGAAACCGAACAGCATCTCGTGGATGTGCCAGCTCATCGGATCGAAGCGGCTCGGCAGATCGATGCCGCCGGCGAGCAATGACAGCCACAACGCCAGAGATACCGCCGACCACGTCGTGGCGGCGAGGAAGAACGGACGGAAGCCGGCAGTCAGCAGCGGAGGCATCAGGTCCACTTTGCAGCGATGGGCGCTGTATCCATAATCGCACAACAGCAGCGAGGAGACACGGCCATGTCAGGTGCCAACACGTTCAAGTTCGTCATGCTGCCGCCGCAGTCGGAGATCACGCGCGGCTGGGGCAGGCAACTCGCCGATGCGATGCCCGAGGTGCGTGTGGTGATCGCGGAGGATCAGGCTGCGGCGGAACGCGAGATTGTCGATGCCGAGGCGGCATTCGGCCGGCTGCCGCGCGAGGTACTCGCGAAGGCGCGCCGGCTGCGTTGGCTGCAGGCGCCGCAGATCGCGCCCCCGGCGGGATACTATTATCCCGAACTGATCGAGCATTCGCTTACCGTCACCAACTTCCGTGAGATATTCAACGACCACATCAGCGCGCACATCATGGCCTTCGTGCTGGCCTTTGCGCGCGGGCTGCAGACGTACATCCCGCAGCAGCTTCGCCGCGAGTGGAAGAAGCCGGGCGACAACAGCGACGTGGTGCATCTGCCGGAGGCGACGGCGCTGATCGTCGGCGTCGGCGGGATCGGGGCCGAGACCGCGCGGCTTGCCGCCGCGTTCGGCATGACAGTGGTGGCGACCGACGCGCGGCGCACCGCCGCTCCGCCCGGCGTGACAGAACTTCATAAGCCGGCTGCGCTCGACACGCTGCTGCCGCGGGCGGATTTCGTCATCCTGACGGTGCCGCATACCCCCGCCACTGAGGGCTTCATGAACCGTGCGCGCTTCCAGCGCATGAAGCGCAGTGCGTTTTTCATCAACATCGGCCGCGGGTTGACCACGAAGCTCGATGACCTGGTGGCGGCGCTGAACGCGGGCGAGATCGCCGGCGCGGCTCTGGATGTTTACGAGCAGGAGCCGCTGCCCGCGGAACATCCGCTGTGGACGATGCCGAACGTGCTGTTGACGCCGCACATGGCGGGGCACGGACCGTATCTGGATGATCGGCGCTACCAGATCATGATCGACAACTGCCGTGCCTTCCTGGATGGCAAGCCGCTGCGCAATGTCGTCGACAAGGCCACCTGGTTCTGAAGGAAACGCGCGGATGAGCACACTGGTGGTGGTCTACGATCTGGAGCCGGGCGGCAGGCGGATCGTGGAGGATGCGCTGGGCGGCGCGGCGGAGGCGATCTACCTGACCGATCTCGGTGACGCGGCGCGGGCGGATGCGCTGCGCAAGGCGGACGCCGTGCTGGCGCGCACCACCCGGGAACTGCGTCAGGGGGAAATCGCGCTGCTGAAGGACGCGCGCCTGGTCCAGTTCATCAATGCCGGCATCGACTTCGTGCCTCTCGCCGACATGCCCGCGGGCGTCCCGGTGGCGACCAACGGCGGCGCCTATGCCGAACCGATGGCGGAGCATGCGCTGGCGATGGCTCTGGCCGCGGCGAAGCGGTTGCTGGTGGAGCATGCGGCTCTGGCGCGCGGCGAGTTCAACCAGTTCAACCGGAACCGAATGTTGGCCGGCGGCGTGTGCGGCATCCTGGGGTTCGGCGGCATCGGTGTCGCCACGGCACGACTGGCGCGCGGGATTGGCATGCGTGTTCATGCGATCAACCGGCGCGGCACCAGCGACGAGCCGACCGATTGGATCGGCACGCCGGAGCGGCTGGATGCGTTGCTCGAAGCGTCGGATCTGTTGGTGATCTGCACGCCGCTGACGCCCGCCACGTTGGGGATGATCGGCGCGCCGCAACTCGCACGGATGAAGGAGGACGCAATCCTGGTGAATGTGGCGCGCGGCGAGATCGTCGATGAGCGTGCGCTGTATGAACGGCTGCTGGAGTATCCGAAGTTCACCGCCTGCATCGATGCGTGGTGGATCGAGCCGATACGCCACGGGACGTTCCGCATGAACCAGCCGTTCATGTCTCTGCCGAACGTGATCGGCTCGCCGCACAACTCGGCGGCGGCGATATCGGGGACGGGTGCGGTCGGCCTGCGGCGCGCGATCGCGAATATCCGGCGTGCGCTGGCCGGGGAGACGGCGCTGTACCAAGTGCCGCCGGAAGATCGGATGATGTAGCGCCACGCGCCCCTAACAATGATGCGCCGGTTACTGCGCCGCCGTCATGCCGAGCCCCGGGTCGGGCCAAAGGCCCGCCCGAGGACAGGCTCCGGTCGGCATCCACGTCGTTATCGCTTTGATCAGCAAAGACGTGGGTGGCCGGCCTTCGCCCACCATGACGAAGAATGCGAGGTCGGATGAGGTTCACCCTCCCTGCGCCACCAGCCGTGCAAACTCCGAAAGCTGATCCGCCTCCACATCCGACACCGCGTAGTAGGTGATGCCGCCGTGCCGCCACATGACCACGTTGAACCCCTGCCGTGCCTCCGCGTGGAACGGTTCGTCGGCCTTCCCGGGTGATGCCCAGGCGAACAGGTTGATCACGTGCTTCGCGCGCCGGTACACCACTGCCGCCGCCTGGTGGCCATCGACATAGTCAAGCCGGCCACCGATCAGCGGGAACCCCTCGTCCTTCAGATCGCGCACCGGCGGCGACACATCCAGCCGCTCCGACAGCCACGGCTTGACCGTGTGCTGATCGCTGGTCGGCACGTCAGTCAGATGATCGGCCTGCATGGAGCGGATGTGGCTGCCGATCACGCCCTGCATCAGGTCGTCCTGGCCGTCCGGCCGTCCACCCAGCACCAGAACGGTCAACGCCACGCCGGCCAATGCGCCTGCCAGTCCCGTGCCGGCCATGCCAAACGCGGGCCAGCGGAACCATGGCCGCGACGCCACCGCCGCGGACGCGGGCGGCGCCTCGCGCTCCAGTGCCGCGCCAATACGCGCCGCCAACCCTGGCGGAGCGCGATGATACGGCAGATTGGTACGGATCGCCGCCTGCATGGCGCGCAACTCCTCCAGCTTGGCGGCACAGGCGTCGCAGCCCGCGACATGGCGGTTCACGCGCAACCGCTCGAACGGTCCCAGCGCGGCGTCGAGTAGCCCAGACAGCAGTCCGGCCGCGCGATTACACTCCATGTGCGTTCTCCGTCTCGGCCCGCTGCAGCCACAGGTTCCGCAGGCTGAGCCGCGCCCGTGCGAGACGCGACATCACCGTCCCGATCGGCACGCCCGTCACGGCGGCAATCTCCTTGTAGGCAAGGTCCTCGACCTCCCGCAGCAACAGTACCTCGCGATACTCCGCCGGCAGTTGCTCCATCAGCCGGCTCAGGGTCTGGCTGTCGATGCTCTCCAGCAGCAGTGCCTCGGGATCGCGCGGACGGCTGCCCCACATCGTTTCCTCGCTGTCGGCTGTGTCCGCCACGGGCGTATCGGGCTGGAACACCATGCGCCCGGAGCGGTTTTCCTTCACCCAGTTGACGAAGGCGTTGCGAACGATGGTCAGCAGCCACACGCGGAAATTCCCTCCCTGGAAGGTATCGAAGTACCGAAAAGCCCGCAGATACGCGTCCTGCACCACGTCCTCGGCATCCGACGGATTACGCGCCAGCCAGCGGGCAAGGTTGTAGGCGGCATCGAGATGCGGCAACGCGAGCAACTCGAAGCGTCTGCGTCGATCGTCGTGGGCCAAGGCAATGGTCCTGACTTATGCGTTCCGCTGTAGCGTCCCTTTGGGGGCTCCCGGGTTCCATACCCGGCGGAGCGTCATCTTATTCCTGAAATCGGCGGGAATAACCAAGCAGCGGAACCGGTAGTGCCTGCAACCGGGGCCGGAGGGCGGACCCGGGCCAGCAGGAGTTCATCCATGAGCAGCGATTCGATCATCGAGCCGGGCGACATGCAGCGCCGCGGCTTTCTGAAGTGCATGACCTGGGCCGGCACCGCCATGGTCTGGACCGTGGCGGGCGGCGTGCCGCGCTCGCGCCTGATCGGCAGCGCCGAAGCCGCCACGAACGAAGGTTTCACGTTCGTGCAATTCAGCGACAGCCATATTGGCTTCGACAAGCCGGCCAATACCAACGTGACGGCAACATTGCAGGACGGGCTGAGCAAGATCGGCACGATGCCGACCAAGCCAGCCTTCATGATCCACACCGGTGACCTCACGCATCTGTCCAAGCCGGCGCAGTTCGACACGGTGCAACAGCTTCTGGGCACGACGAAGCTCGACCTGCACACGGTGCCCGGCGAGCACGACATCCTGGAGGAGGAGGGCAAGAGCTATCTCAACCGCTTTGGCAAGGGCACCAAGGGTGACGGCTGGTACAGCTTCGACGCCAACGGTGTGCACTTCATCGGCTTGGTGAACGTGGTCAACCTGCAAGGCAACGGCCTCGGCGCGCTTGGTCACGAGCAGCTGGATTGGCTGGAGGACGACGTGAAGCACCTGACCGCGAGCACGCCGATCGTCGTGTTCGCGCATGTGCCGCTATGGGTCGTCTATGCCGACTGGGGCTGGGGCACATCCGACGGCGCGCAGGCGCTGAGCTACCTGAAAAAGTTCGGCTCGGTCACCGTGCTGAACGGCCACATCCACCAGACGATGCAGAAGGTGGAGGGCAACGTCGCGTTCCATACGGTGTGCTCGACCGCGTTCCCGCAGCCGGCGCCCGGAACGGCCAAGGGGCCGGGGCCGATGCTGGTTCCGGCGACGGAACTGAAACAGCATCTTGGGATCGCGCGCGTGAGCCTCGTGTCGTCAAACGCGCCATTGGCCATCGTCGACACGCCACTCGCAGTCTGAAGGACCGACCATGACTGGCATACTGGAACCGGGCGCATGCGCCCGGCGCTCTCTGCTGCGCCGTGCGCTGGGTGCAGGCGTCATTGTTCTGATCGGTGCAGCTGCGCGCAAGGCCGCCGCACAGGAAGGCGAAGTGGTGATCGACAACTTCACCTTCTCGCCGACGCCGCTTGTCGTAGGTCTAGGAAGCGACGTGACGTGGGTGAACCACGACGACATTCCCCACAGCATCGTCTGCCCCGCGCTGAACGTGAAGTCGCATCCGATGGATACGGACGAGAGCTTTGTGCATCGGTTCGAGCAGGCTGGAACCTATGAGTACATGTGCGGGCTGCATCCGCATATGCGTGGGCAGATCACGGTGAAGGCGTAGGAACGATACCCCTCCCCCCAACCCCTCTTGCAAGGGGAGGGGGCGTAGTGCGCCACAACACTCCCCCTCCCCTTGCGGCAGGGGGTTGGGGGGAGGGTCAGCTAATCGCACCCGCCTGCCGCAATTCGGCAATCCGCTCTGCCGAATAGCCAAGTGCGGCAAGTATCGCGTCGGTATGTTCGCCGGCGCGCGGCGGTTGCATCCGGAGCGCGGGCGACTCGTCGTCGATGCAGAACGGCAGCCCCGGCAGGTTTGCCACGTTGCCCCTCGGCATGGCGATCGCAAGCGCCCGGCCGAATGCATTCAGTTGCGGATCGTCGAACAGATCCGACGGCGTTCGCACCGGCGAGAAGGGGATATTCGCTTCGTCCATGATTATCTCGAGGTCGGCAATCGCATGCTGGGCCACGATCGCCGCCACAAGTTCGCGCAGCGCTGGGCGATTCTGCACGCGATCGGCGTTGCTGCGGAAGCGCTCGTCTGCCAGCAGATCAGGGCGTTCGAACCTGTCGCAGAACGCACGCCAGTGATTGTCGGAGGTAATGCCGATGAACAGCTTCTCCCCATTCAGCGTGGCGAAGGTTTCGTAAATTCCCCACGCGCCGCTGCGGGCCGGCATCGGCGGCGAAGGCGTACCGGTGGCAGCCTCGCCCGCCATATGCTGACCCACCAGGAACGCTGACGATTCATACAAGGCACTGGTGATCTTGCGACCCAGATCGTCCTTGTCGCGCTGCCGCAACGCCGCAAGCGTGGCAAGCGCACCCATCACGCCGCCCATGATGTCGATCACCGAGGACCCGGCACGCAGCGGCTGACCGGGCGGACCAGTCATGTAGGCAAGCCCGGTCATGTACTGCGCGATCTCGTCGAGCGACGGGCGATGTTCGTAGGGCCCTGGCAGGAAGCCCTTCAGCGCGCAGTAGATCAGCCGTGGATTGAGCGCGTGCACGGAATCCCAGCCGAGCCCTAGCCGTTCCATCGTGCCCGGGCCAAAATTCTCGATCAGCACATCGGCCTTGCGCACGAGATCCTGCGCAACCGCCAACCCGTCAGGTGATTTCGCGTCGATGCAGATGCAGCGCTTGTTGCGGTTGAAATAGGCAAAGAACCCCGTGGCAAAACCGTGCAGGCGCCTTGTGCGGTCGCCATCCGGCGCCGGCTCCACGCGGATCACGTCGGCGCCGAGATCGGCGAGAACGACACCGCAGGACGGACCCATCACGGTGTGGCTGAATTCCAGCACGACGATGCCTTCAAGCGGCAGAATTGCCATCGGGAAAATCCAGCTCCTTCGTGAAGATCAGCCGATCCTCTCTGTCCACTGCGAACACTTGTCAACCCGGACGCGCAATGTGCGTTTGACCGTCATGCAGAACAATGACGCGATCGCCTGCGCGGAATCCGACCCGGTTGATCTGCACAACAGAAATCGTCGCACCTCCATCGATCTGCACGATGAATTCAGTCAATTGGCCGCTGCCATTTTCGATCGGCGTTGTTGCACCATTCGCATCCGCAAGCAGCGCGACACGCCATGCGGGCTGATCGCTCTGCATCGTCACAACACGCAGCGACAGGATTGTGCCCTCGGTCGCCGTTGCGGGACGAGCGATTGTTGCGGCTGACGTGGCAGTATTGCTGACAGCCTGGGCGCATCCGGCGACGCCAAGCAGAGCCAGCAGGGCCACCTTGCCGGCGAGCGTCATTTTGCGTCCTCCCCTCCGTCGTTCGGCGATCTTAGCCCCCGCGGTGGCTGCGCCCAATTGTCTTGCGAATTGCCGGTACCGTTGCGGTACCCGTCAGGTCATTAACCTATACGAGATGATCTTGCAGAGAACTGCGATCTGGGATAATGGCTTAGGGGCGAATCCTGACTGCTTACCTGAGCGACGGCCATCCGGCCGCCGTGCCCTCCGGCCATTCCGGCCGCGCCACGACGACAGGGGTCTGTTGCAGATGACTCGTGCCAACGGTTGCGATTATCCGGCCCTCCCGCATATGTCGCTGCTGCGTGGTGTCGGCTGTGTTGCCTTGTTGGCGCTACTTGCGGCCTGTGCCGGCAATGCGCCGCAACGAAGCTCCACCCAGGAGGCTGCGCGCTACGCCGCGCATGCCCGCTCCAGCTACAAGCCGCCCGGTCCACCGGAAGATCCGTGGGGGCCGTATATTCACGAGTCCTCAAACCGGTTCGACGTGCCGGAGACCTGGATCCGGTCGGTCATGCGCGTCGAATCCGGCGGCAACGAGTATCTGAGCGGCCAGCTCATCACATCCAGCGCCGGCGCCATGGGGCTGATGCAGGTGATGCCGGAAACCTACGACGAACTGCGCGACCGCTACGGCCTGACCGACGATCCCTACGATCCGCACCAGAATATCCTGGCGGGCACCGCGTATCTGCGCGAGATGTACGACATCTACGGCTCGCCTGGCTTCCTTGCCGCATACAATGCAGGGCCTCGGCGACTAGACGACTACCTGAGCAACAGCCGGCCGTTGCCCGACGAGACGCGGCGCTATGTCGCGATGATCGGGCCCAACATCCAGGGTGTCTATCCGGTGAACCGTTCGCCGGCCGAGGACTACGCGATGAATGCGCTGCCGATCGATATCCCGCCTGGGACGCGCTATGGCCGCGCGGTACAGCTGGCCAGCAGCCGCAGCGGCGGCGGCGGCGGTCGCGTGCCGGCGCGGGGTTCGTATCAGACAGCCCAGTTGCCGGAGCCGCCGCGGCCGATGGCCCAGTCGCTGCCGCAGCAATACGCACTGGTGGTTCCGCCGCCGGCTCCGTCCAGGCCGCACGGCTTCCGGATCATCCCCCAGGCGATGGCCGAACCGGCGCCGGTGCACAATGGCGGCTCGGTCTCTGGCCAGTGGGCTATCCAGGTCGGCGCCTATTCGAGCGAGGGGCTCGCGCAGGCCGCGGTCGGCACGGCGCGCGAGCGGGCGCACGCGGAGCTGGCCATTGCGCACGTGTCCGTGGCCGGGGTGCACCATTCGCACGGCGTGCTGTACCGCGCACGGCTGACCGGTTTGTCGCGCGACGCCGCGGTGCAGGCGTGCGAGCGGCTCGCGCACGGCCGCGCGGGCTGCATGGTCCTGTCGCCGGAAGCGCAGTCCTAGCGATACCCATCAGGGCCGGGCAACCAATTCGTTATAGGCGGCGCGCGCACCGGTGAAGCCGCCGGACGCGAGGCCATCAAGGTACTGTTCGGTCGCCGGCCGTAGCGCCGCGCGCCATGCCGCGAGAACTGCCGTGTCAGGAACAATGATCTCCTGCCCAGGCCCCGTGGCTCCGTCGCGAACCGGCTTGTCCCACTTGTTCCATAGCTGGCCAAAGCGGTCCACCAATGCCTCGTTGGAAAGTTCGTCGATCGCGGCGCGGACTTCGACGGGAAGGCTGGCGAACTTCTCCATGTTCATCACCACGAAGAACACCGAGGTGTAGAAGGCGATGTCGGTATGCAATTTCATGGCGTCGTTGAATCCCGGAAGCGGATTGCCCCAGTTGGTGACGATACCATCGATCTTGCCGTCCCTGACGGCGGGCATGACGTCGTTCACCTGCAGGATGGCGGGAATCGCGCCGATCGATTCCAGCGCCACCGCGACCGTCCTGTTGGGCGCACGCAGCCGCACGCCCTTCAGATCGGCCGGGCCGCTGATGCGTTTGTCCGCTGTGTGGATCAGGCCAGGGTTGTGCACAAACAATGCGAGCACCTTGTAGTCCTGGTATTCGCTGCCAAGCATCCCGCCGTTGTAAAGTTTCCAAAGGGCGCGCGAACCGTTCTGCGCATCGTGCACGACGAAAGGCAGCTCGATGATCGAGCTGCGCGGAAACCGATCGCCTTCGGCGCCGCGCAGCCCGAGCGCGATGTCGATCGTGCCGTCCCTGACCTGCGTCGCCTGCTTCGTCACTTCGCCGAACGGCGAACTGCCGTTGTAGATCTCGACCTTCACCTTGCCGCCGGTCTTCGCTTCAAGTTCCCTGACCCAGGGTTGCGCGAAATCGACTTCGAAGAAGCTGGTCGGTCCCAGGAAGTGACTGAGCTTCAGCGTGATCGTTTGTGGAGTTGCGTCGGCGATCGCCGAGGACGGTGCGATGACGGTGGTCACTGCGAGAAGAACGAAGCCAATGTACAGCGTGCAACGCATCCGCATTTTCCTACCTGATGGCGCCGAGTCTGCCGCGCTGCCTTGCCGCAGCCAACCCCCGGCGTCACACTGAGCGGAACGGGGCGCGTGGACCCCGCGCACCGTCACCGCCGGGGAATATCCGACATCATGCCTGAAGCCAGATTCGCCAGTCTCACGCCACTACTAGCACCGCGCTCAATCGCAATCCTGGGCGCATCCAACGATCCGACTCGGATCAGCGGAAGGCCGATCGCTTATATGAAATCGCAAGGCTTCAAGGGCGCGATCTACCCGGTGAACCCAAACCGCAAGGAAGTGCAGGGCCTGAAAGCCTATCCCTCGGTCGCCGATCTGCCCGAGACACCCGATGTCGCCATCGTCGCGATTGCCGCCGAACACGCCGTGCAAGGCGTCGAGGACCTCGCAAGGCGCGGTGTGAAGGGCGCGCTGGTGTTCACCGCCGGCTTTGCCGAGATGGACGAAGCCGGCGAGGAAGCGCAGAACCGCATGGTTGCGTCGGCGCGCGAATACGGGATGCGCATACTCGGTCCCAACTGTCTCGGCGCGTTCGACAGCCGCACTGCCTACTACGCGACGTTCTCCTCGTCGTTCGACAGCGGCTGGCCGGTGCCCGGCCGCATCGGCATCGCGTCGCAGTCGGGCGCGTACGGCACGCATCTCTACACGCTGGCGCGCAACCGCGGCATCGGCGCGTCGCTCTGCATCATGACCGGCAACGAGGCCGATGTGACGGTGGGCGAATGCATCGGCTGGCTCGCCGAGAATCCGGAAGTGGACGTGATCGCCGTTTACGCCGAGGGCATCCGCGAGTCGGCGGGATTGATCGCGGCATTTCAGGCGGCGCGTGCGGCAAAGAAGCCGATCGTCATGCAGAAGGTCGGTCGCAGCGAACTCGGCACCAAGGCGGCGAAGTCGCACACTGCCTCGATCGCCGGCGACGACGCGGTGACCGAGGCGGTGATGGCCGAGTTCGGCGTGGTGCGCGCGCGCAACTCCGAGGAGATGCTGGACATCGCCCACACCGCAACCCGGAAGATCTATCCGGCACGCAACACGCTCGGCGTGATCACCGTGTCCGGCGGCGCCGGCGTGCTGATGAGCGACGTTGCCGATAGCGTCGGCCTGCCGATGCCGGAGATGCCGGAGGCGACGCAGAAGATGCTTCGCGACCTGGTACCGTTCTGCGCGCCGCGCAATCCGGTGGATGCGACGGCACAGGTCAGCAACGACGTCACGCTGATCAATAAGTTCACCGATGCCATGATCGGCGAAGGTGGCTACGCATCGGTGCTCGGCTTTTTCAGCATGACGGCATCGTCGCGCCGCTGGCCGTCGATCCGCGAGCAGCTCAATCTGGTGAAGGCGAAATACCCCGATCGGCTCTACGTTTTATCGGTGATCACGCCGCAGGCACGGCGGAATGAGCTGGAAGCCGATGGCTGGGTGGTGCACGAGGATCCGACGCGCGCGGTCACCGCGATTGCCGCAATGGGCCGCTACGGTGCCGCATTCGGCGCCGTGGAGCCGGCGCTGCCGCCGTCGGTGGGGTCGGTCGTGCTGCCGGCCGCGACGCCAAGCGAGGCGGAATCCAAACGGTTGCTGGCCGCTTCCGGTATCCTGTCCGCGCCGGAGCAGCCGTGCGACAGCGCGGCGGAAGCCGTGGCGGCGGCGGAGCTTTTCGGTTTCCCCGTGGTGATGAAGATCCTGTCGCCTGATATCCTGCACAAGTCCGAGATCGGCGGCGTATTGCTCAACGTCGGCGATGTCGCGGCGGTGCGTGACGGCTACGACTTGCTGCTCGCGCGCGCCAAACGGGCGGCCCCGACCGCCCGCGTCGAGGGTGTGCTGGTGGCGAAGCAGTTGCAGGGCGGCGTTGAGTGCATCCTTGGCATCCACCGCGATCCTGTATTCGGACCGATCGCGATGTTCGGCCTTGGCGGCATCTTCGTCGAGGTGATGAAGGACGTTGTGTTCCGCCGCTGTCCGTTCGGCGACGATGTGGCGGATGCGATGATCCGCTCGATCAAGGGCGCACCGCTGCTGCTGGGCGCGCGCGGCCGGCCGCCGGTTGACATCAAAGCGCTGGCCCACATGCTCGCGCGATTGTCCGCGTTCGCACACGCGGCCGGACCTCGCCTGGCTGCGATCGATCTCAACCCGGTGTTCGCCATGCCGGAGGGGCAGGGCGCATTCGCCGCGGATGCGGTGGTCGAGGTAGGAGAGTAGCGCCGCCGCTTTCTCGTCATCCCCGCGAAAGCGGGGACCCAGGCACGACAGCACCGTGCTGCGCGCCTCGGTCCCCGCTTTCGCGGGGATGACGATAAGGGGAAGCGTGGATGACGAAAAGGAAGCGGGAATGACGGATTACACTTACTTACGACGTGACCTCCTCAACGCCGGCCACGCGCACGCCACCGCCGCGAAATGCCAGGAGTGCCGTGGCGGCAGCCGCGATGAGGGCGAACAGGCAGGCACTTAGAAAGATCTGCGTCGGCGCCAGCCCGCGCGCCAGAAGGTAGCCGCCCAGCACCGGTGCTGCGATGCCGCCGAGCCGCCCTATTCCGAGCGCCCAGCCGAGGCCGCTGGCGCGCATGCGCGCCGGATAGAGCTTCCCGCAGGTCCCGTTGGCGCCGGTCTGGCTGCCAATGATCGTCGCCCCGGCCAGGAATGTCATCAACAGCAGCATTGCATAGGGCAGCGCGACCAGGGCGATCACCGCGATGAACACGGCGCCGGCGGCGTAGTGCAACGCCAGTGTGCGTTCGGGTCCGATCCGGTCGATCGCCAGGCCGAGATACAAAACGGCAAAGATTGCGCCGAAGTCCCGCATGCTCGAGGCGAACACAGCCTGTGAGGGGGTGAAGCCGATCAGGTTCAAAACTGTCGGCATCCAATAGGCGAACAGGAACAGGTTCAACAGGCTGCAGAAGTAAACGATCCACAGCAGGACAGTCTGGAGGGCATAGTCTTTACCGAACAGCATCCTGAAAGGATTTCCCTGCGCGACATCGACAGGACCGCTCTGCGTCGGAACAATGTTGAGGCGCTGAAGCAAGGCGGCGTGGCGTGGTGACAGATTGTCCCTGGCGGCCAGGAACCGCGGCGACTCCGGCAGCCATAACGCCAGCGCCGGCACCAGAAGCAGCGGGAACACGCCGCCGAGGACAAAGATCACCGGCCAGTCGAAATGTGTGAGCAGCAATGCCACGATCTGTCCGCCGACGAAGCCGCCTAGGGGCGCGCCGGTGAAGGTGATCATGATCATCGTCGCGCGCAGGCGGTGCGGTGCATAGTCGCCGGTCAACGCGGCCGCACCCGAGAATCCACCGCCGATGCCAAGCCCGGTGAAGAAGCGCAAGAAACTCAGCATGCCGAGCGAACCGGCCACAGCGCTGAGCAACGAGGCGAAGCCGAAGATCGTAAGGCTCGCGAGCAACAGCGGCCGTCGGCCGAAACGGTCCCCTATCGGGCCCGCGGACAGCGCTCCCACCAGGATGCCAATGCTCGACCATAGGAACGCCATTGTGAACATCGACGGTGGCAAGTGCCACTCGCGGATCAGCGACGGCACCGCCCACGCGACCGAATTGATGTCGTAGCCGTCGCAGATCTGCACCAGCGTACACAATACCGCGACACGGATCTGCAAGCCGCCGATCCGTTGGTTTTCGAGCGCGGCCTCGGCCGCCGACAACGCCGCCTGTGCCATTTTTTTCGGCCTCTCGACATGTTCTCCCTTGCGTCCCGTTTTGCATGCCCGGTGGCGCCGTGCAAGCTCGGTCCTGCCCGGTGTCGTCTGCTATTGGAGCGTCTGTCACAGGAGCCCGAGGGTCCAATGCCTGCAACGCCGGAAGCCGCTGCCCGCACGCGCGATTACGCCCGCGTCATCGGCCCGTTCCTCGTCATCGTGCCGGCCATCGCAGCGGTGCGGGCGCCGAACACCGGACCCGTCCTGTCCGCGTTTTTCGCGAACGCGGCGCTGGCATGGATAACGGGCGGCCTGCTGCTGTTCAGTGGTCTGCTGATCATTGCGCATCACCAGTATTGGTCGAGCCTGGCCGCAATCCTGATCTCGCTGTTCGGCTGGTACCTTGCATTGCGCGGCGTGGTGCTGCTGGCAGCACCGCAACTGATCGAAAGCGCCGCCGGTGCGGCGATGAACATGATGCCGATCGTGCGGATCGGTTTCGGTCTTCTCTTCCTGATCGGCCAATGGCTCACGTTTGTCGGCTGGATCGCCAAGCCACCGTGAACCCGGCCCGGGGGACAGGCCCGCGATTTCCGATCCGCCATTCAGCCATGGTATGCTACCGCCATGGGCAATCTCTACGATCAGGACCTTGTGCTTTGGAGCGAGGAGCAGGGGCGTGCGCTGCGTGCGGCGGCCGATGCCGTATGGAACGCGCCGATCGACTGGGTAAACGTGGCCGAGGAGATCGAGAGTTTGGGAAAGTCCGAACGTCGCGCCCTCGCGAGGCACATCGCGGTCGTCATCGAGCACCTGCTGAAGCTGCAGGCGTCACCGGCGGCAGAGCCAGCACGCAGATGGCGTGACACCATCCGACGCACGCGCCAGAAGATTGAGACGAGGTGCTGGAGGAAAGTCCCAGCATGCGGCAAGAAGTGGCCGGCTTGGTCGCCACGCAGACATTGCGCGCACGCGCGCTGGTGCGTGCGAACTTTCAGGACTATGGCGAGCAGCCGCGGATAGACATCGCCTCGGTGACCTATACCGAAGCGCAGGTGCTCGGCGATTGGCTGCCCGAGAACGACTGACGGAAACGCCCAAAGAAAACGCCCGGAGGAAACGCAGCGCATGATCAACAAGATCGTCCAGTCGATGGCCGATGCCATGGCAGGCATCAAGGACGGCTCTACGGTTCTGATCGGTGGCTTTGGCGCGGTCGGGCAGCCGAACGCACTGATCGAGGGGCTGATCGAGCAAGGCGCCACCGACCTGACCGTCGCCGCCAATAATGCGGGTGTCGGCCATGCCGGGCTGGCGCGCCTGATGGAACTTGGCCGCGTGCGGAAGATCATCTGCTCCTTCCCGCGTTCATCCGATCCGGTTGTGTTCGAGACCCTGTATCGTGCCGGCGAGATCGAACTGGAGATCGTGCCGCAGGGCACGCTTGCCGAACGCATGCGTGCCGCGGGGGCCGGCGTTCCTGCGTTCTTCACCGCCACCGGCGTCGGCACCAAGATGGCCATGGGCAAGCAGATTCAGGAGTTCGACGGCCGCAGCTACGTGATGGAGCGCGCACTGCCCGGCGATGTCGGCTTGGTGGAGGCGTGGGAGGCCGACCGCTGGGGCAACCTGACGTTCAAGGAGTCAGGCCGCAACTTCAATCCCGTGATCGCGATGGCGGCCACGCTGACCATCGTGCAGACACAGCACATCCGCGAGCTGGGCGAGATCAACCCGGACCACGTGGTCACGCCTGGCATCTTCGTGGACCGTGTCCTGCACGTGCCCTACGGTGACCCGACGGGGTTCTGACGCGCGAGCATGCGCAGCTGTGCCGCCGTGGCCTTCGTAGGACCTATTTTGCTGGCGCCGAAAGCAAGGAGACGGCCATGCTCGACGAACCGCGCCTCCTGGCCGCCCATCCATGGGTCACCCGCCGGCCCATCACGGTGACTGAGTATCACCGCATGGGCGAAGTCGGCATCCTGGGTGACCGCGACCGCGTCGAACTCATCGAGGGAGAGCTTGTCGCCATGTCGCCGATCGGCAGCTATCACCATGGCACGGTCAACAAGCTCAACCATTCCCTGGTGCAGGCGGTCGGCGAGCGCGCTGTGGTTTCGGTGCAAGGCCCCGTTAGGCTCGATGAATTCAGCGAGCCCGAGCCGGACTTCGCGCTTCTCAGGCCGCGGCCGGACTTTTACCAGGACGCCCTCGCGGGGCCTGCCGACGTCCTGCTGCTGATCGAAGTGGCCGACACCAGCCTGAACTACGACCGCGCCGTGAAGCGGGCGCTCTACGCCCGTCACGCCATCCAGGAACTCTGGATCGTCGATCTTACGGCCGGGGAAGTCGAAGTCTGCCGGCAACCGGAGGCCAACGGCTACGCGGCGATGGTATGCGTCGGACGGGACGGCGAGTTGGAGCCGCAACTGCTGCCTGGCATTCGCATCCGGGCCGCGGCGCTGTTCCGCTGAGGGCCGCACGCGACGCTGGTGATCGCGATGGCAGCGACGCTCACTGGTGACGACGCCCGGCATCTTCGTGGACCGCGTGCTGTATGTGCCCTACGATGATCCCACCGGTTTCTGAACAGGAGGCAGCAATGCCCGACACCGCTGCAACGGATTTCAAGCCGCTGAGCCGCGTCCAAATGGCCGCCCGAGTGGCGCGCGACATCCCCGAGGGCTGGTACGTCAATCTCGGGATCGGCATCCCGACGGCGGTTGCCGACCATGTGCCGCTGGAGCGCGAGGTGATTTTCCATTCCGAGAACGGCGTGCTCGGCATGGGGCCCGCGCCGCCCAAGGACCAGATCGATCCCTGGCTGATAAATGCCGGCAAGCAGTATGTCACGCTCCGCGAGGGCGGCAGCTTCTGCCACCACGCCGACAGCTTCTCGATGATTCGTGGCGGCCATCTCGATCTTTGCGTGCTCGGTGCGTTCCAGGTGGCGGAGAACGGCGACATCGCGAACTGGGCGACGAGCGAAAACGACACTGCGCCGGCGGTCGGCGGAGCGATGGACCTCGCCGCCGGGGCGAAGCGGCTTTGGGTGATGATGGAGCACACCACCAAGGACGGCACGTCCAAGCTGGTGCACCGCTGCTCCTATCCGCTAACCGCCGTTGGCGCGGTGAAGCGCGTCTATACCAATCTCGCGGTGCTCAACGTGACCGATCGCGGCTTCGTGGTGCTGGATATTGCGCCCGGGCTGACGTTCGACGCGCTGCAGGCAAGGACGGACGCGAAGCTCCATCGCAGCGATCAGTAGGCGGTAAATTTCCCTCTCCGCCCTCGGGGGCGGAGAGGGTCAGGGTGAGGTGGGGGACTCTTCCAGAGTGCGCAGCATCTTGTTGTTTCAGAACCGGATGACCGAGTAGCCATGCCCGGTTAGTTCGACGGAATGCGCGGCATCAGCCCCACCTCACCCCGACCCTCTCCGCCCCTCGGGGCGGAGAGGGAGTCTATGCCGACGCTCGTCGAGAGAGTTGTGAATGCTGTCGGAGCAAACCATGACGGACCCGCTCGAACACCTGCGGATGCTGAAGGACAGCGCGGCGGGCATCGCGCCGCGCACGGGCGATCTCAAGCGAATTCGCGCACTCCGCTTCACCGAACCGGGGTTCGACCGCGGCACTTGGCGCGAGATGTGCGAAATGGGCTGGCTCGGTCTCCGCATCCCGGAAGAAGCCGGCGGCTCAGGCCTCGGCTCGCGCGAATTCTGCGGCCTCGCTGAGGAACTCGGCGCCGGGCTGGTGCCGGAGCCGCTGATTCCGGCCGCAATGGCGGCCCAGTTCCTGCCGCCAGATCACCTCGCGATGGCGCTTGCCGGCGAACGCATCGTCCTTCCTGCCTGGCAGGAGAAACCGAACAGCATCGATCTGACCGGTGGGACGGTGCTGCGGAACGGCAGGGTCAGCGGGCGCAAGATGTTCATTCCGAGCGCCGCCGGCGCCGATGCCTTCCTGGTCACCCTGCCGCCCGGTCTCGCACTGGTGGAACGCGATGCGCCGGGCGTGACTTTGGAAGTCCAGCAGACCCAGGACGGCGGAAACTTCGGTACGTTGATCCTGGACGGTGCGCCCGCCGAGCCGATCGAGGGCGACGCGGCGGATGCGCTGGAACACGCGATCATGGCCACCTCCGCCTATCTGCTCGGCCTGATGGACCGCGCCTTCAGCACGACGCTCGACTACATGAAGACGCGCGAACAGTTCGGCCGCAAGATCGGCAGCTTCCAGGCGCTTCAGCACCGCGCCGTCGACATGCAGATCCAAATCTCGCTGACCCGCGCCGCGGTCGCATCGGCCGCCCAGACGCTGGACACCGCGCCCATGACAGCGCAGCGCCAGGCCGCGGTGTCGCGCGCCAAGGTGCGTGCCTCGGATGCGGCGATGGCGGTGACGCGCGGCTGCATTCAGTTGCACGGTGGCATCGGTTACACCGACGCCTATGATATCGGGCTGTTCCTGCGCAAGGCGATGGTGCTGGCGCCGCTCTACGGCCCACCTTCGGTGCACCGCGCGCGCTTCCGTGTCGTCGCACCGGTGGAGCGCGACGATGAGTGATAGTGCGGCCGCGGCGCCGACGCTGATCGAAGAGCGCGACGGCACGACCGTCGTGCTCACGCTGAACAATCCGCAGCGGCGCAACGCGCTGGCCATGCCGCTGCGCGAAGGGTTGATCGCAGCGTTCGAACGCATCGAGGCGGATCGAGCCATCAGGGCCGTCGTGCTCACCGGCGCCGGCGGCACGTTCTGCGCCGGTGGCGACATCACCGCGATGGACGTGAAGACCTTGGCCGATGGGCTGGAACGGTTCCGCATCACGCATCGCCTGGTGCGGCTGATGATCCGCTGCGGCAAGCCGATCGTCGCCGCGGTCGAGGGTTATGCCGTGGGCGCCGGCCTCTCGCTCGCACTATGCTGCGATACGATCGTTGCGTCCGAGGATTCCCGCTTTGGCGCGGGGTTCGGCCGCATCGGGCTGATCGCCGACCTCGCGCTGAACCACACATTGCCGGCGCGTATTGGCCTCGGGCGCGCACGCCAGGTGTTGCTGTACGGCGAGCAGATGGAGGCAGTCGCGGCCGAACGCATCGGCCTGGTGGATCATGTCGTGCCGAAGGGTGGAGCGCTGGACTTCGCCTTGCAGCGCGCCCGAGCCTTCGCCGACGCGGCGCCGCTGCCTGTTGCACTGACCAAGGGACTGCTCTCGGAGGGACTCGACCATGCCCTCGAGCGCGAGCGCGAGTTGCAAAGCATGCTGTTCC
>Ga0210402_10001468_pt1 | contig 24305 bp, 24 predicted proteins | sample IncBWC7MmetaG_FD_161055 | JGI IMG/M metagenome (GOLD analysis project Ga0210402, IMG submission 161055) | Forest soil microbial communities from Barre Woods Harvard Forest LTER site, Petersham, Massachusetts, United States - Inc-BW-C-7-M | ecosystem: Environmental > Terrestrial > Soil >... | reverse complement strand
ATTAACCCGTCCCAGCAGTTAAGAAAAGAATTGGGAGAATGTGGTTGAGGTATTGTGGAGTTACTTGAAACGGAAGGAGGCCAAACTTTCGCGCGGTCATGCACTATGAATCAATCAATCAATCAATCAATCAATCAATTTCAGCCCGCAAACCGGATGTTAAAGAACGAGTCTTACGTAAACGTAAGAACTCGTAATCAAGGTACGAAGTTTCTGAAGCGTCTGTCTAGGAGAGACTAATGCCACATGCGTTCCGAAGTTCCGAACCCTCGGTGCCGTCAGAGAACAAGAACTTGACAGACGGAGAAGATACCGATTATCTCGGAGTTTTGAAAGTACTCTCTTCTCCGGAGAGGTTTCAGGGTCAAAAGTTATGTATTATTCAGATCAAATTCAGATCAACTTTCAATTTAAATTTATATATTAACTACATATAATGCAGAGAGATCAGTTGACACGAGCGGGAGCTGCGTATGGTATCGGGAGTGTTGAGAAAGTTTCTCCCAGTGACGGCAGATTGATCAAATTGAAAATTTATGTAGTTTCCGGAAAAATTGAATAAGGAGAGGTCTGTTTTGCTTTGCCTCTTCCTTCGCCGCTACTCTCGAATTCATATATCGTTTGTAGTGTAGTTGGTGGGCAATGGTTCGTCCGTTCAGCTCTGATTACATCCCTCCCCGACCACATTACTTTCGACTTGGGATTCATGTGGTGCTGTCAAAAGCCATTGTAGTTGGCCTCTGCGTGTCCTTGAGCTTGTAGTCTATCAAAGGTTATAGTATGATCAGCGAAGAAAGCAGCTATCACCATGGGGCATACTAGCTCCAAGCAAACACTGAGTCACCCCACTGGCCAGTGGCTTCGTCCCTCATCCTGATACAGCAAGTCTCCCAATGCTATCTATGGGGGTACTCAACCTTCGCAACTTCGCCTTCCACAATACAACGGTAGCGGCAGAGCCAAGACCCAAATGATAGTTGAGTTATAAGATAATTGTAAAAGTATAATAAGTACGAGGGCCATAAGCTAAGGTAAAAAATTCATTTTATTTCTCATTTTTGACCATTCCAATTTCCTAGTCAACGTGGTCCTTGTCTTTCGTGACAGCGACACCCTTTTCTCCCTCTTTCTGGTGCATATTTTCATCGCCTTGGGTAGGGAAGGTCTTCGTCGCTGATACTTCTGGGTCCAGCTGGCCCTTTCCATCTGGGGAGGAGTCACCTTCACAGACGACGCCGGTATTGTCCGTGACCTCAATAAAAGTCACCCTGTTTGCATACCCGGCCACCCTCTGTCAGACATGAAAGTCGCCGATGAAGGCGCGATAGGGGCCTGAATCAGAGACCCACTATACCTGTCTGGACTAGCGAACAAAGCCACCGCCGACTGTAACAAGGAAGCCTGCGTAGAACCCTTTAGGCTAGAAAACCTAAGAGCCATGAAACACTGGTAAACCCGCCGGCGCAGCAACGCCTCCCTTGAGCGCAGCGATAGCCCTTTAACGACAGCTGGAACCTAAGTCTCCGTTATCTCGTCACCCTCTGACTGATAAAATTATTCGCGAACAGCAGTGCGTTACTCAACACTGACACAATCCGGCAAGCCACATCAAGCATCACCATGTGGACGAATTACGCCGCAGGAAGCACAGAATGGCGCCTAAAGGACTCTCACGGAGGTGAATATCCATTCAGCAATAGAACGCCCGGCACTATTGACAGAGTCCTTGCTCGTCGGTTTCGGGAGTGCGTTTCGCCAGAGCACAAGCAACTGTGGCAGATGATGACGAACGAATTTCGGGCCTAGGACATCAAAGATGCGATGGAGGTCAAAGCTACTTCTACTTCGACCCCTGCAACTTTGACATCGTGATCCCCAGCACGTTTCAAGAGCTGAATGGCCATATCAAGGACTTTGGCACTGATGTCGGAGGAGACGTAGAGGGAGCGTTGTAGGATGACCGAAACGAGGGGAGCTAGACCGTAAGCGCGCCCCAAGGCGCGAAAGCCGACATCCAAAGGAGCAGCAGGCGAGATGATTGAAGTCAGGTCTCGTTGCAGCATTTCCATCACGACGAGGATGGCTTTCGGTAAGCGGAGGGGGGTGGAGTAACAGAAACGCCAGGCAGTGGCGCAAACACTGGCAGTGTGACTTGGGTGAGCGAGGAGAGTTACTAGGGGTTCAGCGACTGCATCCTACATGACACAAGATGATTATCGCCGGGAATAAAAAACCGCGTCAAAAGAAACAAACCTGAACTGGGGGCGGAGCATTCCCAAGCTGCTGCAACAGCCCAGCCACCTCACGAAACGCGATCAACACCGAAGAATTCGGGGAAACCTGCCCCGGCATTATTGCAGGCCACCGTTTGGGGTACGAATTGGCCAGCTCCTGAATAGCAGCAATCTGCCCCTGCTCGCTCAACTTCCACACCCCAACGAGGTCCCTGAGAATGATTCGGACCAAGGTGCGGATCAGCAGCATCTCGTACCGAGTCCCTGCATTCCACGATTTCCGTCGTGAAATGGCTCACCATCAGCGCGTAGTTGTTCTCCACGAACGATATGCCGAGTTTGGTCAGGAGGGCGAGTAGAATTCAAATATCCCGATCCAGGATTTGCGGAAGAGGTGGGGTTTGTTGAAGTGGTTGGAGATGTGGGTAAACATCTCGGTAGGTGTGAATAAGGGTTTGGTGACTACTGAAGTGGCGTGTCAGGGGATGAGGAGTCAGATTCCGCTGCACCTTGATTCTTCTTAGCTTTCTGCGCCGAGCCAGCAGTGGGAACTGTGCGATCTGTTTGGGTGGTTGCAAGCAGCTGGCCTACGAGTCGAGCAAGGGAGTGGCGGGTAACTTAGACTGCGTTTTCCAGGCTTTTGACACATAAAGTGACGATGGACTCGACGTCGTTGGCTGATGGATTGTGTTCAGAAGAGTACATACTGTAAGAACCGATGTGGATGTAAAACCTAATGTATAACACGTACTGCAAAATAGAACTGCTCGAGTAAGGATGATATCAGAATAGCGTAATGGAACGGAACAAGTACCAGAGACGCACACCGATCTTCCCGTCTGTAAGTTTACAAAGTATAGGCCGTCTCTGCATTCCTCAAAGATTTGTATTGTATTAGTTGGAATCGGGAACCGAGATACGGAGGCCGAGTCGGAAACGAGGAGGAGCGTCTGGGAGGATGGAGGGTTGGTTTGTGGTTTGCGCCGGAGGATAAGAAAGCTCGACGTCCTAGTGCAACTCGGAACGGCGGGTGCATGGCATGGCATCATGTTCACTACTTGTAAAGGTCCAAGTGTGCACGCGCTTGGTCATCTGTGCTTCCACTGGTGCTGAATTTAGCATCAAGGTGCTGCGCGGTACGGAAGTGGAGAGGATACATAAGGAACTCGTTGAAGGAGGGACAATTATCCACCCGACCAGTGGTGTGTTCCCCGAATGGGTCAAGGCCTCGTGCCAGTGCACATCCAGGCTTGATCTGGGTCTAGGAACTGATGTGTCTTTTCTAGGACGTTGGAGACACGTTTCAAATTTCTGTATATAAAATCTGACAACAGAAAACTTTTACGACAGAGTCTGGATATCGAGACTGTTCAATGATATGGGCCGCCGACGAGATGATAACTACGTCCATTTTGTTTAGATAAACGGATTCTCTGAGTTAAGGTTCGTCTGCAACTCGAGCACCTCCACGAGGACAATGGCCAAGGTTAACTTCGCCTGAGGTTTATTGACCAGATCCCTCAGGTTTTTCAACATCTGTGCCACATAGGGGGCCAATGGCCCACGCGGATTTTGATTTCCTGCCAAAATTTTTGATTTATAGGCCTGTATCTTCTCGGGCTCTGACGGGAACTTGGATGAGCCACCCTCTGTGGCATTGGCGATTGATTCTGCGATCCAGAGGATCACCCAAATGAAAGACTCTGCATCATCAGCAGGCGAAAAGGTGAAGACAGAGGTCTCGGTCGCCTCGGATAGGCGAATGGAGAGAAAAAGAGGCGTTCCCTAGAGACGACATTAGAAACATCATGGACAAAGGGAGGAGAGATCGCACAGATGAAGGTAACCAATGTCTGTCGCCGACTACAGTGGCCAATCCCAGATCGGTCAGGAAGTGGTTCCCATCGTCTGCAATACAAATATTGCCTGCGGAGATATCCCCATGAGCTATCCCACAAAATAACAGGTCTTGAGCTCCTGGGGAGTTGTTAGAAACTAGTGAAAGGCTAAAATAAAATAAATACCGTTAATTGCTGCTATAATTCCGCTAATTATCTTGCAAAGCCAGGTATGTTGCAGCTGAGTGTCAAGGTGGGTCAGATTTTTCCAGTTGTGGATGATATGTTCAATGGACGATCCACTCCGATTCAGCGTTATCGAGACCTGTTCCCTAGGAGCAACGGATTGGATACCAAATACACGGCGAATAACGGCGGTGGTTGTCAAGACCCCGTAAGTGACCATCCTGGTAACATTCTTATCTAGCACTTGCCCCTCCTCAATCATCTTCTCCAGGTGTTGATAAACAAAGACTTCCTGGGGCACTTCCCCGCGGACAGTAGGCCAATAATTCTTTTCGACGTGACCATGCTCGGTTTCGTAAATGGCGAGCCTACGCCCTCGAATCCCAATTTGTCTGCGGCAAATCAACCTAGTATGAGGGTGAGGTCGCCGGAATATCACGTCCTCGGTAAAAATCGTGGAAAGAAGAAGTATATGGTTGACAAAGAGAAGTGGATGGTCGGGAATGTGGTATGGCTCCGATTGCGCGAAGCCTTCGGAGTCGAAATGATAGAATGTAAGTGTACCGCCACAGCAAGTGAAGGCCTGCTCCGAAATGCGATCTGGATTGTGCAGAAGAAGTTGTCTGACCGAAGTCAATACCTGCAAGAATGCTTCTTTGCGTTGGAGAGGTTGGTTTTTAGGTTTCAACTCTGCAATGAATTTGACAAACAGCCAGTCCCCAATTTCCTTCACAGCACCGATACGGATCCGACTAGGCTCTATTGATGCGATATCTGGGTCACGTTTTGTAGCTTTGGCACCGTCCTCCAATGGTGTCTTCCACATCGTCAACCCTCTAGAGCTATACGCTCTTGATGATATTGTCTTCCGGAACACAGTAGAAGCCTCGACAAGGATAGAATTGATCGCCTCTTGCATGGCAAGTTCATACCCTTGTGGGACCTTCTTACGACCCTCTTCGCTAAAGCTGGCGGAAAGATCTCGCAGTGCCTTTTGGACGTTCTCCGACAGACATATTTCAGAAATTCCGTCGTAAAATTTTTGGTAGCTCTCATCACACCACTCTGGGAGAATGAGGATGGGCGGTAGGGGCATAATTGGGGGCGCGCAATGACCGTTTAGCTCGTCATTTAGTAGTTTTGCTGCTTCTCTATGTGGAATGTCTTCCCGGCCTCCGCTGACTGCTGGTGTCGACTTGTCGCTCGATTTTTCGAACGAGGACTGTTGGTGTTGGACTAGTCGCCCCGAGCGATCAGCCTGACTGGACGTGATTGGCGTATCGTGCTGTTCCTCCGCATCAACCAGGAGATTTTCGCGATGTTCATAAAGTCTTTTTCCCAGTGAAGTAGGGCATTCAAGGGGGCGGACTGGTATGAGTGATAAGGTACGCCCAGCTGAGACAGCCGCTCTGAGACGGTCTATTTCCTGGGCCATAGCGAGACGGTCCTTCACGCCTTGGAAGAGAGCGTGCACATCTTGTTTAAAACCGACCAAGGGTGCGGGTAGGTCCAGTGTCATTCTTGCATCTTCGAACTCGGCTCGGGCAGCGCAGGTGTCTGGGATTGTGTCTTTATCCCACCAGATGAGGTTGGCATTTTTTGGATTCGAGGACAAACTGGGCTTGTACAAGACGTATAGCAGTAACTGGAGGATAGAGGCCAGGCTGTCACGCTGGTAAAGCCTGTTACTTTTCGACTTGAGGGTGTCTGGCGAAATGAAAGGCAAAACATCCTGGAGTCCATCAACTACTTGACCTGCATGTGTAAGATGTAATAGGACGCACGAGGGGGATGCCACTCTCGGGGAAACTATCCCATGCAAATGACTTCAAAGGTTCAACTCGATGTCTCGGATCGGATCTTGCATACAAACGGAATGGAGAGAGGCCTTGGAAAACGTATTTCTGGCCCGTCCACACTGTTCGGATATCATTTAGTATACACACGATACACCTAAGTTAATCGCACGAACCTTCCTCGGTCGTTAAAACGAGATGAAGTAGGGAAAGTTGATGGTAAAGTGTGAGATCAGCTAAGGGGGTCTCAACGAGAGAACTCGATCTCGTTGTTCGAAGATATCGGATATCTTCGGGGGGGATCCCTAGGAGAGACCGGATCGATGGCTCTCGGCATTCAAGGACCTTCGCTTGTTCCTCTACGATGTTGGCACCATCCCATACAACGTGGGCACCAGAGATGCAACTGTTTTTCTTCTTCCTTCGCGCTTTTGCTCCCGTTTCGTTGTCCCCTTTCACGACTTCCCAAGAGTACTTGACATAACGGGACGTCCGCCCGTCGACATACCAAACGGTATCTCCATTTCGAGAAATAGAGATTTGATTCAGTTCTTCGTCAATCGGCGGCCAGGCTTTTGTGAACATGTCTTTGAATTTATAAAGGGGTCCGGAGCAAGGCCGCTTTCTAGGTGGCCCATCTCTCTGGGTTGGATCCGGCATTCTAAGCGGCGGAAATTGGAAGGAAGGGGACTCGAACTGTCCGCACATAAGGGCCACATTTGTGGCGCATATATGGGGGTCCCTGATGTAGTCGAACACTTGGGCCGATTTGAAGCGCGATTGGCGGTCGACATAGGTGAAACGGAAGAGATGTCGTTTATCACTTTTATCAAAGCAATAATGACAACCGAGAAAGTATTTCTGGTTTGGAATCGACGCCAGGATCGTCCTTTCAAGTGAAAGGTCGTTTATGGTGTCGGACGTGATGTCGTTTGTGGATGAGGAGTGGCGAAATGCAGACACAAATTTTCCTTTATCGTCTTGAATAAATGACGCCTGAAAGGGTTCCTTGCCCATTTCGAGTTCGTGGATCGTCAATATGAGCTCCGGATAAATCCTCTGCAGCCCATTCAGAATGTCGATGATGGCGTTATCGAAATCGGGAGATGGCTTGAAACCAGCATTTCTGAGTTTCTGGGAGAGTTCCAGTCCCTCACGCGTGAGATATGGAAAGTAACAAGCATTGTAGAAAGGAGTGGGTAAGGGAGGAGGTGGCATTTTGTCGCGGCGATGCTCGGGAGCCAGTGATGGCGCATCAACACTGTTTGACACGTGGCCGGTGCCTGGTGTCATTGTTGCGTATTGAACCGATTCAAAGTGCCAGTCACAGTTGGCGAGTTTTCAACGTTGAAGCAGGCCCACCGTTGGGAGGTGGTTGATGAGCAGAAAGAAAGAAAACCCTCGTTTCGTCGTAGTGCCCCCTAAAGCTTGTATGGCACACACTGGCGGCTTCGATATTAGTTTTTGCCGTTCGGAGATTGCCGCCCACGCGTGCTTGTGGGATTATATAAGTAGCTCGAAATCATCAGTTTCCCGTCGATCTTGAACTGGTTCGAGTGTTAGAAAGGTGCAGGGTGAGCGGGGTGAAGTGGGGGGCATACTGGCCTGATTCGCCGTAATCGTTTCTGGGCAAAGACATAGATTTGGGTATGGTTTAGTTGAAATGGAATGGAACGGAAGGGGGACGGGAAAAGAAAGGAGGGAGGATCATTTCCGCAAAACCGTGGACACCATGCCGTTCGCCTTTGGATTGTGAAGATTTCCACCGTTCGTTTTTCAGATTTGGTCAAGAATTGATGGAGATAGATTACCAAATTTAAGAGAGCAATAGATCAGGAATGTAAATTAGAAGGTGCTGACGTCTGAGGAAGTCCGAAAATACACAGTTTTGAGTGATATGAGATAGTGTGCTGCTCCTGGAGTGTGGGGGCTCTATCTCGTACAATTCTCCACTGGTCCAGAAGCGGTTTGATTATGGTGGGTGTATGGATAGTCCGAAGGGGGTGATGTTGTAATATGTTGCAAAAAGGTGACATACACTTTTCGTGAGGGTGCAACTTGTTCAAGGCCCATGGATAGAAAACGGTTTCTATGGAGTATTGACTCGAGTACACTACAAGGAAAGTACTAAAATTGACCTAATTTGGTGAAATCACGCACGCGCCTTCAGTACTGCATTCAGCTGTAAGACTACGTTCAGCGTTCAGCCGCACGTCACTAGTCCCGCTAGCTTGTCGTTTAATTTTCGGCCACCCAACCACGACTTTTCAAGCCTCAGACTATTGATCTGCTGTTTCGACAAAGAATCATACGATTTGATCACTTGGCAGGCTTGGGTGTACCAACCCTTTTTGTATCCTAAAAGATCCAATATGTCGGCTCGCTGAACTGTGGTCGACAATCCCTGCAATAACTGGTAAACACAACGTCTCTTCGGCAAGAAGAGAAGATATTTAATACATTGACCTCAATGGCCTTCCCATACCAACTTTCATTAAATTTGATCGCGAATTTATAGGATGCGATGGTGCTAGCATCATTCTTCTTGTGGTTTTTCGAGGAAAGGAAGGTACGCAGGCTTGCCATCAATGCTGGGTCGGCTTGGGTTAGTACCCAGATTTCGCCCGCAACAGGCGATAAATTGTGCTCATGCTCGTCGACGTTGGAATCCTGCTTGTATATGTCGGACTGCTGTTCATCCACGTTGGGGGCGTGCTCCTCGACGTTGGGCTCTTGCTCCTCGACGTTGGAATCCTGCTTGCCTACGTCGGGCTGCTGCTCGTCAACGTCGGGCATGTGCTCGTCCACGTCGGAGTCCTCCTCATCAACATCCATCTTGGGCGTGTGCTCGTCGACGTTGGAATCCTGCTCGTATATGTCGGACTGCTGTTCATCCACGTTGGGGGCATGCTCCTCGACGTTGGGCTCTTGCTCCTTGATGTTGGAATCCTGCTTGCCTACGTCGGGCTGCTGTTCGTCCACGTTGGGGGCATGCTCCTCGACGTTGGAATCCTGCTCGTCTACATCGAGCTGCTGCTCGCCTACGTCGGGCTGCTGTTCGTCCACGTTGGGGGCATGCTCCTCGACGTTGGAATCTTGCTCGTCTACATCGAGCTGCTGCTCGTCTACGTCGGGCGCGTGCTCGTCCACATCGTTATATTTTTTCATAATGACTTTTATAAGGGTCTTCGTGGTCGGTTTTTGATTCTGTTCCAATGGGTTTGTGTCCCACTTTAATTCTTTCGGCCATAGGCCAAAGTTCTCCTGTACGATCGCGACCATCTGATGCTTTTTGAGGTGCTCCCTGTTAGAATTGAACAAGTTAGCTCTAAGCCTATATTACGTTCATATGGTAACCTGACACATAACGTCGAGTGAATCTTTGTGGCATCTTGAAGATAGGACACTGAGGTGAAACTAGTGTTCAACGTTAAACTCCGATTCGAAACCTTGCTCTGAGTCATGTGGGGTGCCTTGATCCCACACCAAAAGTTCGGTGCACCAAGCGAGTTATCGAGTTGCCGTATTGGCTTCGGGGAACATGCCGATAACAAAATAAATGTTGTTGCAGCGGAAGTCCCGTCCCTTGCGAATCGCTCCAAGAAGGGCAAACGGCGGCAGGCACAGCGTTGATCGTTCCTTAACGCCGTGTTGAATTCCAGGGAAAGTTTGATATGTCGTCATGTCTAAAAAACGTATATGGTAAGTGCGTATACTCACTGGCAGTACTTACTCAATTGGAGAGCAGAGCGCGTCTGTCGGTTTGAGGGAGGGATCCTAAGGGGCACTCCAGTACAAATGACAGATTCACGGAATATAGTCTTTTCACGTACACTGCGTTGTCTTCCTCCCCGCCTTTCAATCTATAACCTATGACTGCATTCCCTTCCTTAGAACCTCAAAACACCGACCACCGAATGGGGTCCTAGCTTCTCCCAACATCCAGATCACAAGAGAGCTGTTCACGTACTGCTCCCTGACTGCTCTACCCTCACCAACATGACACCAGCCTCCGACCCATCATGGCTACCTACGCTCTCGGCATCCAACCCTGCCTGCCCACCCGATACCTCGACAGCACCTTCGCCAGCGCCATCGTTGCTCTCTCCAGGACGGGGCCCGTACCCGCCTCATCCCGCCATCTCCGCCTCTCCGATCGCCAAAAACACCGCTGGCAATGAACATGCTCCCATTGGCAGTTTAGCGTTTCCCGGAGATCTCACTGAAGACGGGGAGATTAGCGTTGTGAACAAGGACGTGTAAGATTCTAGATAGGCCATGACTGTCACGCACTGAAATATAGCCAGAAACTCAATGAAAAACGCAGAATTGCAGAGGCTCTGTCGATATTACGGACTGAAGCCAAAAGCCAACAGGAAGCAGGAATACGTCAATGTGTTGACGGACTTCAGTGCAGATCGCAACGCTTGGCGGTAAGATCTGATTATTGTTGTGTCCGGAATGCCGACCACGTTCCGTAAACAGGGCGTTTCGACAGGGTGTCAATGTGCGACGTCATAAGGGCCCTCTTGAACCAGGCGGTGTCCCATCACGAAAACCAAAATTATCGACTAGGCGAAGAGAGGCGTTGATGCGTACAAGCACGACCATGTCAAGCTGTGAAAGTTCCAGCGGAACTATTTCGGGTCGATGTCTTTTGGAGTGGGTGAGTGATTATTTTTTCAACCAAACAACCGTTGACGGCGAGCGAATTAGGCGAATGATCTCATCAGTCTCGATACTGCAGCCGGGCCGGGACCTTTTCCCGTATCTACGACACACCCTACAACTCCAGCTCCGATCCCGCTCGCTCAAATCGTCTCGGAGGTTATGAATGAAATGCAGTCGCGAGGCCATTCAGTACAGACGCCCTCTGAGTCGGCACCTCACCCCCGTCCTAGTACATCTGTCCCCGCTCCATCCATTTCCGTTCCTGCTGTCTCGACTCTTATAACTCGACCTCCCACACCTCCTGTCTCATCTAATACTTCCAATACTACAAACTCGCGCATTCTTGTGCTCGGGGATGGTGAAAAACTTTTCTACCGCACAGAAGATGTCCCTGATCCGCCTGCCCTCAATATCACTGGGGACATTCCAAAATTGGCTCGAATGTGGGACGATTCGTCCACAAATTGGGATCGCTTGTCGCCGCTCGTGATAAAAAAGGCTCCAATTGCATTGAAGCACTGGAAGGAGGTGTATGCAGGTGGCAAGATATGGGCCGGGATAAAGCAAACCTGGCACTCCTGGAAGGTAGGTAATCCTCGCATTCATGTTCTGTCACTGATGGAATATTGTCATGATGGCTCCAGTACATCATGGACGAGTTTTTCAATTTAGGTCAAGAGCGTTTCTGGGCCAAATGGTCAAGGGATGGAGTACGATGTTGTTCGTCTAATATCCTACAAGGGCTCAAGGAGGAACGACGTCGGCGGAATGATGCATTGGCGAATGAGGCAAAACTGGAGTATGGTGCCGACTTTGGAATCCAATTTGCTTACAAGAAGGGATGCAAATCTGGCGTCTGTGTTAGGAATTCGGACATTGCTCGTCGCTACAAGTTATTGAAAGTTCTTGAACCTCATTAGAATGCCATAGAATATATATTCAGAACACAATGATACGAAAAAGTATTTGTTGTGTGCTCAGTATGTGCTCGAATTTCTACGATGACTACCCGACGACGTACTTCTGCATAAGGCATCATCAGTATACTATGTGCAGAACGGAGCCGCTCTTGGACTCGGTGTCGCGGCAATGGGCTCAAGGAACACTGACGCGTCCGAAGATCTGAAAGACGTGCTTTTTATGGACTCCGCCGTTGCGGGTGAAGCTTCGGGGTATGCTATGGGCCTCGTCATGCACGGAACAGCAGCATCGGAGGCCATACGAGAGATGCTCATATATGCACAGGAAACCCAGCACGAGAAGATCATTCGTGGGCTCGCAGTAGTCTCGAAACCAGACGTTCTATCACGGACGGGCAACTCCGAGCGGAGTCCGAAAAACAGAAAACATGGATTTCTATCACGAACCCGCGCTTCTCTTTTTCGGACTCCGCTCGGAGCTCTCCGCAAGTGATAGAACGTCTGGTTTCGAGACTAGGCTCGCAGTTGGTGTCGCATTCATCTATTTATGATCGGCAAGAGGAAGCCGATGAAATGGTCAAATTACTTCTTGCTGAAAAGGTACGTCCGGATTTGTTGTCGGTTTTGCGTTCGTTCTGATCATGCAAGCCATAGGATCCAATGACGTGCTACATGCAGCCGTTACCTCCCTCGCGTTCGCTTTTACAACCAGCAGCGAAACGGGACAGAACGTCCCCAGCAATCAGCGCCGCTTCTGAACCAGCCGATGCTCGCAGTCCCCATACAACACCAGCACCACCCAATGCGACATGACGACCCATCACGATGACTACAGCCCGCCAACAGCCCGCCCACCGTTCCTGCATACCCGAACGAGTCCCAACGGGACACCACGACCCACCACGACGACCACAGCCCGCTCACCATCCCAGCATGCCCGAGCGTGTCCAAACGCGTCCCAAGCTTAAGCTTCAGCACCACTCAAATTATAGTACTATTTATTTTGATAAGCCCGAATAAAGCAATCTAAGTCTACTAGAGGAGTGCCGAGTGCTCGGCAGATACCTTGCTCCGCTTGTGGGGACGGCACGTGCCGCATGTGAGATTGAAGTGGTCTGTGCGCATTTATTTGGCTCTGTATGCTAGGTTCAGAATTAAAGGGGGTGGAGAGACCTTGTCAAGCAAGGTAATTAAGCAGGCCGCTCAGTGTGTCTTAGTGCGTGCTTAGATCGCTTAGCGCTAAGCGCGCTAAGTAGATTCTTCTTAACGGGAATTTCACTTTTTCTACTTAGTGATGTCATTAAGCGTCGATAAGTGCTAATAAGAAGGCAACTTGGCTATGGACGTTGCCTTGACGCGTGTGTCAGTGGAATAATGTACAGTGGTTTTCTCCTTGGCTGCGATATTGCTTATAAACAATTTGTGGATTCCGAGTCACTGAGATAACTAGGTCACGGATGAGAGATAAGATAAGATTTGGGACTACTAGTAGCAACTTGAACACGTTTGAACAACATGTTCAATGTTGCTTCAAACCCTACGCCCATTACTGTAGACCGCGCGTATACCGGGAGTCTGCCTGGTTTATCAAAATGACTTCCCGTCTCAAATCCCGTATTCACACTCTCTTCACTACTGTCATTCGATCACTCAGAATGTCGTTTAGTCTCCAAACCGCATACAAAGAGCTGCGAAGTGGAGCGACTAGCGATGTCGCTACGTACCTCGGTAGCCTGAAGCTGGGGTTCTTGGAGGACAGTTCACGGCGCTTGGATGATACGCTTGTTACCGAGCTTTATCTTGTGAAACAAAGATCTTCGGCGCAGCACGAATATCTCGTTGCCCGCATCAGGGCACCAGATGGCACCGAGAGGTACTTGGCTGTCGAACGCTTGCGTGGACCTCAGCGTGTAGATCCCGACCTTGCTTCACGCTCTGACTCGTCGGTAGCACTCGCTCGGTCTGCCAATACGAGCGCCGTCGATCTTCAGAATAACGAACCATCCCATCCATCACGTACGACATCTCTCGCCTCCCTCGATTCACTCAAGAAACAGCACAATGCAGACGATGTCGTTCGGGTTCTGGATAAACCCCTCCACGACACAAGTGACATTACCCTCGGGAAGCTTGTTTTCAAGGACAGACCTCTCTACCTGTACCAGTTGGTGATTCTGGCAGTCGTTTTGCATGAGAGCGACAAGGGTTATAAGGTGATCACGAGGAATTGTTATTGGTTCGCGGGCTTGTTGATAGCCATATTGGAGGCCAACTATGGCCTGAAAATGAAGAGATTGAGAGGTGATGGGAGTGAAGGCGAAGAGACAAGGGAAGGGGAAGGGGAGGGGGAAGAGGCAGGCCAAGGGCTTCAGGGCACATGGAATTACATTACCATCTACAGAACCCCGACTCGGACACCTCCCCCGAGTGACATTGTTAAGGCATACGAAGAAGGTGTTGAAGCCTTTGAGGCAAATGTGAGTTCTGGTCGTGCACGCTTGACAAGTACTGAACATTATTGTTAGATTATGAGTCGTCCGTCCGAAGCAACAGAGAGTGCGCGCAAGGCGAAGGAAGCGGAAGCGAGGGTGCAGGAGGAGCGCAAATTGAAGGAGGACGCAGAAGCGACGGTGTGTCGAGTGAGGGCGGCAGAAGAGAGGGAGCGCGGGTTGAGGGAGGATGCAGAGGCCAGGGAGCGCAGTCTGAGGGAGGAAGCGGACAAACTGTTGGCACTACTGGCGCAGCACAATATCCAGCCCTCGCTTTCCAAGTAAACGATACATACAATATCTGCCTCGCTTTCGTCTTTGATCGTACTATGTCTACATTCCACTAGAATCTTATGTCTGATTTACGATAGCTCCGTTCAATGTGATGGCGTTCGCTCACCTCGAGGACAAATCATTGGTTGTCGATGTTCACTTATATTCAGAGTCGCTCACGTTTTTGAGAACAGGATAAGAACGAGGAACCTCTGGATGTCATTAATATTTTTTGATGCAATAATACTCTATGCGAAAATAAGTTACAAGAGCACAACCTGAGGCAAATCCGACAGACAATCAGTTTTTGGGTTTCCGGCAAATGACAAGGTACATGGGCGTGAATAACTGTAGAACGTTTCCGTTTCTGAAGTACGATATGCGATGTGTACGCACCTTCGTCTGGCCTCCCTTAACAAGGGAATCCCCAGCGACATTCAATGCCTCCCTGACCTGCCAAGTTCCTTTCGGCAACAATCCCACAAACTCAATCAACCGCATAGCATTGTGGCTAACCAGCTTCCCACTCCAGCTCATCCGCCAAACCGTCAAGTAATCCCAGAATGTCTGGGCCTTCCGGATATCACCCTCCAGCGGGTAATACGTCTGCACGTCCTCTTCATGCTCGATCTCGAAGCCGACGGTTTTGAGGCTGACGGGAGAGGCGAAGGGGCCGTATTTCGGGGATACTATTGTCAAATTCAATTTCGTGGGCTAGAGCTTTGTGGGAGGGGATGGAGGGATCCCAGGCATCGGTCATGCACCGTTCATAGACACCGAACTAGGTTATTAACGGGTTAGGACGCTGATAAATACGAAAATGAGAGGCGGACGTACGACTCCTCCGGGCTTAAGGATTCTCATGATTTCACCATACACACCTTCCCAGGTAGGTGCATGTACGGTTGCTTCGATGGCATATACTATAAATTTGTAAGTATGTTTCCAAGAAGGATGGGCATATTACTTATAAAACCCACCAGCGTCAAACGAGTTTTCTCCGAATTGCTCTGTGAGTTTCATGAAATCACCATTGACGAAGGAGACCAGTTTTTCAAGCCCAGCCTTTTTTTGTGTACTTGTTCGCACGTTGGATCCGGAAGTCCTTGTTGTTTAGCCCGATGATCTGAGCATCCGTGAAATGCGCGATCTCGCGTTGATCTCGCGTGCCGCGGCGTGCGGGCCCGCCAACTCCACAACCGACGTCGAGCACCTTCATCCCACGACTAAGTTTCATCTGGGCGGCGAGCTAATGTTTGTGGCGTGCAACGAATGATTCGCCTTTGTAGAATCGCGAGAAATGGAAGGATTTGGCTCAGCCGTATTCATACAGCTCGATCGCGCCATCATAGTAGCCTCAGGCTTCAATTGCGAGGAAAGCCAGCGAAACTACCAGTGCGTTGAGAGCAAGACGAACCATTGATGACTTCGGTGTAGCTTTCGATGCGGTTATCTGTGTCTACATCTGCCTCTTTGGATATAACCTTTTGCCAGTTCTCGATCGATTCGTCCGCCTACACGGCCATCCGCAAGTCCCTTAGTCTCAACAGCTGTGAGTGTCGTTATTTGCGCTCCAGTGACGACTCGGAAGCCTCGACTTTTCGAGCAGTGTGTGGGCTTGATAAATGAGTGAAAAACCAGGATGGAACAACGAGGGACTTTAAGGATGTATATACTTACTATGTAATTTCTTGTTGCCCCAATCCACCTTTCTTGAATATACAAAACGTATTACTTCTTTCCGGCTACCACCTAGCGAGAAAATGTTGAGAAAATGACTAGGAAATGATGAAGCAGTGACCAAGGGTATACCGGAAAAAAAGCCCGACACCCTAGTCATAGTAGCATGCAATGAAGGTATAGTACAGCTGGACACGCCGAGATTGTTTGCTCGCCATCGAAATATTCAACGGCTCATTGTGCCAGAGTACTTTGTTGGAACTCTTCGGGACTGCATTTATCCACAACATCAAGTAGTAAAGAAAAGGAACGAGGGCATTAAAGTGCACGTAAACGAGAGAACATACGGAAGAGACAACAGTCCACGATCAAGATGCAACGACCTTAGGCTGGGACTTGCATGATGGCGGTGAGTCTCGAACGTCTTACAATGACATCAAGCCACGTGCACATGTGAAAATGCGTTCGACAGGAATTGAATCCAAATTGAATCTGGAATTGGTGAGGACACAATAATACTTTATAACCTCTACACTATACAGTATACCCTGGGGAACGATGCTTATGCCTTGTGTACAAAATATTTTGGGCTACGCCCAACAAAACACATGTGCGTTTTTCTTAAACATGTAAGTTATGTTGCTGAGACATCGATGTGGCGTCAAGAGTTGTGTGTGTGACTCAGATAACAATTAGTATGGCGTGTTTCGTGGGGGGATAGAGTATCTTTGAGTAAAGGGGTTGAGAAAGGGATAGTCGTCTTCGTTTTACACAACGACAACTTGAACTTCTGTTGTACGCACATCAATTTTGCTCATCTTGAAAGGCCAGTGAGGCTTCCATGTACAACCATTGAGTAGCAAAATGTATATGATGCAGTGGCTAGCGTAAATGCAGGTGGTGCCCCGCAGCGGGGAAGGTCGAGAAACCCCCCGTTGTGGTATTGCATACACTGGCGCCGGGGTGATGGCAACAGGTTTTGGCCCTACGAAGTATCAAATTTCAAATGTGTGGGGAAGGTCAGAAAGTTGTCGGGCCAATATCGTTTGAATATCATTGTTAATAATCACTTGACTGCTAATAGCTGAAACAAACATGACAAAATCCAAATCCACACAACTTCGGGAACCATTGCCTAACCATGCCAACAGTTCCGTCCACAACGAGGGCAGTCTACTGTAGGTGGGCGGTTGGGATTGAAGAAGTCCTCCCGTGCTTCAAGCGGTAGGTCGTTCCATGACAACAAATATTTCACGATTGTGAGATGATTGAAATCCAGCGACCACCCACCCCAGTCGCATATTCGAGGGATGGGCCAGCGACGCTCTCTTGCTAGCCACTGGCAGCCCCCGCGGCGTAAACTGTGCGTTCCGTAAACATGCGGATCCTTGCCGATGTCGAGAAGGTTATTCCTGAAGAGTTCGAGGAACCGTGCTGAACTCTGTCGATTGTCAATTAGCCATGACCGCAATGCACTTAGGAAAGCAGACCATAGGCGAATCTTGACTTGAAACTCTGCCCCCAGAGGCTAGAGAACGGAAAATATATCCGTTTTTGATTTGCGAAGATTGAATCCAAGCAGCCAGTGCTCGCACCGGGCAGAGGTATTTTTCATCATTCTCCAGACGCCACAAAACAAACGGTTTGACCCCTAGGCACCCACATAAGGCCTTTCAAGCAACTGAACAGTGTTAAAATTCAACCTACCACCATAGGGGTTTGTTTTACGCTGCGACAAGTTGATGGACAGGCATTCGGTCTGTAAGATGGTAATATCTGTAGTTTTCAGGGTCAAAGCTTCGTCGATGCGCAACAGGCATGAAAACGCCATGGTTACGACCGCGTGCACCAGAAGCCGAGCACGCAGACCACCCCAGTGGTCGATGTGCCGGTCTTTGCGTGGCGTTGGTTTATAACCAACGGTTTGATGCTGGGGCTGATTATTACAATCATACATCTCTTTGATCACTGTGCTGGTGATGGCCCGAGAACTCATCGTCGCCTCCCCGCTTTTATGCTAAAAGACAAGCGGTGTCAATAAAAACATGAGCCAATGACAGAAGCCTCACCTTTCGTTTGCGGAGTGCGACCATATATCGGGCAACCTGTGGTGATACTGATGGGTTGCCATCCCATCGAATGCCATCTCGGCAGGTCCAAGGTGAGTTACCGCGAGAATACAGTCGGCCGAAGCCATACGTCAGTGCAGAACGCATTTTCATGGCATGCGTGTAAGCGCGCCGATATTCGGTAGGTGGCTTTTCGGAGCCATCGGGGTTGATGCTATCGCACCTGCAAGTGATGGATAGATGTAAACCATTGAGACTTAGCAAGAAGTAGTGCGAACGCACGCAGCCATGATCCACACGCATATAAAGAGGGGGGTCTTCGAGGGGATATCGCTGCCAAAGACAGTTTCTCCACTCTGCATATAACCGTGTTCGACAAGCCATTTTTCAAAGGCTGCCATCAAGCTATGTGGGTCGTATAAAATTCAGGACACACACCATTGTTGAAAGGTGGTTACGCACCGGCGATATTCGCGGTCAGTTCCTTCTGCCACTTCTCGGGAGTTTTGTACAACTGCTGCCTCAATATCGTCATCCCCAGGAAAACTTGAACTGGCCACTGGAGACTGAGGGATGCTGGTCCACGCTTCGATGGAATGAGCATCCCGTTCATCCTCAACTTCATCCTCAACTTCGAAGTCGAGCACAGAGTCACAAGCCCTATCCAAACCAGCAAAGCTCATTGAGACTGAGAGGGGAGTTGGAAGGACAGAGAATCTGCGAACCTAATAGTAATCTGTCGGACGCGGATAACTTGGTGTATTATCTTCAAATTCGAAACTGGGGCTCTGGATCTTATCGTCTTGGCAATGGAGTCCCTGCGAATCCTTCCCCCGTGACCTTACTAGGCACACGTGCTTCCAAAGTTTCAAGTTGGAAGTCCGCATTTGGCCTATCGATTGAACGCGTACGTTCTTCACAAGTCTTCACACCCCTCAAAAAATGTGCCTCATTACGAGATAGGTTCTTGTGGCTCAAAAAAAAAAATCGACCTCAGGTTTTTTTTTCTTCCTTTGGAATACCCTTTTGGTCCCCAAATAAGATTTACCGATTCCGTCGGTCTGGGTGAACCTGCATCGATGCAGGATTCGCCCGCTCCCAATCGAGTGAATCGACGGCCAAATGTGGACTTCTAATTTTGGAATGCCGTACAAAGGCAGAATCAAGCTTCATTCTACGTAATCCCTGCCCCAAGTTAAGAGGATTGGAATATTAGACAAGGTTACTGGGGAGATATGCGGTTCCAGCCGTTCCAAAAGAAGACACGCCGCATCCATTTCCCTCAAGTATAGTGGTTGACTTATGCATGAGTCATGAGGCGACGTTGTGTCTGCCAGAATTTGGGTTAAGAAACGCGTGCAACTCTGCCGTGTCGTCCAGAATCTGTGAAAAGATCATATATTAAACACCCAAATAACGCTACCGTTAAGCTTTCTTGTTGCGAAGGACAGGTATTCTTCGCTGATGCATATATTTGCCAAGTCCATCTTTAGGTAAGTTTCAGTTGCTCAACCTGGCCTGACGGCATCGAAGCAATAAATTTATATTGGCCACATGTGCTTACGGCGGAGCAATTTGTTTCAGATTGAATGGCCTCGTTACTTACGAATCCCCGACTTTTTGCACGCTTCTCCGATCTCCCCCTCTCAATACTTTCAATCCGACTTTCGCCTCTAGTAACTTCGAGTTCGTCTAACGGTCATCTAGTACTACTGGTACAGGTACTGCTTGAAATGGTGAACTGGTCAGACCCTGCTGAAATTGCGCGGGATTCGGGTATGCCTGCAGATGTTAGTGGCGAAACTTTTTGATTTTTTGAGTTTCGTGGTTTAGGTGCATTCCTCAAACTCACTTACACCCTCTTCGGCGCGTATGTCTGGGAACTCTTCATGACATGCGACTTCGAATGGTCTCTGATTACCAGACGTCGGAGATTCCGTTGGCCTCTGGTGCGTTGACTGTCCATTTTCGCAAATTGCAATTGGCCATTCATCTGATATATTGTGTGTCTTATGTAGAGTGCGTACACATTTTGGTTTTCGTCGGTGCGACCTCAATATTACCCTGATAGTTTTCTTCTTTCTGTGCCGTTACTGTATCCTTTTTGCCTTCGTTGGCTTGTAATTCTTATTCTTTTGAATCGAGTGCGCAGCTAAACATATTCCCAGAATTATATCTTTTTCGGTCACAACCCAGGTATTCAACCTACCGTTGTCACACTGGCAGCGTCCAAGCTCACTATTTTATTCTATTAGGTCAACTGCAGGGTTCGTTTCGCTCATGTTCTTCGCCACCTTGGCTGATTGTCATTATATATTTTAGGCGTTGTACACCTTCAACTCCGTATGTCCATTGTTCACTGTTTTGGTTATGCTCACACTTAATCCCACTGTCAGTGGACAGGAAACATGGCGATCCTTTGTGCTTCGACTTCCCTGATGCTTAGAACGTGTGTGCTCACAAAGATGTCATTTCCAAGCTAACCGCCCTTTTTTCTTGCAGTATCGCTCTTTGGGAGCGGAAAATGGCGATTGTAGTTACTCTCGGAGCAATATGCCTGGCCCACTGGGGCCTTTTATATCGGGGAATGTTTATTGTTACAGCTGCATGGGATAACAACCTGAAGACTTGCGTCGTTACCGCAACCAATCCGTCGTTACTCAAGATCACTTTCTTTTTTAGTATGTATCTTGGTTCCGCTCTCGAGCGTGCATTTTATGGATTGAAAATTTATTCCAGCGATGGGGTTCGACTTCGTAATCTTATGTTTCACTTCGGTGGCTTTGATATTGAAACACACGGCCCGCACCGGTCTCTGGAAGTTACTTTTCCAAGATGGTCTTGTATATTTTTTTGTTTCTTTTTCGACTCACTCTATCCCTGCTGTATGTGTTTATCTTCCTTGCCATTTCCACTGGCAGATCATACTGATTACTCCTTTCTAGGTGCTTGATGTCCTTGATCTGAACTGTAAGCACCCCTCTACTTCGTGCTTGATTGCCAATGATTCATACATGGGCATTGTTAGCTATCATGAATGTGTGAGTTTGTAGATGTCTGACCCCCGCTCGCTATTTCTGACTTTCGCATTGTCTAGCATTGCCACTGTTGGTCTCTCCTATTACTGCATCGATGAACTCGTTAACAGCTTTCTTGCCAGGTTCCTGCTGCAGCTGTCTCGTATGTTGCGCTGACGGCTATTATGAAGTTAATGCATAATAATACTCGAATAGCTCTATAGCAGCTTGTCGTGCTGTAATCCGACTCCAAGAATTCAGCACTGCGGATGTCTACGTTCACTCTGCGTCTGCCATAACTCACAGCGATCAAGTTCGTCACAGCAATTCGCTGTATGGTGCACCAAGACCTCCAAAATATACTTTGACTCGCTCAGAAGTCCATGTAACCACCGAGCACATTACTATGGCCGAGTTCCCGTAAGTATCCTTAGTCCAACTCTCCTTGATTGTTGTTCACCCCAGCGATCCCTAATGCCATGCCCACCACCAGCCCCTCTGGATCGAGTTCTTCTTATGGAAAAATCAACCACCACCATAAAACCTCCTCTCTTGATCTAGAATCAGCCAAAGATGTAGAAGAAAATTATGAAGAAAAAGACAAAAAAGAGTCATCCGAATGCGCAACAATTGGTTGTAGACCACCCTTCGAAGTTTGAAGAGATGTTTATTGATTGTCTCGAAAAGTAAATATGATGGTTACATTGTTCTTGCGTACTAGTATACGGAGGATATCATATCACTTGTACATGGGCTTTTTTCTTGTCTGGCAGACTCGGACGTGACTAACTGTCTTCAAAGTTTGTCTTGTTCATTTCTCCATGAAACATTGCCACTGATGACAATTTTACCCAGATTTCTAAATCACTCACTCACTTGGTGGTGGAACGGGTGCCGGTATAGGTACCCTCTTGATTTCGAAAATCCGAGAACAGTACCTGGATAGAATGATGTGCACATACTCTGTCGTTCCCAGTCCCAAAGTCTCGAATACCGTCGTTGAAGTACGCCATTACTGTATTTATGACACTCGTCCCTGTATTTCTGTGTAATAGCCCTACAACGCAGCACGCTTCCATCTCCATCCGCCAACTTCAAGGCTGAGCGCTGGGGGCCTGAGGTTTGTGATTTACATAATTCAGGAAAATCCCTGAATGTGGCAAAAGTCACCAATGCAGCCGCACTGTAGTATGTTCAGTTCGCAAGGGTGAATAGTGGCTTGAGATAGTTCTGAAAGTACGTTCGTAGAACACATGGTAAAGGATTGAGTGGCAAGGAAACGAGCCACATCGTATGTCTGTTTAATGCACTAAGGCCTCGCATCGTAGTCGGACGATGGAATGCGCTGCACGTCACCGTTCCTTTTTTCCCACCGCAATTATTTTGGTGCAGTAGTAGTATCTACATACCATATACCGCATTACATCGGCTTCAAGTTTTTTTGCTAGCATGAGCTGGAGGAAGTGAGCTGTGTCTTAATCGAGTCAGCGTTGTAGCCATCGTGATGCTGTGCAGTCGAGGACTAAGGCTCTGTTGACTCGATGTTTTGCCGGACGTCTGCAAGGGTATTTAGAATATCTGCCCCCAAGCCTAGCGGTATTATCGGTCAGCGCACTAAAGCAGTTGGAAGACGGATGTGGATCAGGGTGTTTCTTTAATGAATGATACTTTGGGAAATGATGATAACGACACATTAAGTATCACTCCGCAGCCCCTCCACCGGTCACAGTGCAACTTCGGCCCCTGCTCCCATTCACCACCCTTTGTCCAGCACCTTGACCGATTTGATTTTACGAAGGGTTTGGATGGGCTTTTGGGATATTGTTGTTTGAGGGTGATTGAATTTTCTTATGACTTCGCTGTAATGGGGAACGAGAGGTGCGGGGGGTTAAATTTAGGGAACATGCATACGCAGTTGCCAGTGGTACCCACCGAGTGAACGAGAGTGATTATGTCTTGATGGCCTTGGGCATGGTGCATGCGTGAGGAAAATGAACATGTTGTGTCCGCTGCGAAGAATGTCTGCAGTCAGTGATCAGCTAGACGGAAGTAGAGGGAGAGTGGGTATTACGAATGCTAGAGCCCATTGGGCTTCGGTTGGGGTGGTGATGCACGCCAGGGATGGTGGTGGCGCGGGGGCGGAGGGCTGGTGCTGGAAATAGAAGCAGAGTTAGTGTGGTAGGTATATGTGGGGCCGGGGAGTGGGATGCGTTTGGGTTTCGATTGGTGTATGGGGGGCTTGGAAGGTGTCCTTCAGCTCCCGTACATGTTGTCCATATCGAGTAAATCTCCATTACTTTCATGGCCACCCACGTCGTCGCCATCATCTTCGCCATCTCCATTGTCCCATCCCCGCCACCCATTGTCAATCATGTTTATGGAATCAGCATCCGAAAGGTCCTCAGATTCTCTAGTTTGTCTTTGCGATGCTGGGGGAAGATCACTTATTTCCTGATCCTGATCTTGGTTGCCTACACACGTTCCAATGGTCTCATGGGCGGATGTAGAGCAAGGGGATGGGCAGGTGGGTCTGAATGCATCAGAATAGGTATGTCCAATACCCAGAAAATGATGGTACCTCATCATCATATCTCGATCAACAAATCTGTACTGAATGTAAGACACATAATCACGGGAAGTAGGAATACAAACAAACCGGCCGACATAATAAGATACCCATTCACTGGAATCTCTAGCCACTTTAGAAAACCCCCGACCATCTGGATGAAGCCGGTCGCGAGAGAAGGCCGGCATAACATGGCTAGCCCGGAGGACTTCGGCAGGGCTAAGGAATCCAAAGGACGAATCATTGAACACAGAGGGGAATTGAAGGCGGTCAAGCGCCTGCGCTTGCCATCCAGATCAAAGACTTGTATCCTTTTGATACCACTGCACCCAAAGGAACTCTATTCGGCGGGGTTCATAGTCTAGCATCCCGGGCCCCACATAGATAATATTTGCGTGGTATATACCAAGTACCTGGGCATATCTGAACCAGTCCTCTGGATCGTTATTATCATCTGAGTGCGTGCCATCATCTTTGAGAACCATAATGTTGCAGTGGGACGTCTTTGGGTTTATTGTGTCTTGGGCTCGTCTGATATCGTATGTCGTATAATTAATGCGGATCAT